>Ga0335074_10011568_pt1 | contig 12335 bp, 14 predicted proteins | sample Lox_Sample_23_FD_206715 | JGI IMG/M metagenome (GOLD analysis project Ga0335074, IMG submission 206715) | Soil microbial communities from Loxahatchee National Wildlife Refuge, Florida, United States - Lox_Sample_2.3 | ecosystem: Environmental > Terrestrial > Soil > Wetlands | place: USA...
GGGCTCGTGTACGTGGCCGCCTTCGCTCCCGACGCCGGTGAGAGCGTCGGTCAGATCGGCGAGTGGAACGTGGCAGAGGCGGCGGCCGCCGGGAATGTCGCGCCCGACTCGGATGGGTACGTCTGGGTCAAGCAGGACAAGTTCCGCGAGAGCTTCTGCCAGGACCTGCCCGCCGATGAAGCACTGGTGATGGCCGTGACGCAGAAGGCGCCGGTCGGCTCGACCTTCGGGGACGCGGTCTCGGATCCGGCGTGGCGGAAGAAGCCGACCTGGTACCAGGTGTCAACGGCCGACCGCATGATCCACCCGGACTCCGAGCGCCGCATGGCCAAGCGCATGAACCCGCGGAGCACGATCGAGCTCGACGCCAGCCACGCCTCACTGGCCTCGCAACCCGGCGCGATCGCCGACCTGATCGACCAGGCCGTGGCCTCGCTCGCCTAGCACGACGCCCGTCGGCTCCAGGCCCCGCACACGCTGCTGTACCATTTGCGGCCCGCTTATGTACCTTGACGGTTACGTAACCACCTTGGTACGTTCGGCCCATGGAAGCTGTCCTGCGGGCCCTGGCCGATGGGAGCCGGCGGACGGTACTGGATGCCTTGGCTGGCGGCCCGGCCACTGCGGGTGAGCTGGCGGCACTGCTGCCGATCGCCCGGCCGGGGGTATCCCGGCACCTGCGCGTGCTGCGCGAGGCAGGGCTGGTCCAGGTGCGCCAGGAGGCACAGCGGCGGGTCTACAGCCTCCGCCTCGACCCGCTCGCCGAGATCGATGAATGGCTGGGCCGGTACCGCGCCCTGTGGGAGCAGCGGCTGGATGCCCTGCACGCCGAGATAGCCAGGGCGAAACGCGACCGAAGGAGCACCGCATGACCAGCGACGCCGCGGGCAACCGCATCGTGGGCACCCTGCGCACAGCGGATGGCAAGGGTGTCGTGCGCATGGAGGACCGTTTCGACACCGATATCGATGACCTGTGGTCGGCGCTCACCGAGCGCAGCCGCCTGGCCCGCTGGCTCGGCGAGTTCGAGGGCGACCTGCGCCTGGGCGGTGAGTTCCGGGCACGCTTTTTCTCCAGCGGATGGGAAGGTACCGGGCGGGTGGAGGTGTGCGAGCCCCCGCGGCACCTGCTGGTGATGACCAGGCACGTCCGCCAGACAGACGAGCATGCCGTCGAGGCCACGCTGACCGCCGACGGCGACCACACTCTCCTGGTCCTCGAAGAACGGGGCATGCCCGTGAACCTGCTCGCTGCGTACGGAGCCGGGATCCAGGTCCACATCGAAGACCTCGCCGCCCACATCGCCGGGCGGGAACGCTGCGACGCCGAGGCGCGGTGGGAGGAACTCCAGCCCGCCTACGACGCCCTAGCGTCCAAGCTCGGCTAGGCACCGCCCCGAGCGCCGCCAGTTAGTGGCCTTACCTCATAAAGCAGAGTAATCTGAGTTACTGAGGTTTACGGGAGGACCGATGGACCGGGCGGACAGGGACCACATCCAGCACGAGCTCGAAATCGCGGCGAACAGACTCTTCCCTGGCTGGATACGCCGGGTCGAGTTGCTGGAACATGACGACGCACCGATGATCGAGCCGGGCCAGCTGATGCCCAGGCTCGTCTTCACCGATCCCGCTGGCCGCCTGCAAGATCCGCCTCCGATCCCCGCAAGGTGGCCAAGGCGGCCAGGACGTTCAAGCTGGCCATCGGCCCCGGACTCAACCAGTTCCGGGACGACCTGCTTGAGCGCTGGCCCGAGATCCGGTACATCGAGGTGATGCAAGAAGACAGCAGCGGCCAGCGGGTGGCCGGTAACGTCCGGTTCGTCGAAGACGGCCGCGAGGCCGCCGACGGTGAGTTCACCCACGTGATGGTCCGGCTCAAGCCGGCCGAGCTGGACATCGTGGACACGCTGATCGCCGCGGGTATCGCGAACAACCGCGCGGAGGCCATCCGCTGGGCCCTGACCCGCATCCGCGAACGCCCCGCCTACGAGCAGTTGCGCGAGCACACCCGCGACATTGAACGGCTCAAGAGCGAGTTCTAACGCCTACGTCAGGTCCGCCGCGCCGCGGAAACCGCTGCGTCCGGGTGGGGGTCAAGCAGGTCAGCCGGTGCTTACTCGTGTTAACGTCGGCGTCAGACTCCGTCGTGAACCGGGGTGTGAGACCTGACCAGTGGAGGTACCGGATGGCCGAGCTCCCACCGCCCCCAGACGAAATGGTGCTAACCCACTTCATCGTCTCGGACGATGTCGAGCGCTCCCGGCGCTTCTACACCGATGTACTCGGCGGCAGGGTGGCCTTCCCCGGAGACCCGGTCAACGTTGCGCTAGCCAACAGCTGGATCGTCATCAATTCCGGCGGGGGCCCGACCGACGACAAGCCGACGGTCATCCTGGAGACGCCGCGTGATCCCGACCGGGTCAGCAGCTTCCTCAATATCCGGGTCAAAGACATCGACGCCGCGTATGCCGCATGGAGCGCCCGGGGTGCTCAATTCCTGACGCCGCCGAAACAGCACCCGTACGAGAAGCGCTGTTACATCCGCGACCCCGACGGCCATCTGATCGAAGTGGGCCAAACCACAGACCCAGACGGGGACTGGTCGCCCAAGCACTGGCCATCGAGCACGTCCGCCGAGGACTCCCAGTGACTGCCGACACCTCCGGCGAAATCCATCACATCGACGGAGGCCAGCCCCCTAGGCACTGAGCCTCCTGGACTCGGTCGACCCGTCGCTGATCGAGCTGTTCAAGAGCGTGCACGCCTCGCGGGCCGACGTGCTGTGGAAGCTGCGCTGGCCGAGCGCGCTGCCCTACCTGTTCTCCGGGCTGCGCATCACGGCCAGCGCCAGCGTGGTCGGCGCGATCATCGTCGAGTGGATCGGCAGCGACACCGGGCTCGGCTACATGGTCATCAACTCGACGTACCAGTTCAACACCCCGCTGCTGTGGGCGGCGCTGGTCGCCTCGTCGGTGCTGGTACTGGTCGCGTTCGGCCTGGTCGCGCTGGCCGAGCGGCTGCTCATCCCGTGGAACATCTCTGCCGGTGCCGATCAGCGGCCCTGAGCACCCTGATGACCGGCCGGCACGGAAGGCCTGCTCGACCGGGCCAGAGCGGAGATCTCCGCCAGGATGGCTGGCCATAGCGCTCGGGGCAGGTCGTGGCCCATGCCCGGGTAGGTGACCAGCCTTGCCCCGGGAATGGCCTGCGCGGTAGCCCGGCCGCCTTTGAGCCGGATTATCGGATCCTGCTCGCCGTGGATGACCAGCACGGGCATCCGCAGGCCCCCCAGCGCGCGCCGCCGGTCACCGGAAGCGATGACCGCCGCGCGCTGACGGGCGTCGTCTTCTTCGGCGCCGGGGTCACGCTCGAAGGAGCGGCGGCCGACGTCCCGGACGGCCGGCTCGTCGAGCGGGTACCCCGGAGATCCGATCACCTTCTTCAGCGCCACCGCGGCTTCGGCGGCCTGAGCCGCATCGGTGACCACAGTCCCGGCTGCGCGCGCGAGGGCGCGGATCGCCGCGATCGTGGGCATCGTCGCAATGCGAGATGACGGCGTGGACATGATCGAGGTGAGCGTTCGCACCCGGGACGGATGCCGGATCGCGAGGGCCTGAGCGATCATCCCGCCCAGGGAGGCACCCACCAGGTGCGCGCTCGGCCAGCCGAGCGCGTCCATCACCGCGAGCGCGTCGTCGGCCATGTCGTCCAGCCGGTACGGCGCGGCGGAGGGCCGGAGCATTGTCTTCAGCCAGCCCGGAGCGGGCGTGCCGGTCAGGTGGGTGGACAGTCCGGTGTCACGGTTGTCGAATCTCGCGACCTGGAAGCCGCGGTCGGCCAGCGCATGGCACAGGTCCTCGGGCCAGACGATCATCTGCGCTCCTGTCCCGCTGATCAGCAGCAGCGGTTCCCCGCTGGCGGCGCCGAATGTCTCGTAGGCGATCGCGATGTCGGCGTTGTTCGCGGTGTTCATTGCGTGGACCTCCCGGTGGGCAAGTGGGCTAAGCTGAGGACGAATCTGAGTTCAGTGAATCGCGATTCGCTGAACTCAGCTTCACTGTTCGTTGCCGCCGATGTCAATGGAATTTCGCGATGGACGCCGCAGAGCCGCAGCCCGGAACCAGCCGGGCCCGGGCGGCGGCCCAGACCAGGGCCGCGCTGAAGGAAGCCGGGCGCCGGGTGTTCGCCCGCTCGGGCTATCTCGATGCGCGGATCACCGACATCGCGGCCGAGGCCGGCCGTTCCGTCGGCTCGTTCTACAAGCACTTTGCCGGCAAGGACGAGGTGCTCGAGGAGTTGCTGGCCGACTGGATCGCTCAGGCGGGGGAGCAACTGGCGGGCCATGAGGCCGGCGACGACCTGTCGCAAGAGCCCGCGCTACGCGCCCGCGTGTCGGTGTACTGGTTCACCTACCGCGCGCATCTGCCCGAGATCCGGGCCCTCGGGCAGGCCGCGCACGTCAGCCCGGCGTTCGCCCGGTGGCTGTCGCAGATCAGGCACGCGGAGCTGCAAACCATGCGCGGGCACCTCGAACGGCTCCGCGCGGGCGGGTTCGAGCTGCCGGGCGATCCGGCGGTGCTCGCGTCGGCGTTCAATGCCCTGCTCGAGGGCTTCTGCGCGATCTGGATCGCCGGCGGCGGCGAGCCGATCGGCCGCTCCCTTGGCGACGACGAGGCGATTGACACGCTCACGGGCCTCCTGGCTCACGGACTCCTCGGGCCGGAGCGCGGGCTCCGGGGCTGAGGCGAGGCCGGAGCGTAGCGAGCACCGAGCACCGAGCAACGAGCGCCGAGCCCAACTTACATAAAAGCGATTCGGTATTTGGTAGCTGTGGTACGCTGCTGCCGTGGAACAAGACCCGAGATCTCCCCGGCTTCGCCGGACGCAGCGCGAGCGCCGGGAGGCCACGCGACGGGCGCTGCTGGACGCCGCCGTTTCCGCCCTGGTTGAGCTCGGCTACGCGGGGACGACGACGGCAGAGGTCGCGCACCGGGCCGGTGTGTCGCTGGGCGCGCTCGTGCACTACTTCCCGGTCAAGACGGACCTGCTCACCGCGGCCATGGACCACGTCCTGCGCCAGCGCCTCGACGAGCTGGACCGGATCCTCGACTCAGTTCCAGTTGCTGAGCTGTCGCTGTCACGGCTGATCGACATCGCATGGGCGATGTTCCAGTCGCCCGCGTTTGCCGCCTGGCTTGAGCTGTGGGTCGCGTCCCGGACTGACCCGGTACTGCGTGCCGCCGTTGTCGGTGTCGACAGCCGGTTCTCGGCCGGGATCGCCGATCGGCTGACCGCGGTCCTCCCGGACACCGGATTCGACCTGCGAGACCGGGTCGCCCGCTCGCTGGTGTTCGCCGTCTGCAACGGCCTGGCCATGCGCCGCGTTATCCCGGCGCCGCACGAAGCCGAGGCGGACGAGGTACTCCGGCTGCTCAAGGCGGCCCTGCAGCGGTCTTTCGCATCTGACGGAGGCGCCCGATGAGCGGCCACGTCACCGGCCAGCTCGCCTTTGAGCCGGCCAGCGTGCTGCTCAGGCACCTGCGCGCCGGGCGGGTGTCCAGCCGTGAGCTGCTCGAAATGCATCTTCGCCGCGTCAGCGAGCTGAATCCCGTGGTCAACGCCGTGGTCGCGGTGAACGAGCAGCGAGCCCGCCGGGAAGCCGACGAAGCCGACGCCCGGCTGGCCAGGAACGAGCCGCGCGGCCCGCTCGAGGGACTGCCGATGACGGTCAAGGACAGCCTGCGCACCGCCGGACTGCGGACGACCATCGGCTCGAAGGCGCTATCGGGCTACGTCCCGGCCGTGGACTGCGCGCCGGTGGCCCGGCTGCGCGCGGCGGGCGCCATTATCTTCGGCAAGACGAACATGCCGGCTTTCGGGCTGGACATCCAGACCTACAACCCCATGTTCGGCGCCACCAGCAATCCCTGGGATCTGCGCCGCACGTCAGGAGGATCCTCAGGGGGCTCGGCCGCGGCGATCGCGGCCGGGCTCTCCCCGCTGGAAGTAGGCGGTGACATGGGCGGGTCTATTCGCATCCCGGCCCACTACTGCGGCGTGTACGGGCATAAGCCGAGCTACGGGCTCATCCCCGACCCGCCGACCGGCGACGAGCCGGCCGGGTTCGAGAGCGCCGCGGACATCAACGTCCGCGGTCCGATAGCGCGGCACCCCGATGACCTCGACCTGGCCCTGGACGTACTGGCCGGCCCGCACGGCGGCGAAGAAAAGGCATGGCGCCTCAGCCTGCCGCGGCCGCGGCGAGACTCGCTGAGCGAGTACCGGCTCGCCGTCTGGCTCGCGGATCCGGCATTTCCCAGCGCGCCGGACATGGAAAAGGTCCTCCGGAACGCGATAACGAGTCTGCGCGAGGCAGGAGCCCGCGTCGATGACGCTCATCCCGAGCTATCTCTGCCCGACGTCCACCGCGACTTTCTTACGCTCCTGATCAGCGGTCTCGGGCCGGCCATCCCGTACCAGCGGCCGATTTCGCGCTCTCCGGCCGGCATTCCCGGCGACAGCACGCTGGCGCGCATCGTCCGGGCGGCCCGGCTCGACCATGCCGGATGGCTCCGAGTGAATGACCGGCGGCAGGCCTACCGGCAGCGCTGGCAGGCCTTCTTCGAGCGGTACGACGCGCTTCTGTGCCCGGTCGCGCCGACCGCCGCGCCCTTCCATCACAACGGCAACGGCACGCGCACCGCGCTCAGCCGCGTCGATATCGCGGACCACCGCCGGCCGTACCTGGACCAGACTGTCTGGGCCGGCTTGGTCGGCCTGGCCTACCTGCCGTCAACCGTGGCACCCGCCGGGTTCAGCGACAGCGGCCTGCCGGTCGGCATGCAGATTGTCGGCCCGTACCTCGAAGACCGCACCACCATCGATGTCGCGAGAAGACTCGCGGACATCCTCGGCGGCTTCAGCCTCCCCCCGCAGTGCGCCTGAGCATTCGGCGATGACTGCCAGCACCGTCCTCCTGCTGGGCGCGGGAGTGCTGGCCGGCGCCGTGGGGTCCGCCGGGGGCACGGCCTCGCTGATCTCCTACCCGGCGCTGCTAGCAGCAGGCCTGCCGCCGCTGGCCGCCAACGTCACCAACTCCGTGGCTTTCGTCGCCAGCTGGCCGGGCGCCGCCATCAGTTCCCGGCCAGAGCTGCGCGGCCGGGCGTGCTGGCTTACCCGCTGGGCGGCCATCGCCGCGGCCGGCGGAGCGGCCGGCGCATCGCTGCTCCTGCTGACGCCAGCCAGCATCTTCGGGCGAGTCGTTCCGTTCCTGGTGGCCGCCGCATCGCTAGCGCTGTTCCTCCAGCCGCGCCTCTCGGCGTGGCGGGACAAGGCCGCCGCCAGGTACCACCGCGTCCTGCTGCCCGCCGGCCTGGCCGCGGTCTCGGTCTACGACGGCTACTGGGGTGCCGGGGCCGGAGTGATGACCCTGGCCCTGTTGCTGGTGACCGTCGACCAGCGGCTCCCGCACGCGAACGCTCTGAAGAACATGATTCTCGGCGTCGCGGACATTGTCTCCGCGGTCGGCCTGGCGCTGCTGGGGCCGGTCCGCTGGAGCGCTGCCCTGCCGCTGGCCGCAGGCCTGCTCGCGGGAAGCTCGCTCGGTCCCGTCGTAGCACGGCGTCTACCGGCGGGCCCGTTGCGCGTCTGCGTTGCGCTGGCCGGGCTGGGACTGGCCGTCCACCTGTGGACGGTCCCGGCCAGCTGACGGTGACAACGTGATGGCCAGATGGCCAGATGGCCCGATGGGCCCCGGGGGAGCATGGCCAGGACCGCCCGGACGCAAGTTGTTGATAAAATCGACTGGTTTAGTAGACTAAGCCTCATGCCTTCCGGCGGTCCCCCGATAGCTCGCCGGCGCACGGGAGCCGGCCTGGCACGTCGCTGGCATGTCGATCTCTGCCGCACGGCCAGCGAGCTGTGTCCCGGATGGCCGTACACACGGCCCTCCGGGGCCTCCCGGGCCGGCCGTCATGGCGGTTCATGAGTCTGGCCCCGCCGGGCCGGCCCCATCGGTGCGCGCGAAGGAGCCAGCCATGCCCCAGGAACCGGTAAGCGTCGCCCCCATGCGGCGGCGAGACATCTCGCGGACGGCGGACTGCCGCCAGACAACCAACGCCAGCGCGGTGCTCCAGGCCGTCCTGGACCACGGTCCGGTCGCCCGCAGCACGATCGCCCGGCTGGCCGGGCTCAGCCCGGCGGCCGTGAGCCGGCTGTGCGCCGAGCTGGCCGCGGCCGGCCTGATCCGCGAGGCGCCCGAGGCCCCTGAGGCGGCCGGGCCGAAGCCCGTGGGCCGCCCGCACGTCCCCGTCGAGGTCGACACCGGCCGCCGCGTGGCCTGCGGGCTGCATATCGCGCTCCGGCACGCCACGCTCGCGCTGGTTGACCTGCGCGGCCGCGTGCTTGCCCGGGAGCGGCTGGCCCATCAGGGCACCGACCCCCGGCACGTGCTGCCGCGGCTGGCCCGGCGCATCCCGGAATTTCTCGCCGCTCACGCCGGCGAGCGCACGCCGCTCGGCCTGGGCGTGGCCACCGGCGGATGGGTCGACCGGGCCGACGGGGTGATCATGGACAACACGCTGCTCGGCTGGCGCGGGGTGCCCGTCCGCCAGCTGCTGGCCCAGGCGACCGGCCTGCCGGTCCGCGTCGACAACCACGCCCGCGCGCTGGCCCGGGCCGAGCAGCTGTTCGGCGACGCGCGGGCCAGGCGCAGCGTGCTGCACCTGTTCGTGGGCAACGTGGTCGACGCGGCGTTCGCGACCGGCGGCGGCATCCACCACGGTCCCCGCTCGGCGGCCGGATCGGTCGCGCACCTGCATCTGGCGGGCCGGGCCGACCCGTGCCCTTGCGGCCTGCGCGGCTGCCTGGAGGCCGTGGTCTCCTGCCGCGCCCTCGGCCTGCGGGCGGCCCGCGAGGGCATCACGCCGGGCCCGTCGTTCGCGGCCCTGCTGGCCGCGGCGCGCGACGGCGACCGCCGGGCCGTCGCGCTGTTCCGCGAGCGGGCCACGCTGGTCGGGTCCGCCGCCGCCCTGCTGATGGACGTGCTCAACCCGGAACTGCTGGTGGTCAGCGAGGCGGGCGCGGTGTACCTGCCCGAATGCCTTGAGATCCTGCGGGCGCAGGTCGGCGAGCGATCGAGAGTGGGCGGCGACCCCGGCCGCTCGGTGGTCGCGACCAGCTTCGGCCGCGAGGCACTGCCGGTGGCCGCCGGGACCGTGATCCTGGACGCGGTCTACGAGAACCCGCTGCGCCGCGGCGGCGCCGTCACGCCCGGCCCCGTCGCCTCCGCCGCCGTCGCCTCCCGCGCCGTCGCGTCCCGGGCCGTCGCGTCCCGGGCCGTCGCGTCCCGGGCCGTCGCGCCTCATGCCGTCGCGTCCCGGGCCTCGTGACGGAAGCGTCCCGGAAAAGAACGCGCCGCCCCGGCTTCCCGCCCCGGACTTAATTTAAAAAGTTGCAATGTTGACCGCGGCTCGCGGCATCTTAAAGACTATTTCAATAAGCACCGTCGCGAGGCCTGGCAAATAGCCCCGGCACGGGACCTTGAAAACGTCCCGCATGGTCGGCGCGAGGCCCTCGGTCAATCATGTCTTCGGCCGGTCTTCGGTCGCCAGGAGACGTGATCTGTTGATTCGTGAAAGGACCCGTTTATGACCGCGACCGCGGATGCGGCCGTCCCGGCCATGGGACGCCGCACCTTCCTGGCCACGATGGCCGGCGTCGGCGCGCTCGGGCTTGCCGCCTGCGCCGCCGACCCGCCGGGCGGCGGGACGCTCAGCCTGACCTCCAAGCTGCCGACCGCGGTGAACCCCAAGACCTCGCTGGCGATCTCGATCGTCACCACGCAGCTGGAACTCCAGGCATCGGGGCAGATCGGCAAGCTGCCGTTCAAGGTCTCGAGCTGGCCCAACCTCACCGCTGGCCCGGACGTCATCGAGGGCTTCCGCGCCCACTCGATCGACGTCGCCAGCAACGCCGGCATCCCGCCGATCCAGGCGCACTCCAGCGGGGTGCAGGCGAAGATCGTCGCGGTGTCCACGACCAACAAACCGATCTACCAGTTCGCCACCGCGCCCGGGTCGGACGTGACGTCGGCGGCACAGTTCCGCGGCAAGAAGCTCGCGTTCTCCCAGGGCCAGGCGCAGGGCGTGGTGACGCTGCGGGCGCTCAAGCAGGCGGGCATCCCTTACAGCGACGTCCATCTCGTCGCGATGACCAGCGACGAGTTCCTGACCGCGCTGGAGGCCCGGCAGGTGGACGTCGCGGTGCTCTCCCAGCCGGAGACCACCGAGTACATCAACGGCTTCGGCAGCAAGGGCGCGCGGATCATCTACACCAACGTGGTCGACTACCTCGAGATCCTCTGGTCCCCGGTCGAGGTGCTCGAGGACGCGGCGAAGGCGGCGGCCATTGGCGCGTTCATCCCGTTCTGGGCCCGCGCATCGATCTGGGCCTGGGAACATCCCGCCCAGTGGATCCAGACGTACTACGTGGGCAACCAGCACCTGACCACCGCGCAGGGCGAGCTGATCGTCAAGGCCCAGCCCAAGCCCGCGTTCCCGGTCAGCTGGGCCAGGGCCATCGCCTGGGAGCAGCAGACCAGTGACCTGCTGGCCGCCGCGGGCTACGACCCGAAGTTCGATGTCAGCGTGCTGTTCGACCGCCGCTTCGAGGGCATCGCGTCCGCCGCCGTCCCCGCGCAGTACCGGGAGTAGGCGATGTTCGGGACACAGTCACGGGCGGCCGATCCGGCTGCGGCCGCCGCCATCGACTGGGCGCGGCCCAGGCCGCGGCGCCGCCGGCTGGCGCCCGGCAAGCGGATCCCCTACGGGCGCCTGCTCGGGCCGGCCGCGCTGCTCGGCCTGTGGAGCCTGGGCTCGGCCACCCATGTGATCGACCCGGGCCTCATCTCCGCGCCGTGGTCGGTCGTGGCCACGGCCGGCACCCTCATCGCAAGGGGTGAGCTGCAGTCGGACTTCCTGATCTCCGCCCGGCGCGCCCTGCTCGGCCTCGGCTTCGGGGTGGTGATCGGCACCGGGCTCGCGGTGATCGCCGGCCTGAACCGGGTCGGCGACGCCGTGGTCGACGGCGCGATGCAGGTCAAGCGGTCCATCCCGGCGCTGGCGCTGATCCCGCTGATGATCCTCTGGCTGGGCATCGGCGAGAAGATGAAGATCGTCACGATCGCGCTGTTCGTGATCGTGCCCGTCTACATCAACACCTACGCGGCGCTGACCAGCATCGACTCGCGTTACGTCGAGCTGGCCGAGGTGGTCGGGCTGAACCGGTGGCAGTTCATCCGCCGGGTGGTGGTTCCCGGCGCGCTGCCCGGCTGGTTCACCGGCCTGCGCCTGGGCGTCACCGGCTCCTGGCTGGCCCTGATCGTGGTGGAGCAGATCAACGCCGAGAGCGGCATCGGCTACATGATGTTCCAGGCGCAGCAGTATGGCCAGATCAGCGTGATCCTGGTCGGCCTGGTCGTCTACGGGCTGTTCGGGTTCCTCACCGACTGCGTCGTGCGGCTGATCGAGAGGAGGGCGCTGGCATGGCGGCGAACGCTCGCGGGCTGACCAGCTCACCCGAACCCGACGGCGCGCGATCGGTGCGGGTGACCGGGCTGGTGCGCCGGTTCGGCCCCCGGACCGTCCTCGAGGGCCTCGACCTGGAGATCGAGGCGGGGGAGTTCGTGGCGCTGCTCGGGCACAGCGGCTCGGGCAAGAGCACCCTGCTGCGCGCCCTGGCCGAACTCGACTACGACGCCGAGGGCTCCGGGACCCTGTCCACCCCGCCGGTGCTGTCCATGGTCTTCCAGGACTCGCGGCTGCTGCCGTGGCTGCGGGTGCTGGACAACGTCGTGCTCGGCCTGCGCGGGGCGGCGGGCCGCGGCCGGGCCGCCCTGGCCGAGGTGGGGCTGGCCGGACGCGAGCGGGCCTGGCCGAACCAGCTGTCCGGGGGCGAACAGCAGCGCGCGGCGCTGGCGCGGTCCCTGGTACGAGAGCCGCAGCTGCTGCTGGCCGACGAGCCGTTCGGGGCGCTGGACGCGCTGACCAGGATCCGGATGCAGCGGCTGCTGCGCGACCTGTGCGAGCGGCATCGTCCGGCCGTGCTCCTGGTCACCCACGACGTGGACGAGGCGGTGCTGCTGGCCGACCGCGTGGTCGTGCTGCAGGGCGGCCGGGCGGGACTGGACGTATCCGTCGACCTGCCGCAGCCCCGGTCGCCGCATGACGCCGCCTTCCAGCGCTACCGGGACCGGCTGCTGGCCGCGCTGGGCGTGACCGCGGCCCAGCCTAATTAATTTCAGGAGTTGCAATGTTGACGCATTGCGATCGCCGCGGC
>Ga0335074_10011569_pt1 | contig 12334 bp, 1 predicted proteins | sample Lox_Sample_23_FD_206715 | JGI IMG/M metagenome (GOLD analysis project Ga0335074, IMG submission 206715) | Soil microbial communities from Loxahatchee National Wildlife Refuge, Florida, United States - Lox_Sample_2.3 | ecosystem: Environmental > Terrestrial > Soil > Wetlands | place: USA: Florida...
TATAAACAAATTTGGATTTTCTAAATATAGCTTTCTAAGTTGATATTGCAATTTAAGTTAAAATGTTAGTTTAATATTCTATTTTACTTTAAATCCTTTATATATAAAGGCCCTATTAGAGTTTTAAGTCTATTTCAACTCTTAGTATTTAAACGTAAGCTTTTAGAAAGACCTTTATTGCTTTAAACAATATAGTTGCTTTAAAGTTAAATTTTTTAAGATGTTAAGTAAGGTGGATGAGTTTGTATTTAGTAAGAGAGAATATGGCCTTATATTTCCTAGCTTATTTGCAATATTAGCTGTAAATCCTAGTTAGTATGATATAGTTGTTTTTAGTTAAGTTGCTTTAAGTAAGAATATTTATATCGTCTACAAATCTTATAGCACTTAATTAAAGTCTAAAACTGTTACATATTCGTACGAGCTCCTTATTAAAGAATAAGAATAAGATAGATAAGATTAAAGAGCCTTATAGGATCCTACTTTAAATTAAATAAAGATCTAATTCTTTAAAGACGATTTAGAAGGTGCTTTGTCTATCTTAAAGGAAGCTTTCTACTTAATTAACAATCCAAGTAGGGATTTCATACTAATAGAAGATGTAAAGTAGCTAGGGATAAAAGACATAATCGAACGTGCCTGTTACATTAAAATAGAGCATGCTAGCTACCTATTAATTTTTATAGTTCCAAATAGTATGTATTTGTTCTATTAGTAAGTTAAATGTAGTAATTGTATTTCTTCTTAAACGAGCACCCATTTGGAATTTAAAGAGTAAGTTGTAGTTTTTAATAAGAGTAAAAAGCTAAGAAGCAACAATTTATTTAAGGGCTTTCTTAAGGGATTCTAGTAGAGCAATAAGGTAGTAGGAGTTAACCTTAATATAGTCCTTGTCTTTTCCCTGCTTTTTTAAGGCGATCGTATAAGCCTTCTTAAACTTTAAAGGGTAATATTTAAGTGTAAAGTAAGCTTAAAATAAGTTGGTAATAGTTTGCAAGATAACCTTAATCAATTTCTAGATGATAAGGTGGGAGATCCTAGTAATTCCTAGTACCTTTAAGGGCTTTAGCTAGAGGATTATTGTTCTCGTTTTATTTGTAGTAAGTTAGCCTTAATTAGGGAGCTACTATAAATAAGCATATCTTTTAATATTGTTTAAGTTAGCATTTAATAAGAGGGGGAAAAACTTTATACAAAATACTTGTTCTTTTCCTTTAAAGGTAGTTGCTAGTCTATTAGGGGTAATAAGATTAAAGCATTAAGGGATAAGAGGGGGCAAGTGGCTCTTCGTACAAGCCTATTTTACTAGCCTTTAAATCCTATTAGGACTTTCTGCTACTTTATAAACTTATATTTAAAAGTGTGTAGTTTTTGCTTTTTAGATAGTGTGTTTTTTAGCCTGTATAGCTACTTTATATTCGTTTGAGTTTAAGGCTTAACGTTAAAGTTGTTTAGTATAAAAGGTTGTTTTTATATACTATTATGTCTAAAACCCTTAAGAGTATTAGTAAGGCTTTCTTTAAGGTACTAAGTAGTCTATAACTTTTAAGAAGGCTATATAGATTTAAGAGACTTACTAATTAATTTGTTCCTTTATATAAAGCTTAATAACTATATTAAATATTAAGTTTAAATATAAGTTTTATAGTAGTAGATCTTAGTTAAGTTTGTTTTAAGCTTGTTTTAAAGTGGATTTTTAGTATGTTACTTAAAGCTAAAGCTTTATACAAATTAGAAGGTAGTCGGATTAGTAGTTGAAGTTGCACTTTAAGTCGCATTTTATTAAAGCTTCTAATAGGAAGGGGGTAGTAAATGTAAGGTTAATTGTACTATTTGTATCTTATGCAAATTAAGTTTTAAGTCTTTAAGGGGTAAAAAGCTAGAGCTTAAACTTATTTGCAATATCAATTAGGAAGTTAGTATACACGTACTATGTTAGCTTTAAGCAGCTATTCCAAATAGGGTGGTAGAAGTTAAAGTCGCTTAGTATAATAGCATGTTTGTTTGAATAAGCAATAAGATCCTATTTTAAATTGTAAAAGGTAGTAGGGCTTGTAGTATTATAAAGTAAGTAAGGAGGTAGGTTGTAGACGTTGTAGATTTAGACATCTTATATAGTGTCTTAGAATTATATTTAGATATTTAGGACTATTAGGTTTAAGGATATATACTAAACAAACTACAAAGAAGTAGAAATGTCTTTAAAGATGTAAAATGCAACTCTAATAGTTTGAGATTCTTAAACTGCAAGCTAGAAGTTGAAGGAGGAAGGGTTATAAGAGGTTTGTATAAAAGGGTTGTTTTATAGTTCTTAAATAGCTAAGATATAAAATTCCTTAATATAAGGGTCAGCTAGAAGGGGGATAGCAATAGTATTCTTAGATTTGTAGATGTTGTACTATAATAGTTTAAAGGTGTTTAAATCTACTATTAAGAGGAGCTTAAGGTTGCTTCGTTTAAAGATTGTATTATAATGTTAGCTTAAAAGTTGTTAGCTAGGTATTAAGTGCTTAAGATTTAAGTATTTAGTATAAGGGTAAAAGAGCTTTAAAATATTTAATTGATTAGTCCTATATAAAGGTTAATAGAGTTAGTATAAAGTCTTTTGTTAGTAGATCTTAAAGGGCGTCCTCGTTTGAGCTTTAAGTTGTATATAAATCCTATAAAATCTATAAGGGGGGGGGCAGCTTTTATAGTAGTTTTATAGAGTTAGAGCTTTTAAGTGTAAATGCTTTAAACGCAATTAATTTCTTTCTTTTAAATTAGACAGTTACAAGCTTAAGCTTTATAAGGTTTATTATAGTTATTATACCTTTTTAAGGCTTAATTGGATTAGGAGGAGTAGTCTTTAAATAAGTAGCTTTTGCTATAATAAGAGTATTATATAAAGGATTTACATGCTCTTACAACATGCTTATATTTTTAACAATTAAAGTATTAAGTAAGCTTGCACTCTAATTCGAATAGTTTGCAGCATTTAACTTTTCTACTTTTATATAAGCTTATACAAATAAGACGGTTAGCTTGTTTTAAGGAATCTAGCTTAACAATTAAGAAGGAGTAAGTTTTTATGCTAGTAAGAGCGCTCTTTAAGAAGGCAGCTTATATGATATTAAGGTTAAAGAAGAAGGTGCAATTTTCATCTTTAAGGTATTAGATAGCTTTAGTCTTATTTGAATTAACATTTGCAATTCGTATAGCATATATAAAAACAGGGAAACGTTCTAAAAGTACTACTTTAAAGGATTTAAAGTTGGTAAGCTATTTTTAGTTTGCAATAAGGGATTTGCAGTTGTTTTCAGTTAAGGTTTATACGACTAAGTCCCTACTTAAAAGTCTTTTAATGCTTATAGTATAAGAAGCTAGAAAGAGTTTGTTAATATTATTAAAGATTGCTTTGTTGTTAAAGCCTAATATGTTTAAACGTTCTATAAGGTCTAAGAACTTAATTTTTACTTCTTAGAGGCGTTAAGTAGTAAGTTTAATAGGCAAGGTAGGTTTGAACGTAAGGGTTGTAGTAGTTGTAGTAGTATTACTTAAAGCTGCAATAAAGGCCTAGCTGCATGTAAGGCTACTATTAGATTGTAAAGAGATTGTAGTTTGTTGTTTTAGTTAGTAGATTTCGTCTTAGATTTAAAAGACTATTAATTTAATGTCTTTAAGCTTGTTAGGGCTTATTCGTATAATATGTAATACAATAATAACGCGTGCTTCTTTTAGCAACATTAATGCCTTAATAAGTCCTACTTAAAAGTCTTCAAGCAAGAGGTCTTTCATGTGGTATGTAGCTACTATTAGGTTGTTAATTCTTTTGTAGAAGGGCTTTAAGCGTTTATAGGGGGGGGGTCTAGTTGGAGTCCTTGTATACGTCCTAATTGCATAGTACGACTGCAACAGCAATAGCTGCAGCAGCATCTTTTATATAAGATGAAAGATGGATGTAATACTAGGTATCTTAAAACTAGATTAATACTTAAATAAGTTTTAAGGGGCTAGTTTTTTAAAAATGTAAGTTGCTAAAAATAATGTTGTTTATTTATATGCTTTTACAACATACTTATATTTTTAACAATTAAAATATTAAGTAAGCTTGCACTCTAATTCAAATAGTTTGTAGCATTTAACTTTTCTACTTTTATATAAGCTTATACAAATAAGACGGTTAGCTTGTTTTAAAGAATTTAGCTTAACAATTAAAGAGGAATAAGTTTTTATGCTAGTAAGAGTGCTTTTTAAGAAAGCAGCTTGTATAATATTAAGGTTAAAGAAGAAGGTGCAATTTTTATTTTTAAAGTATTAGATAGCTTTATACTACAACTAGTACTTGAAATGTGTATATAATATATTAGTAAGTAAGGATGATAATTAAAGCTAATTTACAATGTATAAAGCAGTATATATATAAGGGAAAACGGGTTATATGACAAGCTCAAATAAGCGTAGTTTGTTGTTAAGTCTTAACAGACTATAAGAGGCTTAAGTCGGTTTAGTAAGATATAATGCTAGCTTGTAAAGGACAACGCTAGTCTGTAACAACCTACTCGGTCTAGAAGAAGCTTGACGCTTATATCAAGCTAGTAACTTGTAGTCTGCTTAGTCTAATCTATTTAGTATTCGTATTCTTTAATTAGCTCCTAATAGTCTTTAAGGTCTTTTAGTTAATACTACTAATTATATTTTAAGCCTTATCCTTTCTACTAAATCTAATATTATATTAAGTACCTACAACCCTTATATATTACCTGTTTATTTAGTATTTGCTTTACTTTGTATACGTCTATATCTAGCTTGATAGGGCTAGGTTTGTTAGGGATAAAACAACTATACAGGTTAAATCCTAGCTCTAGTGCTAGTTTAAGCTAGGTAATAGTAAATACGTTGTAGATTTTCTAGTAATTTAAGATTTTAAGCTTGTAAGCTAGCTTACTAATTCGTTTTAAGACCTTAAACGGACTAGCATACTATTAGTCTAATTTACAGTTAGTTGCAAACGGAATATTATATTTATAATGCAACTATAATAGGGCTTAGTTATTAAGGGCAAAGAATATAAGGGTATAATAATAGTCGTAGTAGAACTTTATATTTATAGTAGTAAAGTTTAAGGTATTAGCAGCATCTATTCAGGCTAATAGGAAGTTAATATCTAAGTTTGTTGTATAATTTACAGCAAAGTTGGAGGTGAATCTATAAGCAATCTTATTAGGGGTACAATTTGTAGAAGAAGCCTAGGAATTATTAAGGACTAATTGGATCTTTAAGAGGTAGCAGGTCCATTTAGTAGGGTCCTTCATTGTAGCTAGGAAAAAGCGTAGTATAATCTTTACTGTCTAATTAGTTCGTTCGCTTTGCCTGTCTGTTTGCAAGTGGTAAGCTGTAAAATATAACAGGTCTACTTTAAGGCGCTCAAATAGGCCTAACTAAAGCTAGGAGAGGAATTTACAGTCTTAGTCTAAGAGAATTACCTTTAACAGACCCTAATTTGTAATTTAAAGGCGTTCTAGTAGGGCCTTAGCCTACTAGTTTGCAGTCTAAGTGCTTTTTTTAAGGATTAAAGTGATTCGTTTAAAGTATTTGCAAGTAATAGATAAGGCACAATTAAAGCCCCCTTTTAATTTTAGTAAGGTAAGGATAAAGTTAATAGTAATTATATAAAAGGGCACTTTCAAGCTCTAAATAAGCTATAACAACTTATAAGGTAAGTGCTAATAGGTCTAGAAAACTAAGTATTCTAAGTAGTAGTATAAGAAGTCTTATACGTACTAGGTGAGATAGCAGATATACTAGGAGCTAGCAGCCCGTTTAAAGGTGCAAGCTGCTTTTAAGTGCTTAACGTTTATATAAGCGATTTTTAGGACTTCTCCAATTAGGCTTTATAAGATATAAAGTTGTAAGATATTACTTCTAGTATGCTAAATTAAGCTGTCTTTGTCCTTTAAGAATAAGATAGTAGCCCTATTTTTATTTATAAGGTTACTATTAGCCTTAAAAACACTAATAATCTAGTTGTAGTTAGAGTCCTATTAGTACCTTTTAAGTAGCTGCTGCTTAAAACTGTCTAATATTTCTACTAGGAAGGCTGTATAGTTATATGCTATAAGAAGGTCGTTTAGGTTAGTAAAAGCTAAGTCTGTAAAGGCTATATCTTTAGCAGCAAAGTCTAATTTTACACCCTTTATAGTAGGATTAAAGCTTAAGAGCTAGGATAAGGCATTTAGAATTATATTAGATTTGCCTTCCTTATAGTATAACTTGATGTTAAAACGCTAAATATATTTAGAGGTACAAATTAGTTAGAGATTTAAGCGCTTAGTACTTATAGTTTTTAATAAGGACTACCTAGTAATATTTAAGGAAGCCTTATAGTCTGTAAAGATTTATACAAGCAGCTTGGAGGACTCTATTATATGCTAGATCTTCTATAAAACTCAAATTAGACTAGCTATTTCTAATTTGGTGGGCTAGTAGTAGTATTTAGCTAGTAAGAGCTTGCAACTTAAAAACATAATAGGTTTAATACTAGATTTCTTTAGATAAGTAGGCCTTATAGTAGTAGCAGCTAGGGCCTTAAAATTGTTGTTATAGTCTGCTATAGCATATAAGTTGTCATCTTTAACGTAGTAGACTATAACCCTAATTCTAAATGCCTTAAAAGCGTTAATATTAGTATAAAGCTAGCAGGTAAAGTCGAAATAGACTAAGTATTAAGGGTTAGCAAGTAGTTCTTAAAGTGCTTTAAAAGACTCTATTTCTATTAAAGTAAGAGTGTCCAATAAGGTTTTTAGTGAAAAGGACCTCCTTTATAGACTAACAGACAGGCTGCCTTGTAGTAGGAGAGTCTTATAGTCTTATAACAAGCTAGTAATAGCAATATAAAATAGAACATACTACTATAAATAGCCTGTAAGGCCTAAATAGGTCTTAAGCTGTTAGAAGGTCTTAAGGAATTTAAGATTAGTAATAGCTTTTAGCTTTTTAGTTGTAGTAAACAGGCCAAGTAAGTTAACATGCTATCCTAACAGCTAGATAGATAGGAAACTAATAAAGGCTTTTAACAGGTTAATAGAGATCCTAACAGATAAGAATAATTAAAATATAATTTGTAAGTGTTAAATATAGTTTGTAAGTGTGTAAGAGGCAATAACAATATTATTAATATAAGTATAAGCTTACAGGTAGTCCCTTAAAAGAATATTTATATGCTATTAGACGTATGCTGAACTGTTCTTAAAGCTTATAACACAAACATTAAAGTGTTTTTAATTGTAGTAGGATATAACAGTTAGTTTGTAACAGTTAAACGGGTAGACTTGCTATTAGTAGAAGAAGGAAGCACAATTAACAACTATAATATATTTATAGCCTTATACAGCTACAATTATATCTGTTTAAAGGGGTAATAGGTAGGAATCAGTTTAAGAGATTTAATTGAGTTTGTAGATGTTAACAACTACTTAGCCCTTTTATTCCCTTAAAGGTAAAGTCTTTCAAACTATAAATACAAGGTAGGAGAATAGGGTACTAGTAGTAGTCTAAGACATTTAGTCTTATTTATAAAGCTTGTTAAAAGTCTTATCTACTACTTTCTTATCCTTAATGCTTAGCAGATAAACTTTAAGGGCTTTTACTACTATCTTATTCTCCTAGTTATTTTATAGTAGGATCTTTATCTACTTGTCTTATAAGATATTAATAAAAGTCCTAGTATTAGTTTATATTCTTAGGTATTTGTTAACAACTTAAGCAAGCTTAGCAACATTTAAGCTGTCTAACAGTCTATAAATAGTAACTTTGTTAAGCAGGACCGTTTTAGGCTTAAAAGCAACTGTTTTAAGTTTAAAAGTAATTGTAGTAGCTGCTATAAGGGTGCTAGGAGTAGCTGTAAATGTAGGAGCTACTATATATATAGCTGTAAGTATAGCAATTGCTTTAGTAAACCATTTAGTATGATGCTAGCATGATAGCTGCTTTGCTATTACAATAAGGTCCTAGTTGGTAGTCTTAAAGAATACTAATACTATTAGGGTTTGCTTAGTCTTAAGCTCTTATAAGTAGCTTAATTGCATATTCCGTAGTATTTTAATAGGTCTACTAGTACTATTTTTTATTAGGATACCTTTCACACTAGCATTTATAATATATAAGAACAGTAACAAGTAGTTAAGCTTAACAAGCTCAAATAAGAAGTCCTAATTAGCAACAACTAATAGTAAGTGAATTAGGATTATACTAGTTGATTATAGTAGAATAAAGGTTGTTGCTTTAACATGCACTAAGAAAAGGTGCTGCTAGTAGCTAGCGCGGACTTATAGTTAGACTAAGACATTAATATTATAAGTGCTAATCTGTAAAATCTTATTTAAAAGTAAAATGTCTATTTTTTTAAGTAGTATAACGTCTATTCCAACTAGTATGTTAGCATTTAAATAGTTAACAACATATAGCTTACAAGTAATAACAGCTTCTACTAGGCTGTCCTTGTCTTTTCTTAGGACTTATAAGGTAGCAATTATATATTTAGCTGTTATATGCTAATTTCTAGCAATTCCACTAATTTTTAATAAGTTAGCTATAAGTTAGATCTTAACAGACGGGTCTTAAGCCTTTAAGAATTACTAATTAATAAGGGAGGTAGAGCAGCTTGTATTAAAACAATAAGGCTTTACTTTTAAATCTTTAAATAAGCAGATAAGTATTATAATATAAGTAAAACTACAATATCCCATACTAGTCCTAATACTAAGTGGTAGGGTACTAGAATGTTTTTTACAAGTAAGTTTGTCTGCTACAAACGCCTTTTAGGCTGTAAGTAGTAGTTCTTTGTCTGTATTATTATACAAATAACACTTTAAGTGTCTAAATAGCTTTATTTATAATATAAATAATGCTTAGCACTTATTGCAGTTAAAAATTGGTGCTAGTAAGATTGCATAATAGTTCCTTGTTGCTTTATAAGTGTAATCAGTTGGGATTTCTTGTATATGCAGCTATAAATAGGGCTAAAAGGTCTTTAAACTAAGCTGTAAACCCTATTTAGTAGGCTGAAAACTCTTTAAGTTAGGCTAGCTACTTTGTAGTATAGTTTCTACTTTTATAAAATATGCTGTAATATCTAGTAGGTCTATTTTATTATAGGAATTATAGTATGCGTCTGTTTTGTTATAGACTTTAAGCTGTAAAGCGTCCTTAATATTTAAGAGTTCTACCTAGTAGCCAGACGGTTTTGCAGCACTAACTTTAAGCTTAAAAGTAGGATTTTTAAGTGCTAAGTCCGCTTAATAGGTCTTATTGTTATAAGAGATAGCTGTAAAGGCTTATTAGCTAGATGGTTTAAAGTTGCCTAGTAGCTTAAGGTTTAACTAAAAGGAAGTATGATTGTTTTAACTGTAAGGCGTACTTTAAGTACTAGTAAGACTAAAAGGTTGTCTTTAAGGCTAATTAGGGTCCTAGTTTTAGTTTGAGACTTAAGTTGCAGTTTGATGTTAAACTTAATATTAAGCTAGCTAGCTAGTAGTATTTAGGCTTAGCTAATTAGATTGGAACTTATATTAATAAGTCGTATTTAAACGATAAAGAGGTTTAAGCCCTTAGTTATTTTAAGTGTTTAAGTGGCCTAACAGGCTAGGACGGTTTAGGTATAAGATTAGGGTTAGTCTCATACTAGTAGGTTGCTAGCTAGATTTTAGTATGTGCTAAGGTCCTTAGTATTAAGCAGGTTAGGGTTCAAATTAGTAGTATGCCTGCTAATAATATAGTTCTTAGTAGTAGGTCGGCTAGTGTGGCTTTAAGCTGTATAATAGATACTAATTGAACTAGTTATTTTGTTTTTATAAGAGGACTTTAATAAATTTATTTAAGGATAAGTCCTCAAACGGCTTATTTACAGTCTCTTAGAGTGCTAGGTCGAAGTACATTTAAACTTAAATAACTAGATAGCGCTTTTACGGATTAGTTGAAACTAGTCTGAGACTGCAAGCTTTAGCAGCAGCTTCTAATATAGCTACAAACTTAGTAATTGACTGTTAGGAGTAGCAGTCCTCAACTGAATATTAAGTAGTATTATATTTAGCTAAAGCTTTAAATAGTAGTAGCTGAAAATAGATCTTTAAGGCTGTATAGAAGCGTTTAACACTTAAAGTAGCTAGATATCTAGCTTGTAAAACATTATCAAGCTAGTTATTTTATTAGAGCTCAACTTCTTTGTAGAAGTATATGTTAAGTACTTGCTTAACCTTAATAGGATTTTAAGTTTTAATAGCCACTTAGATCTAATTGGTAAAGCTATACACGTTTTAATAATACAGTTTGCCCTCCTTTTCGACGATATCCTTGTCCCCTTAGTCTAATAGCATATTAGGGAAGAAATATCTAATTTCTAATGCTTTTAGTATAGCTTAAGTAGTAGTTTTAGAGCTAGTAGTAGATCCTATATAGCCTGCAAGGTCTATAAGATTAGCTAGTAGCTGTAATTAGCGTTAGTGTTAATTAAAAAGGTCTATTACTATTTGCATAATCTCTTAATAGAGCTCTTAGCATCTATTAGCATTAGAATAGGAGGTTCCTTAACTTATAAACAAATTAAAAGAGCTTGTTATAGTAGTAGTATCCTAGCTGGTAAAGCTAATTGGGTTTGTAATTAGATTATTTTGGTTTGTAAGAGAGTTAGTGTGTGACTTAAAGGCTAGTAGTACTATACTATTAGCTCTTAAGGCAGTCTGTTGTTTTAGGAGTCTTTGAAATTGTTAGATAGCAGTATAAAGGTAGGCTTGAAAGTCTGCTTATTCAACTAAGTAGGGTGATAATTTAAGGGGCTAGGCAGTCAAATAGGAGGCCCTTTCTTAAGAAAATAAAGCTGGTAATAAGCTTAACAGGTAAGCGTGCAACTTAATTGATTGTAGAGTTGCTAAATCGAGGTTGCTAATAAATAGGTGCTTAGTGCAAATAAATGCTTATAGTTGACTAGCAAGCTTTATAAGAGGGTTTATAGGTATAAACAAAGTAGTAATAGTACTCTTAAAATAATAAAGAGACTTTTAAATAGTGCTCTTAAAGATGGAGAGGCTTTTAATAGTGCTCTTAAAACAATAAAGAGACTTAAATAGTGCTCTTAAAATAATAAAGAGACTTATATAACTAGCTCTTAAAGGTACACTTAAATCTTTAAGAGTATTACTATTAAAATGCTATAGCTAGTACTTGAAATGTGTATATAATATATTAGTAAGTAAGGATAATAATCAAAGTTAATTTATAATGCGCAAAGCAGTATATATATAAGGGAAAACGGGTTATATAACAAGCCCGAATAGGCGTAGTTTGTTGTTAAGTCTTAACGGACTATAAGAGGCCTAAGTCGGTCTAATAAGATATAACGCTAGCCCGTAAAAGACGACGTCGGTTTGTAACACTTTAATCTTATTCGAATTAACATTTGCAATTTGTATAGCATGTATAAAAACAAGGAAACGTTTTAAAAGTACTACTTTAAAGGATTTAAAGTTGGTAAGCTATTTTTAGTTTGCAATAAGGGATTTATAGTTGTTTTTAATTAGGGTTTGTACAATTAAGTCCTTACTTAAAAGTCTCTTAATGCTTATAGTATAAGGAGCTAGAAAGAGTTTGTTAATATTATTAAAAATTGCTTTGTTGCTAAAGCCTAATACGTTTAAACGTTCTATAAGGTTTAAGAACTTAATTTTTACTTCTTAGAGGCATTAAGCAGTAAGTTTAATAAGCAAGGTAGGTTTAAATGTAAGGGTTATAATAGTTGTAGTAGTATTACTTAAAGCTGCAATAAAGGCCTAGCTGCATGTAAGGCTACTATTAGATTGTAAAAAGATTATAGTTTGTTATAATAGCACGTATGGAATGCTATTCAACAAAGGATAAAGGGAGCTTTATAGATTGCACTTGTTGAAAATATTAAGCTAAAAAGAGAAGAAAAGGATAGAAGAGGAAAAGAGAACTATTTATATATACAAGCTATATTTTATAATAGTGCAACTATAAATAACGCTTAATGCTATTAGCAGTTTTAAGGGCAGTTAGCAGTTTTAAAGGCAGTTTGATATAGTAGTTGTTGTATATATAAGACGAACTGTTACATTACCCCCCCCTCTTTAAGAAGTTTGTCCTTAAGCTTGTTTTAATGCTTCTTTATTATCGTTTAAATTATTATAGTTATTTACTCCTTTTTCCTACTACGCTATCTATTCGTCTAGCTTGCAAGGTGGCCCTAGGAGGTTTAAGTGGGCTAGGTAGAAGTCCTTAAGTTTGTAGGGAGAGTACTTGAAGTTGGATGCTAAGTACCATTCTAAGTCTTTGTTGTACCTTA
>Ga0335074_10011570_pt1 | contig 12333 bp, 12 predicted proteins | sample Lox_Sample_23_FD_206715 | JGI IMG/M metagenome (GOLD analysis project Ga0335074, IMG submission 206715) | Soil microbial communities from Loxahatchee National Wildlife Refuge, Florida, United States - Lox_Sample_2.3 | ecosystem: Environmental > Terrestrial > Soil > Wetlands | place: USA...
CGGCGCCGGCGTCGGCAAGACCGTCATCATCCAGGAGCTGATCAACAACGTCGCCTCGCAGCACGGCGGCTTCTCCGTTTTCGCCGGCGTGGGCGAACGCACCCGCGAGGGCAACGACCTGTGGCTGGAAATGCAGGAGTCCGGCGTCATCAACCTCAAAGACCTGCCGAAGTCCAAAGCCGCGCTCATCTACGGCCAGATGACCGAGCCGCCCGGAGCGCGCCTGCGCGTGGCGCTGACCGGCCTCACCGTCGCCGAATTCTTCCGCGATGAGGAAGGCGCCGACACGCTGCTCTTCATCGACAACATTTTCCGTTTCACCCAGGCCGGTTCCGAAGTCTCCACGCTGCTGGGCCGTATGCCCTCCGCCGTCGGCTACCAGCCGAACCTCGCCACCGAAATGGGCGAGCTGCAGGAGCGCATCACATCGACCAAGCGCGGGTCAGTAACCTCGGTCCAAGCCGTCTACGTGCCCGCCGACGACCTCACCGATCCGGCGCCGGCAACCACCTTTGCCCACCTCGATGCGACCACGGTTCTTTCGCGGCCTCTTTCCGAACTTGGCATCTATCCCGCCGTCGATCCTCTGGCCTCCACTTCGCGCATCCTCACCGAGCGCGTGGTCGGGCAGGAGCACTACGACGTCGCCCAGGGCGTGAAGCGGATCCTGCAGCGCTACAAAGATCTGCAGGACATTATCGCCATCCTCGGTATTGACGAGCTTTCCGAAGAGGACAAGATCACCGTGGCCCGCGCGCGCAAGGTGCAGAAGTTCCTCTCCCAGCCCTTCCATGTTGCCGAGCAGTTCACCGGCATCCCCGGCAAATACTGCAAGATTGCCGACACCGTGCGCAGCTTCAAAGAAGTGATCGAGGGCAAACACGACGATGTCCCCGAGCAGGCCTTCTACATGCGCGGGACCATCGAAGAAGTCCTGGAAGAGGCGGAGAAACTGAAGGCGGCAACAAAATAGTCATGGCCGATCAGCTCAAAGTACGGCTCGTCACTCCGGACCGCATCCTCGTCGATCGGACGGTGAGCGCGGTCGAAGTGCCTGGCAAAAATGGCTCCTTCGAGGTGCTTTACGGGCACGCTCCGCTTCTTTCCGAGATCGGAGCCGGCGAGGTGCGCCTGCACGGGGGAGAAGGGGGCGACCAGCGATTCAGCGTCGCGCGGGGCTTTGTCGAAGTCCTGCCGGATCGTGTGACCATCCTGGCCGAAAGCGCGCAGAAGCCGGAGGAGATCGACACAGGCGCGGCCGAGCAGCAGCTCCAGCACGGGGAGAAGCTGTGGAGCGAGGCCGGAGAAGATCCCGAAAAATACACGCACGCCAACGAAGTGATGCGCGAGGCCGAGGCGAAGCTGGAGAGCGCCGGGGCCCGGCAGCACTGATTCATCCCGCCCCGGACACTCACCCAACTTTCAGCTTCTACTTTTTTGCCGTCACCGGCTTGTAGCCCGAGCCGCCTGCCTTCTTCATCGCGGTAATCCCTTCCTCCGTCGTCATCAGCGGAGTGGTCTTGACGCTTTTGCAGGCGCCGCCCGCGGCGATGGCGAAAGCGAACGCGGCTGCGCCGACGTTGTCCGGCATCTCATAAATGCCCACCACGTCGTAGTCGCCAAACGAGAGATACAGCTTTCCGGGTTTGCCGCCGAGCTTCTCCACCACTTTGCCGATCATCTCGGTGCGGTCGTGCGGTTTCGCGATCAAAGCGGCCACCGCCTCGGCGGTATACGCCACTTGCACAAGGTAACTGGGCATACGCATGCCCCCTTTCAGGATCAGATGTTCTTACTGTCGGTTGGAGGAGGCGCGCCAAGTATACACGGGGGCGGCTCGGCCGTGTGCTTTATGATTGCGCCGCCGATCGGGGCGCTGAAGCGTCCGTGACTTCATCCGAAATCACCAGGAAATTTTTCAGATTTGCGGCTCCGAAGGACGTGAAGAAGGCCACGTCCGCCGCGTCGCGCCCTGCCGCCATCAGAACCCGCCCAATGCGCGGCACGTTGTGGCGAGCGTCGAAGGTCCACCAGCGATTCTCCAGATAAACCTCGAACCAGGCGCTGAAGTCCATCGGAGACGGGGCCGGAGGAATCCCAATGTCGCCCAGATATCCGGCGGCGTAGCGTGCCGGAATGCCCAGCGCCCGGCAAAACGTAATGGCCAGATGCTGGAAATCGCGGCAGACCCCCTGGCGCTCTGTGAAGACGTCGAGCGCCGTCTTGGTCGGCCGAGCGAAGTTATATCCAAAGGCAACCTTGGCATTCACCCAGTTGCAGACGGCCTGCACTCTGCCCCATCCGGGCACGGTGTTGCCAAACAAATCGAAGGCCGCCGCCGCCAGGCTGTCCACTTCACAATACCGGCTCGGCAGCAGGAAGCGCAGGACGTCGTTCGGAAGCTCTGCGATGGGGTGAGCGACGGCGTTCGGCCTGGCCGGATCCGGCAGTCCGGAATCCTCGAACAGAAAATCGTGCTTCAGGCGCAGCGTACCGGCCGGCGCCAGAAACCGGGTGCAAAGATTGCCGAAGGAATCGGCGTATTCCTCGAGCGGGATCGCGGGTTCCACCTGTACCCGGTCGGGCTGGCGCAGACCGGCGGCCCGCGACGGGTGGACGCGCAGCTGGGCCACGCAGGCCACCGGTTCCACGATGTCGAACTGCAGGTCATAACCCAGGCGAAGGAGCATCGTGCCTCGCGGTGCTGCGGTACTCCGGTTTGGACTCCCTGGCGATGTAGATGACGAGCCGGAAGCGGACGTTGGTCGAATGTCTTTGAATCGTATCCGAAAGCTGGCACAATGTCCTAACGGCACCACACCGCTCACGGGAAGCAGGACAGCCCAGAAGAAATGACCTACTGCCTCGGCATCATGACCCAGGAAGGCCTGGTGATGGCGTCGGATTCGCGCACCAACGCCGGGTTCGACGATCTGAATATTGCGCGCAAGATGCACATGTTCTCGCAGCCCGGCGAACGGGCTTTCGTGGTCCTGAACAGCGGGAGCCTGTCGCTGAGCCAGTCGGTCGTGAACCTGGCGAAGGCCCGGTTCGCCAGTGGCGAAGGACTGGCCCGTGCAAACGGCATGTATGAGGCGGCGCGGGAGCTGGGCGACTGCATTCGCCAGGTGGCGGAAATGGATCGTGCGGCGCTGGAGCGGGACAATTACACCTTCAACGTGCATCTGCTGCTGGGCGGCCAGGTGCGCGGCGAGAATCCGGCCCTCTACATGATCTATCCCCAGGGCAACCCCCTTTGCGCAACGGAGGAGTCGCCGTTCCTGCAGCTGGGTGAGTACAAATACGGGCGGCCGCTGCTCGATCGGGGCATCGTATTCAACTCGACCACCCTGATGGTGGCGGCCAAGTACGCGCTGCTCTCCTTCGACGCGACCATGCGCTCGAACGGAGCGACCGGGCCGCCGATCGAGGTGCTGCTGTACCGCGCGAACAGCCTTGTGCTCGACTGCTACCGCAAGTTCAACCACGGCGATGCCGAGCTGCAGACGATTCACGGTCACTGGGAGCAGTCCCTGCGCCGTGCCGTTCAGGACCTGCCCGATCTGCACTTCGCCAGCACCCCGGCGGAGGAGGCGGCACAGACTCTGTTGATCTAGCGCCGGGTGAGGAGCTGGGAGCTGGGCACTGCCGAGCACCGGGCACCGGGCACCAGGCACCGGGCACCGAGCACCGGGCACCGGGCACCGAGTCACCCCCATCGCCGAGGCAGGCCCACCCTACCCCCTTGCGGGGCGATTTTGTATCCGTTTGATTCCGGGCAACTTACTGGTGTTGACAAGCTCGACAACAGCGGGCGTTCCGCCACATGATTGAGGACAGGGCAGTTGCGTCGTGTGCACGAATGCGTGATTCGTGGTGTCGAATGCAGCATTCGCGCGTACGAATGGCCGGATGATTGAATCCGGGGCAGATCGCTCGTGATCATGAATGCTGCATTGGTGCGTGCGAGCAGTGTTCTGCCGGTGTAGGTGCCTGCGTTCGTGGTGTCGAGTGCGGCATTGGCGATCACGAGTGCCGCATTCCCAGGTGCGGAGGGAGCCCGTAGCCGGTAGCCGGTGGCTGGTACCTGGTGAGGCGGCCAGCGAAGAACCGGTCAGCGAGGGGCGGTCAGCCAGGAAGCGGTCAGCTAAGAACCGGTCGGCGCAACACCGGTCGGCGTGCAAAATGGCGTCGAATGCGGCTGTTTTGGGCACGGGTTCTCCTTTCCTGGAAATAGAGAGGCCGCTCCTGGGAGCGGCCTCTTTTTTCTCTTAATCCTGAAAAAATCCTTTTCTTTACCTCTTATATTCAGAATACCAGATCCAGAGAATAAACACGCCAAGTTTCTTTGGAAAAGTTGGCGTATAAGTGGTGTTTTATGAAGGCAGTGCCATTTTGGGAATCGCGAGGGGCTTGACAAATTTTCCACAGGGCTGGGGTTGGGGCCGGGTGACGGGCGCTCTTCCCAAAAGGGGACGGGAGTCGTGCGAGGGCGGTACTTTCGGGATGGGGAGGGGACCGAGACCTATTGACGATCCGGTGCCGGAAGCGTTCGCTTCTTGTTGAGGGTGAACGTGGCCGCGCGGTTTGAAGGGGCTGTCAATGGCACCGGGATTAGGTCCCTGACAAGCCCCAAAAGAACACGCAGGAGAGCGGGGGTGTGAGAACGCTCTTTCAACATTCGCCCTATCCATAGGTTGATCGCATATGCGCTATGCTATTTGTAGTGGTGGAATTGCAACATTGTGAGATTGGGAGTTGGGAAAATGACCGCGAAAATCGATTGCACCGTTAGTGAAGGGCTGATGCCGAACGAAAAGATTGCGAAGATCGAGACCGCTGACGGCAAGTCTGAGGTGGTCGCAGTCTCGCACAAGAATATTGAAGGTAACAAGTTAATGGCATTTGAGGTGGGGCGGCGGGAAGGGAAAGTGTTGATCGAACTTCCGCGTGAAAGTGCATCCGGACGTTGGCGAGTCTGGGTGAAGGAGTCAGCGATAGGAGGATAAGGTGATCCTCACTGACCGCGAAATACAAGCGGCTATTGATTGCAAGCAGATAATCGTTGATCCTGCTCCAGACGTAGATGCCTACAGCTCGACAAGTCTCGATCTGACACTCTCCCGCGCTCTTCGTATATGGAAGATGGAGAGAGTGAAGGGTGTTGAGCAGATCATTTGCCCAGCCACGGAGGGCTACCAGTTCGCAGATTTTGCTAAAGAGTACTCTGACCTGAAGGAACTGGACGGGGAAGGCTACGTCATCAAGCCTCAGGAATTTGTACTCGGCTGGACGGAACAAAATATAGAGCTGCCTACAGCCTCAAGGCTTGCAGCTCGGGTCGAGGGGAAGAGCTCATTAGCCAGGCTGGGGATTGGAATCCACATTACCGCGCCTACTATTCACGCTGGATTCCAGGGACCGATTCAGCTGGAGATTTATAATCATGGCCTGCTGAAGGTAAGGCTTGTGCCCGGTATGCGGGTATGCCAATTGATTTTCGAACAGTGTCTTGGCACACCTGAAAAGGGGTACAAGGGCCAATTCTACGGTCAAACCAAAAACTGACCGAACCAACGGCTTCGAAGAGAATGATCACGAATCGCCGCTGCGCCTCGGTGAGGCCATCAGGCGAGGAAGTTTTCAGCTTCTCACCGCTGGCCCGATGGTGTGCGTTGCGTAGCGTGTGGGGCGTCCTGCCCCTCCGGCCCTGCCTTCGCTGCTTTATTCCGGTTCCTCGTCCACCGTCAGGGCCTTCTGCACCGTCATCGAGCTATCGACGAGGTGAACCTGGATGGGTAGTTTGAAGTGAGCCGGGGCGACTGTTCCAAGAGCGTTGGGGTCGCCGGTGGGCTCGGAGAAAACGGCATTGGCGACAACTTTTCGAGTGAGTTCCTGGAAGCCTCGCACGTCTGCCGGATCGGTCCATGCAGTCTGGTTGACCACGTAGGAGATCACCCTGTCGTCCTTGTGGATCGAGAGGAACACATCCACACCCTTGCCGGCGAAGTAGCCCTCGGATTTCAGCTCATCGCTTAAGGCATTTGCCTGGTCCTCATCGGCATCGCCGAGATAGTAGAGATGATCCTTTCCGTTCACGACCTGACCCACGTTGGAGTCGGTCTGAGGGTCCCGATGCTTATCCGTCAAATACACGATGATCGGGAGTCCAACCGATGGCCCCACGCGCAGTCCGATCATCTCGAACTCTTCCACGGTGGAAACATCGTTCCAGGCGCCATCCTTCACCACAAAAGAAACGTTCGTTCCGAATTCGGACTTTTCGAGAACCACCGCGGCGCCTTCGCCCCTGAAGTATCCCGCCGTCTGGAGAGCGTTGCCGAGCGACAGAGCTTCTGCCCTGGTGGCTGTGCCGGTGTAGTAGACCTTATCGTTCGATCCAATGACCACGGCGGGTACGCGGTCATGCAGATAAATGCCCCCGGCCGCGGCTCCGAAGACGACCACCAGGGCCGCCACGCCGATCCCAGCCGCCTTCCACATCGACGCCACTTGCCCGCCCAGGCGGACATGCTCCTCAACACTCATTTCCTGTGTGGATTTGGCGATGCGCATCATGGCGAACATGGCCCCCAGGGCGACGAAGGTGTCGAGGGTCTGGGGAATAAACCATCCGACGAGAAGGAGGACGGCAGTGCCGAGGATCGCCAGGATCACGGTGCCCGCGGCTCTGCCCGCGTTACCGAGCCGGCGCTCGTTGACCGCCATCAGGATGCCCCCGGCAATCGGCGTTCCCAGGAAGGTCGCCAGGGCGACCGACCGGTAGTTGAACAGTGTGTAGTCCGGCCGGGGCGTTGTCGAGGCTGGGACAGAGCCTTCAGGGCTTTGATCCGGGATCGTGCTCATTTCTTTACCCTCGGTAGAGTCTCATGGGGTGGTTCAAATCCGTCCGTCACAGGGTCAACAGAAACCCTGGACTTTGTGGATTGGCGGGCCTGCTCGCTGGGCGATCATGGGGGCGATCTTCCCGGGAGGAAAAAGCTGCACGCGGAGAAGCGTGCAAACAGCTAAATGCAAATGAAATCAGCGAGCAGGCGAGAGAGCTACAACACTATGGGGCGCTTTCCTGAATGTTGTCAAGCAAGCTAACGAGGCGAATCCGGGTGGTGGTGGCGAGGCGCGTGGGGGGCAAGCCGCGGGCGATGCGGAGCACGAAACCCATGGCGATGGCGGAGGTGTTTGCGAGGGCAGCGGCGAGGAGCTTCTCTCGGTCTGGCGATGCACCGATGGGGGTAAAGTTGACATCGAGCGCCTGGATGTGTAAAGTGTACTTGTCTATATGACAAGGAGGCTTTGCTATGTGGTGTTCTTCCAACCCTGCCCAAAAGCGGTACCGGGTGCGCATGATCTGGGCGGCTTTTTTCTGTGTCGTCCTCGCAGCGGCGGCCGCAATCGGAATCAGCCACGGCCGCGTGAGCGGAATTGCATCGTATTTTCTCGCGGTGCTGCCCGCGCTGCCGGTGGCGTGGAGCCTCGTGGTCACCGGGGCGTACCTCAGCGAGGAGAAGGATGAGTTCCAGCGCAACCTTTATGTCCAGGCGCTGCTGCGCGGTATCGCCGTCACCCTGGCCTTGGCCACGGGATGGGGATACATGGAGGATTTCCGGCGCGCACCCCACCTGGATCTGATCTGGGTGTGCCCGATGTTCTGGATCTTCACGGTCGCCTCGTATCCCCTGGTCATCCGGAGGTACCGGTCGTGAAGAACCGTCTGCGGGTGCTGCGGGCGGAGCGGGCGTGGTCGCAGGCGGAGCTGGCGGCGAGGCTGGAGGTGTCGCGCCAGTCGGTGAACGCGATTGAGACGGGGAAGTTCGACCCGAGTTTGCCGCTGGCGTTCAGGCTGGCGCGGCTGTTTGGGTTGCGGATCGAAGAGATTTTCAGCGATGAATAACGGCCGCTGGCCGGCACAGGTGTTGTCAGGAGTCTTTTGTGGCTTCACGAACAGCTTCAGCGTCGGCCAGGTCCTGGAGGCGGCCAGAGGCGAGCTTATTCCTGATCAGGTCTTCGGCGGAGATTACGTGAACGGGAATACCGTCGATGTGTGCTTCGACTCGCTTCGGCCAGGCTTCGTCGAAGGTGATGCCATCAATGTGCTGCAGGATATCGATACGCAAAGGCGGCTGGCCGATTTGAAAGACGGCGGTCGGGTCGTTGCAGAAATCGGCAGGACTGACACCGCTCATGGGAGCACCAAAAGCGGCCAGAGCCCGAAAGACAATTTCCGCATTGGGACGCTCGGGCCGAATGAAGAGGTCGAGGTCTTTGGTAGCACGCGGTTCGGCATGGACACCGACCGCATAGCCGCCGACAAGAAGATACTCAACCCCGTGTGCGTTGAATGCGAGTAAGAGTTCTCTCAGATCGTTGGGAAGCATCGTAGCGAAAACCTTTAACCGACCAGGCAGCGAGGGTCGCATCCCAGACAGCCGCCAACCGCTCGCCAGCGGGACGACTGCGCCAGTAGCGATACGTCTCCGCTTGCTGCTCCTCGTGGCTCGAGAACTTACGAATGGTTCTGTCCGCACCCATTGGCAGACTCGATTCTAGTCGTTGACCGCGAGGGATGAAACCAGATTGTCAATGTCGACGCCAGATTCCCCGGGGCGTTTTTTTTTGCCAGAACGGTATGAGGGTCAGATCGCCGCGCGTTCCGGCGTTACTCGGCGCGGAGGGTGGTGGCGGGGTCGACGCTGGCGCCGCGCCATGCCGGGACCCAGCAGGCCAGGGCGGCGACCGCGGTGAGCAGCGCCAGCATGCTCAGCCAGGAGGCGGGATCGAGGGCCGAGATGCCGAAGAGCAGCGAGGCGATGCCGCGGCTGGCGGCGAGCGCGCCGCAGAGGCCGATCATCAGGCCGAAGGCCGTGAGCCGCATTCCGTCGCGAAGCGCGAGGGTGAGGATGTCTCCGCGCGAAGCTCCGAGGGCCATGCGGACGCCGATTTCGCGGGTGCGCTCGGCCATGCTTCCGGAGAGCACGCCGTAGAGGCCGACGGCGGCGAGGAGCAGAGCCACGAGGCCAAAGGCTTCAAAGAGAATGAGGACGAATCGCCGCTGCGCCTCGGTGATGGCCATCAGGCGATCCATGGTGACGACGCGGACGATGGGCTGTTCGCTGTCCTCGGACCAGATGGCGGACTTGACCGCTGGAACGAGGGCCGCGGCGTTGGCCCGCGCGCGGATGACGAAGGAAAGCGAGTCATCGGCGAACCAGGTTTGCTCGGTGGAAAGGTAAACCGCATCCTCCTGATCGATGGCGAGAGAAGTTTGGCGGACGTTGCCGACCACGCCGACCACCGTGTACCAGGGGCGGTCGCGCGGGCCGACATGCAGCCGGCTGCCGATGGGGTTGCGATCGCCGAAGTGATGCCTGGCCAGAGAGGCGCTGATGAGGGCAGCCTGGGGCGCGCCGGCGCGGTCGCGTTCGTCGAGCAGGCGGCCGCTGAGCAGAGGGATCCCCATGGTCTGGCAATAACCGGGGCTGACGGCGTAACGAAAGACGTTGTATCCGCTCTGAGAGTCCTGATCCTCGAATTGCGCGCCGTATTGGCCGACGACCGGGGGATCGTCGCTGAGGGGCAGCAGACTGGTGAAGGCCGCGTTTTCGACGCCAGGCACGCGGCGAACCGCCTCGAGGGCCTGTTCGAAGAAGCGGCGGCGGATGCGATCGCCTCCGTCAGGATCGGCGGCGGAATTGTCAAAGCGATGACCGGAGGTGACCACCTGCAGCGTGAGCAGGTGCGACGGACGGAAGCCGGGATTAACGGCGAGCAGACGCCGCATGCTGTGCAGCAACAGGCTGGCGCTGACCAGCAGGACCAGGGCGAGGGCAATTTCGGCGACAACGAGAACACGGCGCGTCCAGAGATGGGTGCCGGCGATGCGGCGGGAGACGTGCTGCAGTCCGGATTGCAGGTTGCTGTGCGCGATATGCAGGGCGGGGACGACTCCGGCGGAAAGGCCGATGATGACGGTGAGCGCAAAGGCGAAGAGAAAGGCTGGCGGATCGAAGGCTATGGCGTCAAGGCGCGGCATGCCGGCGGGGCTGAGGGCGACAATCGCGCGCACACCGGCGATGGCGGCCACGATGCCGAGTGCGCCGCCGAGCAGCGACAGCAGGAGGCTTTCGGTGACGAGCTGGCGCAGGATGCGGCGACTGGATGCGCCCAGCGCACCGCGCACGGCAAACTCGCCGGATCGTTGCGCGCCGCGTGCAAGGAGCAGATTGACGACGTTGACGCAAGCGATGGCGAGGACGATGATGACCGCTGCGAAAACTGCGAGCAGAGCGGGACGGACGGTGTGGGCGATGTCCTGCTGGAGAGCATCGACGATCAGGCCGCGATCGAGCGAAGCCCAGCGCGGACGCGGGTATTGCAGCCACGGGGTGCGCGCGATCGCGACCAGTTCCTGAATGGCGGAGGCGCGCGTGACTCCCGGGCGCAGGCGGGCGACCATGCGCAGGTGATTGCCCCATTCCCAGGAGTTGAATTCGCGGGTGATCCGGGTGGCGTCGTAAGTGTCGGGCGTCCAGAGCTCGGTGGAGGGCGAGAGGACATCCTCAAAGCCGCGCGGCATCACGCCGATGACGATGTAGTCGTCGCCGTCGAGCCGGACGGCGCGGCCGAGGATGGCGGGATCGCCGGCGAAGAGATGGCGCCAGAGGCTGTCGCTGAGGATGACGACGCGAGGCGCATGGGGTCCTTCATCGGAGGAGCGGAAGTCGCGGCCCAGCGAGGGCGCGATACCGAGGACGCGGAAGAATGCGGGGCTCACGCTCTGGCCATCGAGACGGCGGGGCTCGGTGGCGCCGGTCATGGCGGGCTGCCACGGTTCGAAGATCGCAGTGGAGTCGAAGGAACGGCTGCGTTGCGAGAGCTCGCGCCAGGTGCCAAAGGCAATCTCGGAGCGGGCGCCCTGCCAGGTGCTCCAGACCATGAGGATGCGGCCGGGGTGAGGATACGGGAGGGGGCGGAAAAGAACGGGATCGATGGCGCTGAAGATGGCGGTGCTGGCGCCGATGCCGAGGGCGAGGGTGAGAACGCTGACAACGGTGAAGCCTGGATTGCGGCGCAGCTGACGGGCGGCGAAGCGCAGATCGGAGAGCAAAATTCTGACGCTGTTTTCCCATCCGTAGGAGCGGACGCGCTCCTGGGCGGTGTGAGGACTGCCCAGTTCCAGGCGAGCGGCGCGCCGGGCTTCTGCTTCGGAAAGGCCGCGCTCACGGTGGGCGGCGGTGGCTTGCTCAAAGTAGTGCTGAACTTCGTCGTCGATGTCGGTGGCCTGCTGCCCTGGACGGACGAGGCCACGAAGACCGCGAGTGAGATGGCGCCAGAGGGACATGCGTCAGGCGTCCTGGCGGAGAAGGCGGGCGACGGCCGAGGCGCGGCGGGTCCAGTCCGCGGTCTCGAGCTCGAGTTGCTTTCTGCCGCTGCGGGTGAGGTTGTAGAACCTGGCGCGACGGGAGTTTTCGGTGTTGCGCCACGCGGAGTCGAGCCAGCCGGCGCGCTCGAGGCGCTGCAGAGCGGTGAGCAGAGAGCCGGGGTTGACTTTGAAAACCCCGCGGGAGACCTGTTCGACGCGGCGGGCGATGCCGAAGCCGTGCATGGGTTCGAGGCTGAGGGTTTTGAGGATCAGCAGGTCGAGCGTGCCCTGGATCACATCGGTGGTCTGCTCATTCATGGGGAGCAGGCTAACGCGTATTCATTATGACTGTCAAGAGGTGACAATCAAGGGGAAGGACGGCGAGAGGTTTTTCCTGGCCGTGCCGGTCTAGCCTTCGACCAGCGACGGGAGCGGATCGCCGGGATCGATGGCGTCCGCTTCCGGAAGGTCGGCCACTTCCCTGCTGAAGAAATGGTCGACGGCGTCGAGAATGGCGGCGCCGGATTTGGCTTCGTAGATGGATTTGCGCAGCGCCGCGCCGCCGCGAACGCCGTGGGTGAACCAGGAGGCGAACTGCTTCATCTTGCCCGGAGCCTCGGGGAGTGCTTCTGCAAGCAGCATCTCGAAGTAGGTGCGGATCATGCGGTGGCGGTCGTCCTCAGTCGGCGTGTCGTAGCGGCCGGTGGCGGTGTACTGGGCAATCTGGCGGAAGATCCAGGGATTGGCGGGGGCGGCGCGGCCGATCATGACGCCGTCGCAGCCGGTTTTGGCGATGAGGGCGCAGGCGTCCTCGGGAGTGCGGACGTCGCCGTTGCCGATGACGGGGATCTTTACCGCGTCTTTGACTTCGGCGATGTGATGCCAGCGGGCCTGGCCGGTGTAGCCCTGCTCGCGGGTACGGGCGTGGAGCGAGACGGCATTGAGGCCGGAGT
>Ga0335074_10011572_pt1 | contig 12332 bp, 8 predicted proteins | sample Lox_Sample_23_FD_206715 | JGI IMG/M metagenome (GOLD analysis project Ga0335074, IMG submission 206715) | Soil microbial communities from Loxahatchee National Wildlife Refuge, Florida, United States - Lox_Sample_2.3 | ecosystem: Environmental > Terrestrial > Soil > Wetlands | place: USA: Florida...
AATCCGGTTAAGGTTTGCGCTGGTCGTCGTCGGGCGGGTGACCCTTGGAATGGGTGGCGGCCACAAGCAGCGGCAAGAGCAGGATGCCGAGGTAGGTGAGGCTGATCAAAAGGTAGTGCATACCGAAAGAATTCCTCGCGAGTGCGCCGGCAAAGCCGTCTACTTGTCGCTTTTCCGAAACTGGTACGAGTTGCTGGTTTTCCGAAAATGATACGAGGCGAAGACGGCGGGCACGAGGAGAATCGCCACGAACGTCCCTCCAATCAAGAGATCCTGCATTGTCAGTCTCCTGGACGGCGAAAATATCGGCAAAGCTGACGAACGCATCAGCGGCGGTTGTGTTCCACGCCGCACGTTGGTAACGAGGGCGAGAGGATGCTTGACCCAACGGAGCTGGAGTGGAAGCCTCCCGGTATCGCAGCCGCAAAGGGTGCAGCGGCAAGGACCCAGGCCAACGCTGTTACGGAGTCGGCCCATTTGCGCGCGTTCCAGGGCAAGAAATCAGGAAAAACCAGAATCAAAGACCACTTAAGAACTGCGGATCCGGAGATCGCATGTTTACCGCATAGAAGCTGGCACGACCGGCGGAAACTCTTTGTTCAACTTTGAAACACTTTAGCGGCCGGAATCGGGAAAGGAAATAACACCAGTGGGGAATGCGACGGCCCGAACGTGGGCGAGGCCGTTACTTTTGGCAGGGATAAGCGATAAGGGATCAGGGGCCAGGGGTAAGAAATAAGGCGGTTTGCGGCCTCATGGCGAAGCTTATTTCGAAAATGCGCCGGTGGTCACGTCTTTGGCTGGAAACAAGGCTATGAGAACGGGAAGAAGAGTCATTGCGCCGAGAGCGAACCCGGTCAGGACCTTGCGCCGTGGCGAATCCCCCGGACGAGGCGCCAAAGGACCTACGTTGCTGCTTGAGTTTGTACTACGCGGGGATGGCCCGCCTGGCAAGAGCCCTGGCGGAAGGATGGTGATGTGGTCCGAACTAACGCACAGGGGCCGCGGCGGCGGAGCCATGAGGTCGCGTCCGCGAGCAGCGTGGATGCGGTGGGCGGCGACGGTCCGAAGGCTGGGCATATTCAAACCTCCGGTATGGAGGAGGAGAACGGCGCGGCTCCGGGGCCAGTAGCGCGGTTACGCATGCGTGGGTCCCGGAGAATCCGCTCCGTTGAACTGTGCACAAGGGTATCCGCGGGAACCGGAATTGGGAATAGCACCTAAGGTGGAGAAGCGCAGCACGAGCGAATCCTTTGAGGTTGAGGAGCGACACTGGCGCCGGCCGATCCGCGGAGCTACTTTTCGGGATTTCGTACCTGGCGGGTGGCGACCACTGCCGGCACCAGGGTGAGGGCCACAAGGCCAAGCGCGCTCAGAAATTCCAGCACCATAGGATTCCTCCTGAAACGGCGGAGGGCCGGGGCAGCAAAGCGAGGGGATTTCCGCCGTCCTAGATTCTGAAACACTTTACAAATGCCTTGGAGAATTGCAAATACCACGTCTGTGGAAGTGAGACGTTACTTTGGAACAGGGAACAGGATTAGATAAAGAGTAAAGACTGTAGATATCTCTGGGGCCGCAGAATCGAGACCCTTCGGCAAGCTCAGGGCAGACTCCAGGGCCCCCAGAGTATTTCGTTAGAAATGAGTTATTGCGCTGAGTTCAGGGTCTGGGCGGCGTTGTCGAGAGCGCCCGTGAGGACGGTGAGCTGCTGAGCGGCGCGGGAAGCGTCCTTAGCGTCGATGGCCTCATTGACGCCAGGGATCACGACGGCCGCATAGCCGGTGTACTCGCCGGGCGCGTAGATGACGTGTTTGTACCAGGGACGGTTGGGCAGGCCGGCCTGCGAGGTGAGATCGGCTTCCACGGCGCGAAGCACGTCGTTGAGGTGGTTCACATCGCCGGAGGGGTGGTCCTGAAGGGTGCGCACGCGTTCGGCGGCGGTTTGGAAGCGCGCTGCCGCAGCGAGCGCGGGAGCGAAGTCGAGTGAGAGCTTGTCGTCGTCCGCCTTGCGTTGAGCAGTGTCGAGGTAGGACGCGATCTCACGGGCGTACTCGGCGTAGTCGTAGGGCAGGACTTCGGTATCGGCCATGCGGATGGCTTCGAGGCCGAGTACCTGCGCCATCTCCTCCAGATAGTCGAAGTGCGGATCGGCATTCATGGTGTACCAGGCGTAGTTGTCGAAGACGGAGTGATAAACGCCGTAAGGACCGCCGGAGCCGATGTCGGTGGAGGGCACGCCGATGTGCTGCAGGAAGGGAGTGAAGTCGGAACCGGAGCCAAGGTCGCCGACGCGGACATCGCCGCCCGCAGGCGCGTTGGAGGGACGATGCTCGTTGGTCTGGTTGTGCGTGCGCCAAACCTCGTAGACGGAGCCACCGGCGGGACTGGGCACAGATTGCGAGATCTGGCGGACGAACTCCTTGAGCGACGGAACGGCGGCGGCGGAGAAGTCAGGCCCGGAGACGGCTACGTCGACGTTGAAGTAAGCGACGGCTTTCTCCAGCGGTTGCGCGTGCTGCTCCACCCACTCGGTTGAGCCGATCAGGCCCTCTTCTTCGGCGTCCCAACTGCAGAACAGGAGGGTGCGCTTCGGACGCCAGCCGGATTTGAGCAGCGATCCCACTCCGTGGACGGCTTCGAGCATGGAAGCGGTGCCGCTGTTGGGGTCGACGGCGCCGTACACCCATGCGTCGCGATGATTGCCGACCACGACCCAGTCATCGGGCAGGCTGGAGCCGGGGACTGTGCCGATGACGTCCCAGATGATGCGGCGCTGGTAGTCCTGATCGGAGACGAGGTGGACGCGGACGCCGCCGGGCCCCTCGTGATAGTGGAAGGGCAGCGCACCCTGCCAACTCTGCGGCACGGCCGGCCCCCTGAGCGCCTGGAGGATCGGCTGTGCGTCCTGGTAGCTGATGGGGATGGAGATGATGTGGGGCTGATTGCCTTCGGGATTGACGCGGGCCGAATCGGGCAGATCCGGCGTGGAGGCGACGCCCGGGGTTTCGGGATCGCCAGGGTACTTGAAGAGGAACTGAACGGAGCCGCGCTGGACCCCGGTGGCGGGACGCCAGGGACCGTCCGGGTAGACATCGCCGCGGTAGTAGCCGTCGTCCTGCGGATCGGAGTAGATAAGCACGCCCGCGGCGCCGCGCTGCTCGGCGATATAGACTTTGACCCCGCGGAAGTTTGCGCCGTAGCGGCAGATGACGATCTTGCCGTGCAAGTCGACGTGGTCGGCGGCCAGCTTGTCGTAGTCTTCGAGGCGGCCGTAGTTGGCGTAGACCACTTCGCCGGTCACGTCCCCCGAGCCGGAAGAGCCGTTGAAGGGCATCACGACGCGAGGATCGTTGTCATAGGGATCCCCAGGGACTTCTTCGCGATGCGGGCCGGTCATGAGGAGCTTGCCGTCGGCGCCATAGGCCTCAACCTTGACCACCTTGGGGTAGTTCATCAGCACGCGATAGGGAACGATCTGGGTATCGAGGCCGGCGGCGCGGAATTTTTCGGCCACGTACTCGGCGGTCCTGTGATCCTCGGGTGTGCCGGCCACATGCGGCTCGGCGGTGAGGGCTTTGAGCTCCTCGCCGGCGAGCCTGGCGTTAGGTACAGCCAGGAAGTTCGACTCCGTTTTCCCTTCGCTGGCGAAGCTGGAGTAGCCGAAGACGGAGGCAGGCGCGGAGGACTGCGCGAGAGCGAAGCTAGAGACGAGGGAGAGACCGACGAGCGCGGCGATCGCCTTGGGCAAGGGCATGCGGCGGATTCCTTTGCGTAACGAAGTGAGGGAACGAATCACAAGGAACAAGTGTAATGCGGGAAACCGCGCGGGCTACAGTTGTGCCGACTTCCGCGAGGCCATTTCTACCTCTGGAGCAGCGCCTGGCGGTCGAGGATGTTTCCATCGACAATCAGAGTGCTGATCCGGCGGGCGTTCCAGATGTTGGAGGTGGGGTCGCCGTCGAGCACGAGAACGTCGGCTCGGCGGCCGGGGGCAACCTGGCCGAGCTCGGTCCAGTTGAACTGGAGGGCGTAGTTGTTGGTGGCCGCTGCGAGGGCCTCGCGCGGGGACAGACCAAGGCGGACCAGCATTTCGAGCTCGACGTGCAGGGAGACGCCGGGAAACGAGCCGTCCACCGGTGCGCCGGAGGCGGCGAGATAGTGCGGATAGGCGGAAAAAATGGCCTGGTTGAGACGCCATAGCCGCAGGGCCGACTGATCGGCCTTCTTGCGCAGGTTCTCCTCCATATAGCGCTGCGCGATGCCGGGCAAGTGACGCGTCCATACCGGAAGCGGATAGACCATTTCGCCGGTTTTGCGGTCCGGCGGATCGAACATGCGCGCGGGATTCAGGAGCGCGGCTGCCGGCTCGTCCCAGAGATTGCGATGGCCGGGCAGGCGCAGATAGAACATGGCGAACGTGGGCATGAGCGCGGTGTGGTGCGAGACGATGTACCGCGCGTAGCGGCCGACGTGAGTGTCGGTGGGCGGGAGGCGCTCAGAGTAGTCGTAGGCGGTGGTAGCGGCCGGGCCTTCAGGGTCATCCACCAGCGGCTGCTGCAGCTCGTCTGGAACCAGGCCCAGCTCATAGCGGCCCATGTGCAGCAGCGCGTCCACGCCGGAGTCGATGCCCACGCGGTAGGGAGTCGCAACAAACTCGCCGTAGGTGATGAGGCCCATCTGGTGGGCGCGGGCGATGATCCACTGGGTGTTTGCGGCGGTGAGGTTGTGGCCGAGGAAGACGACGCGCGTGCCGAGCTTTGCGGTGTCCGTGAGCTGTTGCTGGGTGTCTTCGGGGCTGAGTTCGGTGGGATGGCCTACGACACGCAGCTTGGCGGTCCAGTCGTTATGGCCAATGAGGAGGCTCCAGTCGTCGGTGGTTCCGACGGAGTCCATCAGGTAGAGGCGCGGGGCGGGGCTTAGGCTGAAGTCGATGTGGCCGCGGCGGCTGTCGGCGCTCACGACCGCCGTGGTTACGCCCATGTAGAGGCTGGCGTTGGCCTCGCCCTGGCTGTTCATGCCCTCGAATCCATCGACCAGGCCGGGGACGATGAATTTGCCGGTGCAGTCGATGATGCGCGCGCCCTTGGGAATCTGGACGGAGGAAGCCGGGCCGACATCGGTGATCTTGTCGCCCTGAATAATGACGACGGCATTGGCGAGGTCGTTGGCGGAACGGCCCCAGTTGGTGACGTCGATTACGGTGCCGCCGGTGAGGACGATCGGCGCCTGAGGGACAGGGGCCTGCAACCCAATCGCACGGGCGCACAAAAGCGCCCCGGCAACAACGAGCAGGAAGATTCGGTCAGGTCGCATGCAGGATAAAGTTCTGTGTGCATTGTCGCATGCGGGAGTGGGTAAGGCGGTTCACAGTTTGGAGTTCACAGTTCACAGCCGGCGTTCGAAGCGGCCAGCTAGAGGAGCTTGCGGAATTGTTCGACGGTCAATCCCGCATCCCGGACGATGCCGCCCATGGTGATGGCGTTTACCGGGTTATGGCGAGGAATGGTGAGGAGGCGGACGCCATCAGTCATGACGATGTGGGTACCCTGCCGGAGCATCCAAAAGCCGGCTTTCTCCAAAGCGGCCACCGCACGCAAATGGTTGACGCCGGGAATCTTTGGCATGGTGGGTCGATATTACAGAACGTGCGGAACTTCAATCGTTTCTGCCTTCGGGTTCTGAACTATGCAACTTCAACGACTCTGCTGTCCTCGTCCTTTGCAAGCTCTTCGGCCGCCTCAACGTACTCGCGAATGGCAGCGCGAATGCTCTCCAGTGCTTCTTCTTCTGTCGCACCCTGCGACCAGCAACCGGGAAGCCCCGGGCAGGAGACGCTGTACCCTTCTTCCGATCTGCGGAGAACAACCCGATAATTCGCCATGGAAACGATCCTACACCGATTCGAGATCGCTGAGTATTGCCGGAGCCGATGGCTTTCGGCTGAAGGCTAAGAACTGAGGGCTCGGATTAGCTTGCCACCAGCTTTGGGCGCTGGCGGCGGGAGAGCAGCGGAACTACCTGGGAGTAGGCAGCGGCGACGGTGAGGCCGTACTTCTGGCGCAGGGCATCCACCTTGCCGTGCTCGATGAACTGGTCGGGCCAGCCGATGCGGACTACGGGGACGCTGTAGCCCATCTCCTCCAGCCCTTCCAGGACGGCAGACCCGAAGCCGCCCATGCGCACGTGGTCTTCAAAAGTGACGAAGGCGGCCACGCGGCGGGCGAAGTGGCCCAGCGTCTCGACATCCAGCGGCTTGATGAAGCGCGGGTTGATGACGGCGGCGGAGTAGCCTTCCGACTCGAGGCGCGCGGCGAGGTCCAGGGCGAGCGGCATCATGTGGCCGAGACCGAGGATGGCCACGTCGGAGCCGTCTGCGAGCACGCAGGCTTTGCCGACGGGCAGGATTTCGGCGGCCGGCTTCCGAGTCACGCCCGGGACCGGACCGCGGGGATAGCGGATGGCGCTGGGGCCGGGAAGCGAAAGCGCTGTCTTCATCATGTCGGCCAGCTCGTCTTCGTCGGTGGGCGCCATCAGCACCATGTCGGGAATGCCGCGCAGGTAGGCGATGTCGAAGAGGCCATGGTGGGTGGGACCGTCGTCGCCGGAGAGGCCGGCGCGGTCCATGCAGAACAGGACCGGCAGCTTTTGCAGGGCCACGTCGTGGACGACGGGGTCAAAGGCGCGCTGCAGAAATGTGGAGTAGATGGCGCAGACGGGACGGAAGCCGCGCGTGGCCATGCCGGCGGCGAAAATAACGGCGTGCTCCTCGGCAATCCCCACGTCGAAGTAGCGCTTGGGGTGATGGGGGCGAAAGAGGTCGAGGCCGGTGCCGTTGGGCATGGCGGCAGTGATGGCCACGACACGCGAGTCCTGGTTAGCAAGGTCAGACAGCGTGGTGGCGAAGGCCTCCGACCAAGTTTGCTGGCCGGAAGCGGTCTTGCCCGTCTCCGGATCGTAGGGGCCGAGGCCGTGGAACTTCTTCTGCAGGTCCAGCGCCGGCTGGAACCCGCGGCCCTTCTGCGTGAGCACGTGGAGCAGGACGGGGTGGTCGATGTTCTTAAGGAACTTGAAGGTCTCGATGAGCACGGGCAGGTTATGGCCGTCGATGGGGCCGTAGTAATCGAGGCCGAACTCCTCAAACAGCATGGAGGGCCAGAGCATGCCCTTGGCGGCTTCCTCGGCGCGGCGGATCACTTTGACCGCCGTCTGGCCGCCGATCTTCTGCACCACGCGCCTGGAAAAATCGTGCAGGTGTTGATAGTGCTCGTTGGTGACGATGCGGTGGAAATAGCGGGCGATGGCGCCGACGTTGCGGTCGATGGACCACTCGTTGTCATTGAGGACGACGATGAGGCGCTTGGTCTGCTCGGCAATGTTGTTGAGAGCTTCGAAGGAGATGCCGTTGGTGAAGGCGGCGTCGCCTGCGACGGCAACAACGTTTTCCGTGCCCCCGGCCATGTCGCGGGCCACGGCCATGCCCAGCGCGGCGGAAAGGGCGGTGCCTGCATGGCCTGCGCCGTAGCAGTCGTGTTCGCACTCCGTGCGCAGCATGAAGCCGTTGAGGCCTCCGGGCTGGCGAATGGTTTCAAATCGCTCGCGGCGGCCAGTGAGAATCTTGTGGGTGTAAACCTGGTGGCTGACGTCGAAGAGGAACTTGTCGATGGGAGTGTTGAAAACGTAGTGCATGGCAAGCGTAAGCTCAACCACGCCGAGATTGGGGCCAAGATGGCCGCCGGTCTTGGAAAGCGTCTGGATGAGAAATTCGCGAATTTCCTCGGCCAGAGCCGCCATCTGCGCGTAGTTCAGGCGCTTGAGGTCGGCGGGGGATTGGATCGACTCGAGCAGTGCTCCCATGTCCTACCTTCGCCCGGTCTCTCGGGCAGGGAAAAGCCAAGAAAAAAGCCCCGGTGCAGCCGGGGGCTCCTTCACCGTTTGGCAAGGAACAGTATACCAATTTGTGGAACTTACGGCCGCCCGAGGTCACTCCCTCGGGAGCCCGCACCGGTGCTCGGATTCCCGATTCGACAATTCTGAATCTATTGAACCCCTTGGGGGCGTGAAGGTTGCCAAGTTGCGAATTCGGCTCAGGGATTTGGCGCCGATTCGAGGAGGACCGGGCCGAGCAGGCCGGAGGAGATGGCGCGGATGCGGTCCTGGTCCTGGGGCTCGAAGCGGGTCCCGTATTTCTCGCGAAGGGCGGTCAGGTCGCGTGGCGGCCGGCCGGCTAACTCATTGATGGCGGTGTTGTAAACACGGATTTCAAGTCGGTTTTCGCCGGATTGGATGTAGGGGGTGATGTCGAGGCGATACGGCGGGTGCCAGAGCGCGCCGGCGCGCTTGCCGTTGATGAAGACGATGGCGGCTTCGCGGATGGGGGGATCGAGGAGGGCGTGCATGCCGTCGGAGCCGGGCGGGCGGTCGTCGGGGATGGGCGTGCCGGCGCCGAAGTCGAGAAAATATGCAGTCTTAGCGGCGATTTGGTCGACGGAGAACGATCGAGTGTACGTCGCTTCGCCGGAGTAGAACTTGCGGTTGGGAAGATCGGTCCAGGAGGTGGGCTTCGGGAGCGATAGCGGTTGCGGGTCACCGGGGAACTGAATTGTCCAGCCGGTGCTGAGGTCGGTTATTTGGTGTTCAGGCGAAGCGGGGACGATACGGACAGAGGGCCGGACCCAGTCGAAGAGCACGAGGACACGAGACGCGTATGGGTCGAGGTGAATGGAGATGCGTTCGGACGCGTCTTCGCCGAGGCGAGTCTTCAGTAGGATCCGACCGCTGTCAGGGTCCCATGACTGCACACCGCGGTGGACGGAGCGGAAGCGGACCTGGGCGTCAATCGGAAGGTTACTGGTGTTGGCAACGAAGTAGATGTCACGATCGGTGAGCTTGCGGTGAATGAAGCCGAGGCCCGCGGTTTGGCCGGTGGCGTCGAGATCGGGCGGAAGCGCAAGGCGCAGCGCAACCGGGAGGCCGGCCTCGGACGGGATTCGTACACCGTGCGCGGAATCGCTATTGAACAAGTGCGAGGAGATACGTTGAATCTCGGTCGAGTCCTTTTGTTGCATCAGGCCGGGAGCAAGCGAGGGCAGCTTTTGCCCCAAAGCGATGACGTGTCCGGTCTTTGCGTATTCCTCAATGCGCTTGTAGGTGGAGAGCGGAATGCGGTCCGTCGGCGGGATGATCAGGATGGGGTAGGGGATTGTGCCGAGCTTGTCGATCGTCGCCGCGTCGATGAAGTCCACGTTGTAGCCGGCGTCGAGGATGGAGGCCATCAGCTCCGGCGAGATGCGGCGGCTCATTTCGTCGGTGACGGAGACGTGGCCGGGCGTGAAGGCCGCTTGCGCGTCGTCCTCAGGCAGCAGGATCGCGACGTCGTTCGCCGGTTTGCCCTGGCGCAGCAGCCAGCTCACGCGCGTCAGGTACCTGGTGATCTCCGGCATGACCGGGAACCAGGGATTGTGCTGGTTGAAGACGGCGGCGGCATAAAAGGCCCAGCCGGGCTCGCCTGCGGATGGCGGCGAGTAAGGCCAGCCGTGGCCGACAAATTGGTTGACGCCGAGGAGGAACATGCGGTCGGCTTCGGCCTTGATGTCGAGCGGCGTAGCGCGAAAGGCGGGCGAGTGCAGCCAGGTCCAGGTTTCGGCGGAGACGACGTTGCGGCCATAAAGATGCGCGGCGGATGTGGCCCAGCGGCAATAGGAGAACTGACGCCATTGCATGCCTTCACCTTCGATGAGGTTTGGCGTGGCTTCGTCGGCAAGAGTGACGGCGGGGTCGCCGTAGGTTTGCGAGCGAAAGAGCGTGTGATGCGCTGCGGCGAATTCGGTGATGGGTGCGAGGTAGTTTTCTCGGATCAGTTCGGAGAGAGTTTTGCCCCAGTCGTGGCGGACGGCGTCGGCTTCGGGAGTGCCGCCGGCGAGAAGCTCGGGCAGATGCGGGATGAGGTCGTAGCCGCGGCGCTTGAGGAATTCCTCGGGCAGGTTGGGCGTCCAGTCGGCGCCTTCGACTTCGAGCGAGTCGGAGAAGACGGAGTACGGCGGCTGGTTGCCGAAGGCGGTGACAAGCGGGTCGGCGACATCGCGCAGATGCTCATCGATGGCGGCGCGGGAGAAGTGGTCGAGCACGTTGCCTTCGGCGCCGAAGGCGGCGCGCTTGACCTGCATGCCTGTGTGGCTAGCGATGAAGAAGAGCGCGGTGCGATTAGGAGCGCCCGGAGGCGCAACGCCGAGAAAGGGAACAATGCGCTGCGCGGTCGCGGGATCAAAGTGCTCTTTGTCGCCTACTACCGCAAAGGCAGCCACGATTGACTCGCTCTCGCCCAATTCCATCGGAAGAATGGTGTTTCCGTGAATTGGCTCCGATGCGATGCGCAGACGGCCAGCGGCAAGGTCGAGTGTGGTTCCCGGCCCGCCGTAAGGCCAGCCGCTTCCGAGCGTTATGTCGACGCGCATTCCCAGTGACCGCGCCGTGCCGTTGGCGAAGGAAACCGCATCCAGGAACTCAGGCGAGAGATAGCGCAGGTTGCGGATGCCCTTGGCGGGATCGTCGAGCGCCATGGGGTAGACGGGCTGGATCTCGACGCCGCCGATGCCCGCTTTCTGCATGGTTTCGAGCTCGCGAGCGAGTTCCGGCTTGGTGACGGCCGGGCCAAACCACCACCAGCGCATCAGCGGGCGCGCATCGGGAGGTGGGTTGAGGAAGCCCGCGCGCAGCGGGTCGGGAGACTGGCTGCAAGCAGCCGCTGCGACGGCAAGCGCGATTCCCGCGACGGTCAACAACCGGGTGCAGTTCATCGTGAGCAAGTGTAGCGCGCGAATTTGCGACTCGCCGGGCTGATTGTTTCGCGTCTCAGTTCTTTGGAACGGCTTGCGCCGGCGGATTATCGGCCCTGGTGCTGGTCGCTGGAGTCCCGATATGGTCAGCCAGTTCGGCCCCGGTGAAATTGAATGTGTAGCTGGCGTCGATCTCCGGCAGCATGGTGGAGTTCCAGGCGGCCCATTCGTTGACGAGCCGGTCGTAGATTTCAGGCTGCCGGCTCTTGAGGTTGGCGCGCTCCATTGGATCTTCCACCACATTGAACAAGAAGGTGTTGTCGAGAATCTTGAGGTACTTCATATCGCCGTCGCGAACCGCGTGCTGAGCGTTGGCTTTGTAGCGCCAGAAGAGCTTGCGGGGAACGGATGCAGAGCTTCCGCTGAGAAAAGGGAGCAGATTGATGCCATCGGGTGGAAAGCCAGGATCGGGATTTGTACCGGCGGCTGCGAGCAGCGTGGGCAGCCAATCCATGCTGATCGCCACCTGATTCGAGGTCTGACCCAGGGGAATGCGTCGCGGCCAGGAGATGAGGGCTGGAATGCGCAGGCCGCCTTCGAGCAGTTCGGTCTTGCGGCCGGTGAACGGCCAGGTATCGGCGAATCGCTCACCGCCGTTGTCGCTGGTGAAGATCACAATCGTATTGCCGGCTATGCCGTTGACGTGAAGAGCCTGGAGAACGCGCCCGACCTGAAGATCGAGGTCTTCGATCATGCGTTGGTAAGTTTGCTGCGATCCGCCGTCGAAATCCGCGAGGCTGCGGCCTATGAGGCGCTGTGACTCCGCCTCATCTCGGGGGCCCTCCCAGGGCCAATGAGGTGCGGTGAAGTGCAGGCTGAGCAGGAAGGGCTTTCCGGCTTTTGCGTAGCCATCGATGACGTTGACGGCGTGATTGCCGAGCAGGTCGGTGAGGTAACCCACCTGGTGAATGTTCACGTCGTCATCCCAGAGGTCCTCAGAGTGTGTGAAATAGTCCGCCGCGCCCCTGCGAATGCCGTAGAAGTGGTCGTAGCCGCTCTTCAAGGGGCCGTATTTGGGCAGCAGGCCGAGATGCCATTTGCCTACGAGAGTGGTGCTGTACCCGGCTTTGCGCAGGAGCGAAGGCAGCGTGGGATGGCTTGGCGGCAGGCCGGTGTCGCGGCCGGCCAGCGGCTCGTCGAGGCCGATATCGAGGCGATCCTGATAACGCCCGGTGATCAGTGCGGTGCGCGTTGCGGAGCAGACCGCGGAATTCGCGTATGCCTGCAGGAACCGCGTTCCGCGCGATGCCAGGCTGTCGATATTGGGCGTGCGCAGGTCGGGACGGCCGTAGCAGGAAACGTCGGCATAGCCCAAATCGTCGGCCAGGATGAACACAATATTGGGCTGGGCTTCGTGTGCATCCGCCATCAGCGTGTCGGCGCCGGAGGCGAGCGCAGCTATGCCGAGCGCAGCGCCCCGCAACACGCTACGCCGGGAAATGTCAGTTGAATTCACGAGGCCTCCGGGAATTTTCCCGGCAAGTATACCAACGCGGG
>Ga0335074_10011573_pt1 | contig 12332 bp, 11 predicted proteins | sample Lox_Sample_23_FD_206715 | JGI IMG/M metagenome (GOLD analysis project Ga0335074, IMG submission 206715) | Soil microbial communities from Loxahatchee National Wildlife Refuge, Florida, United States - Lox_Sample_2.3 | ecosystem: Environmental > Terrestrial > Soil > Wetlands | place: USA...
GCGGCCCGGTCATCGGGCTGCTCGCCGGGCGCGAAGTACCAGGTGCCGGCCGGCATGCCTTCGCCGATCTCGTCGTAGACGTCCTGGAGCTCGCGGAAGAACGGGTCACCATCGGCCGGGAAGACATGATCGGATCGCCAGATGGCCAGGTGACCGCCCGGCCGCAGGCACCGCCAGGCGAGCTGGTACCCGACTGCCGGGTCGATCCAGTGCCAGGAGGTTGCCGCGAATACGAGGTCGAATCGCGCGTCACCAGCTGGCTGCCAGCTCTCGAATGCCTGCTCGATGACCTGCACCTGCGGGTACCGGGCCAGGTTGCTCCGTGCCGTCGCGGCGAGGCTAGGCCCTGGCTCCACGCAGGTGACGGCAAAGCCGCGTTCGGCGAGCGGGACGGTTGCTTTGCCCGTCCCGCAGCCCACCTCGAGCAGCCGATCACCCGGCCGCAGGTCCGCGGCAGCGATCACCTCGGCATAGACCTGCTCCGGGTAGTCCGGCCTGGCCCGGTGGTAGCGATCGGCGACGGTGTCGAAGGTGGCCTTGAGCCGGTCCCGGTCGCCGTCAGCCATCGCGGGCGACCGAGTCCAGGAGGAGCGCGACCGCCAGAACGACGCCGATGCCCACCGCCGCGCCGCCGATCGTGTCGGTGAAGTAGTGAAACCTGGCCGCGACCAACCCGAGGGCCACCGCCACGCCAGCGCCTGCCGATGTGGCGGCCAGCACGATGCGCATCGAGGCGGGCGCTTTGCTGGCCGGCGGGTTGACCAGCAGTACTGCCACGCAGGTGATGACCGCGAATGTGGCCGTCGTATGCCCGCTCGGGAAGCTCAGGAAGTTGATGTAGATCCGGTGGATGACGTGCTTGAGCAGTTCGGTCGCGGCAGCCGCGACGGGTACCGCGACCGCGACCATGATCGCGCCCCGGTACCTGCGCATCGCGAGACAGCAATAGCACAGCACCGCCGTGAGCAGCGCGATCGGAACCGTGTCGCCCACGCTAGCCAGGGGCGTGAGCCCGACCCGGTGCGGCCAGACCAGCCGGAACACCGCCTTGTCGAGCGCATCGGGACGGCTGCCGTGGTAAAAGAGGGCACTCAGGACGCCAACCGTGATGGCGCATGCGGCCACGACGATGATGGCGGCGAGCCGGAACGGCGGCGGCAGCAGGCGCTGCCGGGCGTTCGGGGCCGACGCCATCGCAGTGCGCCCAGCTCCGGCTAGCCAAGGGCGGGCTGGCCCGGTGCGAGCTGGCAGAGTCACTGTGCGGCCTCCGACTGCTCGTTCCCGCCCGGCTGATCAGACTACCTGCAGGCGCAGGCCTGCGGCGGAGGCCGGCGACGCCTTAGCTTGTTTCTCCGGCCGCCTCCGGGCCGGGCCCGGACTGCAGCCGGGCGCCCCATTTCTCCTCAATGTGGCCGTAGCGCCAGATCAGCACGGCAGCGGCCCAGGTGACGATGAACAGCCCGACGATCGCGAAGCCCGCGGTGTTGATGTTGAAGTTGTACATGAAGCCCCAGAAGCCGCCGGACTGGCTGATGCCCTTGATCTCGTACGGGATCAGGCTGAGCGCCTCGATACCGCCGATGAGGAAGCAGATCGCGACCGACAAGCCGGTGATGGCGAGGTTGTAGTAGACCTTGCGGACCGGGTTGAAGAAGGCCCAGCCGTAGGCCAGGTTCATGAACATCCCGTCGCTGGTGTCCATCAGGCTCATGCCTGCGGTGAACAGGATCGGGAGGCAGATGATCGCGTACCAGGGGAGATGCTCGGCGGCCAGGAACGCGGTGGTGCCGAGCAGCAGCACCTCGGTCGCGGTGTCGAAGCCCATCCCGAAGACGACCCCGACCGGGTACATCTTCCATTCCTTGTCGATGGCCCGCATCCACCGGCCGAAGAAACGGTAGAAGAAGCCGCGGTTGGCCAGCTGGCGCTCGAGCTCGGCCTCGTCGTACTGGCCCCGTCGCATGGACTGGAAGACCCGGACGATCCCGGCGAGTATGACCAGGTTCATCGCGCCGATCAGGAACAGGAAGCCGGCTGATACCACCGTGCCGAACAGGCCGCCGAACCGTTCAAGCCCGGAGCCGTTGTTCGAGACCGCGGCGAAGACCGTCTTCTCGGCGATGATGATGCCCACGCCCATCGCAGCCACGATCGTGGAGTGGCCGAGCGAAAAGAAGTACCCGAAGCAGAACGGCCGGGGCTGATTGGTGCCCTCGCGCTCGTTCATGACCTTGCGGGTGGCGTTGTCGATCGCGGAGATGTGGTCGGCGTCGAAGGCGTGCCGCAGCCCGAGGGTGTAGGCCAGCACGCTCAGCCCAGCCCCGAAGCCCTTGTAGTGGGCGGGCACGACGAACGCGATGAAGACGACGAATCCGAGCGCGTGCAGTGCTGCGATGGAGCCGTACATCCCGATGACCCGGCGCCGCTCGACCGGTGTCATCGCCGCGAACGACTGCCGGATCATCTGGCCGGCGCTCGGACGTGGCGCCTTGGTCGGAGTCGTCACTGTTCGGACGCTAATCTAATTGCACATTAGTTGCAAGTACGTCCGAGCCGCATTACAGCGGCTGCGGCTGGCTGACCGGCCCAGACCCTGGGGCCGACGCGATAATTCCTAGGCTGGACTCAGTGTCCGCGGCGCCAACTCGGCGCCATCACAGGGAGATGAGCATGACCACGTTCAGAAGCGCCGATGCTGATCAGCACGGTGGCCCGGCGGCTGCCCGCCCGGTCGTCACGCTCGGATCGGGCCCGCTGACCGAGGCAGACGTGGTTGCGGTCGCCCGCGGCCGAGCCCAGGTCAAGCTCGCCGAGGAGGCGCTGGCGGCGGTACGGCGGGGCCGCGATGTCATCGAAGCCCTGGCCAATGACGCCGAGCCGCACTACGGCGTCTCCACCGGCTTCGGCGCGCTGGCGACCCGGCATATCCCGGTTGAGCTGCGCGCTCAGCTGCAGGCCAGCCTCATCCGGAGTCATGCGGCGGGCTCCGGACCGCAGGTGGAGACCGAGGTAGTCCGGGCGATGATGCTGCTCCGGCTGGCCACCCTGGCGACCGGCCTGACCGGGGTCCGCGAGGTCACCGTGACGACCTATGCGGCGCTGCTCAACTCCGGGCTGACCCCGGTGGTGCGGGAATACGGGAGCCTCGGCTGCTCCGGCGACCTCGCCCCGCTAGCCCACTGCGCCCTTGCGCTGACCGGAGAGGGCATGGTGACCGACGCCGACGGCTGCGAGCGGGCCGCCGCCGAGGCGCTGGCGGCGGCCGGGATCGCCCCGGTCCAGCTGCGGGAGAAAGAAGGCCTGGCGCTGATCAACGGCACCGACGGCATGCTCGGGATGCTGGTGCTCGCCATCGCCGACTTCCGGGACTTGCTGCGCGTTGCTGACATCACCGCCGCCATGAGCGTCGAGGGCCTCCTGGGCACGGACGCGGTGTTCGCCGCTGACCTGCAGGCGCTGCGCCCCCACCCCGGCCAGGCGGCAGCGGCCGCGAACATGCGCGCGCTGGTAGCCGACAGCGCGATCATGGCCAGCCATCGCGGCCCTGAGTGCACCAGGGTGCAGGACGCGTACTCGCTGCGCTGCGCTCCGCAGGTCGCGGGGGCGGCCAGGGACACCGCCGACCACGCCGCGCTGGTCGCCGGGCGAGAGCTCGCCTCAGTCGTCGACAACCCGGTGATCACCCTGGACGGACGGGTCGAGTCCAACGGCAACTTCCACGGCGCACCTCTTGGCTATGTCCTGGACTTCCTCGCAATCGCCGCGGCTGACGTGGCGAGCATGTCCGAGCGCCGGACCGACCGGTTCCTGGACGTGGCCCGCAACCAGGGGCTCAGCGCGTTCCTGGCCGCTGACCCCGGCGTCGACTCCGGGCACATGATCGCGCAGTACACCCAGGCCGCGATCGTCTCCGAGCTGAAACGGCTCGCCGTCCCGGCCAGCGTGGACTCGATCCCGAGCTCGGCGATGCAAGAGGACCACGTCTCGATGGGCTGGTCAGCGGCACGGAAGCTGCGGCGCGCACTGGACGGGCTGCGGCGAGTCCTGGCCGTCGAGTTGCTGACCGCTGCGCGCGGCCTCGAATTGCGCGCGCCGCTGACGCCCGCGCCAGCCACTGGAGCTGTCCTGGCCGGCTTGCGCTTGGTCGCGCCCGGCCCCGGCCGGGACCGGTACCTGGCTCCTGAGATCGATGCTGCGCTGGGCTATATCGCCGACGGTGGGGCGCTGCGCGCGGCCGAGTCGGTGACCGGCCCGCTCCAGTAGCCCGTTCCGGCAAACCGGTCAGATGACTGGCGGCCGGCCCGCCTTGGTCATCCGCCAGACGGCCCGCATTGAGATCGGCCGCCGCGCGCCAGGGTCGATGCGCCAGCCCTCGGCGAAGCCAGCGAACCAGGTTTTCAGAGCGCCCGGCTGGCGCCGTTCCCGGATGACGGTCAGGGCCGTCCAGTCCAGCAAGTAGACGAAAGCGAACAGCCAGGGCAGGTTGCGCCGGGCGAGCAGCACCCGGTTGCGGCCGTCGTAGCGGTACCAGATCTCATGCCGCTTGTTCGACACCGGCGGATGGCACATCTGAGCGTCGGCGTCGTACTCCAGCGTGTAACCGCGGTCGATGAGCTGCCAGGCCAGGTCGGTCTCCTCATGCGCGAAGAAGAACAAGCCGGGAAGCCCGCCCGCCTCAAGGTAGGCGGAGCGCCTGGCGGCAAAGCCCGCGCCCACGAAGGTGGTCACCACGGAAGACCGGTCCGGGTCACTGGCCCGCAGCCGGGGCACGTGCCAGCGGACGCCGGTCCCGCCAGTCGGATCAACCACCCGGAACGCGAGCACCGCAAGGTGCGGATCGGCCGCGAACCGCCCGGCCACGTGCTTGGCGATGCCCGGATCGGAGAACCAGCCGTCGTCGTCGAGGAACATGACGATGTCGCCCGAGCTGGCGTCGACTCCTGCGTTCCGGCCGCCTGCCACGCCCAGGTTCTCGGCCAGCTGGACGGTCTTCACCTCGGGCGGGACCGGCGGCAGGTCAGTTCCGTTCCCGACCAGGACAAGTTCGACGCCGTCGGCGCGCAGCGGCTCGGTACTGGCGATGGCGCGCGCAAGCTCGGCTGGCCTGGTGCCCATCGTGATGATCACGCAGGACACGGATAGCGGGGTCACGACAGGCGCCGGGAGGCCATGATCGCGGCCAGGTGAGCGACGACCATCAGCGCGGCCACGATCAGGCACGCGACGAGCAGCACCCGGGTGGCCAGCAGCCCGCCCCTGATCTGGTCAGCAACAGCGGCCAGCAGGACCAGCACGGACAACTCGATCTGCTGGATGATCCGGTGGATCTTCAGCAGGCTGGCGGCCCGGCGGACGGTGGCCAGCCCGGCCGCGCGCGGCTGGAGCGACTCGTCGTCGTGCGAGGCCGGCAGGCCCTGGATTGCCCTCGCGATGATGACGTTGTCGGTCTCCGCTTTGACCAGGCAGGCAAGCACGGCGGCGGCCAGGCCGGCGGTCACGAACCTGCCGGAGATGGTCAGCTCACCCTGGGCGCGCACGCCGAGCCCGATCAGCATCGCGCTCTCGCACAGGTAGTGGCCGATCCGGTCCAGGTAGATTCCGCCAGCTGAGGTTCGCTTGGTCAGCCGGGCCAGTTCGCCGTCGGAGCAGTCGAACAGCAGCGCCAGCTGGACCAGAATGAGCGCGACGATGGCAGTCGCCAGCCCGCCGAACGCGATGATGACGCCGGCTGCCACGCCGCAGACGATGAATGCCAGCGTGACCGCGTTGGGCGACCAGCCCAGCCGGGCCAGCAGCCAGGTGGCACGGGGCGAGATTTTCCGCATGTAGAGCCGGCCGAACAGGTGCTCGTCATTCACCCGGTCGACGACCCAGCGGGGCTGGCCCTCCGACTTCACCTCGCTCAAACTCGGCCGGGTCATGTGCCTCCGTTCGGATCCTGCGTGGCCTGGTGAACATGTTAGGGCCAGCGGCCGGCCGCCGGGATCGGTCGCAGCCGCTCGGGGCGGTCAGCTGGTCCGGGCTGCCAGCGCCGTGGCGATCGCGGTGCCAAGAGCCCGGGCCGCCGGCGGCGGGAACGCGTTACCGACCTGCCGGTAGGCGGCTGTCTTGCGGCCGCTGAACTGCCAGGAGTCGGGGAAGCCCTGGAGCCTGGCGACCATCCGCACGGTGAGTTTCGGTGGCTGGCCGACAGGAAAGCCAGGCCCCGGCGGGCTGTCGGCGATGCCGAGGCCATCCACGCCGAGCTGGCGCCAGGCCGCACGGGCGCGAGTCGGCCCGAGATCCGGGCCACCGTGCTTCTTGCTGCCGCCGACGATCGTGGGCGCGATCTGGCCGGCCCGCCGGGCCCAGTCGGCCGCACCGGGCCATCCGGACGCTGCCATCAGGTCGGCGAGGGCGGCCCCGACGGTCGGCGGCGGGCCAGGCTGTGGCTCGGGCCAGCGGAACCCCGCCGCCCACGGCTCGGCGATCGCGACCAGCACGAATCGCGGTCGCAACTGCGGCACGCCATGCTCGCTGGCGTGGACGAGCTGCCACCAGGTGCGGAAGCCGAGTCCGGCCAGCCGCCCAAGGACCTGGTCGCGGTAGCTGGCGAACCGGGCGGACGCCAGGCCGCGGACGTTCTCGAGCAGTACTGCGCGCGGCCGGATCTCCGCGACCAGACGCAGCGCCTCCGGGAACAGGTCGCGTTCGTCGGCGTCGCCGAGCTGGCGGCCCGCGATCGAGAACGGCGGGCAGGGCACGCCGCCGGCGACCAGGTCGACGTCGGCGAAACCGTGTCCGTCGAGGCCGGCGACGTCGCCCTCGATGATCTTCCAGTCAGCACCGCGGTTGCGCCGCAGCGTCTCGCACGCGTCGGGATCGATCTCGACCGCGGCGGCGTGGCCGAAACCAGCCTGCTCGAGGCCGAGGGCCTGGCCCCCAGCGCCGGCGCAGATCTCCACGACAGTCAGCGCGCGCAAGCATCCTCCGGGTGTCCGGCAGCACCGTTGGGCTCATTCTGCTCGGCCTGGACGGCTTCGCCTACGAGCGCGCCCTGCAAGTCCGGGCCGAGTTGGCTGCGGACGTGACGGCGGTCGCGCGGAGTTGGGAGCGGATCAGCCGTCCCAGCGCACGTGCAGAGACGGCGGCTTGCGGAACACCAGCCCCTGCGGTGCGCTGGGCCGCTCGGCATCCAGGCGCAGTCCGGGCAGCCGGCCGAACAGCGCGCGCAGCGCGGCGCTGGCCTGGGCCCTGGCCAGTTGCGCGCCCACGCAGAAGTGCGGGCCAACGGCAAAGGCCCAGTGCTGACGCGCGTTCGGGCGCCGGAGGTCGAAGCGGTCAGGGTCGGCGTAAACGGCTGGGTCGCGGCCCGCTGCGGCCAGTGACACGACAACCAGGTCGCCCTGCCGGATGCCGGCCCCGCCAAGCTGGACACTGGTCGTCGCATACCTGTCCACGACCGCCGCGGCCGGCTCCAGCCGGAGGGATTCCTCCACGGCGACCTCGGTCAGGCTCGGGTCCGCCGCGACCTCACGGCGCGCCGCGTTGTCGTGCAGTAGGTACCAGATTGCGTTGCCGGTCATTCCCTCGGTGGTCTCGATGCCGCCGAACAGCAAGACGGCGGCGTTCGACACGATTTCTGAGTCGGCGAGCCGCCCGGCGGCCGACGTGAGCACCGACGGTCGGCGCGGTCGCTCAAGGCTGGCCGTCACGCACGCGCTGAGCTGGCTGAACGCAGCGGCTGCCGCCGGGGGCACGGGCGCGGCTGACCCGGTGCCCTGCGACAGCGCGGACACGCCCGCGACGATGGCGTCGTACCAGGCGAGCAGCTGCGCCGGTGGCACGTCCAGGCCGAGCATTTCTGCCATTACGGAGACCGCGAGCTGCCCGGCCAGGCCGCGGCGCAGCTCCGCCGCCGTCCCGCTGGCCGCGAGCGCGCCGACCAGCCGCGCGGCCTCGCGTTCGCAGGTCCCGGCGAGCCGGGCACGGGCTTCTGGCAAGCGCAGCGCACGGGCGAATGGATCGCGATGCCGCGCGTGCTCGGGACCATCCAGCGACAGCATGCTCGGCCCGACTACGCGTGCCGTCGTGAACCGCGGATCGTCGACGGTGAACGCGGCCGGGTCGCGAAGCACCCGGTCCACCAGGTCCGCGCGGGTGACCAGCCAGCCGCCGAGCGCCGGCAGCCAAGAGACGGGCTCGGCGGCGCGCAGCCGCCGCAGCACCGGGTGCGGGTCGGCTGACAGTTCGGCAATGGTGACGCCCGCGCCGACCGGATACCCGGCCGGCCGCCCCGGTCCCTGAAGGTCGGACACCTTCACAGTGTCCCTGGCTGCTCACGGCCCTGTTAGTGCAACCTCGCTATGGATCAAGTCTTCGGTGCCGGTCTCGAAGAACTCGACCCGGACCAGGTCGTCACTGCGCCGAGGCCGACCGGGCGAACTCGTCCGGCTAAAGGACGGGATGGCGGAACGCAGCGAGCGCGGCAATTACCGAGTCGCGGAGTGCGCCCGGTCGCTGAATCACGTTGCCGGTCATCAGGCCGACAAAGCCTTCCGCGCGCCGGGCGGCGACGCGCCCGAACAGTTCCTCGCAGGCATCGCCGAGTTCCATCCCGCTGAGCACCAGGTCCATCAGTGCCGCCGGCACGGCCATCCTCACCGTGCTACCGACGCCTGTCCGGCCAGCCCGGTCGACGACGACGGCCCAGCCAGAGTTGAACCAGCCGTGCTCGGTCTGCTGCAGTCCGCCCTCGATGCCCACGCCGTAGTCGGCCTGCGGGAACTCGATCGCCGCGACAGCCCGGTTGCGGGCGCCGCAGATGGTCTCGGCGTCTGTCATTGGCTGGGCAGCAACGCCGGAGTCGGCCGCGCAGCCGTGCACGTCCCAGGTCTGGTCCGGCCAGAGCGCCCCGAAGCCGAGCCGGGCCGACTCGATCTTCGCCGGATTCTGCGAGCCAACTACGACAATCATGCCGCCCGATGGTAGCCCTGCCTTCGGCTGCCGGGCCGGTTCACTGACCAGTCCGCGGCCACCGTGCCGCGTTAGCCGCCGGCCATAGCCCCGACGATGAGAAACGGCTCGGCACCACTGGCCACGGCGTCAGGCAGCGACGCGTCCGGCTCGTCGTGCGACAGGTCTTCCTCGCACGCGAAGAACCGGATGAAGGCGCGCCGCCGCTTGGTGTCGTGATCACGGATCGTGCCGCGCAGCATCGGATAGCTGGCTTCCAGCGCGTCGAGCACCGAGCGCTGGGTGACCGGACTGGTGATGGTGAGGCGAACCTCGCCGTTGATCCGGGCCAGCCTTCGTAGGTGCGCTGGCAGCACGACACGAATGGCAGGAGCGTCGCTCACGGCAGCGTCTGCACCTCGACCGAGAGCACGGCGGGCAGATGCTCGGCGATCGGCGCCCAGGTGTCGCCGGAGTCGGCCGAGGCGTAGACCTGGCCGCCGGTGGTGCCAAAGTAGATGCCGCACTCGTCGAGTGAGTCCACCGCCATCGCGTCGCGGAGCACGTTGACATAGCAGTGCTGCTGCGGAAGGCCGGCGGTGAGCGGCTCCCACTCGTCACCGCCGGTGCGGCTGCGGTAGACGCGCAGCCTCCCGTCCGGCGGGAAGTGCAGCGAGTCGCTGGTGATCGGCACCACGTAGATCGTCTCCGGCTCGTGGGCGTGCACGTCGATCGGGAAACCGAAGTCGGTCGGCAGGTTGCCGCTGATCTCCCGCCAGTTCTCACCGGCGTCGTCGCTGCGCATGACGTCCCAGTGCTTCTGCATGTAGAGCACGTCCGGGCGGGACGGGTGCAGCGCGATCCGGTGCACGCAATGACCAACCTCGGCGTCCTCGTCCGGGATGCCCTCCGAATGCAAGCCGCGGTTGATCGGCTTCCAGGTCTGACCGCTGTCATCGGACCGGAACGCCCCGGCGGCAGAGATCGCGGTGAACATCCGGCTGCGCTGCAGCGGATCCACGATGATCGTGTGCAGGCACATGCCGCCCGCGCCTGGCTGCCAGGATGAGCCCGTGCCGTGGCCGCGCAGGCCAGGCAGTTCCTGCCAGTTCTCGCCGCCATCGGACGAGACGAACAGCCCGGCATCCTCCACGCCGGCGTACACAGTGTCCGGGTCGTCCAGTGACGGCTCCAGGTGCCAGACCCGCTCGAACTCCCAGGGATGCGGCGTGCCGTCGTACCACTGGTGCGTGCCCGGCCTGCCCTCGTAACTGAACTTGTTGCCCACCGGCTCCCAGCTCAGACCACCGTCGTCGGACCGCTGGATGACCTGCCCGGACCAGCTGCTGCACTGCGACGCGTACAGCCGGCGGGGGTCGGCCGGTGAGCCCTTCACGTGGTAGATGTCCCAGCCACCGAAATGCGGGCCGCTGATCTCCCAGTTGTCCCGCTTGCCGTCCGCAGTGATCACGAAGGCGCCCTTGTGGGTGCCGACCAGTACTCGTACGCCGCTCATCTGTGCTCCGTCCTGGTGCGGATTCCATGCCGGTGATGGCTTCTACTCAGTACGACGATCGGCGCGCCCCGATCTGGACACGGCGGACCGCCCAGTTGGCTACCTACTCTGCCAGCCTCCGGGAATCCCGTCAGGAGTTAGCCGTGGAGCGGGCGTGGCTATAACCGCCAGACGACAGACAGATCTGACCGGCTTTCAACGGAGTGCCCTAGGCGTGAGGAGGTGAGATGCAGCCGCCGCGGATCCCGCCCAACTTCTTCGGGATTTCGTTCGGGCTGGCCGGCCTGGGCGACGCGTGGCGTGCGGCCGCGAAACAGCTGAGTGTCTCGCCCGCGGTGCCGGGCGCGATCTTCATCGCTGCCGGGCTTGTCTGGGCCGTGCTGGTCGCCGGATATCTGGCCCAGGGGTGGCGGCAAGTGCTGGCGGACTTCGAAGACCCGGTGCTCGGGGCGTTTGTCTCGCTGCCGGTCCTCACGCCGATGGTGCTGGCCACGGCACTAGCGTCGGCCGCCCCGTCGGCGGCCCGGCTGTTGGTGATCATCTTCCTGGCACTGACGGTAGTGCTGGGCGGCTTGATCACCGGCCAGTGGATCGCCGGGAAGATCCCCGGGCGCGCTAATCATCCGGGCTACTTCCTGCCAACCGTGGCGGGCCCGCTGGTGGGCGCTTCCGCCGCCGCTACCGTGGGCTTGCCCGGGATGGCTGAGGCAGCATTCGGGGCCGGGGTCATCAGCTGGATGGTGCTGGGCTCGATCATGCTGAACCGGCTCTTCTTCCGTCCGCCACTGCCAGCGCCGCTGGTGCCGACAATAGCGATCGAAGCTGCTCCGCCCGCCGTGGCCGGAATGGCGTACTTCGCGATCGCCGGCGGCCGGGTCGACTTTGTCGCTCGTGCGCTGGGCAGCTACGCGATCCTGATGGCGCTGGCCCAGCTACGCCTGATCCCGCTGTACGCGCGCCTGCCGTTCTCGCCCGGATTCTGGTCGTTTACCTTTTCCTACGCCGCGGTCGCGACCGATGCGCTGCTGTGGCTGCATGCGACCCGGCCCCCCGGTTCGACTGCCTGCATGATCGTCGTCGTCACGCTGATCACGCTGCTCGTCGTCGGGATCGCTATCCGCAGCGTCGTCGCGCTCCGCCGCGGCGAGTTCTTTCCGGCGCGGCCACCGACGTAACATCCGTCGGACGGACAAATAGCTCGGAGATGTCCGCTGCGCCGGGATTGGCCCCTGCGACTAGCCTGGTCACCATGCCGGAGCCAGTCGCGTTCATCCCGAGCCCGTCGATCAGCGGCTTCCACATCGGCCCGCTGTTCGTGCACTTCTACGGCCTCATGTACGTCGTTGCGATCGCGGTTGCCATCTACATCACGCGGCGGCGCTGGGCTAAGGTCGGCGGCGATCCGGCGCTGGTGAGCGACATCGCCTGGTGGGTGATCCCGGCCGGCCTGATCGGCGCGAGGCTCTACTTCGATATCACCACGCCGTTCGATATCACGCCGAAGAACGAGTGGTGGGGTCCGCTGGCGATCTGGAACGGCGGACTGGGGATCTGGGGCGGGATCCTGGTCGGCGCGCTGGTCGGTGCCTGGCGGGTACGCCGGGCGGGCGCCAGCGTGAGCTTGTTCATGGACGCGGTTGCCCCGGCTCTGCTGGTCGCGCAGGCGATCGGACGAGTCGGGAACTACTTCGACCAGCAGTTGTTCGGCAAGCCCAGCACACTGCCGTGGGCGCTGGAGATCAGCAAGGCAGCGCGGCTGAACGCGGGCATGCCCGCGCACTACCTGCGATACAGCACCTTCCAGCCCTCGTTCCTGTACGAACTCGTCTTTGACCTGGCCTGGGCCGGCACGCTGGTCTGGCTGGGCCGGTACAAGTCGATC
>Ga0335074_10011574_pt1 | contig 12331 bp, 8 predicted proteins | sample Lox_Sample_23_FD_206715 | JGI IMG/M metagenome (GOLD analysis project Ga0335074, IMG submission 206715) | Soil microbial communities from Loxahatchee National Wildlife Refuge, Florida, United States - Lox_Sample_2.3 | ecosystem: Environmental > Terrestrial > Soil > Wetlands | place: USA: Florida...
GCGCAGCGAGTTCTCTTTGCAAGCAGCCCTGGTCTCCGCATTCGCCGTCGTCCTCACGCTTACCGTCAATCTCAGCGCGCCCGGTCCGTTCAGCCTCATCCCAAGCCTCTCAATTCGCCTCGTGACGATGGCCCTCACGGCCTCATTTCTGTACGCCTCCGCTTGGTGGTGCACGCGAATAAAAGAACAATTCGCAGCTGCCTTTGCCTCTGCTTATAGCTGGGCCGGGTCGTTTCTCGTATGGATGCTGCTCTTATACGAAGTTCGTTCGCTTGATGTGGCGCTCGCCTGGGTAGTTTTCGGCGTGGCTCTCTTCGAGTGCGAATTCGCACTTTCCTCATTCAACCTGCGCCTGCAATCGTATTTCGTTTTTGCTTCCGCGCTCTTCCGCGTGTTCTACGTAAACGTCGAAGCGTCGCCGCACGATATGGCTGTTGCCACTCTGCCGCTCGCGCTCGCTTTCTATTACGTTCACTGGCGTTCGGAGATGCAGCGCGACAAGCAACTCGCGGAAGACCGGCAGCTACTGGCCGGACAGCTGATCGGCTATTTCGGGACGACTACAGTCGCTACGGTTCTTTACTTCGGGCTCGATGCTGGGTGGGTTGGTACGGGATGGGCCGTGCTGGCGCTTCTCCTGATCGCCGTGGCTTGGGCGGCAGAACACAACGTTTTACTCCATCACAGCTTATTGCTTGCCGGCGCCGTCCTCGTTCGAACCGTACTCGTCGACTTGCCACAACCGCTGGTTCACGATGCCGGCCTGATGCAAAACCGTTCGTTTCATGTGTCCGCTGCCTGCGCCGCGCTTTTCGCGTGCCTGGCGTTTGCATTCCCCCTGCGAAAACGAATTGCCGCCGCGGGCTCGTCCGGCTCGCTTATCGACTCATTGCCATTCGTCCAGCGGCCGGAGCAGGTATTTTTCTTTGTACCGCTCGCGCTTGTCACTGCCCTTATCGCCCGCGATGTGAGCGAAGGCCGCGTCACCATGGCCTGGGGCATCGAAGCAGTTGTGGTATTCATGTTTGCGCTCCTCGTGGGCGAACGCAGCTTCCGGCTCACCGGACTTGGTCTTCTCCTGCTGTGCGTCGGGAAAATCGTCCTCCTCGACGTCTGGCGCCAGAACAAAGCCGACCGCTTCACCACTTTCATCATCCTCGGAATCGCGCTCCTGCTCGTCTCCTTCCTCTACACTCGCTACAGCTCCGCAATCCGCCGTTATCTCTAGTCCTGCGGGGAACGCATTACTCGCGGGGGGACAAAGAGAGAACTGCTTAATTGCGCGCTTGCCCTGACTGAAGTGCGTCGCGGATGGCCGTGAGCGCATCTTGCAAACTGGAAGCGGAGCGGTCGACCGCCGCCTTCCGCACGATCGATCCCTTGATGCCGGTGAGCCCAGCTTGCTCGGATCCCATGATCATAATCAGATAAAAGCCGGCTTTGTCCGGCATATCGTTGGCTCGAACACAGAACGAAAGGTCCAGGGCCGTCTCGAAATAGTGGCTCGAATAGAGCTGCTTCTCGGCCACGGCATAAATCACGTTGTCGCCTGGCGCTCCGCGCAAAGTTATTACGTGAACGATGCGCAGCGTTGGCTTCAGCCCGAATTTCACCTTGGCCCAATAGAACGTATTGCCCACGTTCGCGGGCCGCGCATTGGGATAATCGAGAAGATATCGATAAAAATCAGGCAGATAGGCGGGCAGAGCCTTGGCATAGCTGAGCATGTAAGCGAATTGCTGCGGCACCAGGGTGGGATTGCGCTTGTCGTTATAGGCGCCAAGCGCCTGGTTCCCCTCGCTCTGATAGGACGTCACGAGCTGCAAGGCGCGCCCTCGCGCAAACTGATCCACTTCCGCGTTCACATCCGCTGCGGACCAGTCGATCGATTGCTGCAGTTCTTCGATCGAACTTGCGGGCGCTTGTATCAGGCAGTCACCGGGTTTGCAGCGCTTCAACGCATCAACATCATCCGCGTCGAAAGAAAACCCTTCGAGGTCCGAAAGCCTTGGCGGATCACTGAAGACACCCAATGCGACGTAGCCAGGGAGCTTGCGAATACGGTCGAAATTGCCGGCATATTCAATGTAAGCGGCCGGAGCCGCATCGATACGCACCGCGCCAAACAAGAAGACTTCGTCCGGCGTGCGAGATGGCAGCGCCTTTGTCACGGCCTGTCCATTTCGGATGGCCGCGACCTGCCCCGGTCGCAATCCAATGTCCTGTTCGAAAAACGTTTGGGGCTGAGGATTGGACTGGGAACCGGTTGTTAGAATTATTCCGACGGTCAGTAAGGCCGCAGCAACTACAATTCGCCGCATGAAGACGATCTGCCAGAGGGATTGCATTGGGGTGTCAAGAGGCTAACATCCCGCCTATAGAAAGCCCATTGGAAATAGAAGGGTTAGCCATCTCTCCCGAATTTTCCAATCCATCGACACAACGCACCTCATTAAGAAACGAAGGAAGGAGCATTGCGCGTGGCTCGCCTGCTGCTGGCCCGGGCCTGGGCGCGAGAGTTTTCCGAGCGCCAGATTTTAGCGCGTGAGGGCATGGGGCGCCGAGCTGCGGGGCGTTGCGTTTCATCCAAACTATTCCCACGAATACAAAGAGTGCCTGATGGCGGATCTTGCGAGGCTGCGAAAATCTGTTAGTGACGCGTTATCCCCCCGGCGCACCGGAGCACAGCCATAGCAAGACCATGACGGCACTGACTGCCAAGACCGGCGACTTAACGAAAATCAGGCCACGCGACCAAATGAGCCACGTGAGTCGCGGCCGAACTGTGTTTGTCTCTGAGCACGACGGTCACGTGAATCAGGAGAAGTCTATCCAGGGACTCTATATCTACGACACGCGCGTGCTTTCGCGCTATTCGTGGAAGCTTAACGGGAAAATGCCCGAGTTCAGCTGCGGCTCAAACGTCAGGCAATCCACATGGCTGGGTTACTACATTCAGACGCCGGAAAACTGCAAAGACACGCCCACCCAGGAATGCGATCCCTTGCAGGAAACGATCGAACTGCGGATTACACGCGCGGTCGGCGAAGGAATGCATGAAGACGTGCAACTCACGAATCACACGCAGATCACGACCAGCGTCAGGCTCGAACTCGAGTTTGAAATCGATTTTGTATCTCAGTCCGAAGCGCAGAGCGGACGGCAGCAGTTTGGACGACTGCAATCTTACTCCGCGCAGCCGGAACCGGGCGTCTGGGAACGGACGACGGACTATTCCGCTGAACATCATTTCAGCCATCAGGGCAACGAAGGCACGGCCGCGATGCATCGCGGAATCAAGCTGCGCGTGGAGAACGCGACGTCTGCGCCGGAAATCGGGGAAAATCGCCTTGCTTTTCAGGTGAAGCTAGCCCCGCACGGCAAGTGGCGCGCTTGCATCAGCTGGCTGGCATACATAGAGGGACAGCTTCTTCCGCTCGCGACACAATGCCATCTCTTTAAAAGCAGCGACTGGGATTTGCGCCGGGCACGCTTTTTCAACTCGGCGACGCGCTTTTCGCTGCCGCACGCCGAGGATTTGACGGCAACCGTCGACCGCGTGCTCACAAGATCGGCGCTCGATCTTGCCGACCTGCGCCTTTACGATCTCGATTCGCCGGGCGGCATAGGCGTGGGGGCCGGCGTTCCCACGTATGTGGAGGTTTTTGGCCGGGACATGCAAGTGGCGGGCTGGCAGGCAACCATGTTCAGCGCGCAATTTCTACGCGGCGCGCTCAACGTTCTCAGCAAGCTGCCCGCAGTGGAAGTGAATGATTGGCGCGACGCACAGCCGGGCCGCATCCCGCACGAAATCCACACCGATCCGTTATCGGTGTTGAATTTCCGGCCGAAGAGCCTCTACTTCGGATCGGTGTCGAGCTGCTCACTATTGCCGATCTCCGTCTCGGAGCTTTGGCATTGGACAGGAGACGTCGATTCCATCCGCGACTACGTAGAACCCGCTCTTGGGGCGATCAAATGGGCGGACACCTATAGCCTCGATTCCACGGGCTTTTATCGATACCAAACGCGGTCTGAGCAGGGCATAAAGAATCAAGGCTGGAAAGATTCAGGCGACGCAATCGTCTATCCGGACGGATCGCAGGTGGACGCCCCTATCGGCACGTGCGAGATGCAGGCGTTCATGTATGTGGCGAAATTGCACTTTTCGGAGTTGATGTGGCGACTGGGCGAGCGCGACGTTGCTCATCGGCTTTATCACGAAGCCGAGGACCTCAAATCGCGCTTCAATGACAAATTCTGGATGGAGGAAGAAGGCTATTTTGCGATGGGAATCGATTCGAAAGGCGAATTGATCCGTTCCATTGGTGGGGATCCAGGCCACTGCCTGCTTTCGGGAATCGTCGACGAAAGCCGAGTGAAGCAGGTAGCGAACCGTATGATGGCCAATGATCTGTTTTCAGGATGGGGAATTCGGACGCTTTCCGCTGAACATCCCGCGTACAACCCGTTTTCGTATCACAGGGGCTCGGTGTGGCCCGTGACAACAGCTGCTTTTGTGCTGGCATTCGCACGCTACGGCCTGGAGGGCGAGATGCACCGGCTGGCGAAGGCGATGTTTGAAGCGGCAGCCCTGTTCGAACACGACAGGCTGCCGGAAGTTTTTGGAGGCCACCAGCGCAGCTCCGAACAGCCATTCCCAGGCCTCTATACCAAGGCCGATTGGCCGCAGGCTTGGTCCGCGTCGGCTCCTTTTACGATGATTCAGTCTCTCGTTGGCTTATACCCGTACGCGCCCGCCAACGTTCTATTTCTGGATCCTCGGCTACCCGAATGGCTGCCCGAAATCACGCTCGATCACCTTCGGATCGGCGAAGCAGTGGTCACTCTGAAGTTCTCCCGATCACCCGACGGAAAGACAAGTTACAAAGTGTTGGAGAAGGAAGGCACGCTTCATATCGTGCGCCAGGCAAGCCCCTGGTCCGTCACATCGGGATGGGCCGAGCGGATCAAAGACGCGGTGGAAAGCCTCCTGCCGCATTGAGTCTGGACGCGACTCCCGATAAGATTGCCGTTGGACGGCAGGTACCTTCACGCGGTTGACGTCTGTGACTGGCCTTACGCAGGCTGCTTGCGCGCACTCCTGCAATGTTGCGGAAATCCGATGTAGGATGCGAGAGGCGGCTGGAGCTCGCGCAGAAGACGGTGCGGAGTACGATTGAAGGCGGTCAAGGAAAACTAGCGGGCGGCTGGAAAAACTAGACCGAGACGATCATGAGCAGGCGGTCTGAATTCGTGGTTGACGTTGCGCTGGCCATGCTTTTCGCTTTGGTCGCTCTCGCGGCGAGCAGGCAAAGCGAAGGCGCTGCGGGAAGGACGCAAAGCGGCGCGTCCGCGCAAGGCAGCGCGGCGACGACGCCAAACGCGGCCGGTGCGTCGAGCAGCACGGCGCCGCAGGACAACGTGCAGGTGCCGTACACGGCGAAGGCGCAGGTGGGAAGCACGGCACAAGCGCCGGAGAGTCCAGAGCCGCAGACTCAGGGGGCTCCGCCGACTGCCGCAGAAAACAAAGCGCCGGTGGTCACGTCGCAATCGACTTTGGTGCTGGTGCCGGTGCTGGTGAAAAAAGGCAATGAGGATGTATTTTCGCTGACGGCTGACGATTTCAGGCTTGCCGATGACGGCGTGCAGCAGGACGTGCGCGTGGTGCAGGATACGAATCTGGAGCCCCTGGCGGTGGCGGTGATCGTGGAGATTGGAGGAGAGGGCGCTTCGCATCTTGCCGATTATGACGACCTCGGCGGAGTGCTCGATGCCGTGATTGGCGACGTGCCGCATCGCGTGGCCGTGATCGGTTTCGACAGCGTGCCGCATCTGGAACAGGACTTCACACCCGATACGGACAATGCGTCAAAAGCGATGGCCAGCTTGCACAAGGGCGACCAAGGCGCGGCTATTCTCGACGCGCTCAGTTACGGCATGAAGCTGCTCGGCAAGCAGCCGCCCGAGTATCGCCGCGCCGTGCTGCTCTTCAGCGAGACCGAAGATGGCGGGAGCCAAACGAACTTGAGCGATGCGATTCGTGCGGTCGACGATACGAACACTTCGATTTACAGCTTCGGCTTTTCGAGCAGGCACGAAGCTGTGAAGCACGAAGCGTCAAAGCTTCCCGTGCCCGGAGGCACCACGTACACCAATACGCCGTACGCGCCAGGCGGCTGCATGAGCGGCGATTCGGATCCCGACGCGCACGGAAATCGCGGCGTGCAGGCGCTGGATTGCGCGAGCGATCTTCTGCCACCGGTCCGGTTGGGGCGGATAATGTTTCTGGAGGCGTGGGACGGAATGAGGAGGAACGTGCCAGAAGCCGTGGCGCAACTTACCGGCGGCGAGTATTTCGATTTTGAAAACGCGAGGACGCTGGGGCAAGATCTGGTGAACGTGTCAAATGACCTGCCGAATTATTACGTTTTGAGTTTCCGTCCGCGATCGCCGCACCCGGGCATGCATTCGCTGCAATTGAGAGTGAAAGACCGGCCGAAGCTCGTAGTGAGAGCGCGCCGAGCCTATTGGGTGGACGAATAGAGGGTCGCCTATCGGTGAGCCGGTGGGACGGATGCGTTTGCGGCGGTCGCAGCTCCGGTCCCGGGTGAGCCGGAGTTAGCGGCAGCTGGATGAGGCAAAGCAACCTCGGGAAAAAGAACGTCCCTCAGCGTGACGCCGGAACGCATCCAGAGGCTGACCTGAAACTTGATCCAATCGATGCTGCCGAGGTCTTCATTGTTCTTGCCGGGTGTGGTGCGGGCGCGAATTATTTTCAGTTCGCCGACGCCGACGGGGATCTTCTCCGCTTCGGACTCGAGTGCGGTTTTGTGGGCGGGCCAATCGATCGAATAAACGATGGTATTCACGACCACGGCGGCGGCTTGCGAATCGGCGGACGTTTCCACGAACTGAAATTTGCGCGGCGACATCGCGATGGCCTGTTGCGCGGTGACGCCGTATGAAGCATTGAGATAAGTCGGCTTGTATTGGTGATAGGGCGGTGTGGCGACGGTGGCGTATTCCTCGAAGCCAGCGGCCGGGCTTCCCTTTGGGACGATCTGGATGTCCCAGCCTTTGCCGAAGCTGGCGGGCGAGGGGACAAGGCGAAAAACCAGATCGTGGCCGATGTCGCGCTGAAAAGACTTCCCGGAGGAGAGCTGGCCTCTAATGAGAAGATCGGGTTTCGATGACTGCGCGATCGCTACGAGCGCAAATGCCAGGCAACAAGCGGCGAGCGCGGCGATACGGCGGACGGCCATGCGTATATTATGGAGCAGCAGCGGGCGCGATCGGAAATATCGCTATTCTACTGAAGAATGGCCGCGCCCTGAAGATTTGGGCGCTGGAAGACCTAAGCTTTTACGCCAAACGTTTTTTCGGCGTACAGACGGCTCAGGCGGAGATCCTCTTCCAATGGTCGCGTGATCACGGTGTTGGGCCGGTACGCAAGCTCGACCATCAGCAGCGGCGTGAGATGCGCGTGGTGCAGGTAAGCGGCGATGGCGCGATAGTCGATGTCGCCATCGCTCAGGGATTCCAGCCACAATTTGTTTTGCGAATTGCGAAGATGAAGGCATGCAACTCGCTTTCCCGCCGCCCGAAGCAATGTGAGCGGGTCCTGATCTCCCTGATGAACCCAGTCCAGATCGATGCACATCCAGACATAAGCTGGATCGGTCTGTTTGAGATTGCTCCACCATTCGCGGGCGTTGCTTTTCATTTCGGCGTCGTGGTTGTGGACCCAGAACTGGCAATCTATGCCGGCCAGGGCTTTGCCCAGTCTATTCAGCATTGCGGCCTGCACGGCGAGTTCCGCGTCCGTTTTCTCCGCGCCGCCCTGCTTCGGGCTGGGATCGCCGACGATCGCGCGACATCCAGCGTTTTTGAAAAATTGCGCGGTCGCGAGCGAATCGGCGATCGTCTTTTCGGCCAGCGCCTCTTCATGCATTGCGCCGCCGACATAGACAGAAGGCATGCTGAGATTGTTTGACTGAATCATCGAGAGAACTCGGTCGCGAAGATCCGGCGCGATAAAACCGTTATTGAGCTCGATGTTGTGAAATCCCGCGGCGCGGATGATGCCGAAAATCTCGTCAAGGCCATCGGAGAGCTTCTCTTTCTTCTGCGCCATGTACTGCTCGAAAATATAGCCCTCGACGGACATCCGGGAATGCGCGGCGGCGGCCGCCGGGTTTGCGGTCCCGAGCGATAGCAATCCGCCAGCGGTGCATACGATCATTTCACGTCGCGTAAGATTCATGACAGCTCCGGTGGAACCATGCGCATGGTAGCACGCGAGAAGGAAGGCGCGAACTTCCTGGGCCAGCGTCGGGAAGCCGACCAAATGGGTGGCGAATAACGAATTGTGGTAACGTCGCTAGGCTTGCGGAGGTGAGTCGTGGGTTGTCTTCTTTTGATCTTGATCGCCGCTTTTCCCCGAATCGCTTTGGTGCTGATGTTTTTCTTTTCGAATTATCTGCAGCGCGCGTACCACAATATGCTGGTGCCTCTGGTCGGATTCATTTTTCTGCCGCTGACCACGCTCGTCTATGCATGGCTGACCAATACGCACGAGCCGATCGCCGGTATCAACCTGATAATTCTGATTGTCGCTGTGATTGTGGACGTCGGCGGATTGGGAGGTGGTGCGTATCGCCGAGGACGGGCGTGAATTTTAAGCGGTTTTTACGCCCTATCGTCGCGCTGAGCGCTGTGATTCTTGCGTTCGCCGCGGCAATCGGCGCAGACGCAGAACCTGTGGTTCAATCGGCGGACTTGATCGTTTACGGCGCAACGGCCTCCGGCGCGATGACGGCGTATTCGGCGGCTCGTCAAGGGCTTCGCGTGATTCTGCTCGAACCGGGCGCGCACGTGGGCGGCATGGTAACCGGCGGGCTTTCGGCGACGGATTTCGGGCACTTCACGATTATCGGCGGTTACGCACGGGATTTTTACTTGCAGGCCGCAGCGCATTACGGCGTCATGAACTTGGATAAAGGCGCGAATTGGTATTCGGAACCGCATGTAAGCGAGGAAATATTTCGCAAGATGCTTGCGGACGAAGGCGTTGCGATTTATTTCCACGAGCGACTGCGGGAACATGATGGCGTGGCGAAGACAGGCACGACGATTGGTTCGATCACCACGCAAGACGGAAAACGGTGGCGCGCGAAAGTATTTGCCGATTGCAGCTACGAGGGCGACCTCATGGCGCAGGCGAAGGTAAGTTACACCTGGGGACGCGAATCAAGCGCGGAGTATGGCGAGGATCTCGCAGGCGTCCGAGCGAATACGCCGAAGCATCAATTCTTGTGGCCGATTTCGGCTTACGACGCACAGCATCGTTTGCTGCCGGAAATCATGCCGGGGCCGCTTGCGCCGGCTGGCTCCGCGGACAAAGCGGTGCAGAGCTACAACTTCCGACCCGTGCTGACACGCGATCCGGCGGACCGGCTTCCCTTCGCGAAACCAGAGGGATACGACGCCGCACAATTTGCGTTGCTGGCGCGCTATTTGGCGGAGTATCCGGCGCACATGGGCCACGAGCCGCGATTGGGAGACATTACGAATCCCGTTCTCATTCCGAATCAGAAGGCCGACTTCAACAACAATGGCCCTTTCTCGACCGATTTCATCGGGCATAGCTGGAAGTATCCAACCGGCTCCTACGCGGAAAAGGCCGCGATCTGGAAGCAGACGCTGGTCTACACAAAATCGTTTTTCTATTTCATTTCGCATGACCCAAGCGTGCCGCAAAGCCTGCGCGATGAAACAAACGAGTGGGGATTGCCGAAGGACGAGTTCGCGGATACAGGCCACTGGCCGAATCAGCTTTATATCCGCGAAGGACCGCGCATGATCGGCGAATACGTGATGCGGCAGTCCGATCTGCAAACGGAACGCGCAAAATTGGATTCGATCGGCATGGGATCGTACAACAGCGATTCACACAACGTAGAACGCGTGGCGATCGCAGATGGCACCGTGCAAAACGAGGGCGATGTGCAGGTTCCGGTGCAGCCTTACGAAATCAGCTATCGAATCATCACGCCGAAGCGCGGGGAAGCTACGAACTTGCTTGTTCCGGTATGCCTCTCGGCAACGCACGTGGCCTATTCGTCGCTGCGGATGGAGCCTCAGTACATGATCATCGGGCAGGCAGCGGGAGCGGCTGCCGCGCTGGCGATTCGCGAAAAGACGGCGGTGCAGGATGTTTCGATTCCCCAATTGCAGGCCCGATTGCGCGACGGCCACGCCATCCTGCACTTAAACGAAGAATACCGTTCGGGCGAGAGCGCGAACTAGCGAGTTGTGTCGAGCGCGATGCCTTCAGGATTTTGCGTGAGGCACCGAGGTGAGTTAGGGCGAGGCGCGGTTTCGCGGCGTTTCGGCCTATAATGGCCGCATGAGTTCCCCCGCTTTGAGCCACCGGCACAAGGCTTACCGCTGCAGCTTCTATCCAGGCCGGCAGGACCTCTACATCCGTTTGGGGAGCGTCACCGTCTTCGTACGGGACCAAGAGCGCAGCCTGCGTTTCTACCGGGATCAACTTGGATTTGAAGTGGCGTCAGACACGCGGACGCTCTCGGGCGAGCGGCAGGTCGTGCTGGCTCCTCCCGACGGAACTGCCATGCTGACGTTGATTGCTCCCAAGCGCGGATCGGCGGAGTACAACTTTATCGGCCATCCCACGCGTGTAGCGTTTCTCACGGAGAGCGTCTCGCGCAAATACGAGGAATGGCAAAAGCGGGGCGTGGCCTTTTGCCAGTCGCCGCAGATGGAAGATTGGGGGATGTCCGCGGCGTTCGAGGATCCGGACGGCAATTCATTTTTCCTGGTCGAAGACGAGGCCGCGCTCGAGGAGATCGAGGAACATCGCCGCGAGCACATCGCACGGCACGAAACCGAGCAGATGGAAGCTCTGGAACTGGAAAATGCGCGGGAGGCTCAGGCGAGGCTGTTTCCGCAAACTCAGCCGGAACTGGCAACGCTGGAATATTCCGGCATTTGCATCCAGGCGCGGACGGTCGGCGGCGATTACTATGATTTCATCGAACTTGGAAAAGGACGATTTGGGCTGGTGATCGGTGATATTTCGGGCAAAGGAACCGCGGCCGCATTGCTGATGGCCAATCTGCAAGCACACTTGCGCAACTTGTGTTCGACATATTCGAGCCGTCCCTACTTACCTTTTGCAGTGGATCAACCACAGCGCCTGTTGCAAGCCGTAAACCGACTTTTTTGCGATAACACCGCATCGCGAGCGTTTGCGAGTCTGTTTTTTGCCGAATACGACGACTCGACGCGCCGCTTACGATATGCCAATTGCGGACACCTGCCGGCCCTCATCCTGCGGCGGGACAATGAACTGGAGGCGCTGAATTCGACAAGCACGGTGGTCGGCCTCTTCAAAGAGTGGGAATGCTCGGTGGGCGAATTCCAACTGGGCTGCGGAGATACGTTCGTTTTCTACACGGATGGCGTCACTGAATCGTTCAACGAAGCGGACGAGCAATTTGGCGAAGAGCGCCTGATCGAGGCTTTGCGCCGGCATCGCGAGCTTCCCTCGCCGATTTTGCTCCGCGCGCTGGTCGATGAAGTTCGCCGCTTCAGCCCGCAAAAGCAGCATGACGATATCACGCTGATTGCGGCGAAATGCCGCTGAATGACGGAATTTGATCGAGACACGCGGGCTAAAGATTCAGATGTGAATAACGCGAAAAGACGGTTGAGCCATCGAACTTGCGCGGCGTGGCGGCGCCCTGGGGATTTTGCCAGCGACCGGGGATCGCCAGTTCACAATTCGGGCAATGGCCGCCGCGCAGACGATTCTCGCGTACCTCATGCCACGAACGGCGGATGAGAAGCGTGCCGCAGTGCGGACAAGACGTATTCGCAGCGTCCGTGTAAATATTTCCTTCGTAAACGTAATGCAAGCCGACTTCTTTGGCGACCTTACGCGCAGTGTGGAGCGTCTCGGGCGGCGTGCGCGGCTTATCGCGCAATTTAAAATCAGGATGAAATGCTGTGAAGTGCAGAGGAATGTCCGGGCCCAGATGTTCCAGTACCCATTCCGCGAGCGCGCGCGTTTCCTCGGGTGCATCGTTCAGCGTGGGGATCATCAGATTCGTCAGCTCAAACCAGACGTTGGTCTCATTTTTGAGCCACTGAAGAGTATCCAGCACGGGCTTGAGATGCGTCAGCGTGATCTTGCCGTAGAAATTTTCCGTGAAGGACTTCAGATCGATGTTCGCCGCGTCCACATGATCGTAAATATCGTGAAACGCCTCGCGGGTGATGTAGCCATTTGAGACCATCACCGTGT
>Ga0335074_10011575_pt1 | contig 12330 bp, 13 predicted proteins | sample Lox_Sample_23_FD_206715 | JGI IMG/M metagenome (GOLD analysis project Ga0335074, IMG submission 206715) | Soil microbial communities from Loxahatchee National Wildlife Refuge, Florida, United States - Lox_Sample_2.3 | ecosystem: Environmental > Terrestrial > Soil > Wetlands | place: USA...
ACCATCCAATCACCAACCTTGAGTCGCTGACGCGGCAGACACTTGCTTCCATTAACCCCAATCTCGCGGTCGTGAAATTCGAGAGCTTCGACGGGCAGATTGCCGATCAGTTCGGTGACAATCGAACCATCGCTGAGCTCACGACATTTTTCGGAGCGCTCGCGCTGCTGCTGGCAATGACTGGCTTGTATGGAGTCACCGCCTACTCCGTGTCCCGGCGCACGAACGAAATTGGCATTCGCATGGCACTGGGTGCAACGCGGTCGGGCGTGGTCACGCTGGTGATGTGGGGGGCGCTGTGCCAGATCGTGGCCGGAGTGGCGCTGGGCATTCCTGCCGCGCTTCTTGCCGGGCATTTCATGTCCAGCCTGCTCTACGGAGTCAGCGGGTACAATCCGCTGTCGCTGACCGTCGCAACTCTGGTGCTGGTTACTTGCGGGGCGGCGGCGGGTTTTGTCCCAGCGCGCCGCGCCGCTTCCATTAACCCAATCCACGCATTGCGCGGAGAATGAAGACAGAGGAGCCACGATGAGAACGGCGCAGCGTCTGCTAATTCGCGCCTGGAACCTTGTTACGGTCAGAAGCAGGCGTGACCGCCTTATTGAAGAGATGGAATCGCATCTTGCAATGCAGACAGAGGAAAATATTCGCGCGGGCATGTCTCCGGAGGAGGCCGGAAGGCAGGCGCGGATCAAGCTCGGCGCTGCGGAGGTAATTCGGGAAGCGTACAACGCGGAGGAGGGATTGCCGCTCGTTGAAGATCTGTTGCGCGATCTCCGCTACTCCCTTCGGGGGCTACGAAGGTCTCCTGGATTCACGAGCGTCGCCGTGGTCATATTAGCGCTTGGAATCGGCGCGACCACGGCGATCTTTACTCTGGTGGAGCAGGTGATGCTGAGCTCCCTGCCGGTGACAAAGCCGCAGGAGCTTTGGCGCGTCGGCGATACCGACGATTGCTGCCATTCCGATGGGTACATCCAGAATAACGCGCATGTGCAGAACGACTGGAGTCTCTTTTCTTGGGAGGCTTACAAGCTATTCCGGGCGAATACTCCAGCATTCGCGCCTCTCGCAGCCTTCGAGCTCGGCGAATCAAATGCGGAGCTCGCAGTGCGCCGTTCGGGATCGCCAACGCCGGTCCAGCCACGCAATGGGGAATATGTCTCGGGGAATTTCTTCCGGACTTTCGGCGTCTCTGCATGGCGCGGTCGTTTGTTCACGGACGCGGATGATCGAGAAGGTGGGCCGCCGGTCGCGGTGATGAGTTTTCATACTTGGCAGCAGAGCTACGGGTCAGATCCGTCGGTGGTTGGCGCGGCGTACGAAATTAACGGCCAGACGTTCACGGTAATCGGGATTGCTCCGCCGGGGTTCTATGGAGCGAAGATAAGCACGTGGGGCATGCCTGATTTCTGGCTCCCGCTCACGACTGAGCCACTGATTGGGGGAGCCACGTCCAAGCTGAAGAATCCCGCCTCGGCATGGCTCGCCTTGATCGGGCGGGTGCGGCAAGGAACGAATCCGAAGGCGCTGCAAGCGCAATTGCAGGGCGAGCTGCAACAATGGCTGACCAGCCATATCCCGGATATGAACGCACAGGAGAAGGCTCTTTTACAGAAGCAAACTCTGCATCTGATGCCGGGCGGAGCGGGCATTTCCTTGATGCGGGCAGATTATCAAAGCGGATTGCGAGTGCTGTTGGTCGCGTCTCTTTGCCTGCTGCTCCTAACGTGCGCGAATCTGGCCAATCTGCTGCTGGTGCGGGGATTGCGAAACCGGCGGCTGACGGCGGTGCATGTGGCGCTGGGTTCTCCGCGTGGCCGGCTGGTGCGAAAGGCACTCGTAGAGAGCGTGGTGCTCGCGGTGATGGGTGGAGCGTCAGGGGTGAGCGTCGCTTGGGGCGGGGCGCGGCTCATCCTGCACCTCGCGTATGCCCGGTCGGCCCAGAGTATCTGGATTCCCGTGCAGGCTTCGCCATCACTTCCGACGCTGTTGTTTGCACTGGGAATTTCGATTCTCACCGGAGTAGCCTTCGGTGTTTTTCCGGCGTGGGTCACCTCGCATGCCGAACCGGTTGAAGCGATACGTGGAGCGAGTCGCGCCTTTGGGGGCAATCACCTCCGGGTTCAGAAGACATTGGTCATGATGCAGGCAGCGCTCTCAGTGGTGCTGGTCAGCATCGCGGCAATGCTCGGACAGAGTCTTCGCAATCACGAGCACCAAGACCTCGGGTTCGATCCCAGCGGCCGGTATCTGGTATCGATCGATCCGAAACTCTCGAATCTTCCGATGGATCAACTGCCGCTACTATTCCAGCAGATCGAAAGCCGCCTGCGTGCAATCCCCGGTGTACGCAGCGTAGGCGCGGTGCAGGAGGCACCGCCCGGCGGATGGATGACACATGAAGTCCAGATTGAGGAGAAGCCACAACCCGGACAAACGGCGAATTTCGTCTCCGGATGGACGCGTGTGACGCCAGGGTTTTTCAGTACATACGAGGACAGGATCCTGATGGGGCGCGCAATTACAGGACAAGATGCGGCCGCGGCACCGCCCGTGGCCGTCGTGAACGAAGCGTTTGCGAAGAAGTTCTTCGGTAGGCAGAATCCGATCGGGCAACACTTTGGTCCGGTGCCTGAGCGGAACGCGGGAATGTACGAAATTGTCGGAGTGGTAAAGAATGTGATGTTCCAAGGTGGGCTGAAGCATCCGATGTATTTTCTGCCTGAGGCGCAGACAACGCAGTTTCAGAATGCAAATAGCCAAAGCCTGGAAGTCTGGTCCCACTACCTGTACGCCCTAGTTATGTGGGCTCCAGGGAATCCGCCGGATCTGGAGACACAGGTGAAGCAAGCACTGGATGAGGTTGATCCAGATTTGATGATGTATGGCATGGAGTCGTACGCGGAGGTGATCCGCGATGACTTTGCACAGCAGAATATGATCGCCAGTTTGACTTGGCTTTTTGGCGCTTTGGGACTGGTGCTTGCGGCATTAGGCATCTACGGTGTAACAGCCTACGGAGCGGAACAGCGGACGAGTGAGATCGGCGTGAGGATGGCGTTGGGCGCGAACCGCACCTCCGTGCTGGCAATGATGCTACGCGAGGCTTTTGCGCAGGTCGCCATCGGACTGGCGCTCGGGATTCCGGCGGCGATTGGTACGGGCTATCTGATGGCAAGCCAGCTTTTCGGGGTGAGACCGTGGAGCCCAGCGCTGCTGGGGCTGGCAACGCTGTTGCTCGGGTCAGCAGCGCTTGTGGCAGCTTGGCTTCCGGCACGCAGCGCATCGCGGATTGATCCGATGCGGGCGCTGCGAACCGAGTAAGGCGGACATTCGATGAAGCCGGAGCATCTGGCATGAGAACCCCAATGTCGAAGATCGCAGGATGCGCCGAACGGTGTCGATGTGTTGGCCGCTGTGGAGGAAACCACCTCTACCAGGCCAAGTCTCCGCGATGGAAAAGAGCTACCCGGCAAAGTCACTCCCGATCTTTACTACCTCGAAAATGGAGGATCGCCGGTTAACCGCCCGTGATTCTGCCTTGGATGGTGACCTGCCTCTAGGCGGTGGGGATTCTATCCTGCCCGATTGAGCCGATATGAAAAGAATGGTCACCCGACGCAGTGTCCCGCGCGAAGATGCGGGCGAATCGAACACGGAAGCTGCTGCCCTTGCCAAGCGCGCTTCTGAGATCGATTTTCGTGTTGTGCCGCTTGGCGATCCACTGCGCCATGGCCAGGCCGAGGCCGGAGCCGGCAAAGTCTCCGCGGAGCGGACTGGCGGCGCGGTAGAAACGCTCGAAGATACGGATCCGATCTTCTGGTGAAATGCCGATGCCTGTATCGCTGACGCGGACCTCGACGTGCGATGGATCGCTTTCCCGCCCGCATTCATGCAGAGATAGCTCCACCGACTGGCCGCTCGGAGTGTAGCGCCACGCATTTTCAAGCAGGATGCAGAACAGGCGCTTGAGAGCCAGGTAGTCGGCCTCCGTCCAAAGTTCGGTTGAGCCGATCCTGCACGTAAACTCGATTCCCGCATCGGCAAAGCGCGTGCTCCATTCGCTGGCCGTTTCTTGAAGCAGATCGGTAAGATTGAGGATTTCGAATCGCACGCTCTGCACGCCGGCGTCGACGCGCGCCAGGGCAAGGAGCTGACCGATAAGGCGCCCCATGCGGGCGGAATTTTTCAGAACGTGATCGCAGGTCGCGCGATAGTACTCGGCGTCGCGCGGAAAGGCGACAGCCACCTCGGCTTCTGCCTGCAGCAGGGCAACCGGCGTGCTCAGTTCGTGCGCCGCGTTGGCGGTAAACGAACGGACGGCGCGATACCCGGCTTCGATGCGGGCCAACATCTGATTCAGCGTGGCGGAGAGCGAGGCCAATTCATCGCGAGTGTTGAGCTCGGGCATGCGGCAGTTGAGGTTTCTCTCGTTGATCCGCTGCGCTTCGGCCGCAATGGCGGCGATGGGAGAAAGAGCCTTCCCGCTCATGAAGTATCCGGCCAGCGAGGAGAGAGCGAGTCCGATGACAGTCAGAACGGACAACTGAGCGCGCAGATCGGTGAGGATGCCGAGCGTCTTGTCCAGAGTGAGGCCGGTTTGCACGGTATAGGCCACGCCGTGAACGGTGATAGGTTCGATCAGGGCGCGGACATGTATCGACTCCGTGACGTAAGTGAAGTAGCGGCCCTCCCTGGGCGCCTGCTGCGGCAGCACCAGCGTGGAATACACCGCGGGGACATGCGGTGAGCGATACAGCCAGTTGCCGTGCTCGTCGATGACCTGCAGCCACTTGTTGCCATGGCTCACGTTGTAGTCTGCGGTGATGGAGTCGTGCAGTTGTGCAAAGCTTTCGTTCTTCGGCCTGGCCTCGAGAAATCGCCGGACGCCGCGCACGCGCTGCTACAATTCCGCGCTCTCCAACTCGGAGACGGCGCGATGAACCAGCCACAGGGAGACGAATGCGAGCGCGAACAGCGTGGTAGCGAAGACCAGCGAGTACCAGAGCGCAAGGCGAATGCGAATGGGCAGCGGAAGGGGCCGGATCATGGGACGAACCTCCTGGGTGTTTCGGCATCGTCAGCCAGCGAATAGCCGGCGCCGCGGACGGTGACTATCGTTTCCGGCTGGCCAGTTTCGATTTTGCCGCGGAGCGCGTTCACGAGCGTGTCCAGGGCGCCGGAACGATTGGCCGCCGTTCCCACACGGCCTGCATCAATTGGCGGCGCGATACGGTCTCGCCGCGATGCAGGGCAAGCGTATAGGGGAGCAGATACTCGCTGGGGCCGATGTGAATCTCAGTCCGGTCGCGGAAGAGCCGGCGTTGCGCAATATCGAGATGAAATGGCCCGAAGTAGAACCGGTGTGCCGAAGCGATGCGCGTGCGGCGAACGGCTGAGGCAATGCGCGCAGCTAGCTCCGGAAATGAGAACGGCTTGATCATATAATCGTCCGCGCCGGCCTCGAGGCCGCAGACGACATTGTCTTCCTGGCTAAGAGCCGTGAGCATCACGATGGCCGGGCGGTCCGCACGGTCGCGAAGGTGCGCGACGATGGAAAACCCGCTTCGTCCGGGCAGGCCGATATCGAGAACGATCGCGTCAAGCTTCTCCTCGTCCGCCAGCCGCCGACCATCTTCGGCCGTCATGGCCGCGAGGACGGAATGGCCCTTCTCGCGAAGTTCAGTCGACAAAAGCTCGACCATGCGCGCGTCGTCCTCGACAACCAGGATGCGTAGATTGGAAGGCAGCTTCATGCGGCGACAAATCAAGTTTGACAGGCTTTCACTCGGGCGGAGCATACCTCTGATTTTTTTTACAAACCCGTTACAGTCGATTCACTGCCTTTCCGGAAGATGGGCTTGCTGGCTTCCAATTTCCCGCTCGGAACCGCTCAGGCTCCGCGCCACCGAGGTCGCAATGCGCTTCTTCTTCAGAACTTTCGCCATCTTCAGTCTGACGATTCTGCTTCAAGCCGCCGCGACAATGGCGCAGTACGACACCGCAACCGTTCTGGGCACCGTATACGACTCGAGCGGCGCTGTTTTGCCCGCCAGCACGCTGTCACTCGAAAACACCGCGACCGGTGTCGTCGCGCGGCGCACCGCGAATCCAATCTGAGAATTCGAATTTACCGCTGTCGAACCCGGCGACTACGTGCTTACTGCGGAGTTCAAGGGTTTCCAGGCCGAGAAGACATCTTTCAGCGTGGTCGTCAATGCGCGGCAGCGCGTGGACGTGCATCTTGTACCCGGCGCAACCGGATCGAACGTGGTCGTCGATGGCGCCGCGGCGCCGCTCGAGACGGATACCAGCGACAACGGCTTCACGGTGTTGCCGCGCGAGGTGAGCAATCTGCCTCTGAACGGGCGCGAATACGCCGACCTGGCCAAGCTGACGCCCGGCGTTCGTGCTTCGCTGATGGAGAACGAGAGCACAACCAGCCGCGACGCTTCTTACAACGTCAACGGGCTGCGCGCCTCCTGGAACGTTTATTCTGGATGGACTGGACAACAGCAGCTATGGCGTCGATAACCAGGGCTTTTCGAATCAGGCGATCCAGCCCGTTCTGGACGCGGTAAGCGAGTTTCGCGTCACCACCGACAATTACAGCGCGGAGTTTGGCAACGCCGCCGGCGCCGTGAGCAACGCCTCAACCAAGAGCGGCACATCGCATTTCCACGGCGACGTCTGGAACTACCTTCGCAATCCGGCCGCAAACGCCGTTGGAGCGTTTCCTCTGTCCCCCGGTTCCGTTCCTGGCCCCAATCAAAACCAGTTTGGCGGCGTGTTTGGCGGACCCCTCCCCCTCCACGCGATCACGCGCGTCGGCAAGACCTTCTTCTTTGTCGATTACGAGGGGCTTCGCCGCCTGCAGCACGCGCCGCTCACGGCTACGATCCCCACCGCGGCGCAGTTGCAGGCGCTACTCAGCGGCAATATGCCTTTCTACGATTCGGCGGGTAAGGTGATTCCGATCGTTGACCCGTACACCACCACTTATACAGCTTCGACGCCGCTCCCCGGAGGCATCATTCCGTCCGCCGATCTCAATCCGCTGGCGAAGATCGTGCTCGGGAATCTGGTGGGCGTTGCCAATCAGCCGGGAACCGCAGTTGCCGCCACCAACTTCACAAGCAATCCCGTGGCAACCGAAGACTCCGACAAGGGCGATGGCCGATTCGACTGGGCGATCAACGACAAGAGCACATTCTTTGCGCGATACAGCAGCCGCGCCGAGAACGTGGTCGATCCCTCGCCGATTCCCGGACCGGATTTCGGAAAATCCAACGGCAACACGTACAACGCCAATCAACAGGTTGCCGCGGGCTATACGCGCCTGCTCACGCCGTCGTCGGCGCTCGACGCCCGCGTCGGCTTTACCTGGAGCGAAGCCAACCGCAAGCCTTTCGACCTCGGCATAGACAACATCCTGTCGGATGCGGGCATCCCCAATGCGCCGACCGACTCAACGGTCTCCGGAGGGCTGAGCACGCAATCCATTACCGGGTTTACGCAGCTTGGCCGCTCGGCGAGTACGCCGACCACCGTCAATCCATTTCTCATCGATCCCAAGGTGAGCTACTCGTGGCTCCACAAGAAACACAGCCTCAAGTTCGGCTACGAGTATCAGCATGTTTCGACGGTGATCAGCAATACCCACCCGCAGTTCGGCACCGACACTTACAAGGGCTTGTTCACGGAGGGTAAGAATAAGGCAGCCACGCTATATTCCGGCGCGGCCGATCCCGCCTACAAGCAGGCCTGGGCGCTGGCGGACTTTGCCTTTGGGGCGTGATCGCAATACGAGCTCAGCAACAATACATGGATTACGGATAACCTTCGCCAGCATGCTGTGTACGCGCAGGACGACTGGCGAGTCCGGTCCGAACTGACCCTGAATATGGGTCTGCGCTATGAATTCGTCACGCCGGTTTGGGAATCGCATAACGAGCTGTCGAACTTCAGCCCGACGACGCAACAACTGGTGCTGGCGTCATCGGGGTCGTTGTACAACCGCGCCCTGGTGAATCCAAACCGCCTCAACTTTGCGCCGCGCTTCGGCTTTGCGTTCACTCTCGACTCGCGGACCGTCGTCCGCGGCGGATACGGCCTCAGCTATCAGCAGTTCAATCGCGTTGCGGGAGCGAACGAACTGGCGAGCAATCTGCCCAACTCGGTCGACATTCCCATCACGCAGTTCGCGCCCGCCGCCAAGACTGGCGCGCAGCCGCTCTGCGCGGACACCGGTCCTCTGCCCTCAAGCGACCTCGGCACCTGCTTCGTCGCGACGCAGCAGGGATACCCCACGGGCATGCTGACGCCGCCGACGGCGCCCTTCAACCTGATTCTGAATACGCCCACGTACGTGCCAGCGCACACGCCCACCGAGTACGTGCAGAGCTTTCAGCTCAACGTTGAGCGCCAGCTTGCCAATCACCTCATCCTCAGCATCGGCTATGTGGGCAATACCGGAACGCACGAGCTTCTCCTGGCCGACTTCAATCAGGCCACGCCCGACAACGCAGCGGGGACTGTGCCGCTGCAATCTCGCCGCCCGTTCAATACCACTTACTGCTGCTCGGATATCAGCATGGCCTTCAACGAGGGCAACTCCAATTACAACTCGCTGCAGATCAAGCTCGAAAAGCGCTACAGGGATGGGCTGTACTTCATCAACTCCTTTACCTGGTCGCACACCATCGACGACGCTTCGGGGCACCTGGAAGAAGACGACGGCGACTCTGAGTACGTGAACCTCTATAACATCGCCGGCGATCGCGGGCGCTCAAGCCTCGATCAACCGATCAACGACACCTTCGCCGTCACTTACGATCTTCCCTATGGGCGCGGGAGACCGTTCGGCACCACGGCTCCCTACTTGCTGTAACTCCTCGCCGGAGAATGGGAGGCAAGTGTCATCGGCAGCTTTACAAGCGGTTTGCCCGTGAATCTGACCTACTCGCCCACAACCGCACAGGAGGTGGACGCCTCGCTGCTCTCTAGTTATTACCGCGCAAATGTCAGCGGCAATCCGGTCCTGGCTTCGAGCGCGCAGGTCAAAACCTCAACCTACCGGCTCTATCTCAGCTCTGCCACCGTCACGACGCCCACCGCGAACGACCAGCCCTTCGGCAATGCCTCCCGCAACATCGCACGGGCTCCGAACTACGGCGATCTCGACATTGGCATTCACAAGCGGTTCCCGCTATGGTCGGAATCGAGCGCCCTGGAGTTTCGCGCCGAGGCGTTCAACGTGTTCAACCATGCGAACTATCAGGCTCCCGATGGCGTAACGACCGACAGCACCTTCGGGCAGATCACCACCACTTTCCCGGCTCGCGAGATGCAGGGCGCGCTGAAGCTCTATTTTTGATCGAGCTGTGAGGCGTGGGCTGGGCCCGGCCGCAGCGGCCCAGCCCATCCCTGCTCCAAACTGTTTATGGCGAGGTTCGAAGGCCGATCCGTCGCTGAAATGCTTGCATCGCAAAAATCCACCAGGGGCAACTCTTGTCAAAGATCGGCGTGAAGAGAATTCTGGCTTTCTTATTGGGGAGCGCATGTATTGTGGCGCAGGGGGCCGACGCGCAGACTCAGCGCTCTGAGACTCCCCCTGCTGGTTCTCGATTGCGGATGGTTGTGATTCTCAGCCGCCACGACGTGCGTTCGCCGATGTGGACGCAGGCCCGGATGGACAGCTACGCCGCGCAGCCCTGGCCCCAGTGGAATGTTCCGCCGTGAAACCTGACGCCGCGCGGCCATGAACTGCTTACCAAGTCTGGCAGCTTCGACCGCGCGTGGCTGGCTTCAGCCGGACTGCTCCCGCAAAGCGGATGTCCGGATGCGTCCGCAGTCTACATTCGCGCTGACACCGCACAGCGTACCATCGAAAGCGGTCATGCGCTCGCCGAAGGTCTACTTTCGGGTTGCCCGGTCGCGGTACACGGATTGCCGGAGGGAGAAGGAGACCCGTTGTTTCATCCGGCGGCTTTGGACGTTACACCGGCGCAGGCGTCGGCGGCGGCCGCGGCGCTTTCTGCGCGACTGGGGCAAAAGTACCCGGAGACCCACTGCCTGGTCGAGGAGATGCGCCATCTGCTGGCCGGATGCAACCTGCAGACGGCGTGTACGCCCGGTGCCGATCCTGAGAACCTGCTGCCGGCGAAGAGACCCACGGTATCTCGGGGTAAGAGAGACCGCCTGTCCGATATCGATGGCGCCCTGCCGACGGCCTCCAGTTTTGCCGAGGATCTGCTGCTGGAGTACGCAGAAGGCATGCCGAAGGCGCGGGTCGGATGGGGCAGGGTCGATGAAGCGCAGTTGCGCAGGCTTCTGACGCTGCATAGCGACTACTTCGACCTGGTCCCTCGGACGCCCGCGATCGCCCGCCTGGAAGGTTCGAATTTGCTGTTTCATATCGCCCACACGCTCGAGCAGGGATGGAGACAGAAGCCGGTGGAGGGCGCAATCGGACCAACGGGCGCGAAGGTTGTAATGCTGGTCGGCCACGACACCAATCTCGCCAGCCTGGCTGCGCTGCCGGGCGTGCACTGGCAGCTGGACGGGCGCAGGGACGACACGCCGCCCGGAACCGAGATGCGATTCGAGCTGTGGCAGGATGCGAGCGGCGCCTACTCGGTCCGCGTCACCGCCGCCATGCAAACACTGCACCAACTGCGCGAGGCATTGGCATTGACCCTGGCCGCGCCTCCTGCCTGCGCGACCGTGAAACCGGCCGGGGCAAGCAGGATGGGAGCCGGCGTCCCCTGGAGCGAGTTCGAGCGCATCGCGAACTCGGTTATCGATAAGCAAGCCGTCTCGCCGCTGCGAGCTGGAGAGTAAAGGAGATTTCTTGAGAAACCGGGTAAACCCCGCCTGCTTCGTACTTGCCGCGGCTTGTCTGGCAATCACACCTGTTTCGGCGGAAGCGATGACAATTACCGGGCCGGGAATAGTTGCCTGGACACAGATGGTCGTCGACGCGCACACGGCCCCGGATCCCGAGCCTGCCGGGCATCTGGTTGTCCACGCGATCACGACGGAAAAGACCTGCCCGGCTGTGATGGCGGATGGCGCGCCCCTGACGATGGAGATCCGCGAAGCCCCCAGCGCGAACTTCCCGGTGACAATGTGCCAGGCGACGCCGCCGGCGGGCGCGCACCTCATTACGGTGGGCGGCACCGTGCTGCCGGCAGAGCCCGTTCGATTGCGGCGCATCATCGTCATCGGCGACACCGGATGCCGGCTGAAGGGCCCGCTCACGCAGGACTGCAACGACGTCCGGCGCTGGCCGTTTCCGCTCGTGGCCGCGCATGCGGCAGAATAACATCCGGACCTGGTGATTCACGTCGGGGACTACTATTATCGGGAATCGCCGTGTCCGCAAGGGGACGCGGGCTGCGCGGGGTCTCCGCACGGCGATAAGTGGACCTCCTGGGACGCGGACTTCTTCGCGCCGGTCTCGCCGCTGCTGACCGCGGCGCCGTGGATCTTTGCGCGCGGTAATCACGAACAGTGCGGGCGCGGCGCCGACGGCTGGTTCCGCATTCTCGATGCGGCCCCGCTTCCGCAGCGATGCGAGGATTCCATCACCGCCGCGCCATTCACTATGCGAATCGACGGCCTGACATTGAACGTGATGGACTCCGCCGATACCGACGACACAACGTTTCCGGCAAAGCTGGTGGAGGTGTTCAATCGCCAGTTTCAAGAGCTTGGCGCCGCGATCGAGACAGGGCACGGCTGGATTGTGACGCACAGACCCATCTGGGGCGTCGATCCCAAGGTTGTGGGAAAACTGCGCCCCGGTCATGAGGCCGCGAACGAAAAAGAAGCCATGGCACCGCTGCTGCCGGGATTCAATGCCGTCGACTACCCGGTCAATCGTACCGAACAGGCGGCTTCCGATTATCGCAAGCTGGCCGGCACCGACATGGTTCTTTCCGGTCATGTGCATCTGTTCACCGCGCTCTCATTCGGGCCGCAACGCCCTTCGCAATTAATTGTGGGCAACGGCGGCGACAATCCCGACGTCGCGGTCGCGGGGGCCGCCCACACGTTCGGAGACGATTGACGGCATGAGGGCTCATGTCTTCCAACTCCAGCGTTATGGCTATTTCATGCTCGACCGCACCAAGGACGGCTGGACCGGCACGGCCTTTTCCGTCGACGATCAGGTTCTGGGCATGTGCCGATTGACGGGGCGGGAGATTCACTGCCTTCTCTCCTCCGAACTTCCCGCTCAGCCCGCGGCGTCTTCCATGTCTTCAAAGTAGGCAGCAGGCATACCGGCATGTGTTGATCCACCGATTCAGATGGCCGACATGT
>Ga0335074_10011576_pt1 | contig 12330 bp, 7 predicted proteins | sample Lox_Sample_23_FD_206715 | JGI IMG/M metagenome (GOLD analysis project Ga0335074, IMG submission 206715) | Soil microbial communities from Loxahatchee National Wildlife Refuge, Florida, United States - Lox_Sample_2.3 | ecosystem: Environmental > Terrestrial > Soil > Wetlands | place: USA: Florida...
AAGGCAGCAACTCTATCTAGGCATATCTGTCGCTACCATCAAAGTTTATTCCGTACCACAACTCATCATCAACTACACCTACTTCATCATTCAACTTGTGCACTGAGGTCTATGCCAAGTTCACCTGTGACTGTTGCGGCTGCCTTCTGTGGATGAATAAGTGTTCTTGTTTGAGGAGAGTTGTGGAACTCCTGGCCCGGGGAGAAGATCCCAGCAACACTGTGATTACACAGCTCGAATGGTGTCGCAGAGTAAGGAGGAAATGCAGTTACTATGACTATAAGTGCTTGCATTGCACTGCCATTGTAGAACAATATCAAAGGTGCTTAGTCATTTTGAGAGCAGTTATGAAGGATATGGTTTTGGTTTCCTCAGATTTTGTTGGTTATGGTGTTAGGTTAGGACGGGCTGGAGGCGATAGTGTGGTGGGTTTCTTTGGCTTATGGAAGACGTTACTTGTTCATGGGTGGTCTCGTGGGATGCTGTTTAGAGATGAATTTGTGATTTTGAAAGGCGATTGAAAAAGGCCTTGCTATGACCCTGCTGTAGGCTCAAACGCGTCGCTAACTAAAACGAGTTCAGGAACACGCGATGAAAATAGCCTTTAGGCAATACTTACTTTGGCAGCACATTGCGTAAGGCGGTCTTCGATTCCCATCTTTCAAGTATCTGTCCCTCTCTCTCCTCAAGACAACAATGGAAATTCAACCTCTCGAACCAACACGTAATAAGATCCGCCTGCTCACAATTTTATCTCTAGCATCGGAGGCCGCCCCTATCCCTCTCTCTATTCTCCTTTTCTTCCCTGTATTCTCTGTCCCCACCTAAACCCCCAACCACATCTCCCGGCTCCTGACCACGACATCCAAGCCTTTGCCGATGCTATTGAATCTCATTTGCCACACTTTAACAAGTTTGTATCAAAGGAATGTTGAAGTCTCGAAGTAAACCATTCAGAATTGCAACAAGCAATAAATTCTGTAATCTTACTTCTGGTTGCGAAATGGGACTAACGCAGAGATTGGTTTGCCCAAACCTCTTCCTTGAGCCATACTCCTACACGGTAGTACATCTCCTGAACGACCTTTACTCTATCTATTTCCTTACGCCCCCACATTGCAACATGTGTAAAGGCGTGTGGTCTACCCCTCACACATTCCCATCTTATACCTCCTTGTTTCCAACCGTCTTCCGCCAACAATGCTGGAATACTCGTTCTCTCAAACTCTGGCTCTACTAAGGATTCCGCCATCTGATTCGCCTCATGACAAAGAATATCGTACTCGGCACCAATAAGATAGACGTATTGAGGTAAGTCCTCCCGTCTTGCCCATCTTGGTGAAAGCAGAGGGTCTCTTCGGTCGACACCATATGGAACGTACGCCCAGTCCAAGAAGTTCGCACTCGATTCGAGAATATCAGACCCGGCTTCTTTAGGCCGACGTTTGAGCTTCTCCTCAAGAGATTCGGTGAGATCTAAACAAGGATAAAACCCAACTATGCCATATATACGTCCCCTGAGGCTCTCCACCTGGCTGACTGCAAATGCAAGATTTCCTCCCGCTGAGAACCCTCCTATAACGATCTTCGTGTTATCGATGTTCAAAGACTCGTCTAGGATCACAGCGTCCGCTATGGCTGCAGCGTCACTGACGGCATAAGGAAATTTCCAGGATGGCGCTTTGCGGTAATCGATCGAGACGACGATGATATTGAATTTTTGTGCCATGAAAGAGCAGAACTCATCATCAGTCTCCGGATCAGCAACTGCCCAGCCACCTCCATGGACGTCTAGGTACAGCGGTAGCGGTTCATTCCCGGATCCGTCCGGACGGAATATCCGATTCCTAAGGAAAGGCCGTATTGAGTATGATTTCACTTCTGGCCGCAGAAAATTCGGTGGTCTTCTTGAGAAAAGCCGAAGTACTCTTAAGCCAAATGCGTTGGCCGCCTTGAACAACCACACACTGATGAAATATGCAATACGGAGGCGATAAGGAGGAGGCTCCGATATAATTTTCTGATGCTCCGAATCTGGAATGGTGGAGACGCTCATCATGGATCTTGTCTTTTCGATATTCATGACTAATAGACGAGAAGACAGCAGCTTGGGCACAAAAGGTGATTGGTAAGGTCTGGACCTCTCATTTGTGCTACTCTTTAATTTGTCGATCGAAGCCCTGATTCATGTATCTGATCAAGCTTGCAGTGCTCTGGACTTTCTCCACAGAACTTTGCCATTTGATAACGGGTTTGAAGTTGACCGAGGGAGATTCAGAAGGTTTTAGTGATGCGCTATAAACTGATCATTTCGAAGTCTAGAGCACTCCGTCATCCAGCAGGCGCAGAGACGATGGACATGGAACATCCGGAGGCCTAATTATTTTTGGCCTCAGGTTTCTAGACGCTTTACGCCGAAAAGAATGTATACCTCACCTTAGTTGGCATCTGCTACACGGCCTTTGATCAGTCACAAACTTATTAATCTAATCGCTGAATTAAATTGAACATGGACTCTGACAATAATATGGCGTCATTCTTCTTTTAGGTTAACAATGCGCATACCAAGCCAGAAGCCATAGCCCTCGCGTCACGCCTTAACCTTGACTTTCCAAGAGGCAATATGTACGGTTTCAAAGCGGGGCTGATGTGCGTTTAAGAAGCGGCTGAATCGTGAAGCTCTAACTCACTTCCACTGTCTTAGGTATCCTGTTCGACGCCTGATAGTGACTGGCGAGGACACGCCTGACAACTTCGTCATACTTTTCGGTCCTGATTGGGAAAAGGGGATCGCCGACATTCATAAGAGTACACGTATTGAGGTGCTACTGTCCCCACCGCCTGGATCTCCCGCTCATCTATTGGGTGGTTTCATGGATGAAAGATGTCCTGTCTGGAGGCCGAGAGGCCCATCCGCAGAAGAGGAGATAGAATTGAGGAGAGTAGCCGACTTTCAACGAGTAATGAAGCAAGCGATGGCGGGAGAAGAGTAACTCCTCTCAGAGGGTAGTGATTTCAGGTGACATCCTCAAACTAGTCGCATGAAATCAGTCACGTGCATGCCTACTGTACAACTCTACTTGCGTTCGAGGCATTCTAGTTGCCTTACCTTCAGCAAAATCAAATCTACCATCTCTTAATTTTGATCTACAAATGCTACGCGGACTTCCAATCCAAACTTCGAGTACAGAGCGACGTATTGCACGAATGCTTCTTCAAATGCCAGTAAGCAAATCGTATCTTCTTGTAGCTTTTCCATCCATCTTTATACTCTGCAAGCTTCGGAAACATCGAGATCTTCTCTCTCGCTCATCCCCAGTGACCGCACTTGGCGAAGCCGAGTTTTTAACCGCTACGCCTGTTTCTATACTTCAGACGTGGGAGATCTCCTGCCACCCGCGACCTTCTCCCCAAAATTGACAACCAGCAGCAACATTAGAGATACTGCCTCTAAGGTGGGTTTATAGGACAAGCCATCATCGAATTTGGTCTCTTCATCACCACAGATGGCAGAATAATAGGAGTCACCGGCCATACAAGGCATTCTATAATAGGGCGATCGTGGAGGGTTGAATATTGCCTATGCTTTCTTGCCGCGAGGAATGTATATCTCAATCTTCCGGACTTAGCCTAGTCCTGCCTTTGCTGTTCAATTCACTACATCTCAGGGCAACCTCATTGGTTAATCTAGCCCAGCAATGTGCGTGATCGAGGATTGAGCCACTATCTTTCTTGCGTTTCCACCATTAACGAATGTAATAAGGGACAAGCTAAGAGACGACTTCGGAGAAGTACAAGCACCTGGAGAACATCAAGTGGCGACACATGTCGATATATCATTGCAGCCGATTCAACTGTAAATATACTCTCATTGCCATCCAACGGCTCAGCTCTGAAACTGTTTCCGGCATCGAGATGAAGCGTGTTTTGACCAACGTCATCCGTGATGTCGATATTACCTTTTCTTTACCAGCAGCTTCACGATCTCCTCTTTTGTGTAACTCGCCAGAATCATTATCTGCTTTCACATCTTATCGCCATCATTCCGGCTATTTTCCAGCTCGAGACTCGTTGGCCCAAGGCATTCAGCCTTGCCGCTTCAGTTTCGCGAAAGGACATGGGTGCCAAATTGGAAGGACGCTGGCAGGATTTGGTGGCGGTGGCTGAGACAGGAACCCATACCTTGGTTGCTTAGCATAATGTTTCCTATTGGGAATTGGGAGCGGGGTATTAACGAGCCGTTCCCGTTGCTAAAGACTCGCTAAAGGCTGGGCAATTACTCTACTTAATGATAACCGCCTCCGTACAAGAGCTGAAATTTCTGTGCTAACAACAATATCTCTGACGACAATTCCGGGAAATACGATGCTGATACGACTGTAGGCAGCCACTATGCATCATGTCTTTCCACCTATTGTCTTCTCAAATATCTTCTTCACATTAGGCTGCTGTTAGCCAACATTCTAGTATAATCATCGCATGTAGGGAGCATAATGTCTGTTTCACCCTGGGATGCTGCCGCCCTCGGGGAATACGGCGTCTCGATCATCGCCCTCAAAGTCCTCTGGATCGTCTGCCTGGTGACGGTTAGACGCCGCAATGACCCACTCCGACTACCATTCCTCTGGCTCAAATGGGCCATTCCTCTCTTCATTCTGTACGTGAAAATCCCCCATGCTACACGATTGCATCAGTACGAAGCTGACAACTCCATTCTGTTACCCAGTTATGTCAGCCTTAATATAGCCAACGAGACAATAATTCTCGTCTTAGAAAGCCTAGATGACGGTATATTTCTCCTAGATCAGATCCTGTTGCGACTGTACGACATCACCGCGTTTTTCTCCTCGATCGCGGATATATTCATCCTGCTCTGCCTCGTCGAGCTAGGCCTCAGCTTTCTACGTGCCTTCGGCAAAGATGGCGCATATCATATCTTCATCCGTTACTCCAACTTCGTCGCTATCGTCGTCCTCGTTGCGCTGGCCTGCGCCGCGCTCGGTACAGACGAAGAATGGCTTACCACGAGTTATTATGGGTATACCGATCTCAGCTGGACTGCCGTGGGCAATTTGTATGGCGCATATGCCATTATCTATTGGGCCGTTTCGCTAGCAGTTGTCTTTCTCTCCTCCTTTGTGCTTTACAGTTCTATACAGAAGAAGCGCCTGCGAAGTGTAAGTAGAGCACCTCCGATGTGTTCATGTCGATTTTGCATTCTACCCGTCTTTCATTTATCTAAGAACCCCTTTCTTCTCTCCTCCAAATCTATCCATCAAAAGTCTCTTACTCACTTGTGTCACGTCTGTCCAGCTCGCCCGCCGCTTCTTCGCCACCTCCATCCTCAACCTCACCCGCACGACATGGGAATTTTCCTACGTGGTCCTCTACGATATCAATGCTGATTATTTCATTGCCATTCCACAGTATACGACAATCCTTTACCCGATTTTGTACACCTGGGTCACAATTGCTATGTTCGGGCTGCTCATCGCCATTGGCTTCAAGAGGACGAACGGACTATGGTCTCAGCAACAGCCTCAGCAACAACCACAACAGCAGGAGTTTATAGCGAATACTAGTGGAGGTGGAGGTTTTGGCGGCGGGCAGGGACAGGGGGTTCCGCCTCCGGAGTATGTTCTCTACCAGCAGCCCGCTCGAGCAGAGCTCAACAGTAGCGGTCCTCCTGCTTGGGGAGCGGAACTGAATGGTGCTAGTCCAACCAGCCCGAACCAGCAGCATTATTGGTCGCAATATCAACAACAGTGGCCGGCCGTGCAGAATCAGGCACAGAATGCCGCCTTCGTTCCCGCCCCTGTGGAAGTTCCTGCTCAGCAGTACAGAGGGGTGCCAATAGGCGCGACCCATGGTATTCCTACTGGTGGTAGTGTAGTGGGACCGTGGACACAACAGCAGCCACAAATCACGCAGGTGTACGAGGTGGCTGGCACTCCGGATCAGAAGGCTTGACCCAGTGAAGTCAAGTTTGCTTCTTGCGACACAAGTTCCTTTGCCTTATTGAGCAATTTACTTCCGATGGTAAGAGACTCTCTGTGCATCTACTCTCTCGGAATTCCTTTGCTTCTCCCCTTCCCAAATGTCGTCTGGGTCTTGGATGCGAGGATGTTCTTTTGCTTTGCTCGACTTGTGCTTGGATTTTGTTTGACATTGTATCAGCTTTAGCAGCTGGATAAAACTATTTGTAAACTATGTGAAAACTCTGGACCGGCTAGTATACACACATATATAAATATAATATCTCCTTACAAGCGATACTGCTTAACATCGACACCCTCGAATTGAAGGCTACGGCTGGATTTTCTTAGAATTTGAGAATTTGGGAGCACTTGATAAGAATCCAGTAGTGCATCTTGACGAAACGAAATGGAAAGCACATAAAAACGCCGGACGTGGTAGTATATATATGTCAGTCTCTTGCGACCGATATCATTCAGTATTTGTATGGTTCATACCTTGATTTGAGGGTGCGGGCAAGTTTTTGGGGATAATTCTGTAGAAAATTGGGGTACCAATGTGCTTAGGCCACTTCCAATTGCCTCATTAATAGCCAATGCCATTCGGAACATCGCAAAGCTGTTCTATGCCTAGTATAACGACAGTGTACAAGGGACAGCCACCCGACTGCGAATTCAACCCTCCACTGTGTAAGATTCATTCGCGGGAAGACTAGCACATTCAGTCATAGGGTTGTACTATGTGGGTTTCGGGTTTCGGAGTCACGAAAGTTGAGAAATGATGCGCAGCAGACTGAAAAATTTGTTTCAATAATTCTCAGCAGTAATGGTCAATGGTGTCAGGATGTGCTTACATAATCTGAGGATGGTATGGGGTAATTACCTAATAATTGAGGTGGCTGGGATACCTCTACATATAAGGGAGCATCCGGAGCACTTTAGCTGTAATACATGTCAATTAATATATATAATCAATTGAGTGTCAGGCATAACCGCCTGAAGACAAGCCATCTGCTGCTAATATTATATGTACGTGACTTACCTAATCGCGTTAAATTCTGTCAGGTTATAAGCCTAGAAGCTTGACAATATAGCAACTACTATTCCCACTAATACCTCCAGTGTAACACCACCTACTGCTACAACTACAACTAAGACTTAGTACTACACCTACAAGTATAGAAGGATCGCTATCTTAAACGACGAGAATTACTCCCTCTTCCACTAGACCTACAAGGTAGCCCTACTATCCGCAAACGCGTAGAGGATTGTCACTAGGGATGAACCCAGACCCGCCAACAACGCCAGACTACTTCCAGATTGGGATCAGAAAGCCGCGAGAGCTATACAGATTATAAGCAACTCGGTAACACCAAACATACTTTACTCAATTGACGCCCTAATTGACGCTACTAATACTATTAGCATCTAGACGGAGCTTGCAAAGCACAACTGCTCCTTAAATCTAATATACTAGGACACCCTTATATATCATTTCACAAAAGAAACTTAGGATTTAAAGACTAAGCTGCTTAGCAGCTTCCTAGACAAACTGAATACGTATAGAACCCAGCTAGCTAGCACGCTAAAGGCAATTTTAGAAGCTGATCTGCTTACTTGAATACTACACTCTCTTCTTAAGGATCCCTACTAGCAACAGGCCAAGCACTTCTACCTTAATAAGAATTGAAGCTTTAAAAGCGCTATAACTCTTCTTAAATCCTACTAACCTGCAATTATCCTAGCTACAACTGCAACTGCAAATACTATGTATAAGTTTAAAACTTAAAGCCAAGAAAGGAATAAGGGTAGGAGGAAAGAAGACAGATTTAAGGGCTGTAAGAAGAAGTAAAACTACAAGTAAAACTACAAGGAGAAGAATAGAGATTAAGAGAAGTTAGAGTCTAATTAGTACTAGTTTTATATAAGAAAGAGGTATTACTAGGTAGAATGCAGGGAATACAAGAAGGCTTAAATAAAGGCTAAAGAGAAGGTAAAAGAGAACTCGAAGAAGAAGGAAGAACGTGTAAATACTGTTACTAAAATATTAGAATACGAAGATGATGATTCCTCCTTCTATATAAGCAACTAACACGTTTATACTGTTAATAGAAATTAAGGATGGATTATTAATTTAAGGGCCTTAAAGCATTTTAGTGGAAGTAGCAGTAACTTTAAAGCTATTAAACAATAAAATACGCTTAGAGTAGTAAGACTTACAGATAGCTCTACAATTAAAGCTTAAGGATATAGAGATGTCATACTACAAACTATAAAAGGAAATGTACAGCTTAAAGAAGTCTAGTATACACCCAGCTTCTACTACAAACTAGTTTCTATAAGGGTACTTAATAATAGGGGAGCTACAATTATCTTTAAAGATTAAAAGATAAAGGCACTAAAGGATTAAAGGATTCTATTTGAAGGATTAAGAATAAACAGCCTTTATTATGTTAATCAGCCTATAAAGAAGGCTTTTACAACATCTACTCTAAAGAATATAATACAAGCAAGGAAAGACAGAGAACTATAGCATACACGCCTTACTTATATTAACTATAAGAGTGTCAACAAGATAAGGGAATGCTTAGTTGGAGTATAATATTAATACTTACAACTTAAAAACTATAAGGTAGGGGAGATAGCGTGTGAACTATATCTTACTAGAAAGATAAAGGAGTTATTTAACAAGTTAACTAATTTAAAAGAAGAAGTTAAACTATATAAAATATACTGCGACTTATTTGGAATACAAGTAAAAAGCATATAAGGCTATTAATACTTCTTAGTAGCTATTAATAATGCTATAAGGGCAGTTTGAATATGCTACTTAAAATTGAAAGAAGCAGTTAAAGTCGTCCTTACATTCAAACAGCTTTAAAAGGAACTCGAATAAGAGGCTAACATAAAAATTGTGTTTGTAAGAGCAGATAATAAGAAAGGAGAGTTTGGTTTTATGTTCTAAGACTACTTCTTATAAGAAGGAATGCAATTCGAACTATACCTATTATACAAGCACTTTATAAATAGAGTAGTAGAAAGACTAATTTAAATAATCGATTAGCTTGTAAGATTAATGCTATATTAAGCTAAGCTACTACTTATAATATAGTGCTACGCTATAAAGCATGTTGTCTAAATTAGAAATCGAACACTAACATTAGCTTTACCTTTTAGTAATAACTTAATAGTAGAAACCCCTTACAAATCCTACAATTTAAGGAAGCTAGATGTACAAAATCTATAAGTATTTAAATGCACAGCATACTCTTACAACTTACTATAAAGGATGCTAGCACATATAAACCTATAAATATGTAAGGAGTATATATTTATAAGACTATAAGGTAAAGCGATATTTAAAGTACTTAATACAACAACCTTAAAAGAGGAAGTTTATAGAAATATTAATTTTAATAAGTACAAATTCCTTAAATTGCTAAATCCTACTAACAAACTATTAAATACTAAGAAGAATCCACCTACTAAGAAGCTTATTAAAGACCCTTCTAAAAACCTTATAAAAAGCTTAAACAAAAAATTTAGGGACAGTTAAGCGCTAGCTCCTAATAGTAGTAGAGTGTTAACTCCTAATAGTAGTCTGTTAAGACCTCCTATTAAGCAGAATGCTTCTAACAATAGCTTCCAACTTTAATTAAGCAGTAGCTCCTAATAACAGTTGAGTAATAACTCCTAATAGTAGTCGAGTAGTAGCTTTTAACTGCAGTTAAGTAAGAGTAGTACTAAAACAGGTAGACGCGTTAAAACAGATGCTAATATAACTGAAATAGGTCTTATAAAAGGGAAAGGGTGAAAGCTTGCATTAAATTCTAACATATTTAAAGCTATAAGGTTAAAAAGGATTCCTAGGAAGACAGTTTTCCTAGATGGTGTGTTACTACTAATAGAAGAGTTAAAAGTAGTATATATAAATAGGGAATTAAATCACAGAATACTTATAGTACTATTTAAAGCAATTACAATTAAAGAGGCTATAAAGACAGACTTAGAGAGCTAGAAGAAGGCTATTATTTGTAAACTGTAATTGTTAAAAAAGACAAATACCTACTTAATTGTTAAAATTCTATAAAACTGCAAGGTAATATCAAGCAAATAGGTGTATAAGATTAAGTTTAAAGATGATAAGGAGCATTTAAGTTACAAAGTAAGGCTTATAATTAAAGGATTTAAATAGCAGTATAGTGTTAATTATACAAAGACATTTGCTTTAATGCTTAAATTTGTAATTCTACAAGTACTACTTGTAAAAGCAGCTGCTAAAGACTTTAAGATCGACTAGATAGATGTTAATACAGCCTTCTTCAACTTAAAGCTGTAAGAAGAAGTCTATATAGAGATATTTAAGTTCTTTGAACTTGTTATAATAAGTACTAACTTTAAGCAGTATTGTCTACAACTACAAAAAGCACTTTACAAGCTAAAACAGGCTTTATAAGTGTGGTTTCTAACTGTCAACATATTCTTTGCACATATAAGCTTTAAACCTAGCAACTTAAATTTAAACCTCTTTGTTAAAAATAAAGTTTACATACTTCTATTTGTTAATAACATATTAATTATTAGTAAGAGATTAAAAGTAGATTACGTTAAAGTTACAATTAAAAAGAAGTAGAAATATAAGGACTTAAAGGAGGCAAAGCTGTTTATTAGCTTTTAAATATAAAGAAATAGAACAGCTAAGTCCCTACGTATCTATTAGACCTTGTATATTATTAAGTTGCTAGAACGTTTTAAGATAAAAGACTATAACGCAGTATAACTGCTTATCCTAGCTGGCATAGTACTTGTACAACCCTCAAATTTATTTAAAGACAAAGACGAAGCTGGAGAACATTAGCTACTTAACAAACTTGAAGCCAACTTCTACTACTAGATAGTCAGCTTCCTACTATACCTAGTAAACTGTATAAGACTCAATCTCAGCTATACTGTTAGGCAACTTGCTTAACACATATTAAAACTTAAACTATTTTACTTACAACTTAAGAAACAAACCCTATAATACTTAAAGGGTACAATATTAATAGGCATACTTTATAATAGTATAAATCATAAAGGAACAAACGCGTACACACTTTATAGTAATACAACTTAGAAAACTAAAAGTGACAGAGTGTTATTTTAAGGATGGGCAGCAATAAGGGTAAATAGGGTAATACTGTAAATAGTATAACAACAACGATTTATAGCACAAAGTTCACTTAAAGCAGAGTTTATGTCTAAAAGTAAAGCTTTTAAAGAAGCTGTGTGGTTAGAGAAGCTTATAAATGACTTAAATGAAAAGTATAAGTCCCCTCCTACTTTGTTTATTAACAATCTAAGTGCTATCAACCTCATCTACAATTACAAGTTCTACAAGAAGTCGAAGTACATCGATATCTAATACAACTACATTCAAATAGATATAGTCTAAGCCTAGCAACTACAAGTCGAACATATACCTAGAAATAAACAGCTAGCAGACGTCCTTACCAAGCAACTACCTGTCAACTAATTCTAAAAACATATAAATACCCTAAGTATAAGGACTTAAAATCGATTACAACCTTCAATCTACTATGCCGATTAGCAGAAGAGCCCGCCTATATTTGCAGGATGCACTAAACGGAGTGCAGGACCGTGTTCGATAGCGTCTTACTAGGACACCCTACCGGCTAGGCTAAGATGAAAGTCATATTGATAGCGCCGATTTAATTGACGGATCAACATATATCAACAACATCAATTAGATCGATGAAACATCAGATTGGCAGCAGCAACATCTAACAACAACATATCAAGCTGAATAACGGTAACACATCAAGCTGAATAACAACAACGACATCGATTTAATCAACGAAACATTAGATCGACGAAACATTAGATTGACAAAACAACTAAGTGACAACGACACATCAAACTCACAAACACGGCGAATACCCTTACAAGTCTTACAAACACAGCGCACTGCAGATAGGGGAGAACTGAGGGAATACTAGGCATACTAGGGAATACTGGAAGGTTACAGGATGGATATATACAGCTAGAGGCACTCTTGTACTACAGCACGGGAGACCGTGGAGCTACCGAACTCCCACGAAGGAGATGTAGGGGTTACAGGTATCACACTCGTTGTAGGAGTTAATGAGGCCCAGGCAGATGAGATACGGAGCACTGAGATTACGACGCATGGGGGAGTGTTAGGATGTGCTTACGTAATCTGGGGATGGTATGGGGTAATTACCTAATAATTGAGGTGGCTGGGATACCTCTACATATAAGGGAGCATCCGGAGCACTTTAGCTGTAATACATGTCAATTAATATATATAATCAATCGAGTGTCAGGCATAACC
>Ga0335074_10011577_pt1 | contig 12330 bp, 10 predicted proteins | sample Lox_Sample_23_FD_206715 | JGI IMG/M metagenome (GOLD analysis project Ga0335074, IMG submission 206715) | Soil microbial communities from Loxahatchee National Wildlife Refuge, Florida, United States - Lox_Sample_2.3 | ecosystem: Environmental > Terrestrial > Soil > Wetlands | place: USA...
GAGTCGGACTTCTCTTTCGCGCGCCGCTTTCCCGATTCGAGGTCGCGCTTCAGGCGGCTGAGGTCGGTCTTGAGTTCAGTGGCCGTCTGGCAGCGCAGATTGCGGTCCTTCTCGAGTGTCTTTTCGAGAATGCGCACAAAATCGGGCGGAAGCGAAGGATTCAGTTCCGCGGCTGGTCGCGGGTCGCGATTGAGGATGGCCTCGAAGATCACGGCGGAGGTATCACCCGGGAATGGCACCGTTCCGGTCGCCAGCTGATACAGCACGGTTCCGGTTGAGAAGAGGTCCGTGCGAGCATCCACAAGCTGACCGCGGGCCTGCTCCGGAGACATGTAGGAGACCGTGCCGACGGCGGAGCCCGGTGAGGTGAGCTCGTAATCGGTGGCCAAGGTTTTTCCCTCGGCAGCCGAGACGCCCACCGCCATCTCGCCCTGAGCTACCTTGGCAAGACCGAAGTCGAGGATCTTGATTTGCCCCCGCTCGGTGAGGAAGAGATTCGCGGGTTTGATATCGCGGTGCACGATTCCCTTGGCGTGCGCCGATTCCAAGGCGTCGGCAATCTCAATGGATATGGGCAGGAGCTTCTCCATTTCCATCGGATGCCGGGTCATCCTCTGCGCGAGCGTGCCTCCTTCCAGCAGCTCCATCACGATGAAGTGACGCCGCTCGTGCTGCTCGATCGCGTGGATGATGCAGATGTTGGGGTGGTTCAAGGACGATGCGGCGCGAGCCTCGCGCTGAAAGCGCTCGAGCAGCTGGCTATCTTGCGCCATTTCGGGCGGGAGGAATTTCAGGGCCACGCGGCGGCCAAGCTGCGAGTCCTGGGCTTCATAAACGATGCCCATGCCGCCCGCGCCGATCTGTTTGAGGATGTTGTAGTGCGAGATTGTCTGCCCAACCAGAGAGGCCGAGTCCGGCATAAGAGGCACAATCTTAGAGTGTCGCGGAAGGCGAGTCAACGGCGCGTGCTTGGGCCCGCTAGGGATTGTCCGAGCGCGGCTCGAGCAAAGAGCGCTGATCGGCGGGGTAGGTGATGCGGAGGCCCCGCACGCGGGCGAACGGCGTGAGCGTATGTTCTTTCGGCTGCGCGGCGCTGACGATTTCGAGGACGCGAATGCCGCGCACGATAAGTGCGTCGGCGACAAGCGAGCGATGGCAGCGCCACGGAACTGCCTCGGCGCACATGAAAACCGCCGGCGATGTTTCCTCCGCGAGATGAAGCGCGCGGTCGAGAGCCGCGGCAAATTCCGGCGTCTGCATGTAATCCGCGTAGCCGCGAAAGCTCTCGTTGCGCCAGCCGAGATTGATCGAATCTCGCGCGGGATGGCGCAGGCCGCCGAGATCTTTCATGTGCATGTAGCGAACTCCGGCTGCGGCGAGAGAGGCCGCGAGAGCATCGGTATTGAATTGAGGATTGCGGCGCGACTTCGGGATGGTGCGGATGTCGAGGAGCTGCCGGATTCCCTGCGCGCGCAAGAGATCGAGAAATTCGCCGATAGGACGCGTGGAGTGTCCGATCGTGAAGACCGTGAGCGGACTCGTCTTTTCAAGACGCTCCATTGGCTTCCTCTTCATCATAGCCTAAGGATCGACGGGCGCCGCTAGAGGCGAGCCGTTCGCGCAAGCGCCCGCGCTCCGCGGATTCGAAGGGAAATTCCGCTTCTACGGGGATGGCGGGACGAGGATAATGGCGGCTCACGGCCGGGCTTGGCCGCGCGAGGAATTATGGCAAAAGTGAAGGTGCTCTTCTGGGACAACGGCGGTGTGATCCTGACGAATGGATGGGATCGCGGATCGCGCCGGAAGGCCGTTGAAACGTTCAATCTCGATTGGGCGGATTTCGAGGACCGGCACGAGCTGATGCTCAATGCGTTCGAGTGCGGGCAGGCGAGCCTCGACGAGTATATGCGGCGGACCGTTTTCTACCGGGAGCGCGCATTCACCCCGGAAGACTTCAAGAAGTTCATGTTCGACCAGTCGCAGGCGTTCCCGGAGTCGCTGGAATTTCTCGCGAAGCTGACGGCGACCGGACGCTACTTTTCGGCGGCGCTTAACAACGAATCGCTCGAAATCAACGACTACCGCATCCGTACCTTCCATCTGCGCGATTATTTCAAGGTGTTTTTCAGCTCGTGCTACCTGGGCGTGCGCAAGCCCGATCGCGGAATCTACAGCCTGGCGTTGAAAATCTCGCAGTCGGAGCCGGACGAGTGCGCGATGATCGACGATCGCGGATTGAACCTCGAGTGCGCGAAGGAAATGGGGATGCACACGATTCAATTCCAGAACGTCGAGCAACTGCGCGAGGATTTGGCGCGGCTCGGGGTTACGACGGATGCGCGGTAGTGGCTGGAAACCGGAAGAGGGATTCTTCGGCCAGGAACCCGCCTCAGAATGACGACAAGGGCCGACTTATTTCTAGCTGCGTTTGGCGCTAGCGAGAAACGCGGGAAAGAGAATGATTGGTCTAATTTCGGATACGCATGGATTGCTGCGGGACGAAGCGGTGGAGGCGATGCGGGGTTCCGAACTCATCATCCATGCGGGCGACGTGGGCAAGCCCGCGATCCTCGACAAGCTGCGGCAGTTGGCGCCGGTGGTCGTGGTGCGAGGCAATATCGATAGCGACGCCTGGGGCAAGACGCTGCCGCCGACGGCGGTTGCCGAAATTGACGGCAAGACAATCTACGTGCTTCACGATATTCACGAGCTCGATCTCGACCCTTCCGCGGCCGGATTTCACGTGGTGGTGAGCGGACATTCGCACAAGCCGGGCCGGTTCGAGAAAGCGGGCGTGCTGTACGTCAATCCGGGGAGCGCGGGGCCGCGCCGCTTCAATTTACCGATCAGCGTGGCGCGCCTCGATTTCCGCGCGCAGCCGTGGAAGGTCGATTTCATCGAGCTCAACGACAGGAATTCGCCATGAAAATGGATACACGCGTTTTTTCCGATATCGACGCGCTGAGCCGCGGCGCGCTCGAAGAACTGCTGCGCGTGATGCAGGACGCAATCAAGCAGCGAGGCCGGTTCGCCATTGCGCTTTCCGGCGGGCACACGCCCGCGAAGCTCTACGCGCTGTGGGCGCGGGCGGCGGAGCACGGCGTGCAGACTCCGTGGGATCGCGTGCACCTGTTTTGGGGCGACGAACGCTACGTGGCCCAGGATGACCCGCTCAGCAACTACCGCATGACGCGGGAAACGCTGATCGAGCACGTACCGATTCCGGCGGCCAACGTTCATCCGGTGCCGACCAGCCTGCCGACGCCCGAAAAGGCGGCCCGGGCGTATGAGGCTGATCTGCGCGGATTTTTCGGGAATGACGCGCCGGCATTCGATCTGCAACTGCTCGGTCTGGGGGTTGAGGGGCACACGGCCTCTCTTTTCCCGGGGTCGCCGGCCCTCGAGGAGACACGAAGATGGGTCCTGCCCGTTGAGGCCCCCGCCAAACCGCCCCGGCGGCTTACTTTCACGCCGGCAGTGCTCAATCGGGGGCGAAATACCTTCTTTCTGGTGGCCGGCGCGGACAAGCGCGAAATTCTAGCCGCTTTGCGGAATGAGCCGGACCCCAAAAGCAGCCAGTACCCTGCGGCCCGGATCCGGCCTGCCGGAGCAACTCTTTGGCTCCTCGATCAAGCCGCTGCCGGTTGAAATATCAGCGCTTATCTGAAACCTGGAAGCGGCGCGCGCGTCTAACCGTTGTCGACCCGAAACATTCCAGAGGGCAGGTTTCTTTAGGGGCGGTTGCATCTCCGGAAGCGGCCGAATCGAATTGTGCATCCACCGCAGGCGCGCGGTATCATATAAGCTCTGCGGAGCTTGATGATCGGGCACACTCATCGCATCTCGCCGTTCAGACCATGAAGGGTCACCCGTAGCGGAAGGAACAGGGATACAGTCATCGATGAACAGGAATCGCACCCGGCTCTCGATTCTCCTTGGTGTATTCGCACTGCTCGCCACGAGCGGTTGCACGAAGACGGCGCAGACCGCGCCGCCGATTTTCGCGGTGCCCGTCACGGTGGCCAAGGTGACGCAGAAGACCGTTCCCATCAACCTGACGGCGATCGGTTCGGCCGATGCGAACTCGTCGGTCTCGATCAAGGCGCAAGTGAACGCGGTGCTCGACGAGGTGCACATCAAGGAAGGCCAGTTCGTCCAGAAGGGCCAGCTGCTCTTCACGCTCGATGCGGCGCCGTTTGAGGCGGCGCTGGAGCAGGCGCAGGGGAATCTCGCAAAGGATAAAGCCCAGGAGGAATTGGACAACGTCCAGGCGAACCGTTACGAGCAGCTCTATAAGGCCGGTGTGGCGCCGAAAGAGCAGCTCGATACGATGAAGGCCAACGCGGACGCGCAGCAGGCGGCCGTGCGAGCGGACCAGGCCGCGGTAGATGCAGCGCGCCTGCAAGTCGGCTACTGCAAGATTTATTCCCCGATCGATGGACGGACGGGCGCGCTGCAAGTCTATCCGGGAAACATCGTCAAACAGGATGATGTTCCCGTTCTGATCGTGATCAACCAGGTGAATCCCATTTACATCGATTTCTCGATTCCGGAGCAGTACCTCGGGGCGGTGCAGAAGTTCATGGCGGAACGCAGGCTGCAAGTGGAAGCCACGCCCTACGGAGATACGAAGCCGGAGACCGGATATCTCACGTTCATCGACAACTCCGTCGACAACACGACGGGGACGATCAAGCTGAAGGCGACATTTGAAAACGCGGACCATCGCCTGTGGCCGGGACAGTTTTCGACCGTGCTCTTGCGCCTGGCGCAGGATGAAAATGCGACGGTGGTTCCGTCGCAGGCCGTGCAGACCGGGCAAAAGGGCGATTACGTGTACGTGGTGAAGCCCGACATGACGGCGGAAGAGCGGCCCGTGAAGGTGGCCCGCACGATCGGCGGAGATTCGGTGATCTCGAGCGGCGTCCAGCCCGGCGAGACTGTGGTGACCGACGGCCAGCTCCGGCTGCTTCCGGGCATCAAGGTGCAGATCCTGAAAGGTTCGGCGGAAAGCTGAGATAGAACCATGAATATCGTCGAACCATTTATTCGGCGTCCGGTCATGACGACGCTCGTCATGGCCGCCATTCTCCTCTTCGGAATTCTCGGCTATCGCCTGCTCGCCGTCAGCGACCTTCCAAACGTCGATTTCCCCACAATCCAGGTTTCGGCGAGCCTGCCCGGCGCGAATCCGGACACGATGGCCGCCGCGGTCGCCACGCCGCTCGAAAAGCAGTTCTCGACGATCGCCGGCATCGACTCGATGACCTCGACGAGCACGCTGGGCAGCACCCAGGTCACGCTGCAATTTGAGCTGAGCCGCAATATCGATGGCGCGGCGCAGGACGTGCAGGCAGCGATCGCGCGCGCCGCGGGCCAGTTGCCGCCAAACATGCCGACCCCGCCGACCTTTCAAAAGGTGAATCCGGCGGACCAGCCGATTTATTTTCTGGCTCTCACATCCACCACGCAGCCGATCTATACGGTGGACCAGTATGCGGAGACGATTCTCGGCCAGCGGATCTCCATGCTGCCGGGAGTGGCGCAGGTGCAAGTGTTCGGCGCGCAGAAATACGCCGTGCGAATTCAGCTCGATCCGCGGGCGCTGGCGGCGAGGCAAATCGGGATCGACGAAGTCACCACGGCCGTGCAGAACGCGAACGTCAATCTGCCGACGGGCACGCTCTTTGGCCAGCACAAAGCGTTCACCGTGCAGGCTAACGGGCAACTGACGCGCGCCTCGCTCTACCAGCCGCTCATCGTCGCTTATCGCAACGGGTCGCCGGTGCGGCTCGACGAGCTCGGCAACGTCTTCGACAGCGTGCAGAACGATAAAATCTCGAACTACTACAACGACGGGCACGCCGTCATCCTGGCGATCCAGCGGCAGCCGGGGACGAACACGGTGGAAGTGGTAAAAGCGGTGAAACAGATCCTGCCGCAATTCGAAGCCATCTTGCCGCCTTCGATCAAGATGATCGAGATTTACGACCGTTCCGCGGGGATTCAGGATTCGGTGAACGAAGTAAAGGACACGCTTTTCCTCGCGATATGCCTCGTGATTCTGGTGATCTTCCTTTTCCTGCGCAATCTTTCGGCCACGGTGATCCCGAGCTTCGCCCTTCCGATGTCGATCATCGGGACCTTCGCCGTGATGTACCTGCTGAATTACACGTTGGACAATTTGTCCCTGATGGCGCTGACGCTTTCGGTGGGATTCGTGGTGGACGACGCGATCGTGATGCTCGAAAACATCGTGCGCCACATGGAGATGGGCGAAAGCCCGATGGAAGCGGCGCTGAAAGGCTCGCGCGAAATCGGATTCACGATCGTATCGATGACGCTGTCGCTGACGGCGGTATTCATTCCCGTTCTCTTCATGGGCGGGATCATCGGGCGGCTGCTGCACGAATTTTCCGTGGTCATCATGGTGGCGGTGCTGGTATCCGGCCTTGTTTCGCTCACGCTCACGCCGATGTTGTGCAGCCGCTTCATCCGCCCGCAGCACGACCGCAAACACGGCCGCGTATACATGGCGCTGGAAAGCTTTTTCGACCGCCTACTGAAGAAGTATGACGTGTCGCTGCAATGGGCGCTGCGCCACCGGGTTTTCGTGATGATCTTCTCGATTGTGATTCTCTTCATCACCGTATGGCAATTCATGACCATCCCGAAGGGCTTTCTCCCCGAGGTCGATTCGTCGAGCCTCAATGGATACACCCTCGCGCAGCAGGGAATTTCGTTTGACGCAATGAAGGAACACCAGGAGCAGCTCGACAAGATCCTGATGGCCGACCCGAACCGCAAGGGCTTCTTTTCCAGCCTCGGCACGGTAAGCGGGAGCACCAACTCGGGATTCATCTTCATGCATCTTCTGCCGCCGTCGGAGCGGCCCGAAGTGCCGAGCCAGACGATGCTCCGCCTGATCCGCGAATATGGAAACGTGCCGGTGGTGGGAAGCGTGCTGCGCGCGACGGCGCCTTTGTTCAAGCATCATCCCGACATCACCGAAGTTCTTCAGGGACTCCGCGGCAAAGTGAATTCCATTCCCGGCCTCGCCGTGTATCTGCGGAATCCGCCTCCAATTCAAATCGGCGGCCAAGTGTCCAACAGCCCGTACCAATTCACGTTGCAAAGCCCGGATACGGAAGAGATGTACCGCGTGGCCACTACCTTCGAAGAGAAGATGGAGACGCTGCCCGGCCTTACGGACGTTACGAGCGACCTGCAAATCAAGAATCCGCAAGTTGACGTCAATATCGACCGCGACAAAGCGTCGGCGCTGGGCGTGACGGCGTCGCAGGTCGAGGATGCGCTCTACACCGCGTACGGGCAGAGGCAGATTTCCACGATCTACGCTCCGAATGACGAATATTGGGTATTGATGGAGCTCGAAGATCAGTACCAGAAGGACCCGTCTGCCCTTTCGCTGCTATATATCCGCTCGACCAACGGGAACCTCGTGCCCTTGAGCGCGGTGGCGAGCGTGAGCGAGAGTCTCGGGCCGCTCAGCGTCAACCACCTGGGCCAGCTTCCGGCGGTAACGATTTCGTTTAACCTGAAGCCGGGCGTCGCCATCGGACAGGCCGTGACGGAAATCAACGACCTGGCGCAATCCCTTCCGGCGACGGTTACCTCGCAGTTCCAGGGCAACGCGCAGGCTTTCCAGTCGTCGCTGAGCGGCCTCGGCATTCTGCTGCTGATTGCGATTCTCGTGATCTACATCGTGCTCGGCATTCTCTACGAGAGTTTCATTCACCCGCTCACGATTCTTTCCGGATTGCCCTCGGCTGCCTTCGGCGCGCTCCTTTCGCTGCAGATCTTCGGGTACAGCCTCGATTTGTACGGCTTCGTCGGCGTGATCATGCTGATCGGAATCGTGAAGAAGAACGCGATCATGATGGTCGACTTCGCCATCGATCGCGAGCGCCAGGGGCATACGACGCCCGCCGAAGCGGTCTACCAGGGCTGTCTGGTCCGGTTCCGGCCGATTATGATGACCACGATGGCAGCTCTGATGGGCACATTGCCGATCGCGCTCGGTTCGGGTTCAAACGCGGACTCGCGGCGGCCTCTCGGCGTGGCGGTCTGCGGCGGCCTTATTTTCTCGCAGATGGTTACGCTCTATTTGACCCCGGTGTTTTACACCTACATGGATTCTTTCCAGGGCTGGCTCGAGCGCCGCTTCGGCCGAATCGCGGGACTCGCGCGGCCGCGAGTGGTCGAAGGGCCCGCATCGGCGGACTGACCCTTCGCCTGTCTTCTCGTACCATTGACCCTCCGTTCGGCCCTTCCTTAAGATACGTTTCGACGCGCAAGGCGTCTGGAAACGCAAAACACACATATAAGCCTTTTGTTTACAGATGTTTCCGTTTGGGAGACTCGGCCGGAATGCTCTTCAGCGAAGACCTGCCTCACGACATAAAGATGCGAGCCAAAAGGCGCGGTCCGCGAGTGAACTCGCGCATTCGCGTCACGATCGAATGGAATGGGGGCCGCGGCCCATTGCGCTTTGAAGCCGGCTTCACCCGCGTCGTCAATACCTACGGTTGCCTGCTCGTCAGCCCTCGCGAGGTGGATACGCAGCAGCGACTTCGCCTCACGAATTTGGCCACGCGGCAGGTGGCGGAAGGCGTGGTTGTCTGGAAGGGAACGCAGCGGCCGGATGGATGGGATTTGGGCGTGGAACTCGTGGGGGCGGATCTGGATTTTTGGGGGCTCGAACTTTGAAAAACTATTCTCGGACGTTTACACCGGCGAAGCCATCCGCTGCGCCGGTTGGCGCAAGTGCGATCGCGCCCAGCAAGGTGGCGGCAAGGCCGGCGCCGGAACGAAAGCCGCTGGCGCACGCAATCATGGAACAGGAGCGCCGCCGCGGGCAGCGAGTGCTGCTGCGGATACGCGCGCTGATCCACGTGGCGGTGCAAGGACCCGCGACAACTCTGGAAGCGAACACGCTAAGCGTGAACCCGAAGGGCGCGCTCGTCGTGATCAACAAGAATTTGCCGCAGGACACGCGGCTCGTGCTCGAGCACGGCGGAACGAAGGAGCGCGCAGCCTGCAAAGTGGTCCGCCCGGCCAAGGAAATGCCCGAAGGATTCCACACGGCGCTCGAATTCGATCCGCCCGCGCCGGATTTCTGGAAAATCGCTTTTCCGCCCGCGAACTGGCGTTCCGAGGATCTCTAGCGCCGCAGGCGCGCGGCGCATGAGGCGCCTCTAAGAATCCGACACATTTTGGCGCGTGAGCCGCGGCGGATCACCCTTCGGTCGCAGAGCGGCACATGCCTTTCCTGCTGCGGCGCGCGAAGGGCGCGTTCATTTCAATTCCCGACAGGCGAAAACATTAGAAATGTTGACTCCGTTTTCGCGCGGTGCGATTCTCCGAAAACCCCTTCCAGTCGAAATCCACGCAAAGAGAACGGCCCCTGAGGAGGAGTGTCATGTCAAACCGAGAACGTCGCGACTCGCCCCGGAAGGAATGCGCAGTTCCGCTCCGGTTCCGGATTCTTGTAAATGGAAATGGATCTCAGATGCAGCAAGCCGCTCCGCCGGAGGAGCTGCTCGCACATAAGGTATCGAGCTATTCTCCGTCGTATGAGGGCAAAGCCCTCAATCTGTCGGAGCGCGGCCTCTATTTCACGGCGCGTGAAAAGTTGAGCATCGGCGCGCCGCTTGAAATCTATCTCACGATCCCCCGGGAATTGACGGGCCGAGGCCCCGAGCCGGTGCGTTGCAGGGCGCGAGTGGTGCACGTGGATGAGATCTATCCGCAGCAAGGCGTGAAGGGAGTGGGCGCGATCGTGGATCGTTACGAAACCGTGGCGATGTCTCGCAACTGGGGAAATTGAAGTTGAAAGCGCGGATTGTGGCGCGCACGGGGCCGCCGTTGGTGTGCGGCCGCCCGGTGCGCGTCACGGTGTTTTCGGTGTGTTGGGCGTGTTGCGCGGCTCGACGGTGAATGTCACTTCGGCCGCGGCCGTATTGCCGAATTGATCGGTCACCTGAACCGCAAGAGTGTGCTCGCCGGGCGGCAATCCTGGAAGTTGAACGAAGTAACTCTCCTTCGGTGAATCCGACAGCAGATCCGTTGGAAATAGAATCTTCCAGTCTCCCGAATCGATGCTGTATTCGGAGCGCGCGATGGCCCCGGACGAGCTCGTCGCGTCCCAGGACGCTTTCGTATTCAGCAGGCCCGAACCGGCGCGAAGATTGACGATCTGGGGCGGCGTATTAGCCACCTGAAAGCGATCGCTCTGGCGTTCGGCGGATAGCGCTTGATCCGCCGGATTCGAAGGCGAATCGGAGGCGACGATCTTCAGGTAGTAAGCGCCGTCAGGCATCGTAGTCGTGTCCCAGGAATAGTATTTCTGCGTCAGCTTGTCCTTCAGCAGACGCCAGGCCTGCTGGCCCTCGCCCCGGCAGTAGACCGAAAAGACCAGGTCGTCATCGTTATCATCATGCGTGCTCCAAAGCACGCTCTGGTAATTCTTGTCGCGGAAGCCCTGCGGCGGCACTTCGATCTGCGATCCTTGATTCATGTTTTCCGTGCTGACGGTCGCGAACGACGCGCCGCCGGAGCTCCGCGGATAACGGAGCTGCACCGGCACGGCGGTGCCGGGGCCGCTCTGCTGCATCGGGAAACCCACCACGCGAATGCCGGGATCCTGAATCGCGATGTCGTCGATCACGGGTGCGACGTTCTTTGGCTGGTATGCGAGATTCACCCACGACACATCCGGCGGCAGGCCTTTGTCCGTATCCACGAACACGGCCTTCCATTGGACGAAACGAGCCGGCGGACAATCGGCTTCCGCGCCGGCGGCGCCCTTGTAAGGGCCCGCCCACGCGCTCCAGTTTTCTCCGGGGGTTGAGGTATTGCCCGAGCGGACGTAGAAAGCAACTTTGCCATCGGTGGCGCCGTTCTGTCCCCACCAGGTGATGCGGCCCCAATGCGAGAAAATCTTGGCGTCGAACGCATCCGATTCAAAACTTCCATCCGTCGCGTAACGGGGGCCGAGAGTGAAGATTTTCCCGGGATTCGCGGTGGCCACGAAAACCCTCCCATCGGGCGCCACCGCAAAACCGGTCACCTGGGCCGACTCCGCTTTAGCCACGTTCGCGTACACGTCGTTATCTTCAATCTGCACCACAGCGCCGTCGTTGCCCGTTCCCAGAAGAATTTTCCCCGTTGGCGGAAGACCCATCGCGAATACGAGATCGTCGCGCGAACTCCAGATAGTCTCGGGCGAGCCGTCGGGCGCGATCTTCACCACCTCCGCGCCTCCGGTGGAGGAAATCGGAGGGAAAGAGTACGACGTGATCGATTGCTGCTGTGGCTGAGCCGTCTGCGCCTGCCCGCCGATCACGATGGTCGAGTTTGCCGCTCCCGTGGCAGGAATTGTTGTGGCAGGCGCGGCGGGAGGCGCGATGATTCGCTGGATCAGCGGCGCTTGGTTTTTCTCGCCGATCGAGGCGGCATAAATATTTCCGGAAGCGTCCGTAAGCAGCGAAGTGACCTCGGCTTTGCCCGTTTCATAAATCACGAAGGGCGAGCCCGCTGTGGGCGCGGCTTCCGGCGTCTTATGTTCGATGGGGACGCGCAGGATGAGGCCGTCGGGCTCGGTGCCGATCAGCAGGTTGCCCTTCCCATCGAAGGCCAGCGAGCGTGCATGGCGCTCCTGGCTCTGGTAGAAGAGCTGGCCCTTGCCGTCCGGCTCGACCGCGAAAACCTGGCCCTTGTCGCCGGTGGCGACAAACAGCGTTCCGTGCGAATCGAATGCGAGCGCCCAGATATATTTCGCCTTCGGGTCGAAGAAGACGCTCTTCTTTCCATCCGGTGTAACCTGATAGACCTTGCCGTCGGGCGAAGTACCCACGTAAAGATTGTCTTTCCCATCGAAGGCGAGCGCCTGGGCCACAAGCTCCTGGGACTCGAAGACCGTGGTGGCCTTGCCCGACTCGTCGAACCGGATCACCTTCGCGTCCGATCCTCCCGCTGCGTAGAGATGGTGATGGGAATCGAGCTCGAGCGCCCAGACGTACGCGAGATTCGGATCGGCGAACGAATCGAACTTGGGGGCGGGCGCAAGCTTGCCGTCGCTGCGAATGGCGACGCCATGGGCGGTCCCTTTCTCGAATTCCGAGAAGTCCGTTTGCCGCCAGTAGCGCGTGTGCTCCGCCCGCGCCGCAATCGGCACGCCGACCGCGATGGCCAGCAGGCACGCAAGAATATTTCGCCGATTCATGCGATCGACGTCTCCTTTGAAGACGGCTTCACTTCACCGTGATCGCCAGCATGCGCTGGCCCGCAATGAGTTGGTGCATTTCG
>Ga0335074_10011578_pt1 | contig 12329 bp, 5 predicted proteins | sample Lox_Sample_23_FD_206715 | JGI IMG/M metagenome (GOLD analysis project Ga0335074, IMG submission 206715) | Soil microbial communities from Loxahatchee National Wildlife Refuge, Florida, United States - Lox_Sample_2.3 | ecosystem: Environmental > Terrestrial > Soil > Wetlands | place: USA: Florida...
GGTTAGCCCTGACGTCACCGCAGCAAGCTGATCAACTCGGTCCGCCGGGAACCCCTGGGAGTATGCCATCGGCAGCCCGTCCGAGGACACCACGATCGCATGCGCGACCGAGGCCACCCGCTCCACGAAGTTCGTGATCAGCCAGTTCAGGTCTTGAGCGGGACGCACAAGCGGGCTCACGAACGCTCCCTTCGCCCTACCACGACCGGCACCAGTTGCCAGCCCTCAGCATGACCGTCACCACAACCGATGTCACCTCTCATTCCGAACCTTTATCCTCTGCGTCGTCAGACGAGCCCTGGCCCGCCGCGGCACGGCCCTGCCTAACGCCGCGCTGGAAGCTGGCGAAGCGGTCCCGGGTGGCCGCCGCCGACCTGGCCGGCGGCGCCGATGAAGACGCCCCGGCCGCCCCGGCCGCCCCGGCCGCCGCGCCGACGGCCCCAGGAACGAGATTGGCCTGCGGTACCCGCTTCGGGAGCCCGGCCGAGGTAACGCCGCCCGAGGACGGGGTACTGACGACCTCGGCGGCACGCCAGCCCTCGTCGGCGGGCGAGGCCCACCCGTTGCTGGGCTCGGCCACCCGGCTGTTCCGGCCAACGGCCTGCCGCCCACGGCGGAACCAGTCCGACTCCACGGCCTCGAAGATAGGCAGCCGATGCTCCTCTCCGAGACCATCAGCGGGCGGCACAATCACCTCGCTGGGTGACGAGCCCATGTCCCAGCCGGTGGTAGCGGGCGCACCGAGAACCGGCTGCGGGCTGGTCAGCGGCGGCTCAGCCGCGCCGCCGTCGAGCGGGTGCGGCCCGGTGGCGAACGAATCACCGGTGGCGAACGAATCAAAGGCCGCGGCGGGCAAATCCACGCCGGTCGTCTCGGCCGGCTCCGCACCGGCCCCAATCGCCGGCTGCGGCCCAGTCGCCCCGATCGCCGGCAGCGGGCCGGTCGCCCCGATCGCCGGCAGCGGCCCAGTCGCCCCGATCGCCGGCTGCGGCCCGGTCGCGGCTATCTCAGGCCCGCCGTCGGAGGCTGGCCGGGGCACCGTGCGGAAGGCGGGCAACGGCCCGGTCGCCCAGCCGGAGCCCGGCCTGGGCCCTGCACCGGGTATCCGCTTCGGGCCGAGGGCCGGCGGTTCTTCCGCGTCCGCCCGCAGCGGCGCGAACCTCGGCGCCCGGGACGCATTGATCTCCTGCTCGGCCGTTGTCGGGCGGCCGAGCTCGGTTGACGTGCGGCTGAGGTCCCCCCAGCCGCTGGTCACAGCCTCGTCACCGGTGGTGAGCGCCCCGTCGGTCAGCCGCCCGAGCGCGGGTTCACCCACCGAGCCGACCCGGCGCACGCCCGGCGTGCTGTCCGACGTCTCATGCACGATCGCCTCATCGGGCAGCCACACCAGAGCGGTCAGCCCGCCGGACGCCGCGGGACGCAGCCGGACCCTGATGCCGTGCTTGGCCGCCAGCCTGGCCACCACGAACAGGCCCATGCGACGCGAGACCGCGACGTCCACCACGGGCGGGTTGTCCAGCCGCCAGTTGGCGTGGGCCATCTCTTCCGACCCCATGCCGACACCCTGGTCGGTGATCTCGAGCAGCACCCCGCCGCTGCTCAGCAGGTGCCCGGCGATCGTAACTGGCATTTCCGCGGCCGAGAACGACGTCGCGTTCTCAACCAGCTCCGCGGTCAGGTGGACGACGTCACTGACCGCCTGCCCGCGCACCGCGATCCCCGGCTGCACGTTCAGCGTGACGCGTTCGTAGTGCTCGATCTCGGACAGCGCGGCGCGAAGCACGTCGACCAGCGCCACCGGCTGATTCCACCGCCTGGCCTCCTCATGACCCGCGAGCACGAGCAGGTTCTCCGAGTTGCGGCGCATGCGGGTGGCCAGGTGGTCCATCTGGAACAGGCTGGACAGGCGCTCCGCGTCCTGCTCTCCCTGTTCGAGATCGTCGATCAGCCGGAGCTGCCGTTCGACCAGGGACTGACTGCGGCGGGAGAGGTTCACGAACATCGCGTTGACGTTCCCGCGGAGCGCCGCCTCGTTGGCCGCCAGCCGCAGCGCTTCCCTGTGCACTTGGTCGAAGGCCCGCGCGACCTCACCGATCTCGTCGGTGGAATCCACATTGATGGGCTCCACCTCGAGCGATACGCCCTCGCCGTCGGTCTCGCTCATACGCTGCACCGTCTCGGGCAGCCGCACCCCGGCCACCTGCAGGGCACCGGTCCGCAGCCTGCGCAGCGGCCCCACCATCGACCGGCCGATATAGGTCGTCGTGGCCAGCGTGATCGCGAGCAGCAGGACAACCGCGAGGAAGATGATGATCGCCAGAGTGATGGCGTGGTCGCGCAGTGATGTGGCCCGGGAGACCACCGAGCTCACCAGCTGCTGTTCGACCGAGCCAAGGCTGCCGACCGTGAACGAGGTGTCGCTGGCGGCAACCTCCAAGGTCGGGTCGTCTGGGGATTTAAAGCCAATGTTGATCAGCGATGTCGCCGAGTCCAGCTGCTGCTGGGCCGTTGTCGCCTGCGACGACGACAGCGAGTTGTTGTAAATCGCGCGCTGGGCCGGCGTCGCTGCGAGCTGGAACGCGGACACGTTCGCCTGGTACTCAGCCGCCTGCTCACTCAGCGTCGTCAGCGAGCTGCTGCTGAGCCGGACGGCTCCGTTAAGGGTGTTGGTAAGAGCCGTGGTCACAATCGCCTGCTGCTGTGCGACCTCTTCCTTCATGTCCGATATCAAGCCGAGGACGCGCACGCTGTCGGCCAGGGTCGCGTCGTTACTGCCCGCCGCGACCTGGGTTTCCAGCGACAGCAACTGCGTGATGGTGTCCCCGTAGTAATTGATCACCGTCAACGGGGAGACCAGAGTGTTCGTGGCGGCCTGCCGCAGCGCCGGGAGATCGTTGACCGCCGCGATCGCGTCCTGAGCCTGCTGTTGCACCAGCGCCGGGTAGGAACTCCCGATCGATGCCGCCACGCTGAGCACCGGGCCCGCTGCCGCGGTCGTGGCCTTATAGTCCGAACTCAGCAGCGTCAGCTCGGGACCGTCAGCTTTGGCCCCGCTACCCCGGCCACCATCCGTGCCCAGGGTGATGTAGGTGATGGTGTCCTCGCGCTCGTTCTGCAGCGCCTGCACCAGGCTGGTGACATCGCCGGCCAGCCGGGCCAGCTGCAGCGTGCGCTGGTCAGCCTGTGCGCTGACGATTGAGGAGCCGACGTTAAAGCCGCCAAACACCAAGGCAGCCACGGTGGGCAAAGTAACGAGCAGCAGCAGACGTGAACGGACGCGCCAGTTCCTCAGCGAATAACGACTCGGCGGACCTGACGCCCGGCCAGCACTTACCGTGTCGGGTGCCGCCTGACCGCCCTGCGCTTGATCATCGGGAAACACACCGTTTGCCGACGGCGTTCCACGCTCGTCCGACGCATGACCATTAGAGGCATGGTCATTACCTGTGACACGGCTAGGCAGGTTCCGGCCCGGGGCTGGCTGCTGACCAGCCGCGCCAGCCGGCCTGAGAGCTAGCCGTCCTGCGTTCCTGCGCTTGGACCGCAAGGCACCAGTACCCTTCACCGTGGCAACGATGTACAACCGCTGAGGCTCGGGCCCCGCGGAACCAACATAGCGAACCCCTTCCCCACCGGCGTTCCTGAACGGACGAAGAAACGCAGTGGCCAGCGACCAACTCTAACGCGCAACCGACCACCGCACACCAAGTACCGGCATTGCGCCGAAAAGCCCTGCATGGGGATCTCCGGTACGCCTAGCCTTAGCGAAGGAAAGAGTATCGCGTATGCTACGGTGCTGCAGTTAAAATCCATATTTGTCGTACTTGTCCGGAATCTTCCTCCGGAGCTGCGAGCAGAGGAGCCTCATGCAGCTTGGCCACGCCGATGTGCGCGTCGGAGTCCTGGGCCGCGCGCTGCGACGATCCGGCCCGGCCCTGGCCCTGGGCCTGGCCCTGGTGGCCGCGGGCTGCCACGTACCGGGAACCTCGAATTCGCCGGCCGGAGGCGGTCAGCTCACGGTTGGCATTGTCCCGGGCATCGCAACCGCACCGCTGATGGTCGCGGTCGACGACGGACTGTTCCGCCAGCAGGGTCTCACCGTCACCGTGAAGCAGTTCTCGTCGGACGCCCAGGTCTACGCCGCCCTGACCAAGGGCACCGTCCAAGTCGCCGCCGGGGACTACACCTCTTTCTTCAGCGGGATCTCTCAACAAGGGGCGAAGCTAACGTTCCTGATGGACGGCTACGACGCCTCCACCGGCACGATGCAGGTCCTCACCATGCCGGGATCTCCCTTCACCTCGCCGGAAGCCCTGGCCGGCCAGACCGTCGGTGCCCCGGAACCAGCGCTGCCTGGTGCCCCTCAGCAGGGCTTTCCTGACAACATCGAGACCCTGGCCGCTCAGTCGGTTCTGCAGAGCGACAACGTCAGCCCAGGCAGCGTCATCTGGAAGGCGATTCCCGAGAGCGGGCTGCTCAACGCGCTGAAGAATGGCCGGGTGCCCGCCATCCTGGTGACCGATCCCCTGATCGTCGAGGCGGAGGCTCAGCTGGGCGCGGTCGAGGTGTTCGACGCCTGCAACGGCGTGACGGCCAACCTGCCGCTTTCTGGCTATTTCAGCACGACGGCATTCGCGGGCCAGCATGGCGCTGCCTTGAACGCCTTTCGTACCGCGCTAACCACGGCCCAATCTGACGCGGCCATGCGCAGCACGGTCCAGTCGGTACTGCGCGGCGAAAATATGACCACGCAAGAGTCCGCCCTGGTCAACATCGGGCAATACCCCACCTTCGACAACACCGGCCAGGTCCAGCGAGTTGCCGACCTCATGTACACCTCGGGCATGATCACCAGCTCGATATCGGTGCAGAGCCTGCTGCTCAAGTGACCGAAGGCGGTGCCGGCCACGGCTGGACGGGCGTTCCGGGCCGCAGTCGCCGGCCGCTCCGGCTGGCGACGCCACGTGCTGCCAGGCTCGCTGGCCGGAACACCTACCCGGGGGGGCAGTCACCCTCGACGATGGGGGTTAGTCCTCCCCCGGCGGTTCGCGTCTGTTATGCTCCATATCCATCCAAGTGTGCATCATAGGCGCACCTGCGCCCAATTTCGCCCCCCCGTGCGCATTCGTGGAATGGATCGACAGTCATGCGAAAATCAAGACGATTTCATGTGCTGGCGCTGGCCAGCGTGGCATGTGTGACCCTCCTGGCCGCCTGCTCATCGAGCAGTTCGCCCGGGAACTCGACCGGTGCAACCCGCGTCCAAGGCGGGACGGCCACGGTCGCGCTCAACCAAACCGATGGCACGTTCGACTACATCTTCCCGCTGCTTAGTTTCGACTTCGACACCTTCGCCAACGTCACCTACTCGCAGTACCTCATGTGGCGGCCGCTGTACTGGTTCGGCAGCCCGGGGCACGTCGGGGTGAACTTCAACGAGAGCCTGGCCGACCCGGCCATCGTGAAGTCATCCGGCGGGCAGACCGTGGCCACGATCCAGCTCAAGTCCTACCGCTGGTCCGACGGCACGCCGGTCACCAGCCGGGACGTCGAGTTCTGGATCAATCTGCTCAAGGCGGACAAGTCCCAGTTCTGGGGCTATTCACCCGGAGAATTCCCGGACAACCTCGCACCGAACGGGTTCAAGGCCCTGAGCAATACCCGGTTCCAGCTCACCTTCATCCACCCCTACTCGGCGGAATGGCTGTACAACCAGCTTGGCCTGATCATCCCCCTCCCCCAGCACGCCTGGGATAAGGAGTCGGCGACGGGTCCGGTCGGGAACTACGACACGACCACGGCCGGGGCCCTGGCGGTCGACAATTTCCTGCTGGCGCAGAACAAGGACACGTCGACCTACGCCACCAACCCGCTCTGGCAGGTCGTCGACGGCCCGTGGAAGCTATCCAGCTACGCGGACAACAGCACCGGTGATGCCACCTATGTCCGCAACCTGAAGTACTCCGGGCCGGCCACGGGCTCACTGCACGCGATCAAGGTCCTCAGCTACTCCAGCGACAATGCCGAGTTCGACGAGCTGCTGTCGTCCACCGGCGTGGACTATGGCTACGTGCCGTACGACGACGCCGCGCAGGTGTCGCGGGTCAAATCGGACGGCTACGACGTCCAGGCCTGGGGCTCCTGGGGCATCAATTACATCTTCCTGAACTACTCCTCGGGGCAGAACGGCGCGATATTCCGGCAGCTCTACATCCGCCAGGCGATGCAGCACCTGATCAACCAGGCCGGTTACATCAGCGCCTTCCTGCAGGGCTACGCCTACCCGACCTACGGCCCGGTGCCGGCCCAGCCGGCCAGCCAATTCGTGTCCTCCGGGGAAACCCAGAACCCGTACCCGTACGACCCGGGCGATGCGACCAAACTGCTGACCCAGCACGGCTGGTCGGTGAAGGCCGGCGGCACGGACACCTGCATACACGCGGGGTCCGCGTCGAGCGACTGCGGGGCGGGCATCGCCGCCGGGGCCAAGCTGTCGTTCCCCTTCCTGTTCGCCAACGGCTCGACCGGAGTAAGTGAGGAGGTCGCCTCAATCCAGTCGTCGTTCGCGACGGCCGGCATCAAGCTGACCCCGAGCGGTGCGCCGTTCTCCACGGCGACCAGCGAGATGTCGCCCGGTTGCTCGAAGTCGACCTGCTGGCAGTTCGCCTACGTCGGCGAGGCCTGGCTGTTCGATCCCGGTTACGACGAGCCCGACGGAGCAATCCTGTTCAGCACGGACGGGCCGTCCAACCTCGGCGGTTATGCCAGCCCGCAGGCCAATGCTGACATCAACCAGCTGGGTTCGGGAACCCTGTCGGATTTCTACAAGTACGAGAACTACCTCGCCAAGGATCTCCCCGGGATCTGGATGCCGCAGACCGACACCCAGATCTCCGCGGTGAACAGCAAGCTCCAGGGCGTCTACCCGCAGGACCCGCTGGACAACGTTTACCCGGAAGACTGGTACTTCGTGAAGTAGTTCCCAGCGACGAGTACCTGCCGCTGGAACTCCGAGGACGGGTGACGGTCATCCGCCCGGCGACGAGTTCCGGCGGCAGGTCTCGTTCTGGCCCGGCCGGCCAGGACGGCTAACCGCCCCACCTGCGGCAAGACGTGAGCCCGCCCAAAGAAACCTGATGCGGTTTCGGCCCTCATCGACCACTAGAGTCTGTTATGATCCTTCTCTCACAAAACATGTCGTGATAGGACACTCTATCGACATCGCATAAGTCTGTTCCGTTGGGGGGATTCATAGCTATGCGAATTAGAGGGCGACTGCGACTGCTGGCGTTTGCCGGTGTGGCCTGCGCAACACTGCTGGCCGCCTGCTCATCGAGCAACTCATCCGGGACCGGATCGCAGAGCCGGGTCAATGGCGGAACCGCGACGGTTGCGCTAACGCCGGGCGAGCAGTTTAACTACATCTTCCCGCTGCTCGACACCGAGGATGCGGTCGGCTCCAACATCGAGTACTCGGAATACCTCATGTGGCGGCCGCTGTACTGGTTTGGCGGTCCCAACTCGGTTGGGTTCAATGCGAAATACAGCCTGGCCGACCCGGCCACGGTCAAGTCCTCGGCCGGGCAAACCACGGCGACGATCCAGCTCAAGTCCTACCGCTGGTCCGATGGCATGCCGGTCACCAGCCGGGACGTGCAGTTCTGGTTCCACCTGCTGCAGGCGAACAAGACGAACTTCTGGGGCTACACACCCGGAGAATTCCCCGACAACGTTTCCAGCTTCAACATCATCAGCCCGAGCCGATTTTCGGTCACCTTCAAGGGCACCTACTCGTCGGCCTGGCTCTACAACCAGCTTGGTCAGCTGATCCCCCTCCCGCAGCAAGCCTGGGACAAGAAGTCGGCAGACGGCCCAGTCGGAAACTACGACGACACTCCGGCCGGGGCGCTGGCGGTCGGCAATTTCCTGCTGGCCCAGAACAAAATCCTGGATACCTACGCGACTAACCCGCTCTGGCAGGTTGTCGATGGCCCGTTCCGGCTGACCAGTTACTCCGCCTCGACCGGTGATGCGACGTACGTTCGCAACACCAAGTACTCCGGACCGGCGACAGGCTCCATTCGCACGCTGCGCGTGCTCAGCTTCACCAGCGACTCGGCCGAATTCGATTCCCTGCTGTCCTCCGGCGGCATCACCTACGGCTACCTGCCGTTCAACGATGCCGCGCAGGTCTCCCGGGTCACCGCGGACGGCTACAAGGTCGAGGCCTGGCCGACCTGGGGCATTACCTACCTGTCCATGAACTTCGCGTCGCCGCAGGTCGGGCCGGTCTTTAAGCAGCTCTACGTGCGCCAGGCGATGCAGCACCTGATCAACCAGGCCGGCTACATAGAGTCATTCCTGGAGGGTTACGGGAATGCGACATACGGCCCGGTACCACTGGTGCCAAGCAGCAAGTTCGTATCCAGCGCGGAAAAGACCAACCCTTACCCCTACGATCCAGCGGATGCATCGAACACCCTGAGGCAACATGGCTGGACGATCCATCCTCACGGCGCCGACGTCTGCACGCGTGCTGGGTCGGGACCGACCGAGTGCGGCGCCGGGATTGCCGCCGGGCAGACAATGACATTCCAGCTCCAGTACTCGACCGGCACGCAGGGAGTCACCGAGGAGGTCGCGGCACTCCAGTCATCGTTCTCGGAGGCTGGCATCAAGATAGAGCCGACCGGCGCACCGTTCTCTACGGTGGTCGGGAACGACATCCCGTGCGCCAAGAGCGGGTGCTGGCAGCTGAACTACTACGGTCAGGGATGGTATTTCGACCCCGGCTACAACGATCCTGACGGCTCCGTCCTGTTCGCGACCGGCGGGGTGGACAACGGCGGCTCATACTCCAGCCAAACGGCCGATGCCGACATGGCCAACCTGGCTTCCGGGGGCTACCCGGCGCTGTACAAGTACGAGGACTACATCGCGCAGCAGCTGCCGGTCCTGTGGATGCCCCAGTTCGACGCGCAGATCTCGGCGGTGAGCGACAAGCTCCAGGGCGCGCTCCCGCAGGACCCGGACGGCAATGTCTACCCGGAAAACTGGTACTTCGTGAAGTAAGGCTGCCACCCGATAGGAGATAGGAACACCGTTGGTCGTCCGGACTGAGTTTCCGTACCCTGTCCGCGTCATCAAGCACGAATGGATCCCAATGCCGGATGGCTGCCGGCTGGCCGCCCGGATCTGGCTCCCCGAGGGAGCCGAGCAGGCGCCGGTGCCGGCCATCTTCGAGTACGTGCCGTACCGGAAGAACGACGGCCTCGTGCTGCGGGATGCCCCGATCCACCACTACTTCGCCGGCCATGGCTACGCGTCGGTGCGGGTAGACATCCGGGGCACCGGCGACTCGGACGGCATTCTCGAGGATGAGTACCTGCCGCTGGAACAGGAGGATGGGATCGCCGTCATCCGCTGGCTGGCCTCCCAGCCGTGGTGCAGCGGCAAAGTGGGCATCATCGGAAAATCCTGGGGCGGCTTCAACGGGCTGCAGATCGCCGCGCACCACCCGCCCGAGCTCGGCGCGGTGATCAGCGTGGCCTCGACCGACGACCGCTACGCCGACGATGTCCACTACATGGGCGGCTCCCTGCTGGCGTGGACCGCGCTGCCCTGGGCATCGACGATGCTCGCCTACAACGCCCTGCCGCCGGACCCTGCGGTGGTCGGCGGACAGTGGCGGAAAACCTGGCGGGAGCGGCTGGAGAAGACGCCCCCGTACATCGATGCCTGGGTGGCTCATCAGCGCCGCGACGAGTTCTGGCGCCAGGGCTCGGTGTGCGAGGACTTCGGGGCGATTCAGTGCCCGGTCTATATGGTCGGCGGCTGGACCGATTCCTACCGGAACGCGATCCTGCGGTTCCTCGAAGGCTATCCGGGGCCGGGCAAGGGCCTGATCGGCCCGTGGGGCCATGATTACCCGGAGGACGGCGCGCCCGGCCCGGCGATCGGCTTCCTGCAGGAGGCCGTGCGCTGGTGGGATCACTGGCTGAAGGGCGACGACAACGGGGTGATGGACGAGCCCAAGTTGCGGACCTGGATGCCGGAGGCGTGGCGGCCGTCGGCGGGGCACCTGACCCAGCCGGGCCGCTGGCTGGCCGTTGACAGCTGGCCAGCCAAGGAGGGAGCGGAAACGCGCAGCCTCCGCCTCGGCCAGGGAACGCTCGGCGCCGCGGGACCGGACGCCGCGGGCGGCGGTGACGCGGAACTGCGGATCCGTGGTGCCGAGGCCGCTGCCGGGGACCTGGGACAGTGGGGCGGGCACGGCAACGCCCTGGAATTTCCTGGTGACCAGCGACCCGAAGATGGGCTGTCGCTGAGCTTCGACACCGAGCAACTCGCCGAGCCAGTGGAGATTCTCGGCGTCCCCGTCGCGCGGCTCGAACTGGCCGCGGACCATCCGCAGGCGCTCGTCGCCGTGCGCTTGTGCGACGTCTGGCCCGATGGTGCCTCCACGTTGATCACCCGGGGGCTGAAAAACCTCACCCACCGCGCGAGTGACGCCGACCCGGAGCCGCTCGTCCCCGGCCAGCGCTATGCCATCGACGTCCCGCTCAACGCGATCGGCTACCGGGTCCCGGCCGGGCACAGGCTCAGGGTGGCGGTCTCGCCGACGTACTGGCCGTGGGCCTGGCCCTCTCCGGAAGGTGTGACGCTGAGCCTGTTTACCCGTGGCTCGTCGGTTGACCTCCCGGTCTGGACGGATTCTGGCCAGCACGTGCCGCCGCCGCATTTCGCGGTCCCCGAACGCGCCCCCATGCCGGCGCACGTGAGCCTGAACGGCGACTCGGCGCGAGAGGTCCGCCGCGATGTGGCGACCGGCACGGTCCAGGTGATCGGTAGCGGGAACGGCGGTCACCGGCTGCTCGACGACGGGCTCGAGTATTGTGAGCGCGAGCGGGATTTGTTCCAGATCACCGAGGGCGTGCCGTTGTCGGCCAAAGTGGAGTGCGAACGCGCGTTCTGTGTGGAGCGCGGGGAGTGGCGGGTCACGGTCCGGACCGCGAGCACAATGTCCGCCACGGCAACGACGTTCCAGGTGACGAACGTGCTCGACGCCTACGAAGGTGATCAGCGGGTCTTCACCAGGACCTGGCACTCCGAAGTCCCCCGGGACTGCGTATGAAGGAATGGGCGCAGCGGCCGTGAGCGTACTCGAGATCGATAGCCTGCGGACGTTCATCAAACTGCGCTCCGGCGTGGTTCGTGCGGTGGACGGCGTCAGCTTCGCCGTTGAGCCGGGCGAGACCGTGGGCCTGGTGGGCGAGTCAGGCTGCGGAAAGACGATGACCGGCCTGTCGATCATGGGCTTGCTCCCCAACGGCGGCTACATAGCCGAGGGCGCGGTCCGTTTCGGTGGCAAGGACCTGGCCGCGCTGAACGAGCCGGCGATGCGGCGGATCCGCGGCAACGAGATCGGCATGGTGTTCCAGGATCCGATGACGTCGCTGAACCCGACGATGACCGTTGGCCATCAGATCGCCGAGGTGGTCAGGGAGCATCGCAAGGTCTCGAAGGCGGACGCGATGGCGCGGGCCGAGGAAGTCCTCGCGCTGGTCGGGATGCCGCGGCCCGCTGAGCGGCTGTCGTACTATCCGCATCAGCTCTCGGGCGGCCTGCGCCAGCGCGTCATGATCGGGATGGCGCTCGCCTGTGAGCCGAAGCTGCTCATCGCCGACGAGCCGACGACCGCGCTCGACGTCACCATCCAGAACCAGATCCTGGTCCTGCTGGACGAGCTGAAAGAACGGCTCGGGATGGCCATCCTGCTGATCACCCACGACCTTGGGGTGATCGCGGGGCGGGCGGACCGTGTCGTGGTGATGTACGCGGGAAAGATCGCCGAGAAGGCAGGCACCGGCGAGCTCTTCCGCGGCACCCGCCACCCCTATACCTCGGCGCTGCTGGCCTCGATTCCCCACCTGGACCAGCCGAACTCGCAGCCGCTTTACTCCATCCCCGGCCTCCCGCCCGACCTCATGCGCCCTCCGGCCGGGTGCCGGTTCGCGCCGCGCTGCCGTTTCGCCGCGGACGACTGTCGCACCAGCGAGCCGGTACTCGGCGGGCCGGACCCGGAGCACCCGTTCGCCTGTTTCCACCCGGTCGACCCGGTCGATCAGGACTCCAGGCCGGCCCGGGCCGAGGTCACCGAGGGCCGGCCGGAGCCGTCCGGCCTTCACTCCGGCAGCGACCTGCTTGTCGTCGACCACGCCGTGAAGGAGTTCCCGGTCACCTCCGGCGCCCTGCTGCGGCGCGTGGCCGGAACGGTTAAGGCGGTCTCGGATGTGACGCTGACGGTCCGCCGCGGTGAGACGCTGGGC
>Ga0335074_10011581_pt1 | contig 12327 bp, 11 predicted proteins | sample Lox_Sample_23_FD_206715 | JGI IMG/M metagenome (GOLD analysis project Ga0335074, IMG submission 206715) | Soil microbial communities from Loxahatchee National Wildlife Refuge, Florida, United States - Lox_Sample_2.3 | ecosystem: Environmental > Terrestrial > Soil > Wetlands | place: USA...
TGGGCTGGGTGTCGGTGGTCACTGGTTCCCGACCTCGTGCTCCAGGTACTCGGCGTACTTGGCCCGCGCGGCGGCCAGGCGCCTGGGGAGGTGCTGGCTGGGCCACAGGTCGTCGCTGGCCGAGTAGTCGCGCAGGACCTGGCGGGCCACGGTGACCTTGTGCACCTCAGTCGGCCCGTCGGCGATGCCCAGGACGCTGGCCGCGACCAGCATCTGCTGGAACGGCATCTCGTTGCTCACGCCGAGCGCGCCGTGGACCTGCAGCGCGCGCAGCGCGATGTCGTGCAGCACGCCGGGCATCACCACCTTGACCGTGGCGATGTCCTTGCGCACCTTGCGGTAGTCGTTGTGCTTGTCGATCGACCACGCGGTGTACAGCACGAGCAGCCGGAACTGGGTCAGCTGGGCGTAGGAGTCGGCGATGTAGCCCTGGACGAACTGCTTGTCGGCCAGCAGGCTGCCCTTCGTCGTCCGGCTGAGCGCCCGCTCGCACATCATGTCGAGCGCCTTGCGGGCCTGGCCGATCGTCCGCATGGCGTGGTGGATCCGCCCGCCGCCCAGCCGGGTCTGGGCGATGGCGAACGCCTGGCCCTCGCCGCCGAGCAGGGCGTCGGACGGCACCCGGACGTCTTGGTAGTGGATGAGCGCATGGTGGCCGCCACCGGGCGGATCGCCGGACAGCCCGATGTTGCGCTCGATGTTGACGCCCGGCGTGTCGGTCGGCACCAGGAACATCGACATGCCCTTATAGGGGCTGACCTCGGGGTCGGTGACCGCCATGACGATGAGGAACGCCGCCGTGCTCGCGTTCGAGGAGAAGAATTTCCACCCGTTGATGACCCAGCCGTCGCCGTCCCTGGCGGCCCGGGTGGTGAACTGCGCCGGGTCCGACCCGGCGTGCGGTTCGGTCATCGAGTAGGACGAGAAGACCTCGCCGGCCAGCAACGGGCGCAGGTAGCGTTCCTTCTGCTCGGGGGTGCCGTAGTGGGCGATGATCTCGGCGTTACCGGTGTCCGGGGCCTGGCAGCCGAAGATGACCGGGGCCCACGAGGAGCGGCCCAGGATCTCGTTCAGCAGCGACAGCTTGAGCTGCCCGTGTCCCTCGCCGCCGAGTTCGGGACCCAGGTGGGTGGCCCACAGCCTGCGCTTGCGGACCTCATCCTTCAGCGGGTCGACGACCCGCCGCAGGCGGTCGTCCGGCGGGGTGAACTGCTTCCCGCGCCACACCAGGTCGAGCGGCTCGACCTCGTCCCGCACGAACTCGTCGGCCCAGTCCAGCTGCGCCTGGTACGCGGGATCGGTCTGGAAGTCCCACGCCATCGTGTCTCCTCGCCCGGTGCGGACGCTGATCGCAGAGTTGGTTCGGCTGGCGCTGCCGCCGTCAGCTCTTGAACGCTTCTTCCAGCTCAGTGGTGATCTGGCCGAGCGTCGCCTCTATCTCGCGCTTGAAGACCTTGGCGGTACCGGCGAGCGCGTTGTCGAGTGCTGGTTCGATGGTGGCCTCGCCGATCACGATGAGCCCTGCTTCGCCGGCCATGAGCTCGTCGGCCGCCTCATGCAGCTCCTTGCGGGTCAGGGATCCGCCGCCGAACCACTCCGGGATGATGCGGACGTGCGGATGGTCCATCCGCTTGACCACGTGCGCCTTGCCGTTGTCCTTGTCGATCACGGCCGCGTCGTACTCACCGGACACCTTTCTGTGCAGGTGCCCGATGGTGTCCAGCACTTCCTGCGCAGCGGCGACAGTCGGGTACGTTACGGCGTAGACGACCACATACTCTGGCTCAGCCATGACCTCTCCTGGTGGCTAGTCTTCGGGCACGGAACTATCGTCGGGTGGTGCTGGTCTGCGCCTGCTCGGGGGTGAGTTCGTCCGCGGCGTGGCCGGAACGCTGGCCGGGAACGACCGGCCCGGGGCTGCTCAGGCGCTGAGCCGGGACGCTGCCCCCCAGCGAGCGCGTGGCGGCGGTACGCACCGGAGCCTGCCTGGCCCACTGCGGGCGGCTGGCCGCGTGAAACATCATGACCAGCCAGAAGGCGAGTGCGAGGACCGGGACGATCACGATCGGGATTATGTCGGACGTGGTTCCTGTCATGCCGGTGCTCCCTTCGAGACGGCGATTTCAGTCTCGCGTGGCACAAGACAGATCGCACCGGTGAGAGACCCTGGTTTATACCCGGGGAAGCGCGGCGGAAGCCTACTGGTGATCGGCGAATTGGTGGCTATCGCGTTCCGGCAGGGTTGCGACGGGCCAGCATCCGGCCACCCGGGTTAGCTGCGGTGCTAGCGTTGGTAACCGGCTTGCTTGACTTCCTGCGGGCCGAGGGCGGGAAGGAGGCGAACCGTGGCCGGGCGCAGGCTATCATCCGGTTCGCTGGATGACGCCGGGCCGAAGGCGCCCAGGGTGGATACCACCGTGGCGCACATCTCCCGGGTCTATGACTACTGGCTGGGCGGGAAGGACAACTTTGCCGTCGACCGGATAGCCGCCGAACGTGTGATCGCGGCCTATCCGGACATCGTCCGCTCGGCGCGCGGGAACCGGGCCTTCCTGGGGCGGGCGGTCGGGTACCTGGTCCGCGAGGCCGGCGTCCGCCAGTTCCTGGACATCGGCACCGGCCTGCCCGCCGCGAATAATACGCACGAGGTGGCCCAGGGCGCCGCACCGGAGTGCCGGGTGGTGTACGTGGACAACGATCCGGTGGTGCTGTCCCACGCCAAGGCGCTGCTGGCGAGCGGACCGGATGGTGCCACGGCGTATGTCGATGCCGACCTCCGCGACCCGGAGGCCATCCTGGCCGCGGCGTCGGAGGTGCTGGACTTCTCCCGTCCGGTGGCCATCATGCTGGTGGCCATCCTGCAGCACATCGGCGATCAGGACGATCCTTACGGGATCGTGGCCAGATTGGTCGCCGAGGTGCCGTCCGGGAGCTACCTGGCGCTGTCGCATCCCGCCCGCGACATCCAGGCCGCGGCGATGGCAGAGATCGCGGACAGGATGAACGAGATGGTCGCCGAGAAGGTCAGCTTCCGTACCCAGGCCGAGGTGCTGCGTTTCTTCGGCGGCCTGGATCTCGTCGAGCCGGGAGTGGTGCCGGTACCGCAGTGGCGGCCCGCATCGGACCTCGAAGCGGCCAGCCCCACGGTCATGTGGGGCGGCATCGGGCGCAAGAGCTGACCCCGGGCGGGTAGCCGGCCAGTTACTACGAAACGTAGTAACATATCGTGCGTGAACGGCGCCGTCCCCACGACGATCATCGTCGCCGGTCTCGTGCTCGCCGGGTACGCGCTGCTGATGACCATCCGAAACCGGCGAATGAGTGTCATCTTGCTCGGCGCGCTCGGCGTCCTGGAGATCCTGCTGCTGGTCGAGGTCGGCCTCATCGTGGCCAGGCTCGCCAGCGGCGGGCGCCCGGCCAGCCTGCCCACGCTCATCGGATACCTGATCGCGATGCCGCTCGTCCCGTTGGCCGCGGCGTTCTGGGGGCTGCTGGAGCGATCACGGTGGGGCCCGGCGGTCATCATCGTGGCCGGGCTCGTCGCGGCCGTGCTGATGGTACGGCTGCATCAGATCTGGCCGGTCATCCATGTCTGAGCCCACGGCGTCGCCTGAGCCCACGGCGTCGCCTGAGCCCACGGCGTCGCAGCCAGGCTCGGCCAGGACCGGGCCGGGCCGGTTGCTGGTCGCCATCTATGCGCTTTTCGCGCTCTCCGCCTCCGCGCGGGCCGGGGTCCAGATCGCGACGAAGTTCCACCACGCCCCGGTCGCCTACCTGTTGTCAGCCTTCGCCGGCCTGGTCTACATCCTCGCCACGGTCACCCTGGCCGTCGGCACCCCGACCGCACGCCGGATCGCCGTCGTGTCCTGCTCGGTCGAACTCGCCGGCGTGCTGGCGGTCGGCACCTGGAGCCTCGCCGACCCGGCTACCTTCCCCGATGCCACTGTGTGGTCCGGCTATGGCAGCGGCTACGGGTTCGTCCCGCTTGTCCTTCCGGTTTTCGGCCTGCTCTGGCTACGCCGCTTGACCAGGCGGCCCGGCCCGGGTCAGGGCGCAGAAGATGCCGTTGCCGACGGCCCGGCCCGAGTCACAAGTCCCGCTGATGGCCACAATCCGAACCCGCACCGGACCCGGCCAGGATGAGTGAGACACGGGCGAGGGGCTCGCCGGAATTCGCCGAGCGGATGCTCCGGACGATGAACGAGGCCGCGCTGGCCTTGATGGTGAGCGTGGGCCACCGCACCGGACTGTTCGACGTCATGGCGGCGATGCCCGCGGCCACGAGCGCCGAGATCGCGTCGCGTGCCTCCCTCGACGAACGGTACGTCCGGGAATGGCTGGCGGTGATGACCACCGGCCGGGTCGTCGAGCACGATGGCGCGACGGGATCTTACTGGCTGCCCGCTGATCACGCCGCCTGGCTGACCCGGGCCGCCGGCATGAAGAACCTCGCCACGGGGATGCAGTACATCGGGCTGATGGCGGCGGTCGAAGATCAGATCGTGGACTGTTTCCGCCGCGGCGGCGGGGTACCCTACTCGGCGTTCCCGCGGTTCCAGGAGGTCATGGCCGAGGACAGCGGCGCCGTTCACGACGCCACCTTGATCGAGGTGACGCTGCCGCTGGTACCCGGGCTGATCGACAGGCTCAGGCAGGGTATCGACGTCGCCGACGTCGGGTGCGGGTCCGGCCATGCCGCCAACCTGATGGCGGAGGCCTTCCCGCGTTCGCGGTTCACCGGCTTCGACTTTTCCGACGCCGGGATCGCCGCAGCTCGCCTGGAAGCCGAACGCAAGGGCCTTGCGAACGCCCGTTTCGAGAAACGCGACGCCGCCCGCCTCGGCGAGATCGGCCGGTTCGACTTCATCACCACCTTCGACGCGGTGCACGACCAGGCTCAGCCGGACCTGGTGCTGGCCGGGATCGCCGAGGCACTGCGCACCGGCGGCGTCTACCTCTGCGTCGACACCTCCGCCTCCAGCATGCTCGCGGAGAATCTGGGCCACCCGCTCGGGCCATTCCTGTACACCGTGTCCTGCATGCACTGCATGACCGTCTCACTCGCCGACGGCGGAATGGGCCTGGGCACCATGTGGGGAGAGCAGACCGCGCGGAAGATGCTCACCGAGGCGGGCTTCACCGCCATCGAGGCCGCGCGCCTCGACGGCGATATCGTCAATTCCTACATCATCGCCGGCAAGGGCTGAGCCGGCCCGTGTGGCACACCCTCGGCGCCGATCAGGTCCTCCATTCCGAAGGGGTGGATGAGCAGCACGGACTCAGCTCGGCAGAGGCGGCCGCGCGGGCCGAGCGGTTTGGCCCGAACATGTTCGCCGCCGGCCGGACCGAACCGCGCTGGCGCGCGTTCGGGCGCCAGTACGCGGACCCGATGCAGCTCGTGCTGCTCGCCGCCGGCATCGGCAGCCTCTACCCGCTCAAGCAGCTCGGCACCGGGCTGCTGCTGATCTTGCTCACGCTGTTCAACGCGGTCATGGGCCTGCAGCAGGAGGGCAAGGCCGCCGCGGCCGTCGCCGCCCTGCAGAAGATGGTGATCATCAAGGCCAAGGTGAAGCGGGACGGCCAGCTCGCGGAGATCCCCGCCGAGCAGCTGGTGCCAGGCGACATCGTCATGATCGAGGCGGGCGATCTCGTGCCCGCGGACGGGCGGCTGCTGAAGGCGGCCACGCTTGAGGTCGACGAGTCCGCGCTGACCGGGGAGAGCCTGCCCGTCGCCAAGGGCACCGAGCCGGTGGCGGGTGCCGGCGCGCCGCTGGGCGACCGGACCGACATGGTGTACATGAACACCAACGTCACCCGCGGCACGGGCGAGTTCGTGATCACCGCGACCGGGATGGCCACCGAGGTCGGCCACATCTCCGGGCTGCTGCAGGAAGAGCAGGCGGTCAAGACCCCGCTTACGCGCCAGATGGACCGGCTGACCGGACAGATCCTGGTGATCGCGGGCATCGCGCTGGTCGCGTCGATGGGGCTGAATCTGGCCCGGGGCGAGACGTTCATCACCGTCTTCAACGCCGCCGTCGCCTTCGCTATCGCCGCGATCCCGGTCGGGCTGCCCACGGTGGTCACGACCATCCTGGCCTGGGGGACGCAGCAGCTGGCCAAGGCCGGGGCGATCATGAAGCGGCTGGCCTCAACCGAGACGCTGGGCTCCACCTCGGCGATCAACTCGGACAAGACCGGCACGCTGACGCTGAACCAGATGACCGCGGTCCAGATGACGATCGCCGGCCGGCGGTACGCGATCGAGGGGCAGGGCTACTCGACCGCCGGGCGGATCAACCGGGTCGGCGGGCAGGCGGACACCGCGCTGGATGAGTTCCTGGTGCCGATGGTGCTGGCCTCGGACGCGGTGGTCAGGGATGGCGAGCTGATCGGGGACCCGACCGAGGGCGCGCTGGTCGTGCTGGCCGCCAAGGGCGGCATCGACGCGGTCTCCACCAGGGAACGGTACCCCCGGGTCGCCGAACTGCCGTTCGACGCGGCCTACAAGCTGATGGCCACGTTCCACAAGATGGCCGACGCATCCGGCAAACAGGTGATCCGGTGCTTCGTCAAGGGCGCGCCGGATCAGCTGCTGGCGCGGGCCGCCACGGTCCTCGACGTTGACCACGGCCCGGCGCCGGCTGACGGCGAGTTCCGGCAGCGGTACCTGGCCGAGAACCAGCGGCTGGGCGAGCAGGGCCTGCGGGTGATGGCCACCGCGCGCAAGGACTTCGACCCGGCCGCCTTCAACCCCCGCGCCGACCTGCTCCCGCTGGTCACCGGGCTGGAGCTGCTCGCCCTGGTCGGCATCGTCGACCCGCCCCGTCCCACCGCCAGGGCATCGATCGCGACGGCGAAGAAGGCTGGGATCCGGGTCCGGATGATCACCGGCGACCACGCGGTCACCGCGGCCGCGGTCGCCAGCCAGCTCGGCATCGACGGCACCGTGCTCACCGGCGCCGAGTTCGGCGCCATGAGCGATGAGGAGGCGCTGGCCAAGGTCGACGGCATCGGCGTGATCGCCCGCGTCAGCCCCGAGCACAAGGTCCGGCTGGTGGACGTGCTCAGGAAGAAGGGCCAGATCGTCGCGATGACGGGTGACGGCGTCAACGACGCGCCGGCGGTGAAGAAGGCCGACATCGGGATCGCGATGGGCACCGGGACCGAGGTGACCCAGGAAGCCGCGGTGATGATCCTGACCGACGACAACTTCTCCACCATCGTCAAGGCCGTCGAGCTGGGCCGCGGTCTGTATGACAACCTCGCCCGGTACATCCGGTTCCAGATCGGCGGCCTGTTCGGCTATATCGCCACGTTCCTTGGTGCCAGCCTCTTCAACGTCGCCGAGGGCATACCGTTGCTCCCGCTGCAGACGTTGTGGGTGAGCTTCACCATGATCTCCATCCAGTCGGTCGGGCTCGGCTACAGCAAGCCCGCGGCCGGGCTGATGGACCGCCCGCCGCTGCCGCCCAGCAGGCCGATCCTGACCCGCGCGCTCATCGTCTGGCTCGCCCTGGTCGGGCTGCTGATGGCGATCGGTACCCTCAGCGTGATCAGCTGGGCGGAGCGGGCGCACGGGCTCGCCATCGCCCGGACCACGGGGATGGTCACGTTCGCGCTGTTCATCCTGTTCTTCTCGATCGAGTCCAAAGACGAACGGGACTCGGCGTTCTCCCTCGACACCTTCTCCGACAAGACGTTCGTGATCACGACCGGCGGATCCTTCGTCCTGCTGGTCCTGTCCACCGTCCTGAGCATCTTCCAGACCGTGTTGAAGACCGTCAGGCTCGACGTCCGGCAGTGGCTGATCTGCATCGCCGTGGCGCTGTCGATCGTGGTGGCCGCCGAGATCCGCAAAGCGGTACTGCGGCGGACCGCCGCGGCGGCCACCCACCCCGCCAGCGTCCCCGGGCCGCGGTCACTGCCCGCTGAACGCCCGTCGGGCGGCGGACCTCAGTGAGCGGGTGCGGCGAGCGCCTAGCCCCAGTAAAAAGTGCAGGATGGGTGGGGGGTGGCTGCTGACTCGAGGTAGGAGCCGCAGCTACCGAGGATCAGGGCAAGGGTCTGCCAGGTGCCCGTGAAGGTGTGGCCGGTCCTGAACGGCCCCTTGCTGACCAGGGCCAGGCTCCCGTCGATCCCCGCGCGCCCGCGGAAGGAGAACAAGGTGCGTGACGCCTTCCCGGTGATACGGGCGATCGATCCGCGCAGCGATCCGGGCGTGCCCGACAGCGTCAGGAGGTAGTGGTCGGCACTCGTCCCGTCCGTGTACTGACCGGTCTGCGTTGGATAGTAGGCGCCGATGCAGGCGTCCTCGAACTGGCTCGCGTCGAAGGCCTGCTTGTGCTGGGGGAAGTACCACTCGACGGCCGCGTACATGTACCGGCCGTTGCATGTGCCCAGGTCGAAGGCGACAATCCGCACCGGCTCGATGGTGCCTGCCGCGACGCTCTGGCCCGGTGCGACATAGTCACTGCGGCCGGTCCCGGCCGCTTGCGACCCGCCCCAGCCGTGCCAGGTGATCGAAGTGACAAGGCCGGTGGGGTCGCCGCCGTTGTACACGGTCCTCGGCTTGACCTGCCCGAACCCTGACCCATGGGCGAAGGTCCCGGTCAGCAGGCCGAGCGTCGGCTCGGCGCGAACCGACCCTGCAGCCGCGAGGGCTGGCTGCCACATGACCCAGCTTCCAGCCAGCACGAGCGCGCCGGCCATCGCCATGTTCCGCCACCGGTGCCTCATCGCCCCTCCCGCCGCCAGGTCGCCGCCATCATCAAGGTTCCTCCGGGTGACCGCGGCCGGCAACTGGCAGATGGATGCAGTCCGGGTGTTGGCCCCGGGCGCGGGAGACACGCGGGCGGCGACCGGTGCTCCCGGACCCGGTCGACTGAGCTGGGCGGAACCCGCCGAGACCGCTGTCCTCAGGCAGTTAGAGTTCGATGCGCGAGCCCATGATGACGGTGCGGTCGCGGGGAAGGTGGAGTGCCTCGGCGGCGTCGGCGGTGATCCGTGAGGTCGCGATGAACAGGCGCTTGCGCCATCGGCTCATGCCCGGTGTGTGGCCCTGGACGAGCTCGATGCGCGAGATGAAGTACGACAGCCTGTCCCCGTCAAGGGGGCTTTCCGTGTCGGCCGCGCGTATCAGCGGCAGGAGGGAAGGGACGTCAGTCTGGTCCATGTAGCCGAACCGGGCGGTGACGTGGCTGATCCGGTCCTGCCTGTACCCGAGGTCATCGATGTGCAGTCGCTCCTCGGCCGGGACGTGGGGTACCGGCATCGTCTCGACCGAGAGGATGAGGACCTGCTTGTGCAGGATCTCGTTGTGCTCCACGTTGGCCCGCAGCGCCAGCGGGGCGGTGGCCTTGCCGCGGTTGAGGAAGACAGAGGTGCCGGGCACCCGGGGCAGCGGGGGGTTCATGGCGTGCAGTTGCCCGATGAACTCCGGGAGCGGCCCTTCGGCCTCGGCCCGCCGCACCGTGACGAGCTCGCGGCCTTTCTGCCAGGTGGTGAAGACGATGAAGGTGATGAGGCCGATCAGCAGAGGGAACCACGCTCCGTGGAACAGCTTGGTCAGGTTGGCGGCGAAGAACAGCAGGTCGATGAGGATCAGGGCACCGCCGCCCGTCAGCACGGCCCATAGCGGCCATCGCCACTGGTGGCGGGCGTAGTAGAAGAACAGCAGGGTGGTGATCGTGATCGTGCCGGTCACGGCCGTGCCGTAGGCGTAGGCCAAGGCGGCCGCGGTCCTGAACGCGAGCACGAGGGTGAGGACGGCCGCCAGCAGCAGCCAGTTGATCCACGGGACGTAGATCTGACCCATCATCTCTTCCGAGGTGTACTGGATACGCAGCCGCGGCAGGTAGCCGAGCCGCCCGGCCTGGTGCGCGACCGAGTAGGCGCCGCTGATGACCGCCTGCGAGGCGATGACCGTCGCCACGGTAGCGAGGAACACCATCGGGAGTCTGGCCCACCCCGGGGCCAGCAGGAAGAACGGGTTGGCGATGGTGGCCCGGTTACCCAGGATCAGGGCGCCCTGGCCGAAGTAGTTCAGGATGCAGGCGGGGAAGACCACCAGCAGCCAGGCGCGCCTGACCGGCCCGCGGCCGAAGTGTCCCATGTCCGCGTACAGCGCCTCGGCTCCGGTGACGGCCAGGACGACGGCGGTCAGGGAGAAGAACGCGGTGCCGAAGTGGCTGAAAAGGAAGCCGAGGGCATAGCTGGGCGACAGCGCCTCCAGGATTACCGGGTGCTCGGCGACGCCCCGGATGCCGAGCAGGGCGATCACGGTGAACCAGAGGGCCATGACCGGCCCGAACATCCGGCCCACGGCGCCCGTGCCCAGCCGCTGGAGCAGGAACAGGACGATGATGATCGCCACCGTGATGGGGATGACCAGGCTGGCCACCGACGGCGCCGCGACCTCGACGCCCTCGACCGCGGAGAGCACCGAGATGGCTGGCGTGATCATGCTGTCGCCGAAGAACAGCGAGGCCCCGAAGATGCCGAGCCCGGCCAGCACCGCCTTGGCCCGGGCTCCGCCGGGCAGGGCCCGCCGGCGGATCAAGGCGGTCAGCGCCATGATCCCGCCTTCGCCGTCGTTGTCGGCCCGCATCACGAGCGTGACGTACGTGATGGTGACGATGATCGTCACCGACCAGAAGATGAGCGAGGTGACCCCGAAGATGCTGTCGTGCGACACCTTGACCGGGTGCGGATCGCTCGGACTGAAGACGGTCTGGACGGTGTACAACGGGCTCGTCCCGATGTCCCCGAAGACAACCCCCAGAGCGCCGAGTGCCAGGGCTCCCTGCGCAGTAGCACGTCGGCCTTCGCTCAAAGTCTTCGCCTCCTGTGCCGCCAGCCTGCACCGCTACCCTAACGAACGCTCCAAGAAGGACACCAGCAACGACAGCCCCCGATGTGACGGCGCCCTTCGCTGCGGGGATGTCATATGTGATGTTCGGGGTGTTCGGAGTTGCCGACCTCGGCGCGAGCTGCCGCTTGACGAATACCGAGCGCCTCAGGAAGAGTTTGTTCACGGCGGCGACCGGTCGCCGAGCTGTGGAACGTCCGCCCCAGCTGGGGTTCCATTGGCGAAGGGGATTCGCCCTCTCGGTCGTCGATGTCACAGGCCATCTTCCAACACCGCGTCGCTGGGGGACGAGGGTGTCAAGGGGAGGCTTGTCGATGACCAAGGACGCCAGTTTCAAGAAGGTTGTCCGGCGCCACGCGGAGGAGACTGGGCAGCGCTACACCGAAGCGTTGACGGATCTTGAGGGTCTCAGTGCGCGAATGCGCCACGAGCCAGTTCCTGAGCGGCTACTGGCTCATCTGCGGGATCGCTACGGCATTGACCCGGTCGCGGCGACGAAGCTCAGTGTGCACAAGACCTACGTGTTCCGCATCGACCGCAATGGCGGCAGCCCGTGGGTCGCCCGCGCGTTTCCGCCCGCTCGGCCGCGTGCCGGCGTTGAGGGCGACGCCGCAATCCTCAGGTTCCTGGAGCGGCAGGGCTATCCCGCGGAACGCCTGGCGGTCGACGATGCGGTATCTGACTTCAATGGCAGCGCGGTCCTGGTGACGCGGTTCGTCGACGGCGTCCAGCTCCCCGGCGGTGCCGCGAAGTTCGCCATGATGGGTGAGCTGCTCGGACGGCTACACGCGCTGCCGTACGACGATTCCGCCGGCCGCCCGGGCGGAGCCAGTGGTGAGGACCCGAGCCGTGAGGGCACGCCACGTCAGGACCTGCTCGCGGCCCTGTCGTTTCTCGACGCCGTCGACACGAAGGTCGCGGCCGCCGGGCGCGAGCGATTCGAGCGGCTCCGTGACCAGGTGCGCTCGGCCGACGACGGTCACGGCCTTCCGACGGGCCTGCTCCACGGAAACCTCCTCCACGCCCCCGATCACGCCATCCTGAGCAAACAGGGGCCGGTCGCGATCAACTGGAAGGCGTCCGGGCGCGGACCGCGCCTGGCCGACTTCGCTTATCTGGTCTGGGGCACGGGTTCGTGGAACCCGCGCCGGCCGAACCAGGAGCGGATCGACGCTGCGGTCAACGCCTACCGTCGGCATGTCGAGCCGACCGGCGACGAACTCGACCGGCTCGAGGCGGTCATGTATATCCGGACGCTCTACCTCGCCTGTTTCGGCTACCGGCGCGCCCTCACCAATGGCTCGGCATTCAACGAGTGGGGCTTCATCGAACCAGCCGAGTACTTCAGCTCCACCGCAGCTGCGGTCCGGGCCGCATTCCGTCGGTAGGTGTCGTGCGAGCGCGGTGGCGGTGCGGGTCGACCTTTCACGAACCAGCGCGAGATCGACGGCTTACTC
>Ga0335074_10011582_pt1 | contig 12327 bp, 11 predicted proteins | sample Lox_Sample_23_FD_206715 | JGI IMG/M metagenome (GOLD analysis project Ga0335074, IMG submission 206715) | Soil microbial communities from Loxahatchee National Wildlife Refuge, Florida, United States - Lox_Sample_2.3 | ecosystem: Environmental > Terrestrial > Soil > Wetlands | place: USA...
AGGGTGCTGTGCTGGCCGCAAAGGACAGGCACGATCAGACAAGGAGGCTCACGGCCATGCTCATCCGAACCGACCCGTTCCACGAACTGGACCGTCTGCTGACCCAGCGAGTACTCGGCGCCGCCGCCCGGCCGATCCCGATGCCGATGGACGCCTACCGCGAGAAGGACAGCTTTTACGTGCACTTCGACCTGCCCGGCGTCCGGGCCGAGTCGATCACACTGACCGTCGAGCACAACGTGCTGACCGTCTGCGCCGAGCGTCCCCCTGCCAAGGAAGAAGGCACCGAGATGATCATCGCCGAGCGCCCGGCCGGCCCGTTCAGCCGCCAGCTCTTCCTCGGCGAGGCCCTCGACACCGAGCACATCGTCGCTGACTACACCGCCGGAGTCCTCACATTGACCATCCCCGTCCGCGAGTCGGCCAAGCCCCACAGCATCCAGGTCTCCAGCCACGACGAACCGCACCCTGTTACCAGCTAGCCTTCGCGCCCCGGGCGGGCCGCCAGCACTGCGCCGGCCCGCCCCGGAGCTTTGCTCGTAGATGCGCGCCCGGCCCCCGGTGAGCTCGCGCAGGACACTGATGCGCTGCCCGAGGGGCGGGGTCTGCGGCTGGAACACGATCCGCTCGGGCAAGGCTGCCTCGATGCGGGCCATGGTGTCGAGCGGCCGCACGTGTCCGACATAGCCTCCGGCGTCCTGCACCAGTGGGATTCTGGTGCTGCGCACGATCTCCTCGAAGTGGCGCAGCGCCTCTTCGGCGAGGGCTGGACCGGACACCGGCAGAGTGCACATCACCGCGCTCGCACCTGAGTCTTCCGCCTCCCGGGCGAGCGGTGCGATCAGGCCGTGATCAGGTGATTCCCGGTGGCCGCGTCCCGCTTCGCCACCTCTTCGCGGACGATCGGGATGACCTGCTGTCCCACGTCGATCGCGTCCTGCAGCAGGTCGTAGCCGCGCATCGAGATGATGTCCACGCCGAGGTCGATGTAGTCGAGGATCGCCTGCGCGACGGTTTCGGGCGTCCCCACGAGCGCGTTGGAGTTGCCCGCGCCGCCCGTCACGGAGGCGGTCTGGGTCCACAGTGCCCGGTCGAACCGCTCGCCTTCCGCAGCGATCGCGATGAGCCGCTGTGATCCTGTGTTCTCCGGGTTCTTGACCGGGCGGCGCCGGGTGAGGGCTCCGCCGCCCGCCCGCACCCTGGCCTGGATCCGCGCGACGATGCCGTGGGCCTTCTCCCAGGCCTGCGCGTCGGTCGGCGCGATGATCGGGCGAAACGCGACCTGGATCCTGGGCGTGTCCGTGCGGCCCGCTTCCCTCGCCGCCTGCCGTACCGACTCGATCTGTTCGGCCGTTCGCGCCAGCGGCTCGCCCCACAGACAGTAGATGTCGGCCTCCGCGCCGCCCGCCTTGTAGGCGGCCGGTGAGGAGCCGCCGAACGACACCCTCGGCCGGGGCTGCTGCACCGGGAACACGTCGCTGACGAAGTCCGCGAACCGGTAATGCTTGCCGTGGTAGCCGAACGGCTCCCGCGAGGTCCACGCCTTCTTCACGATCTGCATGCACTCGCGGGTGCGCTCGTAGCGCTCGTCCTTGGGCAGGTAGTCACCCTCGCGCTGTTGCTCGTGATCGGTGCCGCCGGTGATGAAGTGCACGGTCATCCGGCCGTTGCTCACCTGGTCGACGGTGGCGAATGTCTTGGCCGCGAATGTCGGGTAGGAAACGTTCGGCCGGTGCGCGAGCAGCAGCTGCAGCTTCTCGGTCCTGCTGGCGATGTAGGCCGCCCCGATGTTCGGGTCGGGGGCGTTGGAGCCGTAGGCGAACAGCACCCGGTCCCAGCCGTTCTCCTCGTGTGCCCGGGCCAGGCGCAGCGTGTACTCCTTGTCGAAGACCGGTCCGGAGCGGGTGGTGGTCTCGGAGCCGTCGTTGGTGGCCGCGATCCCCAGGAATTCGACGGGCATGTCGCTACGCCTCCCTGGCCTTCGGCTCACGGGGGATCTGCTCGCCCGCCTGTACGGCCACCGGGAGATGGTTCCCGGCCGGCGGGAGCGGGCAAGTCGCGAAGCCGGTGTACGCGCAGGGCAGGTTGGTCGCCCGGTTGAAGTCGAGGATGACGGTCCCCTCCGCACCGGGTGCCGGAACCTGCAGCGACCGGTTGGCGGCATAAGTGGTGACGCCGCTGGTCGCGTCGGTGAACAGGATGTGCAGGCTCCCAGGGGCGGAGCCGTTAAAGGCGGTCAGGGCCAGCGGCTGCCCGTCGATCTCGAACTCCACTATGCCTGGAGCGGTGTACACATGCTGCAGGCCTTCGACCACCGAGCCAACGGTAACGTCCCTGGGCTCGCCGAAGGGACGGTAGCGTCCCTGAACCACCCATCGCGGGTCGGGCGCGTACGCGGGGGTGCCGCGGAAGCCCGCGCGCAGCGGCGTGTCGGGATGCCGCGGGCGCAGGATGTCGTTCCCACCGCGCCTGGCGACCTCGTACACGCCGGCGGCATCGGAGGGAAAGAGCCCGCCGCGCTCGGGGATCCGGCCGAAGTGATGCCGGCCGGTGACGGGGGTCCCGTCGAGGGTGAGCTCCTCACCCGGCGCGAGGTCCACGGTGACGCCGGAGTCGTCGGCGGACCACTCCCCCGGGGCGTCGGTGAACCGGGCGGGGGTCTCGGTGAGCCAGTTGATGCTGGTAATCGCGAGGAAACCGTCGGGTGCGGCGAGCCGGTCCTCGTGCTTCTTGTGCCACGCATCCCAGTTGGCGGCGAAGTCCTGGCCCGCCTGAAGGTCCTGAACACTCATACCACCGCAAGCACTGAGGCAAGCCAGCGTATTCCCGGCTAAACCCATCGGCTGGGGCGTAAATCGGCGTTGGCTGGGTGCTGCCACCGCCCGCGGCGCCGCAGTTCCGGCAGTACGCCCTCGCCGAACCAGTAAGCCTCCTCCAGGTGCGGGTACCCGGAGAGGATGAACTCCGAGATGCCCAGGCTCGCGTACTCCTGGATGCGGTCCGCGAGCTCGGCGTGGCTGCCGACGAGCGCGGTTCCGGCGCCGCCGCGGACCAGGCCGATCCCGGCCCACAGGTTCGGCGCGACCGTGAGGCCGCGCCGGCCGCCCCCGTGGTGCAGGTCGCGCATGCGCCGCTGCCCCTCGGACTCGCTCCGAGCGAGCCCCGCCTGCACCTCACGGATCAGCTCGTCGTCGAGCGGCTCAACCAGCCGGTCCGCGGCCCGCCAGGCTTCCTCGCCGGTGTCCCGGGCGATGACGTGCAGCCGGATGCCGAAGCGCGGCGGCTTGCGGCCTTCCCTGGCCGCGAGCTCCTCGATCCGGCGAAGCTTGGTGCTTACCGCGCGGCGGCTCGCCCCAGGTGAGGTAGACGTCGGCGTAGCGCGCGGCGACCGGGCAGGCGGCGGGCGACGAGCCGCCGAGTGACGCTTGTTCGGCGGGTTCGGCGACAGAGCTTTCCAACTAAATCGGTCGTAATTATTGACTAGTGCGAAGAGGCGTGGCAACGTGGATTCGCGACCAGCCGGGCACGCAACCGCGATAGGCGAGCGCGCGGTCCCGGCGCGAGACCAGGGACCGAGGTGACAGATGAACGTGCAGCCAGTCAGGGAGGCGCCCGGTGGCGAGTGGCCGGCCGCCATGTTTCGGGCAGCCGCTGCGAGTTGCCGCTGCGACGGCCTTACCGGCCGCGCCCGCCGACGGGCTACCGCTTCCTGTCCGCCGGACGTTGGCGCGCCTTAGGCGCGCGAGAGCCGACACGCCCCCTGCGGGCACCGTCCCGGCCACTGGCCGTCGGCTGTGCCCCGTGAGAACGGATCTTTACGTGACGTCTTCTTTCACGTCTGGCTACCCAGGCCCGGTCATGCCGGACGCACACCCGCCAGCCGCGGACGGCCAGGCCGGTCAGCCTGCCGCTGGAGGCGGCGACGCACCGCCACAGGATCGGGGGCTCCCCACGGGGGGCCCGCTGACCAGGCGAGACGAGGACAGCCGACTGCTTGCGGCCCGGCTGGTGGCCGCGCGCCATCCCGGCCAGTGGGTCAGTGCGGCCGTGGTTCTGGTGCTGTTCGCGATGCTGGTGCACACGGTGATCACGAATGCGCGGTTCCAGTGGCGCGTGGTCGCGGAATACTTCTTCTACGGGTCGATCATGCGCGGGCTGGTGCTGACGCTGTGGATGACCGTGGCGGTGATGGCGTGCGGGTTCCTGCTCGGCATCGGCCTGGCGGCGATGCGGCTGTCGTCCAACCCCGTCCTGCGCACGCTCAGCTTCGTCTACGTGTGGCTGGTGCGCTCGGTGCCGCCGCTGGTCCAGCTGCTGTTCTGGTACGAGATCGCCTCGCTGTACCCGCAGTTGTCGCTGGGCATCCCGTTCGGGCACGAGTTCGTCACGGTAGGCACAGCGCACTTGTTCACCGGCGTCCTGGCCGCCTTCGCGGGCCTCACCGTGGACACCGCCGCATTCTCGGCCGAGATCGTGCGCGGTGGCATCCTGTCGGTCGAACGGGGCCAGTCCGAGGCCGCTGAGGCCATTGGCCTTGGGCGGAGGCGGATCTTCTGGCGGATCGTGCTGCCTCAGGCCATGCCCGCAATCGTGCCGGCGACCGGAAACCTGCTAATCGGCCTGCTGAAGGCGACCTCCATCGTCTCGGTCATCGCAGTGGCGGACCTGCTGTACTCGGTGCAGCTGATCTACCAGCAGAACTTCCTGATCATGCCGCTGCTGATGGTGGCCACCCTCTGGTACATCATCCTCACGACGGTGCTCTCGATAGGGCAGTACTTCATCGAGCGCTACTACGCCCGGGGCAGGCGCCGCGACCTTGGGCCGGGCCGGGGGCTATGGCAGATCGCCGTCGGTAACCTGCCGGTCTTCGGCCGCATCCGTCACGATCTGGCGGGGCTTGCATGAGCGCGGCCGCCGCTGCCGCAGCCAAACCGGTCCCGCCAGCGGAGCCGCTGCCGCTGGTGCGGATCCGCGAGCTGCGCAAGAACTTCGGCCTGCACCGGGTGCTCGACGGCATCGACCTGGACGTACACGAGGGCGCGGTCACCGTGCTGCTCGGGCCGTCCGGGTCAGGCAAGTCGACGCTGCTGCGCTGCGTCAACCACCTCGAAAAACCCGACGGCGGCTTCGTCGAGGTGGCAGGCGAGCTGATCGGCTACCGCTATGACCACGGCCGGCTGCACGAGCTCAGGCACCGGCAGGTCACCCGCCAGCGGGCACGCATCGGCATGGTGTTCCAGCAGTTCAACCTCTTCGGCCACATGACCGTGCTGGAGAACATCATCGAAGGGCCGGTCGCGGCCGGCGTCCCGCGGAAGCAGGCCATCGTGACGGCGGTCGAACTGCTCAGCCGGGTCGGACTAGCCGGACGGGAAGCCTCCTATCCGCGGCAGCTGTCCGGGGGCCAGCAGCAGCGGGTGGCGATCGCCCGGGCGCTCGCGCTGCAGCCACGGCTGATGCTGTTCGACGAGCCGACAAGCGCACTGGACCCGGAGCTGGTGGGCGAGGTGCTGTCGGTAATCCGCGACCTGGCGGCCAGCGGGATGACGATGATCGTGGTCACCCACGAGATCGGCTTCGCCAGGGAGGTCGCCGACACCGTCGTGTTCCTGGACGGCGGGCGCATCGTCGAGTCCGGCCCGCCCGCCAGCGTGCTCACCAGCCCCAGCCACCGGCGCGCCCGCGCGTTCCTTGCCGCAGTTCTCTGAGCACTGCCTGAACGCCATCGGCGCTGGCACGTGCCCCATGCGGCGACCTGCCCGACCCGCCACAGACCTGCCCGGCCAATCAAGAACTCGTACCCGGAAGGACCATCCCGTGACCACAGAAAGACATCCTGCCCGCCGGCCCAGCCGGCCTCGGATCGCGATGATAGCGGGTGGGCTGGCCGTCGCCGGCGCGCTCGTGCTTGCGGGCTGCGGCTCGTCGGGAAACTCCACGTCGACGTCAGATGCGAGCAGCGCAAGCGGGCCGGCAGCCAGCGCCACATCGCCCGCAGCCGACTCAACCGCCATCCCGACCGAGGACGTTGTCTCGGGGATCGCGGAAGACCCCAAGCTGCACGCCGAACTGCCCGCCAGCGTGCAATCCAGCGGCCAGCTGATCCTGGGCACCACGATCACCCCGGGCACCTCGGGCCTGCCGCATGCCGGCGAGATTAACGGCGTGAACGTCGGCCTCGACGTGGACCTGCGCAACGCCGTCGCCAAGGTGCTCGGCGTGACCTGGAACGTGCAGAACGGCACGTTCGCCACGATCATCCCAGGCGTGCAGAACGGCAGGTACCAGGTCGGGCAGGACAACTTCGGTGCAACTGCGGCCCGCGAGAAGATCGTTGACTTTGCCACCTACCTGACCGACGGCCAGGCGTTTCTCGGCGCGTCTACCGTAAGCATTAGCTCAATCTCGACGATCACCGACGCTTGCGGCTACACCATCGCCACCAGCCCTGGGTCGACGTTTCAGACCCTGCTGACCGGCAACGCGTCTAAGTGCGCGGCAGAGGGCAAGAAGCCCTGGACGGTGCAGTACTTCAGCGATTCCGCGCCGATCTTCCTCGGCCTGGCCAACGGCAAGGTCGACCTGTACTTCGGCCCGACGCTGAGCCTGAAGTACGACGCCACCCACATCGCCGGGACAAAATTCCTCGGGCAGATCAGCTCCACCCCGGTCGGGTTCGTGACCGCGAAGGGCTCCCCGATCGCCAAGGCGCTGTCAGCCGCGGTCAATGAACTGATCGCCAACGGCGACTACGCCGAGATCTTCGCCAAGTGGGGCATCAGCGGCGACGAGATCACTTCGTCAACGCTCAACCCGGCCACCACCTTCTGACATACCAAGTCAGCTGACCTGCGGCACGCCGGCCGAGCGGAGCAACCCGCTCGGCCGGCGACACCAGGAACGGAGTCCTCAGTGCCCGCCTCGACGAATCCCCTGCACCCGGCTGCCGCGCTGGACGGCACAGGCTGGCACCCGGCCGGTTACACCAGGACGAGATTGCCCGATCACCTCCGGCTCGCCCCGCTGGAACGCCCGGGCGAGGCGACTGCCGCGAGGGCCGCCTCATGAGGTTCATCACCATCACGCTGATCGTGCATGCCCCGGACGCCGGCACCGGCGCGCAGATCTCGACCGCCGACCGGTTCCGCGAGGTTCTGGACAGCGCCCTGCTGGCCGAGGATGTCGGCTTCGACGGCTTCGGGGTGGGTGAGCGGCACGAGCGGCCCTTCATCTCGTCGGCACCGACCGTGGTGCTCAGCCACGTCGCCGCACTCACCCGCAAGATCCGGCTGTTCACCGCGGTGACCACGCTGTCGCTGCTCGACCCGGTTCGCGCTTTCGAGGACTACGCGACGCTCGACCACCTCTCCGGCGGGCGGCTGGAGCTGATCATCGGCAAGGGCAACGGCGCCGCCCAGCGCGACCTGTTCCACGTCACCCCCGAGGACCAGTGGGACCGCAACGCCGAGTCCTATGAAGTGTTCCGGCGGCTGTGGCGAAACAACAAGATCAGCTATGACACCAGGTTCCGGCCGTCGCTGACCGATGCGGAAGTGTGGCCCCGGCCCCTGCAGCGGCCGATCCGTATCTGGCACGGCAGCGCCACCAGCAGGGAGTCAGTGGACCTGGCGGCCCGCTACGGCGATCCGCTGTTCTCCGCGAACGTCACCAACCCGATCGAGCCGTACGCCGAGCTGATCCGCTACTACCGCGAGCGGTGGGCGCACTACGGCCACGACCCCGCGGCGGTCGCCGTCGGCGCCGGGACCGCTGGCTACTACGCCGAGCGCAACTCGCAGGACGCGATCCGCGCCTACCGGCCGGTTTTCGCTCACTACCTGGCGTTTCAGAGGAAACTTGGCGTGCAGCCCGTCTTCCCGACCTTGGAGGACTTCGTCGAGCGGTCATCGGCGCTGATTGGCAGCCCGGCCCAGGTCATCGAGAAGGTGCACCGCTACCACGAGCGGTTCGGGCACAGCGTGCTGCACCTGCATGCCGACGCGGGCGGCCTCCCCGGGCCACTGCACCGGGCCAGCTTGGAGCTGTTCCAGTCCGATATCGCTCCGGTGCTGCGTCGCGAGATCCCCGACCCGCCCTGGGGGTGGGGCGGCGGGCCGCTCGGTGACGACGCCGTGCCCGCCTCGAGCTTCACCCGGGACACGACGGGTGAACCCGCGGCCGTCTCACCCGTCACCACCACCGGCTGAGGAGGAAGGCTCTGCTAGTGACCAGCACCTGCCGCAGGTGCCGCAGAAACACCGAGCAGGTCGGCGACCTGCTGGTGCTGATCGCGGTTACTGCGCGGGATTCTGGTCGTCGTCTGCCTGCGCTTCGACCGACTCCTTCAGTTCCTGGATGGAATCCGCGATCGGCCCGATGCCCGGAACGCTCCCAAGGCTCCCCAGAATGATGTTCGCCCACTCGAGCGCTTTCTTGATCCATCTCGGACGCTGACCGGGCGGGCCACTCAGAACGCGATCCAGGGCACGCCGCCAGCCGCGCACCTTCATCCTGCGCCCGTTACCGGTCAGCTGAACCAGCTGAAGCGAGGAGTCGTAGTTTTCGCCGGTCGCTCCAAGGAACTGGCCGCGAAGGAGGAGGACCGTCTGCACAAGATCAAAATAGGCAGCCCGCAACAGGGACAGCATCTCCGAGTCAGTGACTAGCGGATCGATCTCAGCGCTACTTATCCGCCCCATGACTTCGGCCCGGACGCCGGGATAAAGAGCGACCGGAACTTCTGTGGACAAGACCCGGCCCACCAAACCGTAGACTTCCTCCACGACCGATACGATCTCGACGCGGTCTTCTACGGCCATGGCATCTCCTTCGCGCCGAGCCTGCCACCATACTCACCGGTCCGGCAAGCCAGGCTCGCGTCGTGCCTTTACCGGCCACGGCGACATATCAGGTTACCGCCCCGTTCGGGCACGCGAGGGGCCCGGCGCTGGCAGTCTGCGCTGAAAAAACCGCGCTATAAACGGGTCGTGATCATTATGAAAATGATCACCAAGACCGTGCCCGCCGAAAGTACCAGGATCACTGCGAGGATGTGCTCAAGAACCCAGTCCCGGCGCAGCACCCGTTGCCGTTCCTTCAACGGAATTCTGCGCCGGGGCGGATGATAACCAGGCGGGGGATCGTGCAGCACGAGTGGCTTGGCACCCCCGGCCCGGAGCGGGCGCCGCGGCCCACCGATCCAAACCATCACGCCTCCAGCTGCCTTCTGCTTCCAGCGTACCGTGCGCGGAATGCCGAAGACAGATCGCCGCGGTCCGCATCGCGATCATTTCTGGTGATCGGCATTACTGGTATCGAGAATCATGCATAAGTGACGCGGCTTCGTCCGCTCCTCCCCGCAACCCGACGGCCCTATTAGTCAGGGGACTCGCGGCCGTGGTTCTGTCAAGGGAAGGGCCGTCTTATCCGTGGGTTTCTTGCGGGGGACGCCACCGCGGACCGGGACTTGTGGGATTTCTGTGGCATGGGACACGGAGGCTCCGGAGGGCGGCGGGGCGGATACGCACTCGGCTGAGCACCTGTCCCCAGCGCCCGTCCGCCGCGTCCCGCGCACGGCGGTCGCCGGCCAGCGCCTTCTTACCGTCGTAGCGGCCGTCACGCTCAACAAGGGGTTGGCCGACGCATCAGGGCCGCCACTGTCCGCTCTGTGTCCTCCGTGTGTCCGGCATCCCGGACCCGTGCGGGGCCACGGGCAAGGACGCGAACGGCCGCGAACGGGACCGGTGGGAGCGGTACGCTGACCGCCTGTCCCGGCTCGTTGGCCGCCGATCAGGGTGCGGATGATGGGCTTGGGCCCGGCCGGATGTCCGCCGATGCCGCAAGCTCGTTCACGAAGGCGCGTCTGCTGATCTGTAAGGGCGCGTTGTCACCGTAAGTCCGCTTCAGGCCGGGCGATACCGAGTGACCCGGCGAGGAACGCGAGCTCGTGCCGCAGCAGCTGGCTGTCGGTGCCGGTGGGCATGTGGGTGGTGCCGGACAGCGGCAGGACCTGGTGCGGGCGGCCGGCCGCGAACAGCGCCGCCGACATCCGGAGCGTGTGCGCCACCACCACGTTGTCGTCGGTCATCCCGTGAATCAGCAGCAGCGGCCTGGTCAGGCTGGCGGCCCCGGTTATGGTGGAGGACCGGTCGTATCCTTCCGCGTTCTGTTGCGGCGGGCCGAGGAACCGCTCCCGCCAGTGCGTGTCGTAGAGCCGCTGATCGTGCGGCGCGGCCCCGGAAATGGCCGCGTGGAACACGTCGGGGCGGCGGATCACGGCGATGGCCGCCAGCGCCCCGCCGTAGGACCAGCCGCGGATCCCGACCCGTCCCCGGTCCAGGTCGGGGAACTGAGCGGAGATCGCGTCGAGCGCGTCCACCTGATCGTCCAGCGGCGCGGAAAGAGTGTCGCCGAACACGGCCTTCGACCATTGCGGCCCGCGGCCGGGCGTGCCGCGCCCGTCCGTGACCAGGACGGCGAAGCCTTGCTCAGCGAACCACTGGTCCTCGCAGAACTCCGCGTCGCGCGCGCGGACCACCCGCTGCATGGCCGGGCCGCCGTACGGGCTCAGCAGCACGGGGAGCAGCGTTCCCGGCTGGTACCACGACGGCAGCAGCAGGGCAGCGCGCAGCTTTCTGGCGCCGAGAACCAGCCACGTAATCCGCGGCTTGAGCAAGGGTTCGGCCTCGAGGCTGGCGATGGCCGCGCGGGTCCCGTCACGCCAGGCGACGGTGACGGCGCCGCCCCCTTCGGTGCGCGAGAGCACGACGACCGTGCCGCCCGCCGCCTCGCCGTCGTGCGCGCCAGGGTCCGCGCTGCACCGCGACAGGCCCTGCCCCGGGTCGTACCGCCACAGGTGCCGCTCGGTGGGGTCGCGTTCATCGGTGGCGGTGAAGTAGACGGCCTCGCCGTCGGTTCCGCTGACCCAGTCGATGTGCAGTCCGTCCGGCGTGACGGCGGCGCCGCCGACCACCAGGCGCCGGGAACCGTCCCGGTCAGACACGGTGACCAGGTCCCCGGCGCTGGTCCGCGCCGGGGTGCCGGGCGCTAGCTCGACCCAGGCGTCGTCGCGCTCGGTGTGCAGGGGCGTCGTCTGGCCCGTGACGGCGTCGGCCGCAAGCACCATGACGGTCCGCTGGTCCCGGCTCTGCACGCTGAGCAGCGGCCCCTGGGAGTCCCACCCGGCGGCCGTCACGTACTCGTGCGCGCCGCGGTCCCAGGTGACCTCGGTCCTGCTCCCGTCAAGCCGCAGCACGTGCAGGGTGACGTCCGCGTTGGCGGTTCCGGCCGCCGGGTACCTGACCGCGCGCGGCGGCCGCTCCGGATCAGCGGGGTCTGCGATCCACCAGCGGTGGACGGGAGAATTATCGACCCGGGCGGCCAGCAGCCGCCGGCCGTCGGGAGCCCACCAGTAGCCGCGGAAGCGGTACATGGACTCGGCCGCGACATGCTCCGCGAGGCCGTAGGAAACGTCGCCGTGCTCCGGGGCGGCAAGCAGGCGGCTCGTCCCGTCGGCCAGCTCGGTGACGTAGAGCGCGCCGCCGGCGACGTAGGCCACGCGCTTCCCCGTCGGGTCGATCCGCGGGTCCGTCACCCCGTCCGCGGCAGGCACCGGTTCCGGGACGCCGGCCGGCTCGCGCGGGTCGCCGCCGACGCGCAGCACCCACAACCGCCCCTCCAGCGTGAACACGACCGTCCGGCAGTCCGCGTCGGCCGAGTAGGCCACGATGCCGGCTGCGCGCTCGCGTGCCCGTTCCCGCCGGACGCGCTCGGCCTCGGGCACATCGCCAGGACCGAAGTTCCACGACGCCGCCGGATCGGCGACGAGCCGCTCACGTCCTCCCCCGCCGTCGGCCAGGTCCAGCCGCCAGAGGCACGTGACCGGATCTTCACCGCCCCGAGTGCGGAGGAACAGCACCCGCCTGCCATCCCGCGAGACCGTCACCGCGCGCGGAACGCCGAGCGTGAACCGCCGCGTGCTGGCCAACTGCCGGGGGAAGTCGTCGATCGCCACGCCAGCACTCTGCCACGCGGTCCCGGCGCCGCACGACGGATTAACCCGTCCCCGGGACATTGCCGCGGCTGCCGGTCGCCGGTCCGGCGCATCCCTGCCCCGGATGCCGCACCAGCGCGCGCCGCCCCGGCCCGGCGGTGTGATCGAATACCTGACAACGGATCGGATCTCCGAGGGAGCAGATCATGACAGACCCCTCAGCACAGCGCCCGGCGCCGCCCCCGGCCACGGTCGCCGACGTCATGCACCCGCCGGTAACGACGGTCGAACAAAACGACCACGTGGCCGGGGCCGCCTACCTGATGAAACGC
>Ga0335074_10011584_pt1 | contig 12326 bp, 5 predicted proteins | sample Lox_Sample_23_FD_206715 | JGI IMG/M metagenome (GOLD analysis project Ga0335074, IMG submission 206715) | Soil microbial communities from Loxahatchee National Wildlife Refuge, Florida, United States - Lox_Sample_2.3 | ecosystem: Environmental > Terrestrial > Soil > Wetlands | place: USA: Florida...
GCAGAATCGGCCCCCAGTGGGCCAGGTCGTTGATGTTGTCGCTTTGAATGGTGTACTGGTAAAGCGCTGCGCTGTTGCGCCCTCCGATGCGCAGGTCCTGCGCGGGCTGCAGAAATGCTGAGGCAACGGGCAGGGCATTCATCTTCGGCCGCACGCGGTTGATCACATCCATGGCGTTGGTCTGCCGCACCGCGCAGGTCGCTGATTCCTTGCACTGATGGCCCAGCGGCTTGAGCGCGACGAAAATGAAGCCGCCGTTGCTGGCGCCATTTCCACCCGTATAAGCGTTGGCGTGAGCCACGGCAGGATCCGACTTGATCACCTTCATGAGCTTTTCGACGGAAAAATTCATCAACGGAAACGAAGCATCCTGCGGTCCCTGTACCATTCCTACCATCACGCCGGTATCCTGCTGCGGAAAGAACCCTTTCGGGATTCTGAAGATGACCACCACATTGAGCGCCACCGTCAGCAGAAACACGATCAGCATCAGGACTGAATTATCGAGGACCCAGAGCAGCGATTTGCGATAGATCCACGCCAGCCCGTTGAAGGCCGACTCGCTGGTACGCGCAAAGATGTTCTGTTTTTCTCCCTCCTTGTGCGTTCGCAGTACGTGCGCGCACATGCAGGGCGTGGTGGTCAGCGAAATCACCATCGAAATCACGATGGCCGTTGAAAGCGTGATGGCGAACTCGCGGAAGAGCCGGCCCACGATGCCGCCCATCATCAGAATGGGAATGAAAACGGCAATCAGGGACATGCTGATTGAGAAAATCGTGAATCCGATCTCTTCGGCGCCCTTGAGCGCCGCGGCAAACGGTTCCATGCCCGCCTCGAGGTGCCGCGTGATGTTCTCCATCACCACGATCGCATCGTCAACCACAAACCCGGTGGCGATGGTGAGCGCCATCAGCGAAAGATTATCGAGCGAAAAGCCGAGCAGGTACATCACCGCGCAGGTGCCGATGAGCGAGGTGGGCACGGCCACCGCGGGAATCATCGTGGAACGCACGCTGCGCAAAAAGATGAACACCACCAGCACGACCAGAATGACTGAACCGATGAGAGTTTTCTCTACGGTCGTCACAGACGCGCGAATCGTGGTCGTGCGGTCGAGAACGAGTGTCGTATTGATTCCCCTGGGCAATGAAGCTTCGAGGTGCGACAGTTGCGACTTCACGCGATCGACGGTCTGGATAATGTTAGCCCCGGGTTGGCGGAAGATAATTACGACAACCGCCCGGTGACCGTCCATGTAGCCCGCGGTGCGGATGTTCTGCGTTGAATTCTCAACCTCGGCTACGTCTTCGAGGCGCACAGCGGCGCCATTGTGGTAGCCGACGATCAGCGGCCGGTATTCATCGGCCAGTGAGATCTGGTCGTTGGTGATGATGTCTTCTGTAATGCCGTTGTCTGAAAGCTGCCCGCGCGGCGCATCGGAGTTTTGCAGACTCAGTACCGCTTGTACGCTGCCCAGCGTCAGCCCGAAGCTCTCCAGCTTCTTGGGATTGACCTCGACTCTCACCGACGGCGTAGCGCCGCCGCCCACGAATACCTGCCCCACTCCCTGAATCTGCGAGAGCTTCTGCTCAAGGATGGTCGAAGCAAGATCGTATACCTTGGTCACGTCGTACTTGTCTGAAGTCAGGCCGAGAATCATGATCGGCGAGTCCGCCGGATTGATCTTGCGGTAAGAGGGGTTTTGGGGAAGATTGGTGGGAAGATAGGTCCGCGCCTCGTTGATTGCGGCCTGTACGTCGCGCGCAGCTCCGTCTATATTGCGGCTGAGGTCGAACTGCAGTGTCACATTCGCGCTTCCCAGCGAACTCGACGAGGTCATTTCTGTAATGCCGGCAATGTGGCTGAACTGCCTCTCCAGCGGCGTCGCCACCGATGCCGCCATGATCTGCGCGCTGGCGCCGGGCAGGCTGGCGCTCACGCTGATGGTCGGAAAATCCACCTGCGGCAGCGGCGACACCGGCAACACTGAGTACGCAATCGCGCCAGCCAGTCCCACGGCAATGGTCAGCAGCGTGGTAGCGACCGGTCGCCGGATGAATGGTGACGAAAGACTCATGCGTGCTCCGTGCCCGGTTGCGGCGCCGCCTTAGTGTGCCCGCCGGAGAGTTTGCGTCCTGTAATCCGCTGGCCCAAACGGTCGAAGAAGATATAAATCACCGGCGTGGTGTAGAGAGTGAGAACCTGGCTGAGCAGCAGGCCGCCAACCATGCAGATGCCCAGCGGCCGACGCAATTCTGAGCCGATTCCCGTTCCGGCGGCCAATGGAATTCCGCCCAGCAACGCCGCCATGGTGGTCATCATGATCGGCCTGAAGCGCAGCATGCTGGCCTCGAAGATGGCTTCGGTCGAATCCTTCCCGTGCTCGCGCTCCGCCTCCAGCGCAAAGTCCACAATCATGATGCCGTTCTTCTTCACAATGCCGATGAGCAGGATGATGCCGATGATTGCCACCACGCTCAGGTCCTGCCGGAAGATCATCAGAGCGAGCAGCGCGCCCACGCCGGCCGAAGGCAGCGTGGAGAGAATCGTCACCGGGTGGATGAAGCTCTCGTAGAGCACGCCCAGCACAATGTACACGGTGACCAGCGCAGCCAGGATCAACAGCGCTTCATTCGAAAGCGAGTTGTGGAACGATGCCGCGGTGCCCTGGAAATCGGCTTGGAGCGAGGCAGGGAAGTGCAATTCCTTAGCCACCTCTTCAATTTTCGAGATGGCCGTGCCCAGTGACGCATTGGACGCCAGATTGAATGAGACCGTCACCGAAGGAAACTGCCCCTGGTGGTTGATCGAGAGTGCCTCGGTGGTCTGCGTCGCTTGGGTAAACGCGTTCAACGGAATTGCATTCGCTCCCACTGAGGCGACTGCGGCATTCACAGTCCCTGCGGCCGTCGTTCCGGCAAGCACCGTGGCCGGCGGATTGAAAACGCCCGACGAAGGAGTGTACTTCACCGACGTGGTAAGCGCGTTGGAACCGGCCGATGCCGAAGCGGAAGTGGAGAAGGAGTTCACCGCGCCTGCTCCGGTAGCATTTGCCGACGCAGCCGACTGAATGTACAAGTCGCCCAGGTTGTTGGGATTTTGCTGCCACTGCGGGGCCGTCTCAAGAACCACGTGATACTGGTTGAGTTGCGTGTATAGCGTGTTGATCTCGCGCTGGCCGTAGGCATCGTACAGCGTGTTATCGATCGTGCTTGGGGCAATGCCCAGGCGCGAAGCCGTCACCCGGTCGATCTCAAGCTGCACCGCTTTGGCCCCGGTCTGCTGGTCGGTTGCCACGTCTTCCAGGTCGGGAATCTGCTTCAGCCGGGCCACAAATTTTTTCGTCCACTCGTTCAGCTCGTCGGGGTCCGGATCTTCGAGCGTGTACTGGTACTGCGTGCGGCTCACGCGATCGTCCACCGTGATGTCCTGCACAGGTTGCATGTAAAGATGCATTCCGTGCACCTGGGCCAGGCTGGTTTGCAACCTCCGGATCACATCGGACGCGCTCACATGGCGCCGTTCATCGAGCGGCTTCAAATTGATCGAAAAGCGCCCGCTGTTCAGCGTGGTGTTGATGCCGTCTGCCCCGATGAACGATGAAAGACTCTCAACCGCCGAATCCTGGAGGATGACTTTAGCCAGTTCTTTCTGCTTCTCGGCCATGGCCGCGAATGAAATAGATTGGCTAGCTTGCGAGATGCCCTGGATCACCCCCGTATCCTGCACCGGGAAGAAGCCCTTGGGGATAACAATGTAGAGATAGACGGTCAGAACCAGCGTGCCTGCGGCAACCAGCAGCGTAATCGTCTGGTAGCGTAGCACCACCCGCAGGGTGCGCCCGTAGAACGCAATCAAGCCGTCGAACATGGATTGCGACCAGCGATAAAAGCGCGTCTGCTGCTCTTCAGGATCGTGACGCAGAATCCGCGAGCACATCATGGGAGTCAGCGTCAGCGAAACCACGGCCGAGATCACGATGGTCACCGCCAGCGTGACGGCGAATTCGCGGAACAGCCGCCCTACCACATCGCCCATGAACAGGAGCGGAATCAGCACCGCGATAAGGGATACCGTCAGCGAAATGATGGTGAAGCCGATCTGTTCTGCGCCCTTCAACGCGGCCTCGAGCGGCTTCATGCCTTCTTCGAGGTAACGGCTGATGTTCTCGATCATCACGATCGCGTCGTCAACCACAAAACCAGTTGAGATGGTCAGCGCCATCAAAGAGAGGTTGTCGAGCGAGAAGCCGAGCAGGTACATCACCGCAAATGTGCCGACCAACGAGAGCGGCACCGCCACCGACGGAATGATGGTGGCGCGCAGGCTGCGCAGGAAGAGAAAGATGACCATAACTACCAGGCCGACAGTCAGCATCAGCTCAAACTCCACGTCGTTCACCGAAGCGTGAATGCTGGTGGTCATATCAGTCAGCGGCGTGACCTTGATGGATGCAGGTAGGTTTGCCTCGAGCTGCGGAAGCACCTTCTTGATGGCATTGACCACGGTGATGGTATTTGCGCCTGGCTGGCGCTGAATGTTCAGAATCACCGCCGGCGTCATGTTCATCCATGCCGCCTGCTTTGAGTTCTCCACACCGTTCACTACATTGGCAACGTCTTTTACAAAGACCGGCGCCCCGTTCGAGTAAGCGATCACCAGGTTCTTGTAATCGTTGGCCTCAGTGATCTGGTCGTTGGAGTCGATCTGGAAGTCCTGCCGCGGCCCGTCAAAGTTGCCCTTGGCGGAATTCACGCTGGCTTCGGTCAGCGCCGAGCGCATGTCTTCCATGTTCAGCCCGTACGACGACAATTGCACCGGGTTCACCTGAATGCGCACCGCCGGCTTTTGTCCGCCGCTGATGCTCACCAGGCCCACGCCGTTCAACTGCGACAGACGCGGCGCGAGGCGCGTGTCGACCAGGTCCTCCACCTGCGACAAGGGCAAAGTGTCTGAGTTGATGGCCATGGTCAGGATGGGCGCGTCGGCCGGATTGGTCTTGTTGTAGACCGGCGGCACGGGCAGGTCGGAGGGCAGAAAAGACTGGCCCGCGTTGATTGCCGACTGAACTTCTTCTTCGGCGACGTCGAGGCCCAGTGACAGGCTGAACTGCAAGACGATGACCGACACGCCGCCGGCGCTCGTCGAAGTCATCTGGTTCAGCCCCTGCATCTCTCCAAACTGCCGCTCCAGCGGCGCCGTCACCGTTGTGGCCATCACGTCGGGACTGGCGCCGGGATAGAAAGTCAGCACCTGGATGGTGGGGTAGTCAACCTCGGGCAGCGCCGAAACAGGTAACTGCGTGAACGCGACGATTCCCACCAGCAGGATTGCGGCCATCAAAAGTGAAGTTGCAACCGGCCGCAAAATAAATGGGCGCGACGGACTCATGGAACATCTTCCTCGGTCGTGTCAGCCGAGGGCAGCGCCACCTTGGACTGATACACCTGGGCGCCGTCCACCAGCCGGTTGAAGCTGCTGTCGGCAACCACGGTTCCCGGCTCAATCCCTTGCTGAATCACGGTGACCCCGTTGTCTGAGATGCCCGCCTTCACCTTCTGCATCTGGGCCTTGGCTCCCTTGGAGAGGTTGGGATTCTGGATCACGTAAACAAAATCTATGGGGCCGTTGTGCTGAACCGCCGAGGATGCCACCAGCGTCTGATTGTCAAGCGTTTTCACCAGCAGGCGAGTATTCACAAACTGGTTGGCGAACAGCAGACCCTTGGCGTTGGCAAAGCTTGCGCGCAGCTTCACCGTTCCCGTCGTGGTGTCGATCAGGTTATCGACCGTGAGCAGCTTGCCCGTGTCCAGCAGCTTCTGCTCGGCGCGATCGTAGGCCTGCACCGTCAGCCTCTTGCCGCCCCGCATCTGTTCCAGCACCTGCTCCAGGCTGTCTTCAGGCAAAGTGAAGATTACGGTGATCGGCGCCGTCTGCGTCACCACCACCAGCGTGGTGGTTGAGTTTTCGGTCACCAGGTTGCCGGGGTCCACCAGCCGCAGGCCCACGCGTCCGTCGATCGGCGAGGTCAGATGGCAATACGCCACCTGCACCTGATCGAACTTCAGCGTGCCCTCGTCGTTTTTTACCGTGCCCTCGTCCTGCGCAACCAGCTTCTCCTGGTCCTCGAGCGTTTGCCGCGGGATGGCATTCTTCGCCCAGGCGTCCTGGTAGCGTTTCAGGTCCATCTGGGCCTCGGCCAGCATGTTCTGGTCGTGCTCGAGTGCGCCCTGGGCCTGTTCGAGTTGCGCCTGGTAGGGCCGGTCATCGATATCGATCAGCGGATCGCCCTTGTGCACGTACTGCCCTTCGACGTAGTGCACCCGGGTGATCACACCGGTCACCTGCGCTGTGATCGAGTCAGTGTAAGTGGGTGTGACCGTGCCAATAGCGTCGAGATAAACGCCAATGTTGCCTTTGGTCGCGGTTGCATAGGTCACCGGAATCGGGCCGCTCATGGCAAAGCGGCCGCGGCCACCACCAGTTATGGCCTGCTGGCTTTGGCGGTGCTGCCGGATCACCCAGTAGAAAAGCAAGCCGAAGGCCAGCAGGACAGCGACCCAAATCCACCAATGACGACGCTTTTGGGGGCGGCGATTTGAGGTGTTGAAGAAAGATTCAGCTGGATTTGAAGCAGACGAAGGTTGGTCCATGTTTTTCTCTAATGTCCCGTTGCGGACCTGTGGTTGGTCAGAGTCATTGTTTCATATCGAACCGGTGCAAATGTTGCCTTGAAACGCCCGCGGACTTTCCGGCGGGTGACTCCGATCACAGATTCCCCCGGGCTGCGGAGTTCCTCACATGCCCCTTTTCAGGGTTCGCCTTAAACAGTTGGATTCAAAAGATTGCGAGTCAAGCCGTCGTGAACGCACACGTATACGAATGGACGCAAACCCAGGCGAAATAGTTGCAGCTTTGGCTTTGCAGTGCAGTACGCGCACGAGGGAGGGCTACGTGGCTGAAACGATCGCTGCGATTAGGGTTCCGCTATCGGCCTGGGCGAGCGCAACATGCGCAATCCTCATGCCGAAACCTACTTCTGCGCCTCCACATATGCCGGATCGATGGAACGCTGGACGGCAGCCTCAAAACTCTCCAGGCTGCAGGCCGGCCCGGCCGCTCCCTGGGCCGTCGCAACCGCGCATCCCGGCACAAAGACCGGCACGCGAGCGGGCGGATTGGCCGCGGTCAAAGGAGTCGCCTCCCGCATCTGATCGAGGGTCTGCGCGGTGTAGAAGATCCGAACCGAGTAGCTGCCGCCGTCAGCGCGCCAGAGCTCAAACACCAGCGCTCCTCCCGGCGGTGTGTCGTCCCGCCGGCCATCGATGATCCAGTCGAGCCCCAGAACTCCGGCCACCGTCGCAATGTTCGTGTCGTGCCCAACCAGCAACAGGACCCTGTCGTCGGGCTTGCCTTTTGCGCCGGCCAGAACCTTACCCGTGGCGTTCTGTTCAAGCGACTTCGCAATCCGGTCCAGCAGGTCTGACGCGTGCATCCGCGCAATCGCCGGCGTGCGGTCGGCGTAGTCTTCTTCGGCCTCGTGGAGCTGCATCGCTTCTCGCAAGGCGGCCTCGTCCAGGCACCCCCAACCCAACTCGGTTTCACTCATCCCCTGCGTGTACTCGAGCAGCAGATTCTCTGAGAGTGTCGAGGCCGTTGCCAGCGGTCCGCGCAACTCCGCTCCGTGGTCGCCTTTACCCTTCTCGAGCACTGCAGGGATATCGAAGAGGGGCGTTCTGTTTGAATTCGTAACCGCAACCTTCCCGCACCCGGCCAGAATCTTGTCCAGAGCCGCCAGTTGCGGCCGGTAAGCCTCGGTGATGTTGCCGGGGTCGCCGCCGATGCGCCCCCCAATCGCAGCAACCGCCAGCGCCGGATCGAGGTCTGCCGCCTCTGCGGTCATTCCGTGAAACAGCGGATCTTCAGTTCCTTCCGCCAGCGCATGAGTCTGAACGCCGCAGCCTGGCATCAGGCCTTCAGCAAGCGCCTTGCCCGTTTCGCGCGTGCGCTGGTCGCCGTCGGCCAGAATCGTCACATGTGCCGCGTCTTCGCATCCACTCGGCGCAAGCAGCCCCTCGCCGGCCAGCTTGACGCGGTCATACGCCCCGAACAGCTTCATCAGCTCGTAGCCATGCGGAGTCAGATAGCCCGGCTGCACCGGCCACTCGGGCCAGGGCGCCGATGAATACTTCTGATACTCATCCGCTTTCTTCGTCGGCGAGCGAACTCCGTGCCGGCTCAGGTAAATCGCGTACTGCAGTTTTTCGCCGGTCAAGGACGTGCTGCCTTTCACGGAAGTGCCTTGCGCCGCAGCCGGCTGAGTCCCCGCCCAGACCGCCAAAATCAAGTTCGCAACCAGCAGCAAGGTAAGCCGGCGCATCGATCTGCTCCTCAAGAAAGAATTGATCATAAAAAAACAGGCCGGCATAAAGAGAGGCTCAACGCCGGCCTATCGAACGAAAGTAGCGCCGGTCTCCAGACCCGCAGGAGGCCTACGCATCCGACAAATCCCGGCCTTAGTGCTCCCGGCTCGAATCCCAGCGCAGGCTGAGGCTATAGGTCGGCTTGTAGTACTCGCGCTGGGACACATATTGCGGTTGCCCGTTGTAGTAGCCAAAGACTTCGTTGGTCAGGTTCAGGCCATTGACAATCACGTGCAGTCCTCGCCACACGCGGGCTCCCATCTGTGCATCCACCTGCAGGTGCGAATAGGCGTAGTTGTCGCCCAGTGGGCCGTTCGACGGGCCCGCAGTGTCGTTGGCGGGATCGGTTTGGTTGTTGAACCACTGGTAGGCATTGTCGTAATCGCTGTTAAACGTCATGCCCAGGTGAACTGAGTAGCGTCCCAGCACATAGCCGGGCTCGAAATTGAAGGCGTTGCGCGACGTGCCGATGAGTGGGGGCGAATACGTGCTACCCGGAATGCCGTTGCTATGCGAGTCGGCATACGAGTAGTTGGCCATCATCTGCATGCCGCGTAGCGCGCCGGGCAGGTAGGTCATGTTTTGCCGCCAGGCAAACTCCAAGCCCCAGACCTGGGCGTTCTTGATGTTAATATCCTGCGACGCCAGGTACGGGAGGTTATTATCATCCGTGTTGATGTTCTCGCCGGGGATGTCGCAGAGAGAGCCCGTGACCTCGCAGGAGGTGTAAGCGAGGACGATGGGGTCGTAGAGCTGCTTATAGAAGTACCCCGCCTGGATGATGCCGAAGGGACGCAGTTCCTGCTCCAGCAGCAGATCGTAGTTGTTGGCGCGGGTGGGCTGTTCAGTAGGGGTGCCGATATCGTAGCGGGGAATGTTGCCCGGCCCGGCGTCCAGAACGTACGGCACTAGGTCGTAAGGGTTCGGAGGCGCGAGGCCGCGTGAGTAGTTGGCGCGGATGGCGGTCATCGGGGCCACCTGCCAGCGTGCCTGCACGCTGGGTAAGGGTACGACGTAAGACTGAGTGGTGGTCTCCGGGGTAGTCCCAAGCCAGTTGCCATTGGCGTCGGTGCTCACATAATAGCCGAGCGCACGCACCTGAACGGCCTCCAGACGAAAGCCGGTCTGCAGGCTGAACTTGGGCCAGTTGATGGTGTTCATCACGTAGCCTGCGGTGAGGTGCTGGACGAGATCGAAGTCGGCTGACTGGGAGGCTTCCTGGGTCGCGCCTTCATCCAGTGTGAAGAGTCCCGGATTCGCCAAGGCGTAATTGGTCAGCTTGTTCCAGTCGGTGACAGGCCCCATGTAATACGTGCCGTCATAGTAGTCATTATTGTGGAACCCTGACAGGAACGGAACCATGGTTACTGCCGTTGCGGCGCCGTTGAGGTCGTATTCAGGCGTGTATGCTTCCTCAAAGGCGTGCTCGTTGCGGAATTCGCCTCCGAATTGGAAAGTAGCCGGGTGTGGGCCGACGTGGTAGTTGAAGCCCATGCCCGCCATCTCCTCCAGGTCCAGCTCGACGGCCGAGCCGGAGGTGGTGCGGAAGGAGTTGAGAACGTAGTTATTCGGATTGAAATTATTGTCAGCGGCGACGGCATTGGGGGACTCGCACCCCGGCGACCACTCCGGCCGGTAGATGCTGGTCGGAGTTCCGATGTAGTTGCAGTTGCCCTTATCGTATTTCTTCAGGGAAGATACCGGGTCCCACTCCGCTACCGGGTCACCGCCGGCGTTCAGGAAGCGGGAGCGGGAGATCGCCGAACTCCACTGAACCCAGGAGTTCTTGAGAATGTGGCTGCCATCGAGAATCAGACTGCCGATTTCCGGAGTTCTATCTTGGTTCGACTCATAGAACTTGGCCTTGGGGCCGATTTCGTAGTACCACTTGTCGAGCCAGTCGTCGAAATCGGAAAGCAGGAAGCGCAGCGCAAAGTTGGTGGTCTCGCTCTTCTTCAAATCCAAGGTGCTGGTATAGCCCCAGCGCTGCTCTTTGAAGCGATACATGCGCTCAGTGTCGCTGTCGTAATAGGGAGTTGTCGAGCCGTCGGGGTTGACGTCTGGACTGGGCTGGATGTTATCGATGCCGGCGCCGTTGTAATCCTCCTCGAAGCCGCCGATCAGGCCCCAGCGCTTGTTCGCGCCGAAGCGCATCCCCGCGGTCGCGCTCACCTTACCCACGTAGCGGGTATTCATGATCGGTGTGTACCCCATGGTTGCTTCCATGCTCAAGTAAGGAGCGGCTCCCGCCGTCTTGGTGACCAGATTCACCGAGCCGCCGATGCCGCCCGCGTCCTGAGTGGCGGAAAGTGTCTTGTTGACAACGATGGATGACACCATGTTGTCGGGAATCGTCGTCAGATCGACCTGTTCGACGACCACCTCCGGCGCAGGCACGGTCACGCCATCGACCGTGACATTGGTCAGCCGCGGGTCCAGTCCGCGTACCTGGACGTACTCGCCCTGGCCTTCGTTGCGTTGCAGCGTCACGTCCGGCAGCCGGCCGACCGCGTCAGCGATATTGGCGTTGGGCAACGCCTCAATCTCGGTCAGTGGCATGACATTAACGATGTTGGCCGAGGTGATCTCCTCATTGATTGCCTGCGTCGTGGTCTGTATGGGGCCTGCTCCGGCATTCACCACCACCTGCTCACTGGCAGAGCCAACCTCAAGGACGGCGCTCAACGTCTCGGCCTGCCCGGCAGCCAGAGTCACGCTCTGCGTCAGCGGACTGAAGCCCGTGGCTGTGATCGCGATGGCGTAGCTTCCGGGAGCGAGACCGCTCACGGTGAACTCTCCTGCGCTGTTGGTCATGGTCACGATATTTCCAGGCATAACCACCACGCGCGCTCCCTGAATCACGGCCTTGGAAACGTCGGCGACGTGGCCGATGATGGATGCCTTTTGCGACTGGGCGTTGAGCGTTCCGGCCAGGGCAATGCAGATCAAAAATAGGAAAAAGATGCGTCGGCGAAGAAATGCAGTCATTGAGTGCCTCCTGTGTGTAGGTCTCATCAAAAGCAGGAATGTACACTTCCAGAGTGCGTCTCCATGCCTGAAATTCAACTGAAGTCCCTGTAACAATCATGTGAATTTGCCATTCACCCCGCCGCCAGCGCTCTCTGCCGCGATGGTGCTCAACTAAACTCTCAACAAGGAATTGGGCTCGACGGTACGATGAGTCATTGGCGCCGAAGCGTTGAGCTTTCTTCGATTTGCGGGGGCAAGTGCGAGTTTTAGTCGTCGAAGATCATGCCGGGCTGGCGCGCAACGTGGCACGCGCGCTGCGCGAAGCTGCGGGTTACGCCGTCGATATCGCCTTCGACGGTGAGGATGGCCTGTTTCTGGCCGAAACCAACCCGTACGACCTGATTCTGCTCGACCTGATGCTGCCCAAACTCGACGGCCTGGCAGTGCTCCGCGCCGTACGCAAAAAGCCCATTCAAACTCCGGTAATGATTCTCACTTCGCGGGACGACAAGGAGACCACGGTCGCGCTCCTCGACGCCGGCGCCGACGACTATCTGACCAAACCCTTCGACGTGGGCGAGATGGTGGCCCGCTGCCGCGCCCTCATCCGCCGCGCCCACGGCATTGCTTCGCCGATCATCGAAATCGACGACCTCGCCATCCATCCCGACGAGATGACCGTAACCCGCGCCGGCCTGCCAGTTTCCCTCACTGCAATGGAATACCGTCTGCTCGAATACATGGCCCACCGTCCCCGCGCCGTGCTCTCCAAAGGCGAATTGCTGGAGCACCTCTACGACCACGATTGGGAAAAATTCTCGAATGTGATCGAGGTCTACATCTCTTCGCTGCGTCGCAAGCTCAACCGCGAGGGCGCCGCTCCGCTTATCCACACCCTCAAGGGCCGAGGCTACGTCCTGTTGCAATAAC
>Ga0335074_10011587_pt1 | contig 12326 bp, 10 predicted proteins | sample Lox_Sample_23_FD_206715 | JGI IMG/M metagenome (GOLD analysis project Ga0335074, IMG submission 206715) | Soil microbial communities from Loxahatchee National Wildlife Refuge, Florida, United States - Lox_Sample_2.3 | ecosystem: Environmental > Terrestrial > Soil > Wetlands | place: USA...
TCGTCGAACGCGGCCAGGAGGCGGTTCATCTTGAGGTCGGCCAGCGAGAACACGTTGCGCAGGCCGCCCGAGAACAGCGCCCGGCCGTCGCGGACCGCGGCCAGCCGGCCCACCAGCCCGACCCCGATCGAGTCGAGCGCGTTGAGATCGAGCGTGGTTCGCTCCGGCGTCCCGACCAGCTGGGGCGATGGCAGCCGCCGGGCCCGGGTGAGGTCGTCGAGCTCGTCGTAGCGCTGGTCCCACACGCCGGCCGCGTCCATCCACCACAGCACGTCGCGTCCCCGGTAGGTGCGCGGCAGCCGGGTGTGCTCACCGACCGAGAGGGTGACCGGCCGCCCGGAGCGGGCAATCTCGGCCGCGAGCTGCACGCCGGTCGCCGACGCGCCCACTACCAGCACCCCGCCGTCGGGCAGCCCGGCCGGGCCGCGGTAGTCGAACGGCGTCAGCTGCCTGACCGACGCCGGCACCGCGGCGCTGACCGGCGGCACCGTCGGCTGGTTGCACGCGCCGGTGGCGATGACCACGGCCCGGGCGGCGATCTCGCCCCGGTCCGTCGTCACCCGGTAGCCGTCGTCAGCCGTCCGGACCGACGTGACGTTCACGCCGGCCCGGACCGGGGCGCGCGAGACCTTGGCGAAGCGCTCGATGAACTCGGTCACTTCGGGCACGGTCATGTAACCGTCGGGATCCGGGCCCTCGTAGCGAAGACCGGGCAGGCGGCTCTGCCAGTTGGGCGTCAGCAGCCGCAGTGAATCCCAGCGTTCCCGCCGCCAGGAGTTCGCGACCTCGCCGCGCTCAAGCACGACGTGGTCGATTGACCGCTGGGACAGGAAGTAACTCGCCGCGAGGCCCGCGTGCCCCGCGCCGATGACAACCGCGGTGAAGCGCTCGGCGGCCTTGCCGCTCAAGCGACCTCGACGGTGATGTTGGTCGGGTTGCTGAGCGCGTCGAATACAGCCGAACGCTTCTGCGACTGGGCCACCAGCGCCTCGATGTCCTCCTTGGACGCGTCCGCGTCGATGGTGAACGTCACCTTGATGTCGTTGAAGCCGTTGCGGACGTCGCTGTCGGCGCCGAGGATCCCCCGGATGTCGTGATTGCCCTCGACGATCGACTCGACCGAGCGGAGCTGGATGCCCCGATTCTCGGCGACGGACGCCACGCCGGCCGACAGGCAGCTCGCCAGGCCGACGAGCAGGTACTCGATCGGCGTGATGCCATCGTCGGTGGCGGCGAAGACCTCGGGGTGGTCCGCCTGGAAGACCGACTCCGCCTTGTGGCTGTGCTCCTCGCCGAGTCCGAAGAAGTTCTCGACCTTGATCTCGCTGTGCACGCCGGTCTGCCACTTCGATGAAGCCCGCCAGGTGAACTGCGCGGCCTCGGGCGCGCCCTTCAGCACTTCGCGCGCCTCAAGCAGCGCCTGCACGTTGACGCCGTTGGTAACTGCGGTCATGTCGCTTGATGCCCCTTCCCCTGATTTGCCCCGTGAAATTCCTATGGGATCGATTGACAATACACCTGTCCCCACCAGTTACGATAGCTCCCATGTCAGACCCCGCCTCGACGCTCGCGGCCGGATCCGTCGGGACTGCCGAGACGCGGTATCTCGACCTGCCGAAGCCGGTCCGGCTCGACTGCGGTCGCGATCTGCACCCGGTCCGGGTCGCGTACGAGACCTACGGCACGCTCTCGCCCCGGCGGGACAATGTCATTCTCGTGTGCCATGCCCTCAGCGGCGACGCTCATGCGGCCGGCTTCGCGAAATCCCCGCCGCCGGAGAGCACCCGCGACGGCTTCGGCGCGACCGACCGCGATGGCACGGCCGGCAAGGGGCTCGGCTGGTGGGACGGGATGATCGGCCCGGGCAAGGCGTTCGACACCGACCGGTTCTTCGTCGTCTCGACCAACCTGCTCGGGGGCTGCCGGGGCACGACCGGGCCGTCGTCGGCCGACCCGGCGACCGGGTCGCCCTACGGCCCTGATTTCCCCGTGATCACCGTGGCCGACATGGTGCGGACCGAGCGGGCGTTCCTCGAGGAGCTCGGCATCGAGCGGCTCGCGGCGGTGGCGGGCGGCTCGCTCGGCGGTATGCAGGCGTTCGAGTGGGCGATCCAGTTCCCTGAGGCGGTCGACGCGGTGGTATCGATCGCCAGCACGCACGCGCTGCAGCCGCAGGGGGTGGCCTGGAATTCGATCGCGCGGGACGCGATCATGCGCGACCCGGCCTGGCAGGGCGGCCGGTACTACGGCAGCGGGGTCGCGCCGGACGCGGGCATGGGCGTGGCGCGGATGGTCGGCCACATCACCTACCTGTCGGCGATCGCGCTGAGCGACAAGTTCGGCCGGCGACTCCAGTCCTCGGACGACATCCGCTACACGATCACCGAACCTGAATTCCAGATCGAGAGCTACCTGCGGCACCAGGCCGACTCGTTCGTCAGGCGGTTCGACGCCAACACCTACCTCTACCTGTCGCGCGCGCTGACGTACTTCGACCTCGGGCGGCAGTACGGCGGGGGGTCGCTGGAGCGGGCGCTGGCAGGCATCTCGGCCCGGACGCTGCTGATAGCGTTCAGCTCGGACTGGCTCTATCCGCCGGCGGCGTCGCAGGAGATCGCGGACGCGCTCGACGCGAACCGCAAGCCGTTCGAGTTCCACGTGATCGAGGCGCCCTACGGCCACGACTGCTTCCTGCTCGAGGAGGCACGGCAGACGCCCATCATCCGCGAGTTCCTCGGCCAGCCGGGGCCGGCCGGCCTAGCGGGCGAGTGACCTCAAGGAAGAGGATTCTCTAGTGACCGACGACAACACCCAGTACCGCGGCGAGGAAGATCGCGCGTTCGGATTCGAGACCCGGCAGCTGCACGCCGGGCAGCGGCCCGACCCCAACACCGGCGCCCGCGCGGTGCCGATCTTCCAGACCACCAGCTACGTTTTCGAGGACCCGGAGTCGGCGGCGGCCTACTTCAACCTGCAGGAGTACGGGAACACGTACTCGCGGATCATGAACCCGACCGTCGCGGTGTTCGAGGAGCGGGTCGCGAACCTGGAGGGCGCGGCCGGCGGGGTGGCGTTCGCCAGCGGGATCGCGGCCCAGGCGGCCGCGCTGTTCACCCTGCTCCAGCCGGGCGACCACGTCGTCTCGTCCTCGGCTCTCTACGGCGGGACCGTCAACCAGTTCAAGCACCTCCTGCGCAAGATGAACGTGGAGCTGACCTGGGTCGACCCCGACGATCCGGACGCGTGGCGCGCGGCCGTCCGCCCGAACACGAAGGCGTTCTTCGCCGAGACGATCGGCAACCCGGCCGGGAACGTGCTCGACATCGAGACGGTGGCGGGGATCGCGCACTCCCGCGATCTGCCGCTGATCGTGGACAACACGTTCGCGACGCCGTACCTGTGCCGCCCGATCGAGTGGGGGGCCGACATCGTCATCCACTCGGCGACCAAGTTCATCGGCGGCCACGGCACCTCGATCGGCGGCATCGTGGTCGAGTCGGGCCTGTTCAACTGGTCCAACGGGCGCTTCCCGGTGGTCGCGGAGCCGTCGCCGGCCTACCACGGCCTGGAGTTCCACGAGACGTTCGGCAACTTCGGCTATCTGATGAAGCTGCGGGCGGAGACGCTGCGCGACCTGGGCGGGGCGCTCTCGCCGTTCAACGCCTTCCTGTTCCTGCAGGGGCTGGAGACGCTGTCGCTGCGGATGGACCGCCACGTGACCAACGCGCTCGCGGTGGCTTCGTTTCTGGAATCCCATGAGCTCGCGTCGAACGTCACCTACGCCAGCCTGCCGTCGAGCAGGTACCGGCCACTGGTGGAGAAGTACCTGCCGCTCGGCGCGGGCGCTGTGTTCTCGTTCGACTGCGCGGGCGGCCGGGCCGGCGGGCAGGATCTCATCCGCGGCGTGTCGCTCTGGTCCCACCTGGCCAACGTCGGCGACGCCAAGAGCCTGATCATCCACCCCGCCAGCACCACCCACCGCCAGCTCAGCGACGACGAGCTGGAGGCGGCCGGGGTCGGGGCGGGGACGGTGCGGCTGTCGGTCGGCACCGAGTCGGTCGACGACCTCATCTGGGATCTTGAGCAGGGCTTCAAGCGCGTGGCCGCGACAGCGGGGAAGAAGGCGACGTCATGACCGATGTGAGCGTGGAGCTCGACCTCAGCCGCTACCAGGACGTGATGACGATCCAGCGGGTGCTGCACACCGCGAAGACGGTCGCGATCGTGGGCCTGTCGAGCAACCAGCTGCGGGCCAGCAACTTCGTCGGCTACTACCTCAAGCGGCACGGCTACCGGGTGATCCCGGTCAACCCGCGCGAGACCGAGATCCTCGGCGAGACGTGCTACCCGAGCCTGCGCGACATCCCCGAGCCGGTCGACGTGGTGGACGTGTTCCGCGCGCCGGCCGCGGTGCCGGAGATCGCTCGGGAGGCGGTCGCGATCGGCGCCGGCACCCTGTGGTGCCAGCTCGGCGTGGTCAACGTCGAGGGCGCGCGGATCGCGGAGGAGGGCGGGCTGACCGTCATCATGGACCGCTGCATCAAGTTCGAGCACGCCCGGTACGTGGGCCGGATGCACTGGCTCGGCTTCAACACCCACCGCATCACCTCGGTCCGGGCCGGCCTGCAGTAATTATCCGGGCCATCCGGTCACCGTGGTGTATGATGTGATGTATGAAGAGGACGAACATCTACCTCGCGGAGGGTCAGGCGGCTGCGCTGGACCGGGTCGCGCAGGCAGAGGGCGTTTCCCGGGCCGAGCTCATCCGGGAACTGATCGACCGGGCGATTGGCGGCCACCCTGGCGCTGATCTCGCGGCCGACCTCGCCGCTATCGACGGCTCGTTCGGCGTCCTCGCCGAGCAGGAGGCATTCAGCCGTTCGCGTGACCAACGCTCGGATTACCTGGACCGGCTGGCTGACGCGTGATCTTGGTCGACAGCGACGTGCTCATCGAGCACCTGCGCGGCAAGACGGCGGCCAGGGATTGGCTCGTGAACGCTCGGCGGACCTCCGGACCGCTGGCCATCAGCGTCGTGAGCCTGACCGAGGTCGCCGGGGGCATGCGCTCGCCGGAATTGCGCGAGGTTATGCGGCTGCTCGGCAGCATGCAGCGATTCGAGGTAACGGAGCAGGTGGCCTGGCGAGCCGCGACCCTCATGAACGAATATCGGCGCTCCCATTCCGGGATCGGCCTCGGGGACTACCTGATCGCCGCTACCGCGCTAACAGGGGGACTGGAACTCGCCTCGCTGAACATTCGCCACTACCCCATGTTTCCGGGGCTCGCGCGCCCCTTTTAAGTCGCCGCGCGGCGGTCGCATTCGCGGCGCCGGTGGCGGCCCGCCTAAGCGAGTGGCATGTCCCGCACGGTCGGTACCGCTTCGCCGGGTTAGATCCAGTCCGGAGCGGGGCCAGATTCGATGCCAGGGCAGCAGGCCGAATCTGTCAGCTACGCCATCCACCGGTGGCCTCGGCCCTGTCGGCTACGCCATCGACAGGCCGGGGGTCCTGTCACCTACGCCATCGACATCGCCAATTGGTGTCGCTGGCGTAGGCGACAGGCGGGCGTTGGGGTCGGTGGCGTAGGCGACAGGCGGGCGCGCCTGGCGGCGTCATGTAACGGCGGGACGGTTCGCGGTGTCTACGTCAGTAGGGACGGTGAGACTAGCGGGGCCGTGCGGGATTCCCTCGCGCCCGAAGCGCCGTACTACGAGTCGTAGTCTTTAGGTGTTCGGGGCCTGGGTCGTCAGCGGGAGGTTTCAGCGTGACGCTAGTGCTGATCGGCCTGGTCGGCGGGATCATCACCGGGCTGTCCCCGTGTGTCCTGCCGGTCCTTCCGGTCGTCTTCCTTGGCGGTGGCGTGGGCTCCGACGCCGACCCCGGCGCGGTCACGGACCGGCGGCGGCCCTACCTGATCGTGGCGGGCCTGACGCTCAGCTTCGCGGTCTTCACCCTGTTCGGCAGCCTCATCCTGGCCGGCCTGCACCTGCCGGACGACGCGATCCGCTGGGCCGGCCTGGTCCTGCTGGTGCTGGTCGGGCTCGGGCTGCTGGTCCCGTCGCTCGGGCACCTGCTCGAGCGGCCGTTCTACCGCTTCCCGCAGCGACTCAGCGGCACCGGCGGCAACGGCTTCGTCCTCGGCATCGCCCTCGGCGCGGTCTTCGTGCCGTGCGCCGGGCCGGTGCTGGCCGCCATCACGGTGGCGGGCGCGACCGATCACATCGGCCTGCGCACGATCGGCCTCACCCTCGGCTTCGCCGTCGGCACCGCGATACCGCTGCTCGTCTTCGCCCTGGCCGGCCGCGGGCTGAGCCAGCGGCTCGGGGCCTACCGCCGTCACCAGGGCGCCTTCCGCGCGGCCAGCGGCGTGGTGATGATCGTGCTGGCGGTCGCGCTGACGTTCAACCTGTCCGACATCATCCAGGACCACATCCCGAACTACACCCAGGCCGTGGGCAACTCACTCGAGAAGGGGGCCGCCGCCCCCGCGGCCGGCGCCAGCGTGTCGCTCCAGGACTGCCAGACGGCCGCCCTGTACGGCGGCTCCGGGATTGAGAACTGCGGCGCCGCCCCTGCCTTCGCGGGCATACAGCAGTGGTTCAACACCGCCGACGGCAAGCCGGTGACGCTGGCCTCGCTCAAGGGCAGGGTCGTCATCGTCGACTTCTGGGCCTACTCCTGCATCAACTGCCAGCGCGAGCTCCCGCACGTGGAGGCCTGGTACAAGAACTACGCCGCCGACGGGCTCGAGGTCGTCGGCGTGCAGACGCCCGAGTACGCCTTCGAGCACGTGCCGTCCAACGTCCTGGCGGGCGCGCGCCGGCTCGGGCTCACGTTCCCGGTCGCGCTCGACAACTCCTACGACACCTGGAACGCCTACGACAACCAGTCCTGGCCGGCCGCGTACCTGATCGACGCCACCGGCAAGATCCGGTTCGTCTCGATCGGGGAAGGCGACTACACCCAGGAGGAGCAGATCATCCGGCAGCTGCTGCTGGCCGCGCATCCCGGGATCGCGCTGCCGAAGGCGACCAATGTCCCCGACACCACTCCGGATAACCCGAGCCAGTCACCGGAGACCTACCTCGGCGCCGAGCGCGTCCAGTACTACGACGGCAACTACTACACGAGCGACACGTTCGCGTTCCCGTCGGCCCTGCCCGCCCACAGCTTCGCCCTCTCCGGGCCGTGGACCATCGGCCAGCAATCCATCACCGCGGGCAAGGACGCCGCGATCGAGCTGTCGTACAACGCGTCCCACGTCTACCTCGACATCGGGGGCAGCGGCACCCTCACCGCCACCTCCGGCGGCCGGACGAAGGTCTTCCACGTCTCCGGCGCGCCCGACATCTACACCGTCGCCAGCCAGCCGGCCCCGGGGAACGGGACCGTGACGATCAAGGTGTCGCCGGGCCTGCAGGCCTACTCCTTCACCTTCGGCTAACCGAAGGACGCGGCGACTGACGGCGAGGTCACATCTCGCCGATCGGGATGATCTCGAGGATCTCGGCCGAGCCGCCGGGCATGGCCAGCTGGGGGTTGCCGTTGAGGACGGTCTCGATCTCCTCGGCCGAGCCGGCCTCCAGGATCGAGTAGCCGCAGATGCCGTCGGCGCTGGCCGCGCCCGCGCCGACGTGGGCGGTGTGCGCGAGCGGGGCGCCGAGATCGGCGATGGCGTAGTCCACCCTGGTCGCCCAGGCGCGCCACGCCTCCAGGCCGGCCTCCCGCTGCTCGGGGGTGGCGTTGGCCATCTGATCGGCCGCCGACTCGGGCGCGCGGTAAAGGATCATGAATTTAGACATCGTGATCTCCCCAGTTTCCGCGGCCGCAGCCGGCCGCCCTGCGGGCGCCATTACACCGGAGTTCCTCGTCGCCGATGACACCCGTTGACACCCGAAGACGTCGTGCCCTGCTCCGGGCTGCATCAATCTCTCCTCAGGCGTAACGACCGTGGCTGTTCACTGTCCGTCATGCAGTTGATTGTGCAAGATTGTGTGTCTGACAACGCCTAAGAGAGGGCAGCCGACGTTGGCACAGTCGATCGTGCAGCCGCTGCGGCGCTGGGACCCCGAACGGATCGGCCCGTACGCCATCATCGGGAAGCTCGGCGCGGGAGCGATGGGGCAGGTGTTCCTCGCCCGCTCCACCACCGGGCGCCTGGTCGCGGTGAAGACGATCAGGGTCGAGCTGGCCGAGGAGCCGGGCTACCGGGCCCGGTTCGCCCGCGAGGTGGCGGCCGCCAGCCGGGTCAGCGGCGTGTTCACCGCCTCCGTCATCCAGGCGGACGCGGAGGCGGACCTGCCCTGGGTGGCCACCGCCTACGTGCCCGCGCCGTCGCTGAACACGCTGGTGCGGCGGTGCGGCCCGCTGCCGGTGCCGGCCGTGCGCTGGCTCGCGGCCGGCTGCGCGGAGGCGCTGCAGTCGATTCACGGGGTCGGGCTGGTGCACCGCGACGTGAAGCCGTCCAACGTGCTGGTGGCGCCGGACGGACCGCAGGTGATCGACTTCGGGGTGGCCCGGGTGGCCGAGCGGGTTCAGCTCACCGCCACCCGCGGCGCGGCCGGCACCCCCGCCTACATGGCGCCCGAGCAGGCCCGGGACGCCACCCTGACCTCGCCCGCGAGCGACGTGTTCTCGCTCGGGGCGACGCTCGTGTTCGCCGCGACCGGTCATTCGCCCTACCGGGGCGACACCGTCATGGACGTTCTCGTCCGGCTCGCGACCGAGCCGCCCGACCTGACCGGCATGCCCGAGGAGCTGGCCGACCTGGTCGCCGCGTGCCTGCAGCGGGTGCCGCGCGACCGCCCGACCGACGCCGCGATCCTGACCGAGCTCGGCTCGTTCGCGCTCCCGGCCGGCCCCGGCCACTCCTACCTGCCCGACTCGGCGATGGCGCTCATCGCCGAGTACCAGCACGGGCCCCGGCGGCCGGCCGACGTCCGGGCCGACGGCGATGACACCAACGACGACGACACCGACGACCACGTCGGCGGCGAGACCGCCGGGTCGATCGCGCTGATCGCCAACGACGCCACCTCGGGATCGCACACCGCGCTGCCCGGCTTCGCCCCCGCCGCCCTCCGTGACTGGCGGCCGCCGCGCCGCCGCGAACGCCGGCGCCGGGACCCGGGCCTCGGCCCGCGCGCCCGGGCGGCGCCGCGCAGCCGCCGGCTGGCGTGGGCGGGCGCCGTGACGGCGGCGGTGGTGCTGTTCGGCGGCGGGATCGGGACCGGGATACTGCTCGGCGGCTCAACCACGACGGCGACGGCGCCGTGCAGCCTGACCCCCGCCATCGAGAGCGCCGCGCAGATCTGCGTCAACCAGCCCTTCGGCGACGGCTACACCGAGTTCGTCATCCACGGCGTCGGCTTCGTCCCCAAGGAGCCGGTCACGGTCGCGCTGGACGGCGTCGACTCCCCCGACCACCCGACGGCGGACAAGGAAGGCACGTTCAACTACGTGATCGACCAGGCGGACGGGTTCTTCCACGCGAAACCGATCCCGGCCGCGATTTACGAGGTGGTGGTCACCGCGCCCGGCGGAATCAGCGCGACCGCCTCGTTCCGGGTCTACCCGTACGATTCCCAGCCGCCGCTGCAGGAGGTGTCGGACGGCCCGCCGCCGACCGGGCCCCCGCCGACCGGCCAGCCGGCGGGCGGCGGGCCGCCCTAATTCGCGCGTCCACCACAGGTCCTCCTGCCGCGAGCACCAGGCCGGGTCGGCCAGCAGCCGCAGGTCACTGGCGGAAACCACGCCGTGCTCGATCAGCACCCGGACCGCGACCTCGTCCGACAGCCGGACGTCCGGCCCGGCCAGCCCGCGGTCGGCGATCTTGCGCCGCAGGACCTTAAGGTGCTCGGCCACCCGGGCGGAGAGCCGGTCGCGGAACTCCTGGTTGGCGTCGAACCGCTCGAGCTCGTGGTGCGCGCCGGTCACCTCGAGGGCGGACCGGGCGATCTCGGGGGTGCGCGGCAGCGGGGACGCGGCGCTCGGGTCGAGCAGCCACGGCCGGCACCACATCAGCGCGACCAGGAACAGCTTGGTCATCGGGTCCAGGTAGAGCGGCAGCAGCGTGCTGTCGGCGTCGGCCGTCTCCGGGCCGGTCGCGGCCGCCGCCGCCAGCGCCCCGGTCGGCCGCCGGTGCCGTCCGGGCACGGTGATCGCGAGCTGCAGCCCGTCGTCCATCATGGCGCGCGATCCGACCATCGCCGTCCCTTCGTGGATCAGCCACCCTCCGGCCGGGTCCCCGTCGGCCTCCGACCGCGGCAGCCGGATCCGGTAGCCGTCGCCCGCCACGTACAGGGCGTGGGTGCGGCTGATGTTGGCTATCCAGGCGCCCTCGGGCGTCGTCCTGATAACCCCGGCCCGACGCGACAGCCCCCGCCCAGCAGTGATCGCCAGGTCGACCTCGGGACCCCGCCCGAATACCAGGTGACTGCCTTCGGTGAGCCGGATGACCTGGCCAGACGCGGTACTCACATGCGCGGCCACGAAATCACTATAAGACCGACTGGTCCGCATCCGGCATCCCCGGATCCGGGGGTGTTCGGCGCGTCGGCGATTTGGTTAACTCCAGTTGGCGAGGGGTCGGGCGCCGCCCGGAACCACCCGGATGGCGGGTGGGAGGGGGGGAGTACCGGTCAGGGGGCCAGCGATGGCCCTGGGGTAACCCGGTATTACTACGGAGGCGGGGCCCGGCACCTCGCAATAACGCGGTGAACGGCCATGAGCCGTGGCGGTCGAGCCAAAGGTCCGTTCGGGACAAAGGTCTTTGAATTCAAAATCCTTTGATCGAACGGACCTCGGCGACTCGCCCGGCTTAATGACTCAGGCGCTCTTGACCGCGCTCAGGTCGGCCGACTCGGACGACTCGGACGACTCGGACGACTCGGCCGGGTCCGGCTGCGGCCGGGCCGGCGTCGCGGCCAGCCGCCGCACCAGCGTCGGGGTGACCCGCCGGTAGGCGGCCGGGTTGATCGGGTTGATCCAGTGCGAGGCACGGACCCCCGGGCCGATGTTGAGGTCGAGGTCGCCGAGCACCTCGTCGACGTTGTGCATCGAGAACGGGATGATCTTGGTGCCCCGGCAGTGGTGGCCGTTGGTGGCGTCGTCCATGAATGCGAGCTGCTTGGCGATCGCCAGCCTGATCGCGGCCGGGTCCGGCAGCGGCACCGCGCCGGCCAGGTCGGCCGCGATCCAGACGGCCGCCATCTCCGCGTTCAGCGGGCTGAAGAACGAGGAGTTGTAGCCGTTGAAGTACAGGCCGGGCACGTCGGCCGGCCGGATCTGCCGGTAGAGCAGGAAGTTGCCGCGCTCGTCGAGCAGCCGCCGCTGCACGTCGGCCGGGAGGAACGGCACCCCCTGGGTGAACCCGGTCGAGCACACGACCAGGTCGGCCGGGAGCGTGCTGCCGTCGCTGAGCTCGGCGAGCGGGCTCCCGTCGGCGGCCGCGTAGAGCCGGGTGATGGTCCGGTCGCGGTGCACGGTGATGCTGCCGTCGGCCACGCCCTCGAAGAAGCCCTCGGTCGCGAGCCCGATCGCGCCGCGGACGATGTCCTCCATCTGGCCGGCCGGCACCAGGTCGAGTTTCGCCAGGCCGAACTGCCTCACCGAGACCGAGCCGATCGAGTTGATCATGTTGCCGCGCAGGCCCTTGCCCGGGCCGTGCAGGAACCTCTCCACCCCGCGGAGCACCCGGTACTTGAACAGGGCCTCGCCCATCCGGGTGAGCAGCAGCAGCTTGAAATTGAGCTTGCCGTTGATCTTCCGCGGGACCTTCCACAGCAGCTGCCGGGCGATCACGTCGGTGCTGGCGGCGACCCTGCTGATCGGGACGGTGACGTCGCAGGCGGACTTGCCGTAGCCGACCACGAGCACGTGCTTGCCCTGGGCCCGCTCGGCGTCGTGGAACTCGGTCCCGGCCAGTAGCTCGCCGCCGGCCGCCGCGAACTCCTCGCGGCCGGGGAAGGCCGGGATGGCGGGCTCGCAGAACACGCCGTTGGCGACGACCAGCCGGTCGAACGCGGCCGTGCCGGTCGCCCCGGCCGCGGCGCCGCCCCGGGGGGGATGGGGGGCGGGAGCCCCCCATGCCAGGGGACAGTCCCTGGTGTCCAGAATCCAGCCGTCGCCGGCCGGGCGGGCGGCCACCACCTCGGTGTTCAGACGGAGCGCGCCCTCGAGGCCGAAGTGCGCGGCGTACTGCGCCAGGTACGCCTGGACCTGCTCGCCGGCCGGCCACTCGGGGTAGCTCTTCGGCATCGGGAAGTCCGACAGCGAGTACTGCGCCTTCGGGCTCTGCGTGGTCAGCCCGGGGTAGCGCCTGGT
>Ga0335074_10011588_pt1 | contig 12326 bp, 10 predicted proteins | sample Lox_Sample_23_FD_206715 | JGI IMG/M metagenome (GOLD analysis project Ga0335074, IMG submission 206715) | Soil microbial communities from Loxahatchee National Wildlife Refuge, Florida, United States - Lox_Sample_2.3 | ecosystem: Environmental > Terrestrial > Soil > Wetlands | place: USA...
AGGATGTATCCCCATCACGGAGCGTTTCCCGTACAAAACGTGAGGCCAAACCGGATCACAAGCAGAACATGGTGCTTGGGATTACGCGCCCCACGAAGGTTCTTGATGAAGAAAGCGGAATGACCAAGCAGGATCTGGCAGAGTACTACATGGCCGTGGCCGGCGAGATGCTCCCCCATGTTTCGGATCGGCCGCTGAGCGTGTTGCGCTGTCCCGACGGCATCGGCAGGCAAGCATTCTTCCAGAAGCACGTAAGCGCAGGATTGCCGAATGGCGTTCACACGGTCTCGATCGCAAACAAGAAGACCGGCAAGTGCGAAGAGTTCCTGACGCTGAACTCCGCGGAGGGACTGGTCGGCATGGCGCAGATGGGCGTTCTGGAAATCCACCCGTGGGGATCGAAGAACAATGCGGTCGATCGGCCCGACCGCATCATTTTCGATCTCGATCCCGATGAGGCCATCCCGTGGAAGACTCTGGCCGACGCGGCGCAGGAGCTACGCGCGCGCCTGAAAGAATTGAAACTTGCGAGCTTTGTGAAGAGCACGGGCGGGAAGGGCCTGCACGTGGTGGTTCCAATCGAGCCGGAGTATGCCTGGCCGGTGATCAAGGACCTTTCGCATCGAATTGTGGGCAGGATGGAGAAGGACAATGCAGCACTTTACACGACGAACATGCTCAAAGCGGTTCGCAGGAATCGGATCTATCTCGACTACCTGCGCAACGATCGGGAAGCAACAGCCATCGCGCCATTTTCAACGCGCGCACGGCCAGGTGTTCCGGTCGCGGTCCCGCTGGATTGGAAGGAATTGCGGGAGCCGGTCAGACCTGCGTTTCACGTCTCCGATTTTGACGGCTGGCGGCAGCGCTTGCGCCGCGATCCATGGCGCGGGCTGCTCGAGACGCGGCAGCATCTGACGAAGGAGATGCTTGTCGCGATGGGCGTGAAATTCGACGGCCGGTGATCGGGTCGCTCGCGGGCGCCTGGACTCGGGGCCGAAAAGCAGACGAGATTGCTGCTTCGTTCCAATTGCAGCGTCGAGTTGTTGACAATTGCGGGCTGACTCCGCGAGTTCTGCAGGTTCGCTGCTTCTGTCAATACTTTACAATCGCGGTGAACGAATCCGGCTTGAGGCTTGCGCCGCCGACCAGCGCGCCGTCGATGTCTTCCTGCGCCATTAGATTGGTCACATTGTCCGGCTTGACGCTGCCACCGTAGAGGATGCGCATGGCCGCGGCAACCTCGGCGCCGAGCAGGGTGGCCACTTCGGCGCGAATCGTTTTGTGCGCGTCCTGGGCGATCTCCGGAGTCGCTGTTTTGCCTGTGCCGATGGCCCAGACCGGCTCGTAGGCGATGACGATGGGCTTTGCGGCCTCGGCCGAGACGCCCGCGAACGCGCCGTTGATCTGCGTCTTGAGCACGGTCGCCGTCTTGCCCGACTCGCGCTCCTCGAGCACTTCGCCAATGCAGACGATGGGGACGATACCATGCTTGAGCGCGGTGTGCAGCTTCTTGTTGACGACCTCGTCGGTCTCGGCGAAGTACTGGCGCCGCTCGCTGTGGCCGATGAGCGTATGCGTTCCGCCGACAGCCATGAGCTGGCCGATCGAAGTTTCGCCGGTGTAGGCGCCCTCTTCGGCAAAGTGGATGTTCTGGGCGCCGACAGCGACGTTAGAGCCTTTGCAGGCCGGAATCACCGTGGGCAGCAGCACCGGAGAAGGGAAGAGCGCGATCTCATCGCGCGTATGGCCGGCGACCATGGGCAAAAAAGCATCGACAAATGCCTTGGCTTCGGCAGGCGTTTTGTACATCTTCCAGTTGGCGGCAATGAGAGCTTTACGAGACATTATTTCGAGGCCCCTTCGAACGGTAGGATTTTCGCAATTCAATTTTAGTGGATCGAGCTGAGCGTGCCGGGTGATGGCGGGCACAAGGCGGCCGGTCCCGCCTGCACTGGACTTGGGGCTCGGGAGAAAGGCGAGAGTTAGGACGAAAACAGTCACGGCCAGGGGATTTGGGGCAGAATGACTTACTTTCGCTCCGCTTCCGCCGCAGAAAGGACGGCATGCACTTCAGGATGATTTGCCGCAATTGACAGCGCGGTCGTACCGTCTGGCGTCGTCACGCTGGTGTCGGCGTGAGCGTCGAGGAGAAGCTTGACGACATCGGCTGACCCATACTTTGCGGCGGCAATCAGTGGGGTTTCGCCGGTGCCGCCACGCGCGTTGACGTCGGCTCCTGCCTTGATCAGAATGCGCACGACTTCTGCGTGCCCGTTCATTGCCGCCGCTTCCAGCGCGGTTTGGTTTCTGTTTCGGTCGGTGGCATAGGGTCCATCGATCCGATTGTTCACATCTGCTCCCGCTGAGATGAGAAGCTGGACCGCATCGGCGTAGCCCCCCTGGGCCGCCCAGTACAATGGGTCAACTCCGCGCGCGTCGCGCAGCTTTACGTTTGCGTGTGCGGCGATTAAGGCTCGCATCACTTCGACATGGCCGCTAAATGCGGCTGCCAGCAAAGCGCAGCCTGAAATTGTGTTGACGTTCACGTTTGCCTGCGCTGCCAACAGCGCCTTCACCATATCGAGGTCACCGACAAACGCAGCGCCCATGAGAGCGGTGGCGCCGTAGCCGTTGTGCTCATTCACGTCAGCGCGGGCACCGATCAAAGCCTGCAAGACGGGTACGGCTCCATGCTGTGACGCGTACATGATCGCCGTACTGCCGGATTCATCCCTCGCGTTGGGGTTGGCGTGAAGCGCCAGCAGCCCCCGCACGGCATCCAATCTCCTGTCCCGGGCGAGGTCTTCCTGCTGCGACACGACCATCAAGGCGGTGTGTCCTTGATCGTCACGAGCATCGACATTGGCGCCGGCTGAAGCCAGGGCACGCACAACATCCATGTAATCCACGCTCGCGGCCAGCATCAGCGCCGTGAATCCGTGATCTTCGCGGGCATCTACGTGGGCTCCGGCATGAGCCAGAGCGCGCACAGCATCGGTGTAATCCAGTCCCGCGGCGATCATCAGCGCCGTGGTCCCACCCTCGTATTTCAGTTCCAAATTGGGTTTGGCTGCGATTAACGCGCGGAGTGTTTCGAGGTGGTTGTATTGAGCTGCGGCCATCAGCGCAGTCTGGCCGCCGTCTGCCTGGGCATTGACGTTGGCATCGGCGCGAATCAGCGCCTTCACGACTTCGGTGCGCCCGCCGATTGATGCCACCATGAGCGCGGTAAGGCCGTGTTCGACTGGAGCATTCACGTCGTGACCGGACGCGATCAGGGATTCGACCTGGGCCAAATCGCCTTTGGCTGCGGCGATACAAAGATCGTTGTCGGGAGCTTGAGCGTGCACTCGAAAGAGACCGCACAGAAGGATGAGCAGGACACCGCTGAGAGTGCGCTTCATCTCACAGGCAACCTCGGCTCATGGATTGCCCAAACGGCTCGAACCTCGCGGCTCGTGGAGCAGCAGGTTCGAGACTCGAGCAGGGCCAGCGCGTTGGAAGATACTCTCCCGAAGCAGGTTTAGCAATACAACTTAAATGGAACGCCGATGCAGCCGGCCGCATGAGCAGACCGCCGGCATCCGTTCTCACTTATCCGTCAGGGCTTCTACGCCGGGCAGCTTTTTGCCCTCGAGGAATTCGAGGCTGGCGCCGCCGCCGGTGGAGATGTGCGTGATCTGGTCGGCTACGCCGGCCTGGTTAATCGCGCTTACGCTGTCGCCGCCGCCGATGATCGAAGTCGCTGTCTTGTTCGCGGCAACGGCTTTCGCAATGGCGTTCGTTCCGACGGCAAAGCGCGGAAACTCGAAGACGCCGGCCGGGCCGTTCCAAACGATGGTCTTCGCCGTCGCCACCACGTTCTCGATGGCGGCAACCGAATTCGGGCCGATGTCGAGGCCCTGCCAATCGTCGGGGAAATCTTTCGAGCTGTCCCACACCTGTGTCTTGGCGTCGTTGGCGAAGTTGTCGGCGATCACGTTGTCGGCGGGGAGCAGGAGGGTCACTCCCTTAGCCTTCGCCTTGGCCAGCGTGTTTTTCGCGAGATCGATCTTGTCCTCTTCAACGAGCGACTTGCCGGTCTTTACGCCGAGCGCGCGATAGAAGGTGTAGGCCATGCCGCCAACGATTACCAGCGTGTCCACTTTGTCGAGCAGGTTCTGGATCACGTCGATTTTGCCCGAAATTTTCGATCCGCCGAGGATCGCGACGAAGGGTTTCTCGGGCGATTCCAGCGCTTTGCCGAGATAGGTGATCTCCTTTTCCATCAGCAGGCCGGCGACGGCGGGCTTCAGGAAATGCGTGATGCCTTCGGTGGATGCGTGCGCGCGGTGCGCGGAGCCGAAGGCGTCGTTCACGTAGACGTCGGCCAGCGCGGCGAGTTGTTTTGAGAATGCGGGATCGTTGGCTTCTTCTTCGGCGTGGAAGCGGAGGTTTTCAAGCAGCAGCACCTGGCTGGACTCGAGCTGGCGCGACATCTCTTCGGCAATCTCGCCCACGCAGTCGGGCGAAAAGGCCACATTGACGCCGTCGGCCAGCTTTTTGTCGAGCAGTTCGCGCAGGCGGTCGACGACGGGGCGGAGCGAATACTTGGGATTGGGCTTGCCCTTGGGGCGGCCGAGGTGCGACGCGAGAATGACCTTGGCCTTGTGGCGGATGGCGTATTCGATGGTGGGCAGCGTGGCCACGATGCGCGTGTCGTCGGTGATGGTCGAGCCGTCTTCAGTAAGAGGGACGTTGAAATCAACGCGGATGAAGACGCGCTTGTTGGTCAGGTCGATGTCTTTGATCGAGAGCTTGGCCATGAGTTTGCCTTTCTTGATAACAGTGGTCAGTAGTCAGTGGTCAGTTGACGTCGGCCGTGCAGATTCATCCGTGCCGGTTATCACGGCGTCCATTTCGATTTCGATGCGCCACGCGGGGTTGAGCAGAGCGGCTACGACGACCATGGTCGCTGCGGGACGAACTGGCGAGAAGAACTCGCCGTGCACGCGGCCCACGGCTTCCCAGTCTTCCGCGTGGCTGAGGAACATGCGGGTGCGGACTACGTCGCTGAACGAGGCTCCGGCCCTGGCCAGCGCTTCGGCAGCGATCGAGAAGACACGGCGCGTCTGGCCGGCGGCATCTTCTTTCTCCGCGCCCACGGGTCCGGTTCCCGCGAGATGCACGACGTTGCCCACGCGCACCGCACGCGAGAAGCCGATGATGGGCTCGAATGGCGATCCGCCGGTGATGTTGGTGCGCATGGAAATTCAGGTGTCAGGGTTCAGGTGTCAGGGATCAGAGAGCGGCGCCAGCGAGCCAAGGAGCTTCATCTGACCCCTGAAACCTGATCCCTGCTTCTTACAGTCCCTTCTTCGCCAGGAAGCCGATCAGGTCGACGACGCGGTTGGAGTAGCCCCACTCGTTGTCGTACCAGCTGATGACCTTGGCGGAGTTACCGACAACCTTGGTCAACGGCGCGTCGAAGATGGAGCTGCGCTTGTCGCCCTTGAAATCTGAGCTGACCAGTTCGTTGGTTTCGTAGCCAAGGATGCCTTTGAGCGAGCCTTCGGACGCAGCTTTCATTGCCGCGTTGATGGCTTCGGCGGTCGCCGGCTTCTCGGGAACAAACGTGAGGTCGACGACGGAGACGTTGGGCGTGGGAACGCGAATGGCAAAGCCGTCGAGCTTGCCGGCCGTCTCAGGAATGACCAGCTTGAGAGCCTTGGCGGCGCCGGTCGAGGTGGGAATCATCGAGAGCGCGGCAGCGCGGGCGCGACGCAGGTCCTTGTGCGGAAAGTCGAGGATGACCTGGTCGTTGGTATAGCTGTGAATGGTCGTCATGATGCCGCTGACGATGCCGAAGTTCTCCATGAGGACCTTCACCACGGGAGCCAGGCAGTTGGTGGTACAGCTGGCGTTCGAAATGATGTTGTGCTTGGCCGGATCGTACTTCGCGTCATTCACGCCCAGCACGATGGTGATGTCTTCGTTCTTGGCGGGCGCCGAGATGATCACCTTCTTGACCGTCGGTCCCAGGTGGGTCTTGGCCTGCTCCGCATCGGTAAAGCGGCCAGTCGATTCGACCACAATCTGCGCGCCCACATCGGCCCAGGGCAGCTTCGCCGGGTCCTTCTCAGCGAACACCTTGATCTTTTTGCCGTCGACCGAGATGAAGTCGCCGTCGACCTTGATCTCGTTGGGCAGATTGCCCAGGATCGAGTCGTACTTGAGCAGGTGCGCCAGCGTTGCCGGGCTTGTCAAGTCGTTGACGGCGACAAAATCGATATCATGATTGCCGAGCGCGGCGCGCAAAACATTGCGCCCAATGCGACCGAAACCGTTGATTCCAACCTTTACTGCCATACGTGTTTTCTCCTTCTTGATGGATCGGACTGATGCTTCAGAAATCTGAGTGGTGCCGTGTGCGGAGTGGCCTCAAGCCGTTTGGGAGTGTGCTGGAAGGGCAGGATTCAAGTCTGAGCGACAGCAGCGAAGATCTTGACTGACACTTTGGCCCAACAGCACTTCCGAAACTGCCGTAGAAAATCGATTCCACCGAACCTTTGATCGTATCATCCGGGGCGGTGGTAGAAAATCAACAGCGCCGCGTTTGAAACATACCGTTCCCTATCAGAATGATGACTTTCCCATGGCGGAACTGTATGTGACGGAGTGCACAGAATTTGCGGCACCCGAGCCCGGTGTGGTATTTGGGTTGAAGACAAGGCTTTTCGGCAAGGGATTTAGTCAGATGAGAAGACGCTCCAGACGCGGACCTAATTTTTCAGAATCCACAGGCAAAATCGGGCAGGAACTGCCGTCGAATCAGCCGGCTCCGCTTGTCCCCAGCTATCTTGACGATGTGCCTTCGCGGCCGATGAGCATGGCGCGGCCTAACGAAAATCGGCCGGCGCCCCAGGAACAGCGGGGTCAAGAACAGCAGCAACGCCGGCCGCAGCAGCAACAGCAGAGGCGGCAGGAGCGGCCCCAGCAGCAGCGCGCTCCGGAGCAGCAGAACCGTCCCGAATGGGATATGGCACAGGGCTCCGGGCGGCTCGAGGTGGAAACGCAGCCAGAGATTTCGCCGGCGCCGGTACCGCAACCCAACGCGCAGGGCCAGACGCCGAAAGGCTGCGTGGTGTTGGCGATCGGGCTGCCCGGTTCAGGCAAAACCACCTGGTTTGGCCGCCGCGGCATTACCCCGCTCTCGAGCGACCTGCTGCGCAACATTCTCTTCGACGATGTGGAGGAGCAGCGCTACCAGGGGCTGGTGTTTTCCACACTGCGCTCGCTGCTGCGCGCGCGGCTCATCGCGCGGATGCCCATGAACTACGTGGACGCGACGAATCTGTCGGCCCATGAGCGGCGTCAATGGATCAAGATGGCCAAGAGCTTCGGCTACGAGGTGCAGGCGGTATTTTTTGATGTTCCGCTTGAAGTTTGCCTGGAACGCAACCGAGCGCGCGACCGCAGCGTGAGCGAAGATGTGATGCGCAAGATGGCGGAGAAGCTGAAGCCGCCGGTGTTTGAAGAGGGATTCGAGAAGATCACGGTGGTGCGGGTGAAGAGCGGGGGGTAGCGGTGCCGAGGCCTCAGGAATCGCCTGCGATTCCCGCAGGCTCCGGAATGCCCTTGCTGGGGGCCGCGGGATGATCGTTGGGCTGATTATTTTGGCGATTGTTGCAGTGGCAATCGGTATCGTAGTTGGAACGGGAATTTACAACAGGCGGATCGATAAGCTTGTCGCCGACACGGCAGACTGGCTGGAGACCGACGCCACTATTCAGAGTGCCGCTATTCAGGAAACACCGCTGCAAAGAGCTCCGTCGCCTCCTGGGTTTGCATTTTCCTATTCGGTACGCGGCGAATACTTTTCGGGGCAGTTCTTTTTGAGGGCGGACCCGGAGCAATCCGATCATCTACTCAAAATCCTTCTTAATGAGAAATTTCCGATCCAGTACGATCCCGACAACCCGTCGTCATGGTACATAGCAGAAGCGACCATGGCGGGCTACGAGATCATTCAATATCTCAGCCCAGATTAGGAACCCGAAAAGCAGCCGCAGATCCTTCACTTCGCTGAGGCTCCGTTCAGGATGACAGTCCGTTGGCGGAGCATGAGTTGTGCCGGATTTTGCGGAACGCACACTGAAGTACAAGATTGGTCGAGCTGAGCTTCAGTTCTCCGTTGGCGTTTCGTCGATGTGGTCGATGACCAGCACGGGGAGCGAGCGCTTTTCCTTCTCCAGCTTCAGGCCGAGCTGCCTGTTCACTGCGTCGAAGAAGGAGACGGCGCCGTTGGGATCCGCCGCCGGCTGGCCGGAACCGGACGGAGGAACCATGCCGCCGCCCGCGCCGGCGTTGGCCACCCAGGACGAGCTGAAGGCCAGCCTAAAATCCCATGAGCCCTTGATTCCCGTGGCATCGCGGACGGCGCCGTAAATATATCCCGGCGCGATCTCCTCAAATTCGTCGGCGATCTGCGCCATGGTCATGTTCTGGCACACCACCAGTCGGTCGAGTGCCGGATTGGCAAGCCTTGGATCTTTGCCTCCCGGTCCGGGTCCGCTGCCGCAGCGCGTGTGGCTCGTGGGATCGGCTTTGGTGAGCTTCGGGTCTGCCGCAACCATCTTGAATGCGGTGATGGGCCGGTTTTCAAAGTGCGACTTGATCTCGAAGCGATCGACCAGCAAGCCGCGCAGCAGGGCGCGAATCTGGTCGTCGTCGAGAAGCGGGGGGCCCTGCGCTGCGCCCGGGTCCGTGCCGGTATTCAGCTTGGCCACGATGTCGAAGCGATCGGAATCGATCCACTTCGGCGCGCCCACCAGCACCTCGTCATCGCCAAAGTCGAGATCCCACGCAAAGTAGATCAGGGTCTTCAGGTTCAGGCCCTGCATATTGAATTCCACGCCGCTGAACCGGAACATTCCGCGGTCGCCGGGTGCGCTCGGCTTGATGGTGGCCACTTCAATCTCCGGCGGAGGCAGTGGGGGAAGAATCTTTGCAAGATCGGGCGAATCGGGCGTCGGCATTTCGTTCACCTTGTCCACCGTGACCACCGGCCGCGGCTCCATCTGCCGGTCGAACTTCAGTCCCAGTTGCTTTTCTACGGCATCCTCCACGTTGATGCCTTCCGCGCCAGCCATTGCCAACTGGCTTCGGTTGCTCCACTTCAGGTCGAAGTCCCAGGTGCCTTTCAGTCCGGTGGCATCAATGATCGGCCCGGGCCAGTAGTCATAGGTAAAGTTGTGCAGAGTTGGCACAAATGCCGCCATGGTGATGTTGTGGCAGGCGATCTGCATGTAATAGACCGCGCCGGGCCCCTGATCCGGCTGAGGCTTGAACTGGCATCCGCCTTCTTCCGAGTCACTGCCTCGCTTCATTTTGACCCCGTCTTTGCTCACCGTCAGCACCCGGGCGGGCGCGGAGATCGTGGTATCGTGTGCCACGAGCCCGAACCGTTCCTCAAGCAGCGCGCGCAACATCTGCCGCGCTGTATCCTTCGTGGACCCAGGTGGCATTTTGGCGTCGATGTCGTACCGGTCCATCTCTAGCCAGACCGGCCCTCCCGTCACAAAGCCGGGATTCACTCCGTAGGCAAGCGCGACGAGGTCGCGCATAGGCGCCTGGCGGAGGAAATAGCGGTCGCCGCGCAGGATCGGGCCCATCATGATGGCGTATCTGCGATGCGGGCTCGGGCGAATGCCGGCAATGATGAATGCGGGATTTGCAGTTGCGGCCGGGGCATTGGCGGCCGGCGCACCGGTTGATTGGGCGAGGACTGCAGCGGAAAGAAGAGCGAAGCAGGCAATTGACAGGAATGCACGCATCATTTTTCAGAACCTCATTCATGACCCGGCCGGCTTGATCTTCTGGCGTGCAGAGCCGGGATTTGTACCTCAATTCTGAACGCTATTGAAGGATGGACGGTGCAAAGCGGCTCTTGTGATCATGCTGACGTCGATGGTTCGCTGATCGCTCGCAGACGGGGATGAGCGGAAAACAACTCCGAAGGGATTGTACGGCAAATGCTGAGTTGAGGTCTGCGGCGCGGGCGAGGATGCCCGCGCTACAGCCGGGCCGGGAGGCCGGCGCTTGCAACAGCAGGAAGATCCCGGCGCTACAACCGGATTCGGAGCTTTAGACTGTTGGCATGAGCACTTCCCCAACGCCCGCTCCCTACACCGAACCATGGCTTCGCGGCACGCATGCCGACGTTCCCGCCGCGGGCCGCGCCGTGCTGCACGCGCTTGAGCTCGCTCTCGACGACCTGCGCAAATGGACCGCAGGGCTGACCGAGACGGAAGTTCATGCGCAGCCGCTCGGCCTTCCGCCGGTCGCGTTTCTTCTGCGCCACATTGCAGGTTCGGTCGATCGCATTCTTACCTACGCCGAGGGCGGCCAGCTTTCGGATGCGCAACTCGCCCTACTCAAATCGGAAAAGGTTGGGGAGGGGAAGCAAGAGACATTGGCCGAGCTTCTCGCGTTAGTGGAAGCGGCCCTGAAGAAGGCTGCGGGCCGCGTTCGCGCGCTGGCCGTGGCCGACCTCAATACGCTACGCGCCGTGGGCCGCAAGGAGTTGCCCACATCGCTGGGCGGCGCGCTGATTCACGTCGCCGACCACACGCAGCGTCATGTTGGCCAGGTGGTGACGACGGCAAAGGTGTTGAAGGCGCTCAGGGCCCAGGGTGACGGTCCCAGGTCTTAAAGTCGAGACATGGGCCCCCGTGGTTGGTTGAAAGGAATGTAGTCCCAGCGTTCATCAGTTCGAGGCCGGTGTTGGAGGATCGATGTCCGCCCCGGCGGTAAGATATACGCCGTTGCTCAGCGCCGCAGGCGGCAGCAGGCGATAACCATCGCGGGTGCGGATGCGATATTTCTGCAATTCCTTGCCTACGAGCTTCACGCTGATCGAGCGCCAGCCGCGGTTGGGGTTGGGTTGCGGATAGTAGGTGATGGAGTACAAGTGGCTGAGGTCGTCGCTGATGGAACCGAAGGCCTGCCTCTCCTTGCGCCAGTTGGAGGCGAAATATGCCTTGCCACCGGTGGCCCTGCTCATGCGTTCAAAGGCAGCAGTTGAAACCGGATCATCCTGCGCGAGCCGCGTGCTCACGATGTAGATGATCGTGCCCGTGTCCTGGGCCAGTTCCGCCACATCCTCGGGTGGAACAGAGCTGGCGTTGTCAGGGCCGTTGGAAAATACCACGATAGCTTTGCGCCCGGTCAGAGGCGCGGCATCCTTCACCGTGAGCAGCAGGCTGTTATACAACGCGGCGTCGTCGCCGGCTACCGTGCTGCGTACGCCATTCACGACGCGGAAACGGTCGGCGGTGAGCAGGGCGGCGCGGGAAAGATCGCGGCTGTAGGAGTAGAACGCGATCTTGCTGGCGTCGTCCATGGAGCGCACGAAATCGGAGATGGCATCCTGGGCGTAGACAAAGCCCCTGTACATGTAATTGCTGGTGTCGAAGAGGATGAAAATGTCGGCTCCGGCTGCTGCTGTACTCATGCCCGCAGCCCGGCCCGGCCCAGGACTTTGGTCGGGGCTCTGGGAGGGCTGAGAGTCGTCGGACCCCGAACCCTGGACTTCGTGCCCATGGCTGACGGTGTGCACCGAACCGTTACCCTCTTCAAAAGTGGCGATCCTCTCCGGAATCCTGTCTTCGGTGATTTGAAAATCTTCCGGCTTCAGCCCGCCTACATAGTTTCCCTTTCGGTCGGTCACCGCGACATTCAACTGCACCAGGTTGACGGTCACACGCAGGTGTGTTGTCTCGTCCTGGGCGGCAAACCGTGGCGCGCCGGCCAGCAGGAGCAGCGCGACCAAACAGATTCCAAAACCCGTAAGAAACATATATCGCTTAGTCATCGCGATGCGTACCCCCATTCGCCGACTTATTGTTTTGCGCGATTGAATTCCCAGCCCGGATGTTAAATTTGCCATCGAGAAATTCCTGACCGGTCTGGCGCATGGCGCGCATCAGGGCGGGCCAGTCGTCAATGCTGGTTGCCGAGATGTTGGCGACCATCTGGCGGGTCAGCTCAGGGACCAGGATGTTGAGCATTGCCGGCGGATAGCCTTTTTCGTCCGCCAGCCGCGCCCAATACAGGTTGCTCGACTCCCACGATTCGCCGAAGAGCCGGCTGGCATATCCTCCGGAGACGGGAAACGGCTCAACCGGCAGGAGCGCGCATGTGTCGGTCTCGGCCAGCGTTGGATGGGGCACGCCAAAATCCCGCGATAACCGCTGCGGCGAAGCTGCATCAGGATCGCGCCGCGCAAGGGTATCGAGTTCCCGGCTTGCCTGTCCCCAATTTGGCGCCTGATCGGGGTATCG
>Ga0335074_10011590_pt1 | contig 12322 bp, 10 predicted proteins | sample Lox_Sample_23_FD_206715 | JGI IMG/M metagenome (GOLD analysis project Ga0335074, IMG submission 206715) | Soil microbial communities from Loxahatchee National Wildlife Refuge, Florida, United States - Lox_Sample_2.3 | ecosystem: Environmental > Terrestrial > Soil > Wetlands | place: USA...
ATGAAGCCGTTGAGCTTCGCGATGGCGATGCCGGCCGCTACTCAGGCAAAGGCACGCAAAAAGCGGTCAAGAACATCGTTAAGAAAATCGCCCCGGAAATCATCGGCATGGAAGCCGAGGAGCAGGCCCTGCTCGATCGCAAAATGATCGAACTCGACGGCACGCCGAACAAAAGCAAGCTCGGCGCCAATGCGATTCTCGCCGTCTCCATGGCCGCCGCGCGCGCCGCCGCGCAGTCGCAGCAAACGCCCCTCTATCGCTACCTGGGCGGCGTCAGCGCCAATCTATTGCCAGTTCCGCAAATGAATATTCTGAACGGCGGTGCGCACGCCGACAATTCGGTGGACCCGCAGGAGTTCATGATCGTCCCGCATGGAGCTCCCAAATTCGCCGAAGCGCTGCGCATGGGCGTGGAAGTGTTTCACACGCTCAAGGGCGTGTTGAAGAAGCGCGGCTACGCGACCTCGGTGGGCGATGAAGGCGGTTTTGCGCCCAATCTCAAATCCAACGAGGAAGCGCTCGAGGTAGTCCTCGAAGCCATTACCAAGGCCGGCTTCCAGCCCGGCGAACAGATCAGCCTGGCGCTCGATCCGGCGGCCAGCGAGTTCTACGACGCCGAAAAACGTAAATACATCTTCAAGAAGTCCGATAAGAGTGAGTACACCTCAGACCAGATGGTGAGCTTCTGGTCCAAGTGGGTGGAGCAGTATCCGATCATTTCGCTCGAAGATGGCATGTCTGAAGACGATTGGGACGGTTGGCGCGCGCTGACGCAAGCGCTAGGCTCGCGGATTCAACTGGTGGGCGATGACATCTTCGTCACCAATACCGAGCTGTTCTCCAAGGGCATCGAACAGGGAATCGCTAATTCGATTTTGATTAAGCTGAACCAGATCGGAAGCGTTACCGAAACACTGGAAACCATCGAGATGGCCACCGCCGCGCATTACACTAACGTCGTCTCGCACCGGTCTGGTGAAACCGAAGACGCCTTCATCGCTGACTTCGTCGTCGCCACGCGCGCCGGCCAGATCAAAACCGGCTCCGCCAGCCGCACCGATCGCATCGCCAAATACAACCAGCTCCTGCGCATCGAAGAGGAGCTCGGCGCCACTGCCGGGTTCGCCGGCAGGAAGACGTTTCGGCAATCCAGTCCGAAGGCGTTCGATAAACAATGACGGGTCAAAAGAAGCCCCTCGTCCTGACCATCCTGGATGGCTGGGGTTATTCGGCCGTCACGGAGGGCAATGCCATTGCCGCCGCGCGCAAGCCGACCTACGATATGCTGCTGCGCAAATATCCCAACACGCTGATCCAGACCTCCGGCCCCGCGGTGGGATTGCCCGAAGGGCAAATGGGCAACAGCGAAGTCGGACATTTGAATATCGGCGCCGGCCGCGTCATCTATATGGATGTAACTCGTATCGATCGCCTGATCGCCTCGCGCGAGTTCTTCTCGAATCCGGTTCTGCTGGCTTCGATGAACCACGCCAAAACGCATCGCCTGCATTTGATGGGTCTCTCGAGCGATGGCGGCGTGCACTCGCTGCTCACGCATCTCTTCGCTCTGCTGAAAATGGCGAAGCAGCAAGCCGTGGAGCACGTATTCGTGCACTGCTTCATGGATGGGCGCGACACGCCACCGGAGAGCGGAGCGGGTTTTATCGAACAGATCCAAAAAGAGACCCGGCAGATCGGAGCCGGCAAAATCGCCAGTGTTTCGGGCCGCTATTACGCCATGGATCGCGACAAACGCTGGGACCGCATCGAGCGCGCATTCGGCGCCATGGTGCTGGGGGCAAGTGAAAAATCGCCGGACCCCCTAGCCGCGATCAAGCGATCCTACGAGCGCGGAGTCACCGACGAATTCATCGAGCCGGTCACCATCGTCGACGACCGCAACCAGCCCCTGGGCCTTATTCGCGACGACGATGCCTGCATATTTTTCAATTTCCGCGCTGACCGCGGCCGTGAGATGACCATGGCGTTGACCGATCCCGCGCTCGAACAACCCTCCCGCTCGCTTGCGCCCAAGAATCTGCATTTCACCACCATGACCGAGTACGATAAAACCTTTCAGGTCCCTTTCGTGCTCCCGCGCGAGCATCCCAACAATATCCTCGCCGACGTCATGGCGCAGTTGAACTGGAAAAATTTGCGCGTCGCCGAAACCGAAAAATACGCGCACGTCACTTACTTCTTCAACGGCGGGAACGAGAAGCCGTATCCCGGCGAGAGCCGCGAGCTGGTGCCGTCGCCCAAAGTGGCCACCTACGATCTGAAGCCCGAAATGAGCGCGCAGGGCGTGACGGATGTGGTGGTGAAGGCCATCGAACGGCGCGAATTCGACGTCATCGTCATGAATTACGCCAACGCCGATATGGTCGGGCATTCGGGCAAAATGGCCCCCACGGTACTGGCCGTCGAGGCCGTGGACGCCGGGCTCGGCCAGATCTACGACACACTGCGCAAGTCGGGAGGGTCCTGGATGATCACCGCCGATCACGGCAACGCCGAAACGATGATCGATCCCATCACCAAAGGGCCACACACTTACCACACCACTAATCCCGTTCCCTTCGTCCTGGTGAGCGACGCGCCCTTCATGCTGCGCTCGAGCGGATCCTTGCAGGATATCTCGCCCACCATTCTTTCGTTCCTGGATGAGAAACAGCCCAAGGAAATGACCGGCCGGAACCTGTGCCTGTAAGCGCCGAACCGATACACTGAAATTATGCCCAAACAATATTCCGCACCGCCGCCCATGTCGATCGACCCAGCCGCCAAGTATACGGCTACGTTTGAAACATCGAAGGGCAAAATTGTCTGCGAGCTTTTCGCTAAGGATGCGCCCAAGACCGTCAACAACTTTGTGTTCCTCGCCCGCGAGGGATTTTACGACGGCACCACCTTTCATCGCGTCATCAAGGATTTCATGATCCAAGGCGGCGATCCCACCGCCAGCGGCCGCGGCGGCCCCGGTTACAAGTTCGAAGACGAAACCAGGAACAATCCGAATAAGCACAAAGTCGGCTCTCTTTCGATGGCCAACGCCGGCCCCAACACCAACGGCAGCCAGTTTTTCATCACCCATATCGCCACCGACTGGCTGGATGGCAAGCATACCGTTTTCGGCCAGGTCACCGGCGGCCAGGATGTTGTCGACAAGGTGCAACAGGGGGATCAGCTGAAGTCTGTCACCGTCGAGGAAGGCTGACCCGTGGCGTTTCCCATTCACAGAATGCGCCGCCTGCGCGCTACCGAGGCGATGCGCGACCTGGTTCGCGAAACCCTGCTGCACCCGGCCGATTTCATTCTTCCGCTGTTTGCCTGTCCGGGCGAAAACGTCCGCCGGGAGATCAGCTCCATGCCCGGCCACGCGCAGCTTTCGGTGGACCGCCTGGTGCGGGAGTGCGCCGAAGCCCGCTCGCTGGGCATCGGCGGCGTCATTCTGTTCGGGATTCCCGAAACCAAGGACGAAATCGCCTCCGGCTCCTATGCCGATGACGGCATCGTCCAGCAGGCCGTGCGGGCCGTCAAGCGCGAAGTTCCCAAACTCCTGGTCATGACTGATGTGTGCAATTGCGAGTACACCAGCCACGGCCATTGCGGATTGGTGGTGGAAGGCGAGGTGGAGAACGACCCTACGCTGGAGTGGCTGGCCAAAGCCGCCGTCTCGCACGCGCGCGCCGGCGCCGATATCGTCGCGCCCAGCGACATGATGGATGGCCGCGTGGCCGCGATGCGCCAGGCGCTGGACGCCGCCGGATTTATCAATACGCCGATATGTTCGTACGCCGCCAAATACGCTTCGGTGTTTTACGGGCCGTTCCGTGAAGCGGCCGAATCCACGCCGCAATTCGGCGACCGGCGCAGCTATCAAATGGACCCCGCCAACGCGCGCGAAGCCATGCGCGAAATTCAATTGGACATCGACGAAGGCGCGGACATGATCATGGTGAAGCCCGCTATGCCCTATCTCGACATCATTCGCCAAGCCCGCGACCGTTTTCCCCTGCCCATCGGCGCCTATCAGGTAAGCGGCGAATTCAGCGCGCTGACGGCCGCCATTCAAAACGGGTGGCTGGATCGCGACCGCACCATTCTCGAATCGCTGACCGCCATCCGGCGCGCCGGCGCCGATTTCATGCTCACCTATTTTGCCAAGGACGCCGCTCGCCTGCTGGCTTGAGCGCTATTGCCGCACCGAGAAGCCGGAATGATCCTCGAGAGCCGCTTCGCTCTCTTCCACGCCGCGCACCTCGGCCCAGCGCGGGCCTTTCCATAAATACCCGGCCAGTTCGGAAAGCTGCCGGGTAGTCCCGACCGCGTACACCTGAACGCTTCCGTCGTCGTCGTTGCGCACCCAGCCGCGGACACCCAGCGCCGACGCGGAATGATTTACAAAATACCGGAATCCGACGCCCTGTACGCGCCCGCGCACCCGGTACAATTTCGCCACTTTGGGTTCGCTCAAAGCTTCTTGCTGAGAGGGTACACCACGATCCGGCGGAACGCCACCGTGCCGCGATTGCCCTGCAGCAGGATGGGTCCGGGTTCGGCCTCGTTGGTATCCAGCGCGATATTGGTCGGTCCATCGATGGTCTGCCGGTTGATCACTCGAATGCCGTTCAACAGCACCGTGACCTCGCGGCCCACCAGACGAACCACCAGCATCTGCCATTCTCCCGGCATCTTTCCGGCATTCAGAGTGGGCGCGATGCGGCCCAGGATGGCGCCGGTGGACCGATTGGAAAGAGGCCGGTCCGCGTCGTCGGCGATCTGCACCTCGTAGCGGCCGCGCAGAGCGATTCCGCTGTTGGCGTGCGGTTCGATTCTGTACTCGGCGTCGACGACGAAATTGAAGAACTTTTTTTCGGAAACCAGATCCGATGCTCCCGCCAGTGCGGTTAGCGCTCCATCTCTCACTACCCAACCCAGCGGACGCCCGGGCGTGGCCGGCTGCCAGCCCGCCAGATCGCGTCCATCAAACAACAATACCGGGTCCCCACGTTTCCAGGATGCGTCGTCTTTTTCGGGCAAGGCCGGCGCGCGAACGCCGGTCCACTCCAGATAGGTGGAAGGGTCGCCCTCGATTTCAAACGTTCCCTTCAGCTTGCTGTCTTCCAAACGCGCCCAGTACAGGCCTTTTTCCGGACCATGGTCTTTGCGGAATTTGGCTTCGAGCGCGAAGCGGAGCGCGCCCTCGGAGATGGACAGCTTAGGAAGGTCGTCCAGCAAACCCACGGGAGCCCCCATGAATCGCCCGCGGAGATTTTCCGTGCCCGCGCCCATCACTTCCAGCCACCAGCCGTGTTGGGATCCCGGCACACTGGAGGAACCGCCGTTCACCGTGATGTCCCACCGGCCGTTGAAGTCCTGGTCGTCTATGGAGGCGCCGAGGCAGCACAAAGCCACGGCTGCGGCGACGAATACAGATCGCACTGCGCTTACTTTAGCAAACTTCACTCGATCTTTTCGCCCGAACTGGTGTATGCGAAGCGCGCCGGGCGCTATTGCCGCGGCATCAGGTCTGACCGCTGGAGCAGGGCGTTGGGGTCCGGGTCGCGGCCCATGAAACCGCGGTACAGTTCGGCGGGATCGTCGCTGTCGCCGCGCGACAGAATGCGGTCGCGAAACCGGCCGCCCACCTCGCGGCTGAAGATCCCTCCCTGCTGGAAGCGAGTGAAGGCATCGGCGTCCAGCACCTCGGCCCATTTGTAGGAATAATAGCCGGCGCCGTAACCGACCGGGCTGGAGAATAGATGCGTAAAGCTGACGATCATCCCGTAATGCTCGGGTAATTTGGCCGGTGAAAACTGTTGCAGGATGTCGCGCGCGAATGCGACCAGATCCACGTTCGAGCCTAGTGGAATGTCGCGATGCAGCGCCAGATCGACGATGCCGAATCCAAGCTGGCGCATCTGGGCATTGGCGGCCCGGAAATTGCGCGCGCGCCGCATCTTGTCCAGCAGTTCGGCGGGAATGGGCGCGCCGGTTTGATAATGCCGCGCGAACAGGTCCAGCGCTTCGCGCTCCCAGGTCCAGTTTTCCATAATCTGGGAGGGCAGTTCCACGAAATCCCAGGCCACGTTGACGCCGGCGAAGCCGCGCAGTTCTACCCGCGACAGGCAATGGTGCAACAGGTGGCCGAACTCGTGAAAAATGGTCTGGACCTCGCGATGCGTGAGCAGCGACGGACGGTCCGCTCCGGGCGGCGTGAGGTTGCCGCAGATGATGCCGGCGTGCGGCTCCGGCCGATTCCCGCGCCATTCCCCGGTGATGAGATTGTCCATCCAGGCGCCGCCGCGTTTGTTCTCGCGCGGGAACCAATCGGCATAAAACGCGCCGATCAGTTCGTCGCCGCGGCTGGAATCGCGAATCTCGTAGTATTTCACCTGCGGATCCCAGACCGGAACGCCCGGCTTTTCGACCACCGAGATCCCGTATAGCCGATGAACAATCTCGAACATCCCGGGGACCACGCTCTCCAGCGGAAAGTAGGGGCGCAGGGCCTCCTCGTCGAAAGCGTAAAGAGCCGCCCGCTGCTTTTCGGCGTAATAGGCGATATCCCATGGCTGAAGTTCTTTTTTTCCGGAGAAGGCGAGTAAATCGGCATTTTCCTTCTTGAAAATGGGCTCCGTTTTCTCTCTTAAGTCTTCCAAAAACCGCTGCGCGCGCTCGCCCGCGTGCGCCATCCGGTCCTCCAGCACCAAATCCGCGAAATCGCGGAAGCCCAGCAGCCGCGCTTTTTCCGCGCGCAATTCCAGAATGCTGCGCAACACCGGCCGGTTGTCGTACTTGGTCTCGGTGGCGCGATTGACGAAAGCCTCGTACACCTGCCGGCGCAGTGCTTCGTCGTCCAGATAAGTCATCACCGCCAGATAGCTGGGCCCTTGCAGGGTAAAGCGCCAGGCAGGCTCCGGCAGCCCCTTGGACGCGGCGCTGGAGCGCGCCATAACGCGAGCGCTTTCCGGCAGGCCGGCGAGTTGCCGCTCGTCGGTAATCACCCATTCGTATTGATTGGTCGAGTCCAGCACATTCTCAGCGAATCGAATGGTCTGCTTAGCCAGCTCCACATCGATTTCGGCAATGCGCTTTTTTCCCGCCGTGTCCAGCTCGGCGCCATGGCGGCGGAAATTATCCAACGTTTTTTCCAGAAACCGTTTGCGGGGGCCCGTCAAACCGGCCGCCTCAGGTGTCTCCGAATAACTCAACACAGCCCGCCACAGCCCTTCATTCAAAGGCAGGGAGGAGTAAAACTCGCTGACCTTGGGCTGCACGGCATTGTAAGCCGCGCGCAGTTCGGGGGTGGTAACGACGGCCTCGAGATGCCGCACGATTTGCATGGCGTAATCCAGGCGCTCGGTCAATTGATCCAGCGTCCGCAGCGTGTTGGCGAAGGTGCGCGGTCCCGGTTGGGAAATCAGCCGGTTCAGCTCCGCGCCCGCGTCGGCGAGCAGTTCTTCAACCGCCGGCTGCACGTCTTCGGCGCGAATTTGGTCGAATGGAATTTGAAACTGAATTTGAAGCAGTGGGTTGACAGCTCTGGTAGGCGTCAGCATTCGAATTATATCTTTATCTTATGCCATCTTCGCATGAATTTGAGTAAATTAGCCGATTCCCTCCCCCCACGGTAATCCGTCGCTAAGATCCAGAAAGCTGACCCTGTGGGCTCGTGCCGCGATGATGCGCCGTGCCTATGTTCACCCGGTCGGTGAAAGGACTGTGTGGCGCACGCTCTTTATAGCGTGCCGTGTTCGCGCTCCAGCGAACGCTAGGAAGCTGGGGGGGTGCGAGCAACGCACCAAGACCCTGCGTCGCCAGAGTGGCGCCGCGGCACGCAAGAGTGCGTGCGCCACAATATGCGTGAGCTTACGGACGGATTACGGCCCCAACGCCCAGCCAGCGGAACAAACTCCCCGCTTCCCGCGTATGCTAGGGGTGAGTGGACTCCGAATACGCCATCGAAACTCACGATCTCACCAAAGTCTACCTTTCCCGCTGGCAACGGCGTGAGGTACGGGCCATTGACGGCGTTTCGCTGCAGGTCCGGCGCGGCGCCATTTTCGGATTGCTGGGCCCTAACGGGGCGGGGAAGACCACGTTCGTTAAAACCCTGCTCTCGGCGGTCCGGCCCACTCACGGCACGGCATTGATCTTCGGGCGGGACGCAGGAAATCCGGAAGCTCGGCGGCCCATTGGATACCTGCCGGAAAATCACCGTTTCCCGACCTATTTCACCGGAGCGGGCATGCTGGATTTTTATGCGGCGCTCTCGGGCGTGGAGGCCGCGCGGCGCAAGAAGCTGATCCCTGAACACCTGGAACTGGTGGGATTGGGTCAGTGGGCCGATGTGCGAATCGGCAAATATTCCAAAGGGATGCTGCAGCGGCTGGGCCTGGCGCAGGCGCTGATTCATTCTCCTTCCATTTTGATTCTGGACGAGCCCACCGATGGTGTCGACCCGGTGGGGCGCCGTCAAATTCGTGAGATTCTCAGCCGGGCGGAGGCGCGCGGGGTCACCATCTTCGTCAACTCGCACCTTCTGGCCGAGGTGGAGACCTTCTGCCGCGAAGTTGCCATTTTGCATAAAGGCAAAGTCGCGCTGTCGGGAAAGATGCAGGAACTTACGGCCGGCAAAGGGTACCGGCTCACCGTGCCGCAGCCTCCGGAAGCGCTCGCGGATAAGTTGCGCGGGCGAGCGAGTTCTTTCGCGGTGCGCGACGGATTGGTCGATTTCCAATTCGCCAGCCGCGAAATTGCTAATGGCGCGGTGGATCTGCTACGTGCCGAGCGCTGCGAGATCGAAGCGCTGGTGCCCACTACCAGCACGCTCGAAGAAGTGTTCGTCCGAACGGTGGCAAAGTAAATGGTGGCAAAGTAAATGGTGGCAGAGTAAATGGTAACCCTGGCCCTGATCCGCGACACGTTCCGCGAGGCGCTGGCCCGGAAAATTTTCTGGGGCCTGTTCGCCATTTCCGCCCTGATGATTCTGTTCTTCCTGTTCCTGCTGCGGATCGACATCGTCGCCGGCGGGGTTGCCACGGTGTCGCGCTTCGGCGGATCCACCAGCGTGCCGGCGGACCGGGTGGTGCGCGGCGTCTACGGCGGGATTGCGACGTTTCTCTATACGTTCGGAATGTTTCTGGCGGTTTTTGCGTCATCTGGCCTGATCCCGAGCGTGCTTGAGCCCGGCCGCATCGAGCTGCTGCTTTCGAAGCCCCTTTCCCGGACGCACATTTTGCTCGGCCGCTATGCCGGCAACGTGCTGGTGGTTTTTCTGAACAGCCTTTTTCTGGTGCTGGGCGTGTGGATTATTCTGGGCATAAAGACCGGCATCTGGTCGCCGGTATTTCTGGTTGCCATCGCCACCACCACCTTCATTTTTGCGGTGCTGCTTTCCGTCGTGGTGCTGATCGGCGTGCTTTTTGAAAGTGCGGCGCTTTCGACCATGGTGTCGGTGGCGCTCATGATCATGAGCCCGATTCTGGCGCAAACCAATCTGATGATGCGCCTGCTTTCTTCAGAGTGGTCGCGCGATTTGTGGCGCGTGCTTTACTACATCTTCCCCAAGGTTTGGGAACTCGGCCGGATCACCCTGGATGCCATTCAGAGCGGGACCTTCTCGGGATTCGCGCCCATCTGGACTTCCGCGTTGTTCGGCGTAGTGATGCTCGGCGCGGCGCTCGCGATCTTCGCCCGGAGAGACTTTTAGTGCGGCGGATCGCCCCGATATTGCTGGCCGGCTTGGCACTCATTTCCTGCCAGCCCCGGCAATCGGCTTCTTTGCATGTCAGCCCCGCGCTCGAAGCACTGGTGCCGGCAGACACGGCCGTTGTGCTGGGCGTGAATCTGGAGACGATTCGCGACACGGCCACATATCAAAAACTGATCGCCCGAGTTCCGATCCCGCAACTGGATCGTCTCGCCGAGGAAACCGGCCTGGATCCGCGCAAGGATCTTTCCGAGTTTCTGTTCTGTTCAAATGGGAAAACCGTTCTGCTGCTGGTGCGGGGCAAGTTTCGGGTCGCGGATCTGGAGGCGCGGCTCAAATCCAAGGGCCTAACGCCTTCCGATTACAAGGGTCACGCTCTCTTCGGGGACGAACGAGGCGCGATCGTATTTCTGAGCGATTCCACCGCCGCCGCCGGAGCGCTTCCGGAGCTTCATGCGCTTGTGGATCAAGCGAGCGGGCGCGGTCTTCCGGTTGCATTACGGGACCTGCTGCGCACGCTGCCCGCGAACGATCAGCTCTATGCGGCGCTCACCGGCGGCATCGAAAATCTCAATCTTCCGCTTCCGCGCGGGGGAAACCTGGCGAACGTCATGCAGTCGCTCCGATCTGTTGAGACCGCGACGCTCGGCATGAACCTGAGCAACGGGATCGATGCCGTCGCCCGAGTCGATTGTCAGACCGAGCGGGACGCCAAATTCATACATGACGTACTGCGCGGACTGATTGGATTCGGCCGGCTGAGGACGCCCGATAATCAGCCCGACCTGCTGAAGCTCTACGACGCCATTCAAGTGACGCAGCAGAAAATGCAGACCAAAGTTACGGCCGACATCCCGCAGGATTTAACCGGCAAATTTCTCGATTTGTGGCTGAAGAAATAACCCGGGCTACTTCTTGCCGACCGGTGCGGGAATCGCGTCGCCCAGGTTCATGGACCCGCCGCCTTCACTCACGTAATTGCGATTCCAGGAGGGAATTTCAACCTCGACGTCGCCCTCCACAACGCACTGGCAACCCAGCCGGGATTTGAGGGTGAGGCCGGCGGCCATATCCAGCCGGTCGGCTTCGTCGTCGTCCATCTCGGAAAGGTTTTCCATGCCTTTGGTGACGATCACGTGGCAGGTGGTGCAGGCGCAGTTGCCCCCACAGGCGTGCTCGAGATGCATCCCGAAATTCAAGCAGACGTCGAGAATCGATTCCGGCTTGCCGTGCTCCTGATAGGGCAGCTTTCCAGACTCGAATTCCACGGTCTTGCCGTCGATAGTGACCTTGGGCACGATCTATTATATCGTGTGCCGGCTTTTCGCCTGGTGCTGCATACTGATAAACAGTGTTTCATCTGATCGAGAAGAACATTTTCGCCCGAGTGGCTGCGTTCCTGGAGGGCCGCTACGGAGTTTCCGTTCCGACCGTGCTGGAGGAGCCGAAACAATCTTCGTTCGGCGAGTTGTCCATCACGGCGCCGTTTCATCTAGCGCGGCAGTTGAAGCGCGCGCCGGTGAGCATTGCGCGCCAGATCGTGGCTGAAATCGGGTTGATCGAGGGCGTGGCCGCGTTCGAAGTGGCGGGCAACGGATACATCAACGTGCGGCTGGACCGGGGCGCTTATGCTTCGGGCGTGCTGCGCGGAGCGGCGGAAGCGCGCGAGCCGGCGGCGGGGAAGATTATCGTCGAGCACACCAATATCAATCCCAATAAAGCAGCCCATATCGGGCATCTCCGCAACGCGGTGCTCGGCGACACGTTCGTGCGGATGCTGCGCGCGAACGGCCGCACGGTGGAAGCGCAGAATTACATCGACAATACGGGCGTGCAGGTGGCGGATGTGGTGGCGGGCTTTCATTTTCTGCGGAAGATGTCCTCGGGCGATGTGGAGCGCTTGATTGATGATCCAAACGTGCGCTTCGACTACTACTGCTGGGATCTTTATGCCGAGGTGTCGTCGCACCCGAACCTGAAGGAATGGCGCCAGGAAACCTTGCATGCCATCGAGCACCGCGAAGGAGAGCTGGTGCATCTGGCGGCCAAGGTCAGCGAGGTGATCGTAGGCTGCCATCTCGACACGATGGCGAGGCTCGGCGTGGGATACGATTTGCTGCCGCGCGAAAGCGATGTGGTTTGGCTCAAATTCTGGGAAACGGCTTTCGGGCAGTTGAAGGAGCGCAAGGCGATCTATTTCGAGACCGAAGGCAAGAACAAAGGCTGTTGGGTGATGCCCGCGAGCGCATTCAAAGAGCAGACCGGCGAGGACACCGAAGACAGCAAAGTAATCGTGCGTTCCAACAATACGGTGACCTATGTCGGCAAGGACATCGCGTACCAGCTCTGGAAATTCGGCTTGCTCGAAGGCAAAGATTTTTATTACCGGATGTGGCCGGGCAAAGGAGTGTATATCACCACGGCCGAGCCGCAGCCGCCGGTGGATCGCAAATTCGGCCATGGCGACTCGGTCTACAACGTCATCGACTCGCGCCAGTCGTACCTGCAGGATGTGGTGGTGGCCGGCCTGCGCGCGCTGGGTTACAACCAGCAAGCGGACCGCTCGGTTCATTTCGCGTATGAAATGGTCGCGCTGACGCCAGG
>Ga0335074_10011591_pt1 | contig 12322 bp, 7 predicted proteins | sample Lox_Sample_23_FD_206715 | JGI IMG/M metagenome (GOLD analysis project Ga0335074, IMG submission 206715) | Soil microbial communities from Loxahatchee National Wildlife Refuge, Florida, United States - Lox_Sample_2.3 | ecosystem: Environmental > Terrestrial > Soil > Wetlands | place: USA: Florida...
CGGGCTCGGGTGGCGGCTCGGGCTCGGGTGGCGGCTCGGGCTCGGGTGGCGGCTCGGGCTCGGGTGGCGGCTCGGGCTCGGGTGGCGGCTCGGGCAGCGGCGGCACCGCGACGCCGGTCATGTTCCAGCACATCGCGTCGTCGACGAATCCGACCGGCAATGGCATCGCCGGGCGCGCGTTCGTGTTCCACACGGAGTCTTTGCCGCCGAACACCGTTGCCGTGATGGGTGTTTCCGCGCCGGCAGGCACCACCGTCGCGATCAGCGATACGCTCGCGGGCTCGTGGTCTGGCGCGGTCTGTAAAACGAGCGGCGGTGCCGACAGTACCGAGGCCTGGGTATTCGTTCAGCCGCTCGGGGCCACTGGCGGCCCCGACACCATCAGCATCGGCGTCGGCTCATCCAATACGCAGCCGGTACAGTTCGATGTCACATTCTGGCAGAACATCAACACATCGTCGCCGGCCAACGGCTCCCTCTGCACGGGCAATATCACGCCGAGCTCAGCCGGCTCCATCCAGCCCGGATCTTTCACCCCGACCGCGAACAATGATGCAAACGGCGGCAACGTCATATGGAACTATACGCCGATCTGCACCGGCTACGCCTCGGGAAACCCGACACAGTGGGTGCCCGCATCCGGATTTTCTCTACTCAATGGCGAGATCATTTGGACGAACGATCAGGGGTTTCCGCAGGCCTCGCAGTATTACGTTCAAACCACACAAGCCTCCGTCACACCCTCGATCACGGCAACGGGAGACACCAGCGACTGTTTCAACTCCGCCTCCGTCGCCCTCGCGGTCGCCAACAACGGCGCGACCTCGCCCTCGGCCATCCACGTCGTTGCAATCGGACACGAGTCCTTTATTACCTTCTCGTCTCCGGGAACGATGAAAATTCAGGTCCCATGGGCGGGGAACCTCCGCGCTTTGGCATTCACCTGGCAAAGCATGTCGCCAGGGGGCGGAGCAGGCTCTATTACGGCCATCGCCAGCAGCGATGGCTGCAATTTCACGAAAACCGGCGGTGACGGCGGCGCAAATGTCTGGTACGCGCAGAATTGCTCTGCGTGCCCGACCTGCACTGTGAGCCTGACATGGACGGGGGCTTACATATCCCCGCAAGGCAGTTTCCGCTACTATGATGTTGAGAACGCGCAGGCTTCCTCTTTCCAGAACGCGGCCACGAGCACTACCTTTGCTTGTGGAACGAGCGTGACCGACGCACCGACGTTCACGCCCGCCGGAGCAAGCAGCGGCCTGGTGATCCAGGAGCTCGGCAACGGAAACGGACCCATCACCGGCTTCGGTCCCGGTGCGCCTGCCGGCGCGGTGTTCGACCTGTGGACCTTCACCGGACAGACAGACAACGACGTCGCCGACAACGCCGACGACAGCTCTCACCTTTACTACTCCAGCACCGCAACCCAGGACTGGAATTTCACCAAGACAAACGGTTCAGACGTCTGCTTTGCTGCAGCAGCGGCGTTCGACTGAGGAAATTCGTGCCGCGAGCGCGTTGTCGCCGCGACGCCAACAGCCCACGCGATCAGAACTGCCAGTACAGGAACTCGCTGCCGCCGCTCAACTGAGCGATCGAGATGGCGGCCAGGACGGACGTCGCGACGGCCCATCCAAACCAGGGCCTCCACTGCAGCGCTTCGATGGCGCCCGCCGCTCGGGTTCGAGCCTGCTTGTATATCCCCAGAGCAGGCTCATAGCCGGCGAGCAGCTGCAGCGTATTGGGGCAGAACAGGACAACGCTCACCAAGCCCGCAACCCACAGAGCGGCAAGGGCGTTCACGCCCATCGGCCCGAGGTGCAACCTTACGAGAGGTCCCAGATCCTGAATGAGCGGACCTTGCACGGCGAACCCGTGCGCGCCGGTCATGGCGGCGAGAATACTACCCGCCGTTCCGACGCTCGCGGCCCGAAACAGCACCATTGCCGCCGCAACCGACACGAACGTGATCGCAACGCTCAGCGCACGTCTCGCCTCGGCGAACCGCGCGCCGGCCGCGGGCCGCTGCGGGCGAATCAGACGCCAGCCGTGATAAATCGAGATATACGCGCCGTGCACCAGGCCCCAAAGAGCGAAATTGTAGCCTGCTCCGTGCCAGAGCCCGGACACGAGCATCGTCACCATGGTTGGAAAGACGAGCATGCTCGCGTAGGAGCCGAAGGTCGCCGTCCGGCGATCGAATCCCGGTCTTCCCTGGGCGGCGCGGCGCCGCGTGAGCGCGAGCAACAGCGGGTTGTAGACGTAGGACATGAGAAACCGTGTGAGGGTCATGTTCCAGTGTAGCCAGAAATCCAGGATATTCGTGGCCTTCAACGGCGAGTCGAAGTTGACCGGCAGCCGGATTCCAAAGAAACGGCCAAGTCCGATCGCCATGTCAGAGTACCCGGAGAAGTCGAAATAAATCTGCAGCGTGAATCCGAAGGCGGCGATCCACCCCGCAACGAACGACAGCTCGGTGCCGTGTGCCGCGGCACCATAGAGCGGCGTTACGAGCGTGGCGAGCCCGTCCGCGAGCACGACCTTCTTGAACAAGCCGAAGATGAACAGCGTCAGGCCGACGCTCGTATCCGTCGCATCGAACCGCCACGTCGCTGCGCGATACTGCGGCATGACTTCGCGGAAGTGCACGATGGGGCCGGCGATGAGCTGCGGGAAAAACAGGACGAAGAGGCAATACTCGCGCAGCGTGAAGGAATCGACACGGCCGCCGTAAACATCGACGAGAAATGCGATCTTCTGAAACGTGATGAAGGATATCGCGAGAGGCAGCGTGATCTGCAGAAACTCGAGCCGGGCGCCGAACAGGTCGTGGGCCGTGCCGAGCAGAAAATTGGTGTACTTGAAGTAGCCGAGAAACGCGACGTTGAAGCAGACCCCGCATACCAGCAGCGCGCGTGCCGCGCGCTTGCGGTCCGTGCCGCGCAGCGCCAACAGGCCACGGCCCACGAAGTAGTTGATGATGATGGAAGGCGCGATCAGCAGAACGTTGAGCGGTCTCCAGGACGCGTAAAAGACGAGCGATGTGAGGATCAACCAGTTCATGGCGGCGCCGCGGGAGATGCGCCCCACGAAGTAGAAGCCGACCAGAGTCAGCGGCATGAAGGCGAATATGAACTGGTAGGAGTTGAAGAGCATGGGACGAATCCGCCTCTAAATTGCCTCAATGCCTTTGCGCGCCTGCGTACGTGCGTGACAGCGCTTCCGACGGCCGGGAGCGAGCCGCCTTCTCATCCGGTTGTCCGAGGCAGCCCTCAATCACGGGTCCGGCAGTCCGGAAAAAGTCGCGTGACCAGCGCGCGGCGCTCAAGGTGTCGAGGTGCGATCCGTCGAACGTGCGCAGCCCATCGAGTCTCGGGGCGACGAACCGTACGTGCAGACGGGCGGCGATGGCGGCGGCTTCGGCGTACCGCGTATTCACCGTCGGCACCATCGTAAAAATCACGCATGCGCGGTCGATCGGAAGTCGCGATAGAAACTCGGCGCCTGCCCTCACCTGCTGCTCGACGTGAGCTTCGTCGACCGTCTCGACCTCGGAGGTCGGCACTGAGTCGAAGCTGCCGCCGTTTCGAGCCCATTGGCCGGTCGTGCGCGAACGAAAGAAGGTGAAGCGGTGGCCGCAAAGCCGGGCCAGCCGTCGGCAGACGAACTCCTGCACTCGCTGCCGGAACTGCTTGTCCTGGTAACGGCGGAGAGTATCGCCACCGGACATCACGAGCTGCGCCGGCTCACTGGCTGACGGCAGGAAAAAACCATCCAGATCGATGACGTACGCCTTCGGTCGCGACGCGAACTTGGTCAGCAGGCCGCTTTCGAAACGGTAATTTTCATCGTAAGCGAACCCGAGCAGGTAGTAGCTCGCCCGCGCAGATGAGAACCAGTCGGTCGTGTGCGTGCCGGAGAACGCCCATTGCAGTCGGCTGTTGCCCAGGAACAGGACCTCGGCATTCCGCACGGATGAGCCGATCGTAGGCTCGAGCGCGTACCAGAAGGCGCCGTGGTCGTAGTCTCCGTAGTGCTTGACGTCGCAGTAGGCGACGTAATCGTTCGAGGACGGACTCGCCTGACAGGCGAAGATATTGCGCCAACGAAGTTCGACCCAGGCAGCCGCCAAGGTCAGGAGCACGACGACGGCGATGTACAGGGTTGCGTTGGTTCGCCAGGCTCTCATCATTGGGTGGACGTCCTGCTTGGTTGCATGCAGGCTGATTCTCGACCCCTCCCCGGTCCGCCGGAATATCTCGAATCGGCATGCATCTCTCTGATGATCGGCAAGAGTACCTGCACGGGATCGAGGGCGGCGGAGTTGAGAATCGCGCTGGTCTGATCCGTGAGCAGGCGGGGAAGCCTGCGCACGAGTATGCGTGCTCCCGGAAGACGCTTCTCAATATCGGCGCACAGCACTTCGGCGGCGGCTTTTGCCATGGTGTACTCCGTCGTGTCCTCCGGCCTCGCTTCGATGAATACTGTTGAAGGATAGAAGACCTTCACGCCCTGAGGTCTGAGTTGAATGCAGGCTCGCACGAGATCGAGAAAGCCCGAGATATAGAACGAGTTGAAGTCGTTGAAGCGCCGCAGATCGAAGGGTGACGCCTTGCGGAGCGCAATGGGTGGGGTCGCAAAGTAGTAGACGTGGGTCGGAATCTTCCCGCCGAGCGAGCCGAGCTGCTCGGCCGCGGCGCGAAGCGCGTCGTACGGCATCGTTTCGCACTGTCCGCCCGCCTTCGTGATTTCACTCGCCACCGCCTCGGCGTCACTCCTGCCGTTGGCGTGCGTGATGACGACTCTCCCGCCTCCCGCGGCAACCAGCTTGGCGGTCAGCTCCCCGAGTCCACGCGAGCCGCCCACGATCAGCGCCGTGGAGCCGCGGAATTCATGCCCGCCCACGAGTGCTGCGGCGACCTCCATCGTTGCTTGTCTTACCGGAGGCGGACGCACCATCGTCTCGAGGGTGCCTTCCACACCGCCGCCGCGAATTCCGATCCTGACTCGCCGAAATCGCGGCTCCACCCAGGTGACTGCAAAGCCGAGTGCGTCGGGAGGCCCTGCGTCCCTCGCGAACGAGACATCGAGTGCCGCAAACAGCGAATGCAGCCCAGGGACGATCATGCCGACCAGGCACGACGAAGAGACCAACGCAGCGACCTGCGGCGCGCCGAGGTAACCGGCGGCAAAAGGAAACATCAGCGGCACCTGCTCGACCGACTCTGCAAACGGCAGACATCCCGAAAGTCCGTTCGTCTGTTCGATCGTGAGCTCTCGCGGGACCGAAGACGGGGAGGTCAGGGGTCCCGGATTGCTCTCAGCGCGCACGTCAGGCAAATCTGCAATCTGTCTATCCCCGAACCCGATCGAAGCTGCGACAGTCTCCGTGCCTTCTACGCACACCCGGGCGTGCAAGCTCTGCGGCGCCCGACGGGTAATCTCCAGACTGGCCGCATCTCCGATATAGATCGGGTTCTTGAACCGAACCCGCAGATTCATCGCTCGAGGGAGTGCCCCGCGCCCCTGGATGACACACTCTTCGAGAAGCCACAGCAGCGAATGGATGCCGTGCACGATCGGGGCGCCTACCTGCGTACGCCGAGCCACCAGGGGATCGAAGTGGATGGGATTGTAGTCACGACTCAATTGGGCAAATCGCGCGTGACTCTGCGAGTCGAAAATTCTCGAATTCATGGGGCCATCTTCCTGCCACACTTAGATGTCGAGCGCGTGACGCGGAGGAGCGCGCGCTTTCTTGCGACCCTTTTTGTTTTCTGATAGGGTCGATCGGTCTGAATATAACTAAAGAGTGGACTTGCATCGGGCCGCTGTCAACCGGATGGGGTCATAGGCTCGTTGCACGAAATGCGCGATGCGCTGCCAGTTCGCCGGGCAGACAGCCCGAGAAGATTATGTTAAATCGACCCGAGCGCTGACCTTGCCGTGTACGGTGGGGTCGCGCTGGGCGCGCGTTCGTTGACGTAGGCGAGGTCCGCGGTCAAATGCGCCTCGCCGATCTCTACTGGCTCCCGGCTACCGGAGACATCGCTGAGCGCATCCGCCAGCTCAGAGCGGATCGCACGTTGCGGTGGAGCGACCTGGTCGCGCTTGCCAACTGCCGGCTCGACTTCGTGCAGACGAATCAGCTGGATAAGGCGCTACAGCGGTGGCCCGTCGAGGCCGGACCGATCAGCAGGCTCAAACTGGCTCTCCTGTCGTCTTCGACGGTGAATCACCTGCTTCCCGGCTGCCGCGTCGCCGCCCTGCGGCGCAACTTCTACCTGCAGACGTTCGTCGGGGACTACGCGATGTACCTCGCAGACCTCCAGGACGAAGGTTCTGCGCTGCATCAATACGGTCCGGATGTCTTGCTTTGCGCCTTTCACGCACAGCATCTCATCGGGAACCCCGATCCGGCACTTTCCCCCCGGGAAGCCGATGCTCTCCTGGAACAGGCAGTCGATCGCATCGTGCAGGTCTGGCGCCTCATACGGCAGCGCTTCCACGCCCAAGTCATTCAGCAGACAGTGCTTCCGGTGCGGAGCCTCATCGTTGGCTCGAACGAGCACCGGCTCCGAGGGTCCTGCACAACGCTGATCGAGCGGCTCAATCTGCGCCTCCGCGATCTCGCCGATGAGCACGGTGTGGATATCCTCGCGCTGGATCGGGTCGCCAGCGACGACGGACTGCGTACCTGGCACGATCCGGTGCTCTGGCATCGAGCAAAGCAGGAAATTTCACCCGCGGCCGCTCCTGCCTACGGAGATTTGGTGGCGCGGTTGATTGCGGCGCAACGAGGGCGCTCCGCCAAGTGCCTCGTGCTCGACCTTGACAATACGATCTGGGGGGGCGTGATCGGTGATGACGGCCTGGAGGGTATCAAGCTCGGCCAAGGCAGCGCGCTCGGGGAGGCTTACGTCGACTTTCAGCAGTACGTGAGCCAACTCGCGCGGCGCGGGGTGATTCTCGCCGTCTGCTCCAAAAATGACTCGGAGACCGCCCGCCTACCGTTTGAGCGTCATCCCGAGATGGTGCTCAAGTGCGAGCAGATCGCCTGTTTCGTTGCCAACTGGAGCGACAAGGCGCAAAACGTGCGCCATATCGCCGCGCAATTGAACATCGGGATCGACTCGCTGGTATTCGTCGACGACAATCCGTTCGAACGCAATATCGTGCGACGCGAGCTTCCTAGTGTCGCCGTGCCGGAGCTGCCGGAGGATCCGGCCCACTACGCGCGCTGTCTCGCCGACGCGGGCTATTTCGAGGCGCTTCACATCACGGCGGACGACCTCGAACGCGGCGCTCAATACCGCGCCAATCTCGCCCGCGAGCAACTTCGCGCCTCAGAGACCGATGTTCGCGGTTATCTCTCGAACCTTGACATGGAATTGCGCTGGCAGCCTTTCGATCGCGTCGGATTGTTGCGAATCGTCCAGCTCATCAATAAGACAAATCAATTCAATCTGACGACACGCCGCTATACCGAAAGCGAAGTTGCGAGCCTCATGGCGGACGAGCACGCGCTGACCTTGCAGTTACGCCTGGCCGACCGGTTCGGCGACAACGGGATCATTGGTATAGTCATCGGTAAGGTCGAAGGTGATTCCATACGGCTCGACACCTGGCTGATGAGCTGCCGGGTACTCGGGCGGCAGGTCGAAGAGGAGACCCTGAACGTCGTTGTTGGGGAAGCACAAAGGCTGGGGGCCTGCCGGCTCATCGGCGAGTACCGGCCAACCGACAAGAACAGGATGGTCAGCGAGCACTACCGTAAGCTTGGTTTTGAGCTCGCGGAGGAGACGCAGGACGGTACGTCGCTGTGGACCATGCCAGTCCGGGACTTCTCACCGCACGAAACCTTCATCCGGCAGATACGGAGCGCGTGATGGACGACGGTCAGATTCTTACTCAGGTGCGCGACATCATCGCGGACGTGCTGGATCAGCCGGACCTGCAGATCAACGCCGGCACGACTGCCGCGGAGGTGGAGGGATGGGACTCTTTCAACCATATCAACATTGTCGTCGCGATGGAGCGCCATTTCGGCATCAAGGTCAATACGGCGGAGATAGAAGATTTGCGGAACGTCGGGGAACTGGTCGCACTCGTGAGTCGAAAGCTCAAAGAGAGTCGCTGAACCCGCCAGAGTGAGCGTTCTTCGGGCTTTCGCGCCGACCTTCCTGTGATCGAGAATCGGAGCGATCGTCAAGAAATCCGGGGAGCGATCAGCAGTTCCGCATGACTACCCAAAGGTCCATCAAGCGACTTGCGCAGTTTCTTCTGCTCGCAATCGTCGCTATCGTCCTCGCGTCCACCCTGGGCTCGGTCGTCTCGCCGAAAGTCGCCTGGCGAGTGAGGCTGTTCACCGAGAAGCTCACCGGGCAGATTCCACAGATTCCGCTGCCCCTGCTGGTGAGGTGGAGCCGACCGGACAGCCCCGTAAACCTCTATCGGCTGTCGAGCACGCCGAACGTCAACGCCGCTATCGTCAACGCGTTCAACGATCGCGCATCGGGAGCGAAGGGCGAGAAGACCTTCGGGCAAGTCTGCTCGAGCTGCCATGGGGCTGCGGCGCGCGGTGGAGTCGGGCCCAATCTGGTCGCTGCGATCGGCGGATTGAGCGATTGGCAGTTCTTCGCCACCGTCAAATGGGGTCGCCGCGGGACGCTCATGCGGGCTCAGCCTCTCTCGGATCTCCAGATCTGGCAGATCGAAGCGTTCATCAGGCAGGCGGCGCTCGATGCGGCGGTCGGCGAGAAGTACTCCGCCAACTCGATGGCTGCGTATCGGCCGGTCACCGCGGAGATGTTGAGCGCAAGCGCCCAGGGCGGGGATTGGCTCATGTATTCCGGCGACTTTGCCGGAACCCGACACAGCCCACTCACCGAGATCACGCCCGCAAACGTTGGCGCCCTGCGCCTGGCATGGGCCGCACAGCTGCCCACGGACGACAGCGGGGAAGAGTCCACGCCGATCGTGGTCGGCCCGTGGATGTTCGTAACGGAGCAACCGGAAGGCGTCACGGCCCTCGATGCCCGCACCGGTAGCGTTCTTTGGCAGTTTCATCGTCCACTTCCCGATGGCATCCCTCAGTGCTGTGGCGAGCCTAATCGCGGCGTCGCAGTGTTTGGCAACGATGTCTATGTAGCGACCTTCGACGCGCACCTCATCGCACTCTCCGCCGCTACCGGCGCAGAATTGTGGGATACGCAGGTGGCCGATTGGAACCAGGGGTATTCACTGACTTCTGCCCCGCTCGTGGTCGACGGGCACATCGTGGTCGGCCTTGCCGGCGGGGACATGGGCACTCGTGGGCTCATCGCGGCCTACTCCGCCTCGACGGGCTCTCAGCTCTGGCGCTTCTACACCGTGCCTGCGCCGGGGGAGCCCGGCAGCAACACTTGGGATGGCGACTCCTGGAAGCACGGCGGGGCGGCAGCCTGGTTCAACGGCCTCGCTTACGATCCGAAGTTGGGTTTGGTCTACTTTGGAACCGGGAACCCGGAACCTGCCATGATTCACGGGCAGCGTCGGGGAGACAACCTGTACTCGAATTGCCTGGTCGCGCTCGATTTGCGGACCGGCAAGCTGCGCTGGTACTTTCAGTTCACGCCTGGCGACGATCACGGCTGGGATTCCAGCGAGCAGCCGATTCTTACGGACATCGACTGGCAGGGAGAGAGCACCCCAGCGGTGCTGCTCGCAAACCGCAACGGGTTCTTCTACGCGCTCGACCGGCGGACCGGACGCTTCCTGTTCGCCAAAGCCTTTGCCAAGCAGACCTGGGCTGCTGGATTCAATGCGAACGGCCGACCGATACGGCTTCCCAACTCCGATCCGACCCAGAACGGCACCGTCGTCTCGCCACCGGCATGGGGCGCTACCAGCTGGTGGTCACCTTCCTTCGATGCGGCGCGCGGCCTGGTCTTCGTTCCCTCGGTCGACTCTGCGGACCTGATGTTCGCGGACAAGGAAACCGAATTCCACCGGGGTCGCCTCTTCATCGGCAGCGGCATCGAGCGCGCGCTCGACCAGCCGACCACTTTGGCTGTGCGTGCGATCGATGCGGCAACGGGCCAGATACGCTGGAACACGGTCATCGAGCAAGGCGGAGGCGAAGTACCCGGACAGATGGGTGGCGTGCTGTCCACCGCCGGCGGAGTCCTTTTTGCCGGACACGAGAACGAGATCGATTCCTATGACGCGACTAGCGGGGCTGTGCTCTGGCGGACGCCGCTTGGCACCAGCATTCATGCCGCGCCGATCTCTTACGCGATCGCGGGGCAGCAGTACGTTGCCCTCTTCGCGGGACGCACGCTGTTCGTATTCTCGCTGCCGCCGGGTGAGGCATCTCCAGCGGGCGCACCGGCGCCTGAGGCCGCACACAAGCTCCCGCGCCGGGCATTCAAGCGCGCGACCTCCCCGATCTTGCTACACCCGTTGAGGCCCTGACCTGAGAGCTGTGGTATCAACCTGAACTCAATCGAACGGGCGTCAGCGCCGCTTCGTCCCGACCCGCTTCAGCAGGCTCACGACCGGTGCAGGCAGATTTTGCCTCAGCGATTCTTTGATTCTCCCTTTTACCGAATAGACTTCCAGACAGGACTCGGGCACCGTTGAGGTGGATTTTGTGCCATAGAGTAGTTCCATAACGGCGTCGCCCACCTGGGCAACCGGCATTGCCGGCGGGGGTAGAACCTCGCCATAGATCGTTTTGGCGTCACGATAAAAATCCGAGTTGAAGCCTCCCGGAAAAATGTCGAGCACCCTTATGCCGTTAGGAAGAAGTTCGTCTTTGAGTATCTCCGACACAGCGGTCTGTGCAATCTTGGCACATGAATAGGGCAGAGTGTCCGGATGAAGATGGATCACCGCAACTGATTCAATATTGAGAATGGTTCCCCTGCTTTTCTTGAGATACTCAAGGCAGTCCTTTGTGAGGTAGTAATATCCGAAGAAATTCACCTTAAACTCTCTCTTGATAGCCTCCGGACTCATGTCCAAACACGAGCCTATGGTCGCCGTCGCTGCGTTGTTTACTATCAAGTCAATCCTTCCGTGTCTCGAGGTGACTTCTTCTACAATTTCATGAATCCGAGATCCATCGGACACATCGCCCTGCAGCACCTCAAGATTATGATTGTGAATCTCGTCATGCAGCAACTGCAGGTAGTCGCTGCTTCTCGCAACGGCGACGACGCGCCAGTCATTTATCAATAGACGTTTCGTAATGTCTTTGCCGAGGCCTCTGGAAGCACCAGAAACGATCGCGACACCTGGTGGGGGCGGAAATTTATGTCCTGCTTCAGCCAGCTCACGCATCCTCGCCCGGATTAATTGACGGGACTCTTTTCCATAGGTAGCCCTGTACTTCCTGGGGGGAAGGAGGTCACGAGGTGCCTGCGGAGATTGCAGCCAGTCATATGCTCGCCGAGCCACATCTTGAGCCCTGAGCATCTTCCTGTGCTCGGGAGGAGGCATATTTCCGACTGTTTCGATGTTATCCCAGATCGTGCCTACCCTTATGCCGCATTTGCGCCCCTCGTGTTCCAGTACACGCATTCCCAGCGCCAGGGCGTGGTTTGAAGCTGCTTCGGCTATCAGGGATGGTGAGTGAACCCCATAACTACTGACAGAAGAAATAGTAAGCAGGTTGCCTTTGACACCATTTTCTCGCCAACGCTTGATGGCCGCGATACCGATGAACAATGGAAGAAAAAAATTCGCATCAAAGCTATCTTCAAAATATGTTCCGGGAATGGATTGGAAACTCCCCATATAACCTTTCCCGGCGCTATTGATTATGGTGTCCGGGGGATCTTGCTCAGGCAGAAGATCATGGATGCCATTCGGTTGGCCAAGATCGCACAGCGAGAAGTGGCTTCCTAGTTCCGCCGCAAGCTCAGACAGTTGGCCGCTCAAGTCTACCAAATGGACCGCATGTCCCCGCTGGCAGAGCAAGCGAGCAATGGCCGATCCGATTCCACCGGCAGCACCCGTAACTAGACATTTCATGGCCTGGTCAATCGCCTGCTTTGGGTCCGGCACACTCGGGAAGCTGCTGCGTCGTCGGATAGCTCTGTCGGTCAATTCCCTGAACCAGCGCTCGACCAGATTCAACCAGTCCGAGCCGGTCGGTACGAAGTGGCAAATGAAGCGCGGCTGCTTCTTCAGCCGTCGCGGCACGTGACGAGGGCCAGAAACGCTTCAGTCGAAGGAAGTATTTCTCGAAGTACTCGTAGCTCAGCCACGCGATCGCCATCGAAGCCGCCATTCCGCCGATGGCCTGAATGGCCAGCGCGGCTGTACGGGAGCC
>Ga0335074_10011592_pt1 | contig 12322 bp, 12 predicted proteins | sample Lox_Sample_23_FD_206715 | JGI IMG/M metagenome (GOLD analysis project Ga0335074, IMG submission 206715) | Soil microbial communities from Loxahatchee National Wildlife Refuge, Florida, United States - Lox_Sample_2.3 | ecosystem: Environmental > Terrestrial > Soil > Wetlands | place: USA...
ATGCCGACGCCGACCGCCGCGGTCAGCGCGATCAGCGCCAGGACCCCCGAGTAGAAGAGCATGAAACGCTGGACCGCGGCCAGGATGTCCTGCCCTCGCGCGGTCGAGCCCGATGCGGCCGCGCCGGCGAACACCACGAACACGATGACGATCCAGATGGTGCGCCCGCGCCGGGGCGTCGTGGCCCGCGCCACTGACGAGATGTGACGGCGACGGCGTGAACGGCCACGCCTGGCTGACACTATTGCCCTCCTGGAGGGACGGCTCGGAAGCCGTCCATTACCTGGAAGTTTCCTTTACGGATCCCAGCCGCCAGCGCCTGAGATCCCGGCCAGTCCCCCGCTGCGGATGACGTTACCGTCCCGCATTACAGATTCGCAGCTAAATCACCTATAAGCCGTCACAATGCGACGCGTCTCGGTGCGCCACCGCCCGCCGGCGCTGCGTGATCTGTGCCAACCGACCGGCTCACCTCGCGGGAAAGCGCGCGGTATTGGCACGACACCCGCAATCCGATCGTTTGGGTTACTGGGCGACGCGGGCACAATTGTCAATGCGGCGGCCGCAGATAACCAGGACCAACTTCGGGGCGATGCAATGACGATGCGGGGACCGGCGGATGACGCCGGGTCCAGGGGAGACCCGACCATTCCGCTGCCGGCCCGGGACCTGCCCCCGGCCGTTCCCGGCCGCTTCGACCCGGGCGGCCCTCACGGCCCCGGAGGCTACCACGGCCCCGGCGGCTACCACGGCCCCGGCGGCTACCACGGGCCCGGCGGCTACCACGGCCCGGGCGGACCGCCCGGCAACGAGTACGGCTACGTCGCCGCCACCGCCACCGTCCCGGCGGCCCACGGATATGCCTACCAGCCGCGCGCCCAGCGCCCGCGCCGGCGCCGCGTCCGCCGGGTGCTGCGGCGGCTGCTGGTCGCGGTCGTCGTGCTGGCCTTGCTGGGCCTCGTGGCGTTCGGCGGGCTGATGGCCGCCACCCCGTCGGCCGGCGACGCCAGGCAGCTCGCAGCGGAGCAGGCCAGCGCGCACCATGTCGCCTACCCGGGCCCGCCGGTCCCGGCCCGGTTCGCCGCGGCGCTGACCGCGACCGAGGACTGGCGCTTCTACTCCGAGCCCGGCATCGACCTGTTCGCGGTGGTCCGGGTCGGCTTCGGCTACATCACCGGCCACGGCATCGGGGGCGGCGCCACCCTGTACCAGCAGCTGGCCAAGATGCTGTACACGAACGGCCAATCCAGCCCGAGGGACGAGGCGGAGCAGGTCGCGCTGGCGGTCAAGCTCTACCTGTCCTATCCCAGGCCGAAGATCCTGCAGATGTACACCGATGTCGCGTATTTCGGCAACGGCAACTACGGCCTGACCCAGGCCAGCTGCGGTTACTTCGGGGTCGAGCCGTCGCGCCTGTCCTGGCCCCAGGCGGCGCTGTTGGCCGGCATGGTGCAGGGCCCGTCGATGGACGACCCGCTCACCCACCCCGGCAACGCCCGCACCCGCGAGGAGCACGTGATCGGGCGGCTGGTCGCCACCGGGAAGCTGTCTCAGGCCCAGGCCGACGCGGCGCTCGCGGTCCCGCTGTCCCGCCTGGTCGCCAACGCAGGCGGCTGCTCGCCGTAGCCGCCCGGTGCGAAAACCTCGCCGTGGCCGCCCGGTCGAAAACCCTAAAGATTATCTTGAACGCGCATGCCGCGGACCATCTGGCCGTCCCTGGCCGGACTGGTCGCCGTGCCCATTGGGCTGCGCCCCGTAGCCGTTCTGCTGAGGCTGGCCGTTGGGCGCGGGGCGGAACGTCCGGTCCGGCGGCACCAGGACCGGCTGCAGGGAAGCGGATCCGCCCGGAATCAGGCCGTTCCCGGCGAAGCTGGACGCCTCGGGGCTGTCGGGCTGTGCGTGCCACACCCACTTGCGGTATGACCAGAACCGGAACACGGTGCCAATCGCGGTGCCGGCCAGGTTCGCGAAGTTGAACCAGAACTTGCCCTGCAGGCCCAGCGCGTCCTGGACGAGCCCGATGCACGCGTACTGCATCAGCAGCCCGACCCCGTTGAGCACGAAGAACATCACGCTCTCGTGCGCCGTGCCCTTGCCTTCGCGGTGCCGGAACGTCCAGTGCCGGTTGCCGAGGAACGTCACCACGGTGGCGACGACGGTCGCGACCGTGACCGAGGTGTATTTGCCCAGGCCGACGTCGAAGTGCAGGATGTCCGCGCCACCGATGGCCACAACGAAGCCGATGCCGCCGATCACGAGGAACTTGCCGCCCTCGTGGATCAGCAACCGGAACCGCTGGTACACGGTGCTGACGAGATTCACCTGGCCGCCTTCCCTATTCCCCGTATCCCCTCAGGACGTGCCGAGGTGACTCTGAGAGGGTACCCGGAACAGAACCCAAGTTTGCGAAACCGGGAGAAATCCAGACGCTGCCCATACCTGCTCTTGCCCGCGTGGCAACAGGATATTCGTTCGAACCGGCGTGATCTGCCAGGTAGTGTCACAGGGTGGCCGCTCGCGACGTGCTGATCCATGCCCGCGGCCTGGCCAAGAGCTTCGGCAGCGCGGTGGCCGTGGGCGGCATCGATTTCGACCTGCAGCGCGGCGAGGCGTTCGGATTCCTCGGGCCGAACGGGGCGGGCAAATCGTCCACCATGCGCATGATCGGCTGCGTGTCCCCGCCGAGCGGCGGCGAGCTGTCCATCCTGGGCCTGAACCCGCTGACCGACGGGCCCGCCATCCGGGCCCGGCTCGGCGTGGTGCCCCAGGAAGACACGCTCGACGTGGAGCTGACCGTCCGCGAGAACCTGATCATCTACGGGCGCTACTTCGGCCTGCCGCGGGACGTGATCGCCGAGCGCGCCGACCGCCTGCTGGAGTTCGTCCAGCTCTCGGACCGGGCCCGGGACGAGGTGGAGCCGCTGTCGGGCGGCATGAAGCGGCGGCTCACGATCGCCCGGTCCCTGATCAACGACCCCGAGATCCTGCTGCTCGACGAGCCGACCACCGGCCTGGACCCGCAGGCCAGGCACGCGGTGTGGGACCGGCTCTACCGGCTCAAGCAGCAGGGCGTGACGCTGGTCCTGACCACCCACTACATGGACGAGGCCGAGCAATTGTGCGACCGCCTCGTGGTGATGGACCGGGGCGCGATCGCGGCCGAGGGGTCGCCGCGGGAGCTGATCGCGCGGTACTCGACGCCCGAGGTGCTCGAGCTCCGGTTCGACCCGGGAGAGCATGAGCAGGCCGCGGAAAAGCTCGCGGACCTGCCCGTCGAGCGCATGGAGGTGCTCGCCGACCGGATCCTGCTCTACATCCAGGACGGCGACGCCGCGCTCCGCGCGGTCCGTGAGCTCGGCCTCGAGCCGCTGACCTCGCTGGTGCGGCGCAGCACGCTCGAGGACGTCTTCCTCCGGCTGACCGGCCGCCGGCTGGAGGACTGATGTCCGGCGCGTTCGCGCTGCGTGAGTTCCGGTTCTGGCTCACCAACTACCGGCGCACCTGGCGCGGGACGATCTACACCAGCGTGCTGAACCCGGTGCTGTACCTGGGCGCGATGGGCCTGGGCCTGGGCACGCTGGTCGACGCCCGCCACCCGGGCGGCCTGGGCGGCGTCAGCTACCTGATGTTCCTGGCCCCGGGGCTGCTGGCGGCGGCGGCCATGCAGACCGCGGTGGGGGAGTCCACCTACCCGGTGCTGGGCTCGGTGAAGTGGCTCAAGACCTACCAGGCGGCCGCCGCCACGCCGCTGCGCCCGGCCGACATCTTCCACGGGCACCTGCTGTTCACCGTGATGCGGCTGGCCATGAACTGCTCGATCTTCGTCGTGGTCATGGCCGCGTTCGGGGCCGTGGACTCGCCCTGGGTGATCGCGGCGCTGCCGGTGGCGATGCTGACCGGGCTGGCCTTCGCGGCCCCGATCGAGGCGTACGCGATCACCAGGAACAAGGACCAGTCGTTCTCGATGCTGTTCCGGTTCGGGTTGATCCCGCTGTTCCTGTTCTCCGGCACGTTCTTCCCCGTCACCCAGCTGCCCGGCTGGATCAGGCCGCTCGCCTACATCACGCCGCTCTGGCACGGGGTGGCGCTGTGCCGCTCGCTCAGCCTGGGCACGGCCACGATCGGGCCCGCGCTGGGCCACGTGGCCTACCTGGTCGCGCTGGCCGCGATCGGGGTGGCGGTCGGCCACCGGACCTACCGCAGGCGGCTGTATGTCTAGCGTCCGGGTGCCCGGGATCGACGACATCCCGCTGCGGGTGCTGCCGCTTCAGGTGCTCCGCAGCCGCCTGGCCGGCCTGGGCGGCCGGGGCAGCGCCCACCTCATCGAACGGCACGCGCGCGCCTACCGGCACGCCTGGCTGGTGCTGGTGTCCGGCCTGGCCGAGCCGCTGTTCTACCTGCTCTCGATCGGGGTCGGCATCGGCGCCCTGGTCGGCCAGGTGACCGGGCCCGGCGGCCGGCCGGTCGGGTTCACCAGCTTCGTGGCCCCGGCCCTGCTGGCCACCTCGTCGATGAACGGCGCGGTGTTCGACTCGACGTTCAACGTGTTCTTCCGGCTCAAGTACAACAAGTTCTACGACGCGGCCCTGGCCACGCCGATGGCCCCCGGCGACATCGCGCTGGGCGAGATCGGCTGGGCGCTGATCCGCGGCGGCCTGTACGCGGCCGCCTTCCTGGTGATCATGCTGGCCCTGGGCCTGGTGCACTCGGCCTGGGCCGTGTTCGCGCTGCCGGTGGCGCTGCTGATCGGCTTCGCGTTCGCCGGCGCCGGGATGGCCGCCACCACGTTCATGAAGAGCTGGCAGCACTTCGAGTTCATCATCCTGGCCACGCTGCCGATGTTCCTGTTCTCGACCACCTTCTACCCGCTGGGCGTGTACCCGAGGCCGCTGCAGATCGTGGTCGAGTGCACGCCGCTGTACCAGGGCGTGGCGCTGATGCGCGGGCTCACGCTGGGGGTCGTCGGGCCCGCGCTGCTCTGGCACGCGGCCTACCTGGCCGTGATGGGCCTGGCCGGGCTGCGGGTCGCGGGCTGGCGGATCAGCCGCCTGCTGCTCAGGTGATTCGCCGGCCCGAGCTGTCGCTTTTCGTCGCCTTCTGATTACACTAGGTAGTGATCATTAGGCCGCACAGACGGCTGGTGCCCGGCATCGTTCGGTGATAGGCGACTCGGGGGGAGTTATCACCATGACCATGCAGGCAGAGCAGCTGATCGGCTCTCGAGTGATCGAGGGGAATGGTCAGGTCGTAGGCACAGTCCAGCAGATCTTCAGCGACGACCAGGACGGCACGCCGGTCTGGGCCCGGATCCGGGCCGGGACGCGGGAGCCGTTCGTCCCGCTCGGCGGAAGCCGGTTCACAGAGGACGGCCTGAGCGTGCCGTTCGACAGCGAGAAAATCCTGAGCAGCCCCGACATCGACGTGGAGCGGCACATGTCCGAGGCCGAGACGGATGAGCTCAGGCGCCACTACGGGCTCACCGGGCCGGCCCAGGGCGCGCCGCCCGACACCGGCCGCGGGCCGGCTCCCGGGGACGAGGCCCGGAACGGCCACTCCCAGCCGGGCGAAGCCGCGCGAGGCGACGCCGCGCGTGGTGAGACCCAGCGTGGCGAGACCCAGCGTGGTGAGACCCAGCGTGGTGAGACCCAGCGTGGCGAGACCCAGCGTGGTGAGACCCAGCGTGGCGGCGCCCAGCGCGGTGCGGCCCAGCGCGGCGAGGAAACCCAGCGCGGCGAGGACTGGCTGATCCGGACCGAGGAGCGAGTGGACGTCGGCACGGAGATGCTGGAGTCGGGACGGGCGCGGCTGCACAAGTACGTGGACACCGAGCCCGTCGAGCAGACCGTGCACGTGTACCACGAGGAGTACGAGATCGAGCGGGTGCCGATCTCGGCGGAAGAGCAGGTGAGCGGCGAGATCGCCGAGGGGGACCTGGAGGTGATCCTGCACGAGGAGCGCCCCGTGCTGCACAAGCAGGTCGTGGCGGTCGAGCGGGTCCGTCTGAAGGTAAAGCGGGTGGACGAGGACCGGACGCTGCGCGACGAGGTCCGCAAGGAGCGGGTCGAGATCGAGGGAGACGGCGGCGAGCGCGTGCCGCAGCACGCTGGGCGGGGTTAGCCGGTTACGCTCCGGCCGGGCCGCAGAAGTAGCGGCGCGGGGTGGCCACCAGCATGGTCTCGATCTGGGCCTGGGTCACCCCGCGCTCGAGCAGCGCGGGCAGCACGTCGTCGAACAGGTGGCCGAAGTGCCAGTCCGGCGCGAACGCGCCGATCTGCTCCGGCCGGAACCAGTCGATGTAGCAGGCCGCGTCGTGCGAGAGCACCATCCGGTCGGCGTAGCCGCGCCGGGCCAGCTCGGCCACCGTGTCGACCCGCTGCTCGAACGGCAGCAGGGCGTTCAGCCCGAACCGGTCCATGCCGAGCAGGCAGCCCGCGTCGGCCAGGCGGGCCAGGTAGTCGAGGTCGGTCGCGTCGCCGCTGTGGCCCATGACCACCCGGCTCAGGTCGGCGCCTTCCTCGGCCAGCACCCGCATCGCGTCCAGGCCCGACTCCGAGCCGGGATGGGTGTGCACGGTGATCGGCGCGCCGGTTTCGGCGTGCGCGCCCGCGACCGCGCGCAGCACCCGCTCCACCCCAGGCGTCAGGCCCTGGTCCTCGATCGCGCACTTGAGGAACGCGGCCTTCACCCCGGTGCCGGCGATGCCGTCGGTGATGTCGGCCACGAACATCGTGGTCATCGGGTCCGCGCCGGACTCGCTGTGCCGGCCCCGGAACCGGAAGTAGAACGGCACGTCGTCGTAGGTGTACAGGCCGGTGGCCACCACAATGTTGATCTCGGTTCGCCGGGCCACCTCGCGGATCCGGCGGATGTCCCGGCCGAGCCCGATCACGGTCGGGTCGACGATCGTGTCGCAGCCGCGCGCCCGGAGCGCGTTGAGCTTGGCCGCCGCGTCGGCGACCCTGGCCTCCTCGTCCCAGTCGCCCGGGTAGTTGAGCCGGATCTCCTCGTTGAGCACGAAAACGTGCTCGTGCATGAGCGTGGTGCCCAGACGAGAAACGTCAACGGGACCACGCGCCGTCTCGACCTGCGCCATGCCAAGACCGTAGCGTGGTCCCGTACCGGCGGGTAGGTAGCCTTTGTCCGCAGGAGGCGGCACATGGACTTCGCTTTTGACGCGCGTACCGAGGAGCTGCGCGAGCGGCTGCTCGCGTTCATGGACTCCCACGTCTACCCGGCCGAGAAGGTTTTCGCCGATCAGGTGGCCGAGGCGTCCGCGGCCGGCCGGCACTGGGAGCGCCCGCCGGTCATCGACGAGCTGAAGGCCGAGGCGCGCGGCCGCGGGCTGTGGAACCTGTTCCTCGCCCATCACCCCGCGGGCGCGGGCCTGTCCAACCTGCAGTACGCGCCGCTGGCCGAGATCACCGGGCACAGCCCGGCCATCGCGCCCGAGGCGCTGAACTGCGCCGCGCCCGACACGGGAAACATGGAGCTGCTGGCCGAGTTCGGTTCCGCCGAGCAGCAGCAGCGCTGGCTCCGGCCGCTGCTGGACGGCGAGATCCGGTCGGCGTTCTGCATGACCGAGCCCGACGTCGCGTCATCCGACGCCACCAACATCTCGACCAGGATCGAGCGGGACGGCGCCGAGTACGTGATCAACGGCCGCAAGTGGTGGTCATCGGGCGCGATGGACCCGCGCTGTCAGATCCTGATCGTGATGGGCAAGACCGACCCGGCCGCTGAACGGCACCGGCAGCAGTCGATGATCCTCGTGCCCAGGGACACGCCCGGGGTCACGATCAAGCGCGGCATGCGCCTGTACGGATTCGACGACGGGCCGCACGGCGGGCACGCCGAGGTCGAGTTCCGCGACGTGCGGGTGCCGGCCGCGAACCTGATCGCGGGCGAGGGCGACGGGTTCGCGATCGCCCAGGCCCGGCTCGGCCCGGGCCGGATCCACCATTGCATGCGGCTGGTCGGCGCGGCGGAGCGGGCCCTCGAGCTGATGTGCCGGCGGGCCACGCAGCGCTCGGCGTTCGGCGGGCCGCTGGCCGACCAGGGCGTGATCCAGGACTGGATCGCCGAGTCCCGGGTCCGGATCGAGTCCGCGCGGCTCCTGGTGCTGAAGACGGCCTGGCTGATGGACACGGTCGGCAACAAGGGCGCGCACACCGAGATCCAGGCGATCAAGATCGCCACCCCGGCCATGGCCGAGTGGGTGATCGACCGGGCCATCCAGACCCACGGCGCGGGCGGGGTCAGCCAGGACTTCCCGCTCGCCCACCTGTGGGCGAACGCGCGCACGCTGCGGTTCGCCGACGGTCCCGACGAGGTGCACAAGCGCTCGCTTGCGCGCCGCGAACTGAAAAAGTACAGGTAGACCGGCTCGCGAAGGCCGGCGCTAGCGCGAACATCAAGCAGGAGGAACGCATGACGCAGGAGTCTGGGTCGGTGGCGGCGGGCCGGGTGGCGATCGTCACCGGCGCCGCGCGCGGCATCGGCGCGGCGGTCGCCAAGCGGCTCGCCGCCGACGGGATGGCCGTCGCCGTCCTGGACCTGAAGGAGGCCGACGGCGCCGGCACCGTCGAGGCGATCACCTCGGCCGGCGGGCGCGCGATCGCGGTCGGCGCCGACGTCAGCCAGGCCGACCAGGTCGCGGCCGGGGTGGACCGGGTCGCGGCCGAGCTCGGCCCGCCCGCGGTGCTGGTCAACAACGCCGGCGTGATCCGGGACAACATGCTGTTCAAGATGACCGAGGACGACTGGGACACGGTCATCGGCGTGCACCTGCGGGGCGCGTTCCTGATGACCCGCGCCACCCAGAAGCACATGGTCGACCAGCGCTTCGGCCGGATCATCAACCTGTCGTCGAGCTCGGCGCTCGGCAACCGCGGCCAGGCCAACTACTCGACGGCCAAGGCGGGCATGCAGGGCTTCACCAAGACGCTCGCGATCGAGCTCGGACAGTTCGGGATCACCGCGAACGCGATCGCGCCCGGGTTCATCGTCACCGACATGACCGCGGCCACCGCGGCCCGGATCGGCATGGATTTCGCCGAGTTCCAGAAGGCGGCGGCGACCCAGATCCCGGTGCGCCGGGTCGGCCAGCCCGAGGACATCGCGCACCTGGCGTCGTTCCTGGCCAGCGACGGCGCCGGGTTCGTCTCCGGCCAGGTGATCTACGCGGCCGGCGGGCCACTGTGCTGACCAAGACGGTTGTGACCCAGACCGTGCTGAGCTGAGGCGAAGGTGACCACCGCCGACGACCTGCGCGCCGAGGTCCTCGCGTTCCTGTCCGCGCACCACCCGGCGTCCACGGACCGCCGTGATTTTTTGAATGAACGCTTCGACGCGGGGCTGGCCTGGGTCCACTATCCGGTCGGCCTGGGCGGGCGGGGGCTGTCGCGTGACCTGCAGTCGGCCGTCGACGCCGAGTTCGCGGCGGCCGGGGCTCCCAGCAACCGCCCGGAGCGCAACGGGATCGGCCTCGGCATGGCCGCGCCGACGATCCTGGCGTTCGGCACACCGGAGCAGCAGCAGCGCTGGCTGCGGCCGCTCTGGACCGGCGAGGAGATCTGGTGCCAGCTGTTCTCCGAGCCCGGCGCGGGCTCGGACCTGGCCGGGCTGGCCACCCGGGCGGTCCGGGATGACGAGACCGGGTCCTGGGCCGTGACCGGGCAGAAGGTGTGGACCTCCTCGGCGCACCTGGCCCGGCGCGCGCTGCTGGTCGCCCGCACCGACCCGGACGTGCCCAAGCACCAGGGCCTGACCTACTTCGCCTGCGACATGACCGCACCGGGCGTGGAGGTCAGGCCGCTGCGCCAGATCACCGGCGAGGCCGAGTTCAACGAGGTGTTCCTGACCGACGTGACGATTCCCGACGCCGACCGGATCGGAGCGGTCGGCCAGGGCTGGAAGGTGGCCACCGGCACGCTCATGAACGAGCGGGTGGCCATCGGCGGGGCAGCGGCGCCCCGCGAGGGCGGCATGATCAACTCGGCCGCCCGGACCTGGCGGGAGCAGCCCGCGCGGCGCACGCCCGGGCTGCACGACCGGATGCTGCGCCTGTGGGCCGAGGCCGAGGTGGCCCGGCTGGCCGGGGCCAGGCTCCGCCAGCAGCTGGCGGCCGGACAGCCCGGGCCGGAGGGGTCGGCGGCCAAGCTGGTGTTCGCCCGGCTCAATCAGGAGATCTCAGAGTTCGAGGCGGACCTGCTCGGGGGAGAGGCGTTGCGTTATGACGATTGGTCCATGAAACGTCCGGAGGGAGCCAACTTCTACGGGCGTGAGGCCGGATACCGGTATCTGCGCGCCAAGGGCAACTCGATCGAGGGCGGAACCTCGGAGATCCTGCGCAACATCATCGCCGAGCGGGTGCTCGGCCTGCCGGCCGAGCCGCGGGCCGATACCGGCGTCCCGTGGAAGGACCTGCCGCGATGAGCGCCACCACCGAGCGGGCCGCGGCCGGGCTGCCCGACCTGCTCTACGGCGAGGCCGAGTCCGAGCTGCGGGCCGCGGTCCGGTCGCTGCTGGAGGACCGGTGCGCCTGGCCGGACGTGCTGGCCAGGACCGAGACCGCGCAGACCTACGACACCGGGCTGTGGCGGGTCCTCGCGGCCGATCTGGGCGCCGCCGGCCTGCTTATTCCCGAGGCCAGCGGCGGGGCCGGGGCGTCCTTCCGTGAGGCCGCGGTGGTGGCCGAGGAGACCGGCCGGGCGGTGGCCCCGGTTCCGTTCCTCGGCTCCGCGGTCGTGGCGACCGCGGCTGTCCTGTCCGCGGGGGGTTCCGGGGGGTCGTCCCCCCGGGTCGGCACGTCCGCGGGGGGCACCGGGGGGTCGTCCCCCCGGGTCGGCACCGCGGGGGATGATGAGCTGCTGGCCGCGCTGGCCGCTGGCACCATGACGGCGGTCCTGGCCATCCCGTTCGAGGCCGGGCCGGGCGCCCCGGCGCCGACGGCGCGGATCGGCTCGTCGCCGGCCGGCGACACCCGCTACCTGCTGTCGGGGACCGTGGCCGGGATCGCCGACGCGCTGCCCGCCGACGTGCTGCTGGTGCCCGCCGACGGCGTGCCCTACGGGCTGTACGCGGTCCCGGCCCGCGAGGCGGGCGTGACCCTGGACCCGGTGGTGTCACTGGACATGACCAGGCAGCTCGCCGACCTGACCCTGGACGGGGCGCCCGGCCGGCGGGTGGCGTCGGGCGACGCGGCCCGGCAAGCGGTCGCCGCGGCCCTGGCCGCCGGTGCGGCGGTGCTCGCGTCCGAACAGCTCGGCGTCGCCGAGCGATGCCTGGAGATGACCGTGGCCTACCTGAAGGCGCGGCGCCAGTTCGCCCGGCCGGTCGGGTCGTTCCAGGCGCTCAAGCACCGGGTCGCCGACGTCTGGGTCGGGGTGACCCAGGCCCGCGCGGCGGCCAGGTACGCGGCCGCCTGCCTGGCCGGCGGCGACCCGGACGCGCCAGTGGCGGTGGCGCTGGCCAAGGCGGCCTGCTCGGACATCGCGGTCCGCGCCGCGCAGGAGTGCCTGCAGCTGCACGGCGGCATCGGCTTCACCTGGGAGCACCCCACCCACCTGTACCTGAAGCGGGCCAAGAGCTCGTCGATCGGGTTCGGCACCGCCGACCGGCACCGGGCGATGCTGGCCCAGCTGGCCGACCTCCCCGGGCCGCCGTGAGGCGCGAAGCGCCGAAGTATCTGGTTCGCGCCAGTTGACCCGATCTACCCGTTACCATGCTGCTCGACGACTAGGACTTTCGAGCTGAGCACACATGGCAACGCCTGATCCCGACACCACCGCCGCCTGGGCAGATAGCGGCGCGCTATGGCCCGAGAGCGTGCCGGGGCCCGGCCCGGCCGGCGGGGTCACCGGACTGATCCATCATCTTGAGTTCTGGGTGCCCGACCTGGACCGGGCCGTGGCCAGCTGGGGCTGGCTGCTGGACGAACTCGGCTACGAGCCGTTCGGGAGCTGGCCCGGCGGTCGCAGCTGGCGCTCCGGGCACACCTACATCGTGCTCGAGCAGTCGCCGGACCGCACCGCGGGCCGCCACGACCGGTGCCGCCCGGGCCTGAACCACCTGGCGTTCCACGTGGCCGACCAGGAGATGGTGGAAAAGCTGGTCGCGGTCGCGCCGAGCAACGGGTGGCGGCTGATGTTCACCGACCGCCACCCGTTCGCCGGCGGCGAGGGCCACTACGCCGCGTACCTGGAGAACGCCGACGGGTTCGAGGCCGAGCTGGTGGCGCCCAGCCCCGTCCCCCCGCCCGAAAGCGGCTGATCCGGCGCTCAGCCGCGCAGGGCCGCCTCGACCTGGGCCGTGTCCTCGGTGC
>Ga0335074_10011593_pt1 | contig 12322 bp, 9 predicted proteins | sample Lox_Sample_23_FD_206715 | JGI IMG/M metagenome (GOLD analysis project Ga0335074, IMG submission 206715) | Soil microbial communities from Loxahatchee National Wildlife Refuge, Florida, United States - Lox_Sample_2.3 | ecosystem: Environmental > Terrestrial > Soil > Wetlands | place: USA: Florida...
CGAGGACCTCAGTGACCGTGCCGAGCAGCGTCTGCTCGAGGCGGTCGCCCACGGGACCGGATTCGCCGGCTGGCACGGCATGACGGCCTCGTTCCGCGCCAGCCTGCCCTACAACTTCCTGTGCGGCGGCGCGTTCGTCGAGCACCCTGGCGGCGAGGGCGTCGAGGTGCCCTACGACGTCTCGATCGTCGATCGCGACCACGAGGTGACCCGCGGCGTCGAGAACTTCCAGGTCGCCTCCGAGCAGTACTACATGCTCGTCGATCCCGCCGTGCATGTCCTGGCGACAACGACGTTCACCGGTGAGCACCTACCCTGGCTCGATGGCGTCGAGATGCCCGTCGCCTACGTCAAGAACTGGGGGGAGGGCCGCGTGTTCTACGTCTCCGTCGGCCACCTGCCCAAAGATCTCGAGGCCCCCCAGATGACTCGACTGGTCCGCCAGGGCCTCGCCTGGGCCGCCCGCAACCACCGAAACGAGGAGCCGCACCGATGAACCTTTCCGGAGGCGAAGTCATCGCCCGATCGCTCAAGGCCTACGGCGTGGAGTACGTCGCCGCCATCCCCGGCCACGGAGCGTGGGCGATGCTCGACGCCTTCTTGCAGCCCGACTCGACGATCCCCGTGATCCAGGTCTTCCACGAGCAGAGCGCGGTGCACATGGCCGACGGCTACTACCGTGCCTCGGGCAAGCCGATGGTCGCGGTGACCTCGGTGGGGCCGGGCGCCACGAACACGATCGTCGGGCTGGCGACGGCGTTCGCCGACTCAACCAGCGTGCTGCTCATCTCCGGCTCGCCACCCACCCACATGCAGGGCCACGGGACGATGCAGGAGCTCGAGCGCCACCACCAGAACGACTTCGGCTCAGTCGTGCGGCCGGTGACCAAGCGCAGCTGGACGGTCAGCAGCGCCGCTGACCTTCCGTTCGTCATGCATCGGCTTTTCAACTCGATGCTCACCGGCCGGCCCGGACCCGTCCATCTGGAGGTACCGATGGACGTGCAGGCCGCCATGGCCGATGTCCAGCTCCACGACCTCGCTGCCCGGATCCCGGTCGGCGTCGCCTACCCCGACCCGAAAGCGATCACCCAGGCTGCCGAGCTGCTTCGCACCGCCGAGCGACCGGTGATCGTGGTCGGCGGCGGTGCCGTCAGTTCCGACACATCGCAGGAGCTGCTCGACCTCGTCGAGAGCACCGGCAGCGCGGTCGTCACCACCTGGAACGGCAAGGGGGCCTTCCCTGAGGATCACCCCCTGTTCGCAGGCGCCGTTGGACAGACAGGCACGATCCCGGGCAACAGCGTCGCCGCGGCCGCGGACATGGTCGTCTCGGTCGGCTGCCGCTTCACGGACTGGTCCGCGTCGAGCTACCGGCGCGGCATCTCGTTCTCGATCCCGCCCGCCAAGCTGATCCACATCGACATCGATCCACACGAGATCGGCAAGAACTACCCGACGGCCGTCGGCATCGTCGCCGACGCCAAGCCCGCCCTGGCGGCGCTCGTCGCTGAGCTCGGACCGGATGGCGGCGCGGCGGACCGGAAGTACTTCCTCGCCGAGCTCGAGAAGCTCAAGCGTGCGTGGGAGGAGGTGACCGCTGAGCGGGTCGACAGCGAGGAGAGCCCGTTCACCTCGCAGCGCCCGCTACGAGACCTGCGCCGGGCGCTCCCCCGCGACGGCATCGTCGTCGTCGGCTCCGGCAACACGCAGGGCGCCGTCAAGCAGAGCTTCCCGGTCTACGAGCCGCGGACCCACCTGACCTCGGGCAGCTACTCGTCGATGGGCTGGGCGGTACCCGCCTCGATCGGCGCCCAGCTCGCGCAGCCCGGCCGTAAGGTCGTGTGCGTGACCGGCGACGGCGACTTCCTGCAAACACTCCAGGAGGTGGCCGTGTGCGTGACCAACGCCATCCCGGTCACCTTCGTGGTCCAGAACAACAGCGGCTACATGTCGATCCGCGGCGGGCAGCGCAAGATCATGGATCGCCACGTCGCCAGCGAGTTCACGCGCCCGGACGGGACCCCGTACTCGCCGGACTTCGTCGCCTTCGCCAAGAGCTTTGGGCTCGAAGCGTGGCGGGCGGACAGCTCGGATGAGCTCGAGAGCACGCTCAAGCGCGCCATCGACAGCGACGGGCCGACGCTGGTCGAAGTGCCCACGGCACGCGACGCCGCCGGGCCTTGGGTGCCCGGCTGGTGGGACTTCCCGGTGCCCGGCTACATCAACGACGAGCGCCAGACCGAGTACGAAGAGGGGCGGGCCGAAGAGCAGCATGTCTGAACGGCTGAGCGCTGGCTCGCTCGGACCGATCTCTCTCGCCCATCTCTGCACCGACCTCTCCCAGGGTGCCCTGCCGGCCCTCCTGCCGTTCCTGATCATCCAGCGGGGCCTCGGGCTGCCCGCAGCTGCAGCGCTCATCACCGCCGGAACCATCGGTTCCTCGATCATCCAGCCCGTCTTCGGGGTGTGGAGCGACCGCCTCTCACGACCGGCGCTGATGCCCCTCGGAGTGGCGCTCGCGGCGATCGGAATCGGCACCGTCGGTCTCGTCCACTCCTACGCCCTGATGTTGGCGGCGGTCGGAGTGATGGGCATCGGGGTCGCGGCCTTCCATCCCGAGGCGGCACGCGTCGCCAACCGCGTCTCCGGCAACCGTCGCGGAAGAGGGATGAGCTACTTCGCGGTCGGCGGCAACCTCGGCTACGCAATCGGGCCGCTGATCACGATTCCGATCGTGCTCGGGCTCGGGCTCGATGGCACACCGCTCATCACCGTCCCCGGGTTGATCGCTGCCGCGATCCTCTTTCGCCGGCTTCCCGTGATCACGGCACAGCTCGAGCCGCCGGCCAACGCCGCACCGGCGACTGGCGAAGGACAGCGCTCCCAGTGGGCTCCGTTCTGGCGGCTGGTGACGGCAGTCGTGCTCCGCACCGTGCCGTTCTTCACCCTCCAGGCGCTCGTCCCGATCTACTTCGTGCGCCATTTCAAAGCCAGCACGGCGCTCGGCGGATTGGCGCTGACGCTGATGCTCCTCGGGGGCGCGGCCGGCACCCTGGTCGGCGGGCGCTGTGCCGACCGTTTCGGTCGTAAGTCCGTGATGGTCGCGGCGATGGCGCCATTGACGCTCCTGCTGCTCGGGCTTCGCTACGCCGGCCTGGCCGAGTTTGTCGTGTTGCTGACCCTCGTGGGCTTCGTGCTGGAAGGGCCGTTCTCGACCTCGGTCCTGATCGGTCAGGAGTTTCTACCGGCGCGGGTCGGGCTGGCATCGGGGATCACCTACGGCCTCGATATGGGGCTCGGCGGACTCGGCGCCAGTGGCATGGGGGCGCTCGCGGGGAGCGCCGGGATTCGCTTCGCGATCAGCCTGCTGCCCGCGTTCACCGCGCTCTCGCTGCTGCTGGCGATATCGCTCCCCGCCGGAGGGGCGACGACCGCGCGGCTGGCGGGCGGGGCAGCCGGCCGGCGATGGCGCCGGTTCACGCCGCCGAGGGCGCGGGAGGATCTTGGATGAGCTCGATACTGGCGATGCAGCGATCGGCGAGCGTCGTCGCCGCCCCGGCCAGAAGCTCTTGGGCCTCGAAGAACGCGCCCGCGACCACCGGCAGCATCGCATTCAGCTGCAGCTGCGCGGCGTCGAGCGCGAGCACCACGGTCATGTCGAGCCTGTGGATCTTGAGGCTCGCCTGGTTCGCGTACTCGGGCACGACGGGATTCACCTTGCCCGGCATCATCGTCGAGCCCGCCTGCACGGCGGGGAGCGAGAGCTCGTCGAGGCCCGTCCGCGGACCCGAGGACAGGAGGCGCAGGTCGTTGGCGAGCTTGGCCAGCGCCACTGCGGCGGCCCGGATCGCCCCTGAGTAGCCGAGCAGGCTGTTGCCCGCGGCGCCGTCAGTCCGGTGCCGACGGCCGTGCCTCCGAGATTGATCTCCAGCAGCGCCTCGGCGCTTCGATCGAGCGCTGCGAGCGGGGGCATTACGCGGTCTGGCGGATCCGGTCGAGCCGCTCCTGGGCGCTGCGAGCGTGACCCGGGAGCTGCTCGGCCTCGCAAATGGCAACAATCGTCGGCGCGATCGCGGCCGATCCCAGCTCGTCGGCGCGCTGGTAGGTGAGCGTCTTGAGGAACTTGCCCACCCACAGTCCGCCCGTGTAGCGCGCGGCGCCTGCGGTGGGCAGCACGTGGTTGGTTCCGATCCCCTTGTCGCCGTAGGGCACGCTCGTCTGGTCACCGAGGAACAGCGACCCGTAGTTGCGCAGCCGCTGCAGGTACCAGTCTGGATCGGTGGTGTGGACTTCGACATGCTCGGCCGCCAGCCGGTCGGCAACCTGGAGAGCCTCCTCGTCGGTGTCGCACAGGACCACCTGGCCGTAGCCGTCCCATGCCTCGGAGGCGACCTTGCTGGTCGACAGATCGAGCAGCCGGCGCGCAATTGCCGCCTGCGCCTCTTCGGCGACGGACGTAGAGGTCGAGACGAGCCAACCAACCGAGGTCGGACCGTGCTCGAGCTGCCCGACGAGATCGGCCGCGATCAGCTCGGGGTCGGCCGAGCCATCGGCGATTATGAGGATCTCGGTCGGTCCAGCCAGCAGATCGATGCCTACGCGGCCGAACAGCTGGCGCTTGGCCTCGGCCACGTAGGCGTTGCCGGCGCCGACGATCATCTCGACCGGCGGCACGTCCTCTATCCCGAACGCCAGCGCCGCCAGCCCGTGGGCGCCGCCCAGGCAGACAACGGTCTCCGCGCCGCCGATCCGCATCGCGTAAAGCATCGCCGGGTCGATCCCATCCCCGTTGAGCGGCGGGGCGCAGGCGACGATCCGCTCGACGCCCGCCTCGGCGGCGACGATCGTCGTCATCAGCGAGGACGCGATCAACGGGTAGCGTCCACCCGGCGCATAGGCGCCGACCGACTGGACCGGAATATGCCGGTGGCCGAGGACGATCCCGGGCAGCGTCGTGATCTCGAGGTCGGTGAACATCGCCCGCTGCGCGGCGGCGAACCGGCGGATCTGCTCGGCGGCCAGATCGATGTGCTGGCGGAGCTGCTCGGGCACGCGCTCCGTCGCCCGGTCGACGACATCGGGGTCGACCGTGAACCGCTCAGGGCTCCAGTTGTCAAACCGCTCGGAGTACTTCCTGACGGCGCTCTCGCCATCGTGCTCGACGTCGGACAGGATGTCGCTGACGATCCGGCTGACCTCGGGGTCGGAAGCGACGGGCTCGCGGCTGGCGTATTTCAGGTAGCTGATCATTTAGCGTCCCGAATCGTGTGTGGTGGCTGCGCCAGTCTGCGTCACGCCGCCCGGCGGGACAAGGCACACCATGCGAAACCCTTGCTGGCCCATTGCACGGTGTGTACATTCAACTCGATGCTGCTTCGCGAGCTGTTCAGCTTCGAGATCCTTGAGCAGGCGGGGCTGCGCGTCGTCGCCGCAGACAATCTCGACCGCCAGGTCCGCTGGGCCCACACCGGCGAGATCGTCGACATCGCACAGTATTTGAGCGGTGGCGAGGTGCTGCTGACGGCCGCCACCGGTTTGGCGAACTCGACGCCTGAGCGGCGGCGGCGCTACGTGCGGGAGCTGGCCGACGCCGGCGCCGTCGCGCTGATCGTCGAGCTCGGGCGCGGGTTTCGCCGGCTGCCGATCGAGATGGTGGAGGAGGCCAAGGAGCGCGCGCTCGTGATCGCCGAGCTGGAGCACGAGGTCCCCTTTGTCGAGGTCACCCAGCAGGTCCACACCGCGATTCTCAAGGAGCAGAACCAGGCGCAGGAGCGGGCCACCGAGATCGGCGACGAGCTCGCTCAGCTCGTGCTCGAGGGGCCTCCTGTCGCGGCCCTGCTCGAGCTCCTGGCTGAGCGCCTGCACAACCCAGTCGTCCTGGAGGATGGCTCCCGTCACGCCGTCGCATTCGCAAAGTACCAGCAGCCGATCACGTCGCTGCTTCGCAGCTGGTCGGCCCACTCCCGTCAGGGGCACCACGGTGGCGAGGTCGGCGTTCACGCAGCGGACAGCGTGCCGCGCTGCGCGTGGAGCAGTATCGCTCTGCGGGGCGATGTCTGGGGTCGCTTGCACGTGCTCGAGCTGGACAACCCGATCGATCAGGTCACCCGGCTCGCGCTCAGCCGGGCGGCTGCGAACATCGCGCTCTATCTGCTCGCCGAGCGCGACGCCTATCTCAGCGAGGCAGCCGAGCGCTCGCTGGTGAGCGAGGTGGCCCATGGGCCCAACTACCGCGGCGAGGACTTCATCGCCCGGGCCACCGGCCTCGGGGTTGAGCTCGACTCGCAACTGATCACGCTCGTGGTCGGACGCGCGCATGATGCTCTCGACGACGGGGGCCCGGAGATCGACGAGCAGGATGTGCGCGACGCCCTTCGCGATTCGCAGTGGCCTGGGCTGGTGGGGACGCTGGGGGGCAAGATCGCGGTGGTGGCCTCCTCCGCTCCGCCCCGTGCCATCGAAGCCAGCCTGACGGCCTTTTCGGAGCGAGTGGCGCGTAAGTACACGGACTACCACGTGGGCGTGAGCCGGCCGGCGCGAGCCTCGACGCTGCGCCGCGCGTTCACCGAGGCGCAGACCGCTCACCGCCTCGGGCCAAACGCTCACTCGGGTCAGATCCACCGCTACGACGAACTCGTCCTGCACCGCCTGCTGATGCCGCTGCTTCAGGCCGGCCCCGATCTCGCCAACTTCGTTGAGAGCGAGCTTGGCGACCTGGTCCGCTATGACCAGGAGCACCGCTCCGAGCTGCTTCGGACCCTCGACGCGTACCTGCAGACCAACGGAAGCAAGGCGGCCACGGCCGAGATGTTGTTTCTCCAGCGCCGGTCGGTGTACTACCGCCTGACCCGCATCGAGCAGCTGCTCGGCCGCTCGATCGACGCCCCGGACCAGCGGATGCAGATGTACCTCGCACTCCGCGCTCGCGAGGTGCTCGAGACCCGCGTCCAGGATCCGGCCTAGGCAGATTCTGACTAGGCCGCGGCGCGCGGGGCGTGCGCGCTGCCGGCCGCGCTCGTCGCCCCGGTCCTGATCATGTCGGCCGCGCGTTCTCCGATCATGATCGACGGGGCGTTCGTGTTGCCGGTGATCTCATTCGGAATGACCGAGGCGTCGGCCACACGCAGGCCCTCGACCCCGTGCACGCGAAGGGTCGGGTCGGTGACCGTTCCGATCGCACAGGTCCCGCACGGGTGGTAGAACGCGAACGCGGTCCGCTCGATGAACTCATCCAGATCAGCATCGCCGTCGGACCGTGGAATCAGCCCCTCGCTCCGCGCCGCATCGAGGCCGACCAGGTGCTGGCGTAGCGCGGGCTGCTCGGCTATCTCCAGGGCGAGCCTCAGCCCATCGCGCAGCACGACCCGGTCGCTCTCCTCCTCAAGGAAGTTGTGGAGGATCCGCGGCTTGGAGTACGGCTCCGGTGTGCGGAGCTTCACCCAGCCGCGGCTGGCAGGCCGGCCCCGATACGGGCCAAAGGACAGCCCGGCGCGACTCGTGACCCCCAGGCCCTCGTCGACGGTCAGCCCGAGAGTGGCATGGAACTGGAGGTCCGGTGCCTCGAGCTCAGGGCGCGAGCGGACAAACGCGCCGCCTTCGACCCAGGTAAGCGGGCTGTAGCCGGTCGCATACAGCTCCTCCTCTGCGGCGGACGTGTCGCCGCCCAGCAGCAGATGGTCGGTCGTGGTCGGTAGCGCCAAGAGCGACCCGCAGTGATCCTGAAGGTTGCGGCCCACCTCGGGCAGGTCGGCAACGATGGCAATTCCCGCTTCCCGCAAGTCGTCGGCCGGCCCGACGCCAGAGAGGAGAAGTAGATGCGGGGACTGGTAGGCGCCAGCCGAGACGATGATCTCCTCGCTGGCGTAGATCGTGCGGACCGCACCGCCGCGGTCGACCTCGACCCCGACCGCATGGGTTCCCTCGAATACGAGCCGGAGCGCCAGGGTCGAGTCGAGGATCTGGAGGTTGTCCTGGCCGGCGACCGGATCGAGGAACGCCCGGGCGCTGCTGCAGCGCAGCCCGTCACGCTGGGTCACCTGGTAGATGCCCACCCCCTCCTGGACGGCTCCGTTGAAGTCCGGGTTCAGGCTGTGCCCGGCTTCGACGGCCGCGTCCACCCAGGCATACAGGAGCGGATGGATGGAGCGGGCGTCGCTGACGCGCAGCGGGCCGCCGACGCCGTGGAACGCACTCTCACCGCGCTCGTTGTCCTCGGAGAGACGGAAGAACGGCAGGACCTCGTCGTAGCTCCAGCCTTCGACCTTCCAGCCGTCGTAATCGGCGCGGTTGCCCCTCACGTAGAGCATCGAGTTCATCGCACTGGTCCCGCCGACCACACGCCCGCGCGGTAGGTAGTTGCGCCGGCCGCCGAGCTGCAGCTCGGGCTCGGTGTGGAGGTCCCAGTCGTACAGCGACTTGAGCTGGCGCGGGTACAGCCCGGGGACTTCGAACAGCCGTCCCTTCGACGGGGGGCCCGCTTCGATCAAGCCTACGCGACACGATTGGTCCTCGGCCAGGCGCCCGGCGACGGCGCACCCGGCGGAGCCGGCGCCGATCACGATGTAGTCGTAGCTCTCTCTCAGATCCATGGCCGCATTCTCAGGTCTCGCCCGCCTGACAGGCAAGACACGAAACGTGCAACCGGGTCCGTGGGCCTGTCACACCTCGCACAGCTCGATCTCCCGGGATTCGGGCAGTGACCACTTGCCGCGGCGCCACGCGATCCGGGTCCCGTCCGCCAGCCTGACCGCGGTGTGCCCGAGCGGCGGGTCACCCCATAGGGTGGCCACCAGCGGGCGCTCAGCCTCCGGCACATCACCGAGGCCACGGGCGACAAGGCCCGCCGGGTAGGTGACCACGATCGAGCCGACGCGCACCCATACCGGAATCCGCTCGATCGGCGCGGGGACGACGATGTCGCAGCCGCCGCTGACCCGCGCGCCTGACCACGTCTCGATCCAGCGACCGCGCGGCAGCGTCACCTCGCGCGTGCGCGCGCCGTCGTCGAGCACCGGCGCGACCCACAGGGCGGGCCCGTATCCGTAGGCATCGGTGAGCGTCCACCCACGCGGGTCGGACGGGTCGCTGAGGCAAAGCGGGCGGATGATCGGCAGCCCGGTACGCGATGCCACGCGGCCTGCGCGCCCGTGCGCCCGTGCGCCCGTCGGCGAGGACGACGTCGTCGGGCAAGTAGTAGCCCTCTCCGTCATCTGCCTTGATGCCCTCGACGCCCAGCCGGATGATCCGCTCGACCTGCTCGCGCCACCACTGCTCGGCGGCCTGGCTCGTGAAGTCGACCGGCGAACCGGTGCCCATCCACCAACGGGCCACGAATGGCTCGCCCTGGGCGTTCTTGACGAAGTGACCGCCGGCCGCGCCGGGAGCGTAGTTGGGTGCCGGCCGATGGTGGAGGGCCTCGGACTCAGGCTGAGGCGGGATCTGCCCGTCCCGTGAGTCGAGGTTGACCCATGGCGTGCACCACACCACCAACCGCACGGCGTCGGCGCGCAGCCGGTCGATCATCCCCTTGGCGTCCGGAAACTGGAAGGGGTTGAACTCCCAGGTGTTGTACTGCGTGGCCCAAGGCGAGTCGATCACGATCGCGTCGAGCGGGATGTCGTGCCGGCGGAATCCGTCGAAGTCGTCGAACACGTCGTCCTGGTGCTCGTGCACGTCGCGGCTCTTCCAGAAGCCATATCCCCACTCGGGCTGGACGTCCGGGAAGCCGCTGATCCGGCACAGGGCCTGGAGCCGGGCCGCCGGCGTCGGCTGGCACATGACGTTGACGTGGAGCGGACCGGCCGCCGCCCGTGTCGAGACCGAGGTCCGGGCGCCGGACATGTCGAACCGGATGCCGTTGGACTCGCTGGCCATGAGCATGCTGTAGCCGCGGCTGGAGCAGAGCCACGGGACCGGCGCGTAGTCGCCCTGCGGGATGCCGCCCTGGGAGAGCATGTCGGTCGGGCAGTCGGGGCCGGTGTAGCGGCGGTCGGCACCGAGCTGCACAGCCCGCCCGCGCTGGTCGAATTCGGTGCAGTGACGCGCGCCGAGGCCGACGAACCGCTCCTCGGAACGTCGGTCCCAATCGAGCGCCAAGCGCAGGGGCGCGCCATCGGCCTGGAGCACGAGCTCCAGGCGGTCGCGCTCAGGCATCGACAGCACCAGCCGGGCGCCACGCCCGCCGTTCAACCGCAGTGACAGCTCGACGCCGTGGTCGCGTTGGGCGGTGACCTCGGCCCGCTGGGCGGCCTCCGTCGGGGCCAGATCCTCAGCCGGGATCACCCCCTCGGTCAATTGGATGAAGTGGTCGCGGACGACGCCGTCGGCAACCCAGACCCCGCCATTGCGCAGGAGGCGCCGGCCCGAGCGCCGGACCGTAAACGTGAACGGCCGCAGGCTGATCTCGACTGAGACCGCGCCTCGCTCGAGGGTCACCGCGTCCTGAGCGACGGAGACGGCGGTGGCGAATGTGGTCATCTGGCGCTCTTTCTACTTCCGCCCGGTCCGCGCCTCCCAGCGTTCACGGGATGTTTGCAGGAGCGGCGACCTAGGCCGGACGCCGGCAGATGCGTAGGCTGCCGTCAACCAGCGGCTGACGAACCAAGGAGGTTGGATGAAGATCCGCGCCGCGGTGCTGGAGGAGTTCGGAGCGCCGCTGAACGTCACGGAGGTGGACCTTGCCGAGCCCAAGGCCGGGGAGGTTCTCGTCCGCTTGGAGGCTTGCGGGGTCTGTCACACCGATATGTACACCGCGTCGGGCGCTGATCCGTCCGGGTATGCGCCGGCGGTGCTAGGCCACGAGGGCGCCGGGATCGTTGAGACGGCCGGCGAAGGCGTGCACAGCGTCAAGGCCGGAGACCGCGTCGTCACGCTGTTCTCGCCGCAGTGCCGCGAGTGCGAGCACTGCCGTAGCGATCGGACCAACCTCTGCCTGGCGATCCGTGAGCAGCAGAACCTGGGCCACCTCCCGGATGGCACCACCCGGCTGTCACGGGATGGCGAGCCGATCCGCCATTTCATGGGCACGAGCACGTTTGCCACTCACACGGTGATGCCGGAGATCGCGCTGGCCAAGATCTCGCCTGAGGCCCCGCCCGATCGGGCGGCGCTGTTTGCCTGCGGCCTGTCGACCGGACTCGGCGCGGCGATCAACACGGCCAAGGTTGAAGCCGGCTCGACGTGCGTGGTGTTCGGGGCCGGCATGGTCGGATTGGGGGCGGTCGCCGGATGCCGCCTGCGGGCCGCCGAGCGGATCATCTGCGTCGACAAGTCCCGGGAGCGCCTCGAGCTGGCCGCCGGACAGGGGGCCACCGACACGTGGGAGGCGGGTCCCGACACTGTAGCCCGCGTGCTCGAGGAGACCCGCGGGTTCGGTGCCGACTACACGTTCGAGGCGACCGGCCTGGTGGGCGTGATGCGCCAAGCGGTCGAGGCGGCCCGGATGGGCTGGGGGCTGTGCACGATCGCCGGAGTGGCCGGCAAGGGTGAGACGCTCGACATCATCCCGCGCTACCTGATCACCGGCCGCCGTGTCTGTGGTTCGTCGTTCGGCGGTGTCAAGGGGCGCGACCAGGTCCCGCAACTGGTCCAGCTATATCTCGACGGCAAACTCGATGTCGACCCGTTCATCTCCCATCGGCTCACGCTCGATGAGGTCAATCACGGCTTCGGATTGATGGAGCGCCAGGACGGCATCCGCTCCGTGATCATGTTCAGCTGAATACGCGCTCGCCGACTTCAGTGCCGGCCGGAGCCTCAGTGCCGGCCGGAGCCCGCGGCGGCGAGTAGCCAATCGCTGTCGCTCACCGCGTGCTGCGAGGGCATCCCATCCGCCAGGAGCAGCTCCGCGTTGGCGAGTACATCGAGCGCGCGGGAGACGACGAGCTCCCCCATCTCGTCAGGCCGCCCGAGCACCATGGCCAGCTCCGTGATCGTCCGCGTCCCATCAGCGAACTCCCAGACAGCAGCCGCCTTCGCGTCCAGGCAAGCCACTCGGCGCCTGCTCGGGTCGTAGATCCGAAGCTCGTCACCAGCCCGCTGGGTCACCACATCCCTGCGTCCTCTGGGGCACCAACCTGGCGAAGAATCCATTCCTGGCCTTTCTCAGTAGCTAAATGCCATGAGCCCTCAGTCCACCATAAACAGTACTTTTGGGCCTGGCCAACGTCAAGCCGGCCGGTCAGAGCTGTGTCAGGACGCCGGACGAGCCGTCAGAGATGTGACAACTACCAGCGGTAGTGCGCAAAGACATATTGGCCGGCGCCATGCGGTAGATGTCGTCCTTGCGCTTGAAGGCGTTGCCCTGCTGCTGCTGGGCATC
>Ga0335074_10011594_pt1 | contig 12321 bp, 12 predicted proteins | sample Lox_Sample_23_FD_206715 | JGI IMG/M metagenome (GOLD analysis project Ga0335074, IMG submission 206715) | Soil microbial communities from Loxahatchee National Wildlife Refuge, Florida, United States - Lox_Sample_2.3 | ecosystem: Environmental > Terrestrial > Soil > Wetlands | place: USA...
ATGATACCGCAGCGTGCATAGGTGGACTTGCCCAGGCAGATCACCAGGATGTCGCGCGGAATCCGGAAATACTCCACCGTGTGTCCGAGCGCGAAACTGTTCGGCGGAATGATGCACACCTTGTTGCGACGATCGACGAAGCTGGTTGGCGAGAAATCCTTGGGATCGATCACCGCCGAATCGATGTTGGTGAAGACCTTGAACTCGTCCGACACCCGGGCGTCATAACCATAGCTGGACAGGCCGTAGCTGATCACGCCCTGGCGCTTCTGCGCCTCCTCGAACGGTTCGATCATCTGGTGCTCCAGCGCCATGCGGCGGATCCAGCGATCGGACATGACGGGCATCGGGCGACTCCGGGGCCAGGCGGGCGCGGGGCGGCTCGTCTAGCCCAGCCCTGGATCAGGGGCAATCGTTGCGCTCGCCTTGCGGGCACGGGCCTGCTCCTTGCGCCGCTTCAGGTTGGCGCGCAGGGCCTCGGCCTCACGCGCGCGTCGAGCTTCCTGCTCGCCGGGCGCGCGCCGCCCGGCTGGCCGAGCCGGCGGCTTGCTGCTGTCCCGTTCCGTCACCCTGCTTGCTCCTTCCCGTCGGGTCGGCGACGATACGCCGATGAGCGCATCATCCGAATCCCAGATCACAGCGTGGCTGGCCACGCAGCAGGACGCCATGGTCGCGCTGCTGCGCGAGATCGTAGATATCGACAGCGGCAGTTACAACAAGCCGGGCATCGACGCGGTCGGCGAGGCGGTGCGGCGATTCCTCGCCGGAAATGGGATCCCGGTTGAAACGATCCGCCAGCCGAAACACGGCGATTGCCTGCGCGCAACAGTCGCGCCCGACGGCGGCGAGGCCCGCACCGGCGGCCAATCCAATATCGGCGGCAACGTCGTTTTGATGGGCCATCGCGACACCGTGTTCCCCGACGGCGAAGTGGCGCGTCGGCCCTTTACTGTCCACGACGGCCTCGCCCACGGCCCCGGCGTGGCCGACATGAAGGCGGGCCTTGTCATGAACTGCTTCGTCCTCGCGGCTTTCGCCAAATTCGGCGGCGCCCCCGCCCCGCTGATCGGCCTGTTCACCGGCGACGAGGAAATCGGCAGTCCCGAAGGCCGCGCGGTAATCGAGGCCGAAGCGCGGCGCGCCCGCACCGTCTTCAACAGCGAGCCCGGTCGTGTATCCGGCAACGTCGTGACGGGCCGCAAAGGTGGCGTGTTCATGCGCATGCGCATTACCGGCAAGGCGGCGCATTCGGGCGGCAGTTTCACCGAGGGCATCAGCGCGATCGAGGAGCTGGCGAGAAAGATTCAGGCGATCCACGCACTGACCGATCTTCCGCGTGGCATCACGCTGAACGTCGGGCTGGTACGTGGCGGCCAGAGTGTGAACACCGTCGCCCCTTTGGCCGAGGGCGAGATCGACCTGCGTTATATCGACCCCGCCGACCGCGACGACGCCGTGGCGCGTATCGGCCGGATCGTCGAACAAAGCTTCGTTCCCGGCACCAAGGCCGAACTGACGATCAACGGCGAGTTCCTGCCGATGACGCAGAGCGGGCCGGCAAAGAAGCTGTTCGAGCTATACGTCACCGCAGCCGCCGACTCCGGCTTCGCCACCGCCGGCGAGTTCACCGGCGGCTGCGCCGACTCCGGGTTCACCGCCGGCGTCGGCGCGCCGACCATCTGCGCGGTTGGGCCCGTGGGTGGCAAGGCACACACGCCCGACGAGTTCCTGCGACTCGATAGCCTGGTACCGCGTGCGCAAGCCTGCGCGCGAGCGATCCTGCGTCTGCCTACGGCCGGACTGTAATCGCCGCTCGGACGCGTCAATGGTCCCAGTGGTGCCAGCCAGGACCGCCCCAGCCGCCGTAGGCGAAGTTGACTGATCCAGCCGGGTACGCGTAGCCGTACGGGTAGCCATAGCCGTACGGATAGCCGTAACCATAGTAACCGTACGGATCATAGACGCAGCCACCCGCCAATGCGGCGATTCCAATGACCGCGACGGGCAGCAGGGTGCGTAGTCGAAACCGAACGGACATTACATCCTCGCTCTTTGTGGTTCACGACCCAATAAGGTGCTCATCGCGGCGATTTGGTGTCGCACTCGGTCGTGATTTCGCCACCTTGCAGCGTTCCGGTTACCCCTCGGCGCAATCACGCCCCATTCCAACCGGCTCGCAGTTTCAGGGGACCACCCATGTTGTCGCAGAACAAAATGCTTCGACTGACCGCCTGGGTCGCGGTCACCGGATTGGTGCTTGGCCCGGCTCTGCCCGACCGTGTCTATGCGCAAGCCGCTCCACCGCCCAATAGTGCTCCGCCGCCTAATCAGGGTCCCGAGGTCAATCCCCCGGCCCGCGTCGGGCGGCTGGCCTGGAGCCAAGGCTCGGTCTCGTTTCACGCTGGCGACCAGGAGAGCTGGAGCCCGGCGGTCGTGAACTACCCGGTGACCTCCGGCGTCGCATTCTGGACCCAGCCCGACGCGATGGCCGGCATCCAGGTCTCCGACGTTTTGCTGGCGATGGCTGGGACCACCGAGCTGGATGTGAACACGCTGGATGATACGAACCTGCTGGCCACCGAACCGCAGGGCGAGGTGTATGTGCACGCACGCGACCTGGCGCAGGGCGAAACGTACACGCTCGAGACGCCGCGCGGCACGGTGATGATCGCCGCCCCCGGGCGTTACGAGATCGCCGCCGGCACGACCCAATCCCCGACCCTCGTCACCGTCCTTGAGGGTGCGGCACAGTTCACCCCCGGCGGAGCGGGGGCACAGCCGCTGAACGTGCCGGCCGGGCAGACCGCCCAGATCAGCGGCGATCAGACCTTCCAGGCCCAGCTCGAACCGGCGGTGCACGACGCGTTCCTCGACGCCATGATGCAGCGCGAACGGCCGGCGCCGGCACCAACAGCGGCGGTTCCGCAAGTGGTGGCACAGATGCCCGGTGGCGCCGACCTGGCGGAGTACGGGAGCTGGTCACAGTCGTCGCAGTATGGCGACGTCTGGTACCCGCAGGTCTCGCCCGGTTGGGTGCCTTATCGCGAGGGTCAATGGTCCTATGTCGCGCCCTGGGGCTGGACCTGGGTCGATAGCGATCCGTGGGGCTTTGCGCCGTTCCATTACGGCCGCTGGGTCGATGTCGGTGGTCGCTGGGGTTGGTGCCCCGGTGCGGCGGTCGCCGGTGCGGCGCCTTATCCAGTCTATGCGCCGGCGCTGGTGTCGTTCTTCGGTGTCGGCGCGGCGGCAGCAGTCGGCGTGGGCGTCGGCCTGGCGATTGGGGCGCTGGCGAGTGGGTCGGTCGGCTGGGTGCCGCTGGGATGGAATGAACCCTGGCATCCGTGGTTCCATGCCAGCCCGGCCTATTTCCGGCAGGTGAACATCCGCAACGTTACCAACATTACCAGCATCAGGAATACGACGATCAACAACATCACCATCAACAATTTCCGGAACGGGCGGGCCGCGACCGTGGTGCCGGCCGCCGCGATGGTAACGTCGCGCCCGATCCGGGGGATCGCGCAACCGGTGCGGCCGGAGCAGTTGGCCTCGGCTCGCCCGATCATCGGGCGCCCGCCGGTGCCGCCGACGACGGCGACGCTCGGGGTAACGCCGGCGCTGGCGCGACAGCAGCACATAGCCGCGCTGCCCGCGGGTATAACTGCCCCCGCGCGGCCTGCCGCGCCCGGCCCGGCGATCCACCCCGGGACGCTTGCCGCGGCTCGACCGGGGGCTCGGCCAACCGAGCCGACCCTGCGCACGCCGGCCGCAGCCGGAGTGGCCGGGGTGCGGCACGCGCCGGCGGCCGGCGTGGCGGGGGTCGCACCGGGTGCGCATCCTGGCACCGCGGTGAACCCACGCGCACCCGCGGTGGCTGAGCACGCGATCCCAACCTTGCGCACGCCGGAAGCAGGCAGGGCGGGACCGCCACCGATTGGCAACGAAACCGGCCGCACCGCGCTAGAGGCGCCTCGTGTACCCAGAGGTGTGACGGGTCCGCAGACCGCCGCGGAGCACGCGGTGCCGCCGGGTCAACACCTCGCTTCCCCGGTCGCGCCGCGGCCGGAGGAGCAGCGCGGCGTGACGCATGCCGCGCCGGTGGTGGCGCGGCCCGCGGCGCCGCCGGTGGTGCACGAGCCGGTGCGACCGGCGGTGGTGCGGCCCGAGGCGCCGGTCGTGCACGAGCCGGCACATCCGGCGGTTGCCCGACCCGCCGCACCGCCAGTCGTTCATGAGCCGGCGCGCCCGGCGGTGGTCCGGCCCGAAGCGCCGCGGCCGGCACCAGCGCCACGACCGGAGATCCATGCAGCGGCGCCGCGCCCGGCACCCGAGGCGCGCCCGGCACCGGCAGCGCATCCTGCTCCCCAACACGAGGAAAAGCGGCCGGGACAACCGTAAGGATTCGGCCACCCGGCCTCCACGCCATGGCCGGGCTTGGCCTGACCGTGGGTGTAGTCCGGGGAATGGCCCGCACAGGGCCCATGCCGTGGGCTGGTCAGCGACTAAAGATCGGCGAGCAATCCCACTTTGACCGTGCGGATCCGGTCTTCGTCGCGCTGATAGAAAATCCACTGCTTGATGCGCTTCGAGCGGACCAGTCCGGCCTGCAACAGAAGGCGCATGTGCGCGTTGAGCGTGGCCTGGGTGATGCCGAGCTTCTCGGCAAGGAACAATGCACAAACCCCGTCCCGCTCCAGATCGCCGTCGACCTGTGGGGCGAAATGCGCGCGCGGGTCCTTCAGCCAGTGCAGGATCATAAGACGACGGTCGTTGGCGAGCGCCTTGATGATCTCGACCTCTTGCATTTTGCTATTTTGCGAAGTAGCCAATTGCCGGTCAACCCCCTCCGCGAGCCGTCCATGTCCCTTGATTCGCTGCCCATCACCCCCAAACGCATTGCAGAGATCGAGCGCCTGATCCGCCCGCATATCCGCCGCACCCCGGTGCTGCGCGTCGATATGGCCGATTTCGGCCTGTCGCCGAGAGAGGTGGAGGTGAAGCTCGAGTGTTTGCAGCACGCGGGTTCGTTCAAGCCGCGCGGGGCCTTCGCCAACCTGTTGACGCGACAGGTGCCGAAGTCGGGCGTCGTCGCTGCGTCCGGCGGCAACCATGGCGCCGCGGTAGCTTATGCCGCGATGCGACTGAATATCCCCGCCACGATTTTCGTGCCGAGCGTCACCTCGCCGGCGAAAAGCGAGCGTATCCGAAGCTATGGGGCCGCGCTCGTCATCGCCGGCGACCGCTATGCCGATGCGTTGGCGGCAAGTCAGCGCTTCGCCGAGGAGCACGGGGCTCTCACCATCCATGCGTTCGACCAACCCGAGACGCTGCTCGGGCAGGGCACACTCGGCCTCGAGATCGAAGCCGACCTGCCGCACATCGACACGCTGGTGGTGGCCGTCGGCGGCGGCGGGCTAATCGGCGGCATCGCTGCCTGGTTTCGTGGCCGGATCAGGATCGTTGCAGTCGAACCGGAAGGAGCGCCGACGCTCTGGCGCGCGTTCGGCGCCGGCCACCCGGTCGATGCGGAAGCCGAGGGTATCGCCGCCGATTCGCTGGCTCCGAAGCGTGTGGGCCAGATCATGTTTCCGATCGCGCAGGCGTATATCGAGCGCCCGGTATTGGTCTCGGATGATGATATTCGCGCCTCGCAGCGCGCCCTCTGGGACAAGGTCCGGGTGGTGACCGAACCCGGGGCGGCCGCCGCCTTCGCCGCGCTGCTGGTCGGCAAGTTCGCGCCGGAGCCGGATGAGCGCGTGGCGGTTGTGCTGTGCGGCGCCAACACGACGGCAGTGCGGTTCGAATAGCCTTCCGTCAGCAGTATTGTAATGGGGAGAATTTAACGGCAGTCAGCCAGGGCGCTGGCGCGCACCACCGGTTGAGTGAAAAATGCCGGTATGGCGGGCCAGGAGAAGGCACTGTCTCGACGGGCGATCGTGTCGAGGCTGTCGTCTCTGCAGTGGTTTGCGACTCCGTGCAGCAGTCTGGGTCGTGCTGCGCCGATCATCGTGCGAGCCAATGGCGGCGGTGATGACGGCAGTGCCGCGCGAAGGCGCCGCCCATCACACGCTGGTTAAGCGACAAGCCGATGAGAGCCTGAAAGACCTGTTCGGGCGGGCCTAACTGAGCATGGGGACGCGCGCTGTCATGTTGTGGGCGTCTGGCAGCGGGGAGATTGCGTCTCTGTGGCGCAGGGGAAGAAATACGTCTATGGGGCTTGGGGACCTGAATCAGAAGGTCCGGATCGGCCCAACGCACAGGCCATGGCGTCCTGCAATGCTAGCGCGGGGAGCTGTCATATGAGACGCGTGGGGAGCTGATCCTGGGCGCTACCGCTGCGGCGCCTGGATTTGCACGCAGTTGGTGCGACCCGACATCACGCAGTCCTGGATGACCGAGGCCTGGTGCAACTGGCGTACAACGAAGATCACCGCCAGGATGGCCACCACGATCATCGCGACCGCTACCACGGCGCCCCGTCGGGAAGGCTGGGGCTCGTCGTCGTTCTGTTCGGACATCGGCCTCGTGCTCGCACTTCTTATTCCAGGTCAGAGCCCAGGTCGCACCGCTCGGGCGTAAGCACGGGCAACGGCTCGCCAGCCCATTCATTGACGAGCGTGTAGCCGACGCCGAGCAGCACCGGACCCAGGAAGATGCCCAACAGGCCGAACGCCACGGCGCCGCCCAGCACGCCTAGCACGGTCAGCAGGAATGGCAGCTCCGATCCGCGGGCGATTAACCACGGGCGCACGATGCTGTCGGAGCCCGAGACGACGACGAGGCCCCAGGCCGCCAGGAACAGCCCGTGCCCGAGATGGTCGTTGGCAAGCAGCCAGAGCGTGGCCGGGACCCAGACGACCGGTGCGCCGACCGGAAAGACCGAGACGAACCCGGCCAGAGCGCCCAGCAGCACCGGCCTGGGCACGCCGGCCAGGGCCAGTCCGATCCCGACCAGCACGCCCTGCATCACCGCGGTGCCGAGCAGCCCATAGACGACGCCGCGCACGGTGAGACCGACCATCATCAACATCCGCTCGCCGCGCGGCCCGCCGATGCGTAGCAGGATGGCGCGTGCCTGCTCGGCCATCGGCTCGCCGTACACGTAGAAGAAGAAGGCGATGAACAGCGCCAGGATGAACATCAGCACCCCGCCGGCAATGCCGAGCAGCAGGTGAAAGAGTCCCTCCAGCATGATGCCGAGATAGGGCTTGAGGGATACCGCGGCGGCACTGAGATCGGCCGCCCAGCCGTTCCACAGATCGGCCAGGCTGGGGCCCAGCACCGGGATGCCGTGGACCCAGCCGGGCGCCTCGGGCAGGCCGTCGTGCAGGGCGGCTTCAATACTGTGCCGCAGATGCATCACGTCGGTCGCGCTGGCGGGTGCGGCGAGCGCCAGCGGCAGCACCACTACGACGGCAGTCAGCAATACCATTACCAGCGCCGCCAAGCCCCGCCGCAGCCGCAGCCGCACGGTCAGCCACTCAAAGAGCGGCCACGTGGTGAAGGCCAGGATAGCGGCCCACAGCAACGCCGAGAAGAACGGATAGAGGACAAGAACGCAGCCGACGGCGAGCCCGCCCAGCAACACTCCCAGCAGAACGCGTTCGGCTATGGTTTTCCCCCTCTCGACAAGGCCCCGCCCGAGGGTCGGGCGTGGATATGATCCCGCGGCCGCTGGTCAAGCTTCCGGCGCGCTTCTACTCTCCGGCTGAGCTTCCGGGGAGGCCCCCTTATGCCACGTTTTGCCGCCAATTTGTCGATGATGTTCAATGAGGTGTCGTTTCTTGACCGCTTCGATGCCGCCGCCAGGGCAGGGTTCAAGGCGGTAGAGTTCCTGTTTCCGTACGACTGGCCGGCGGCCGAGATCCGTCGCCGACTGGACGCCAACGGCCTCGGCCAGGCGCTGTTCAATATGCCGCCGGGCAACTGGGCGAAGGGCGAGCGGGGGATTGCCTGCCTGCCGGGCCGACAGGCGGAGTTCCGTGACGGCGTGAAGCAAGCGATCGATTATGCCGGTGCGCTGGGCTGCCGGCTGGTCCATTGCATGGCGGGGATCGTCCCGCCGGACGTACCGGCGACGACCGCGGCGGCGGTGTATGCCGCCAACCTCGCCTGGGCGGCGGAGCAGGCGCACCCGTCCGGCGTCCACGTCGTGATCGAGCCGATCAACCATCGCGATATGCCAGGCTATTTGCTGAACACGCAGGCGCAGGGCGCGGCGATCGTCGAAGCGATCGGGCGCGACCGGCTGGGTCTGCAATTCGATGTCTATCACGTGCAGATTACCGAGGGAGACATCACCAGAAGGATGGAGCAGTACATGCCGGTGATCGCGCATATGCAGATCGCCGATGTGCCGGCGCGCAACGAGCCAGCTACGGGGGAGATCGGCTGGTCGTTCGTGTTCCGTCGTATGGACGAGCTGGGGTATCGCGGGTGGGTGGGCTGCGAGTATCGACCGGCCGGCGAGACGGTCGCCGGACTGGGCTGGCTCAAACGGTTGGTTCAGGCTCCGTGATTTCGCTCTGCGCGGCGCGTGAGGGCGCGTCGGCGCGGGGACTCTCACCCTGTTCGCTTCGCGAACCGACCCTCGGGTCGGAGCCCGAGAGCAGGCCTCTCCCACAAGGCGGGAGAGGCAGACATAGGGAGACAGCATATGAAGATCGGTTTCATCGGCCTGGGGATCATGGGCCGCCCGATGGCGCTCAATCTGAAGAAGGCGGGGCACGAACTGATTGTGCCGGAGCGCCGGAGCCTCGCCGAGGATATCCGCGCTGCCGCGGTGGTCGTGCCTGACAATGCGGCAGTCGCCGGCAAGTCGGATGTGCTTATTCTGATGGTGCCCGATACGCCCGACGTCGAAGCGGTGCTGTTCGGCGTACACGGCGCCGTTGCGGCTCTCGAGCGGGGGACGCTGGTGATCGACATGTCCTCGATCAGCCCGATCGCCACCAGGGAGTTTGCGAAGAAGGTCAACGCCAAGGGCTGCGACTATCTCGACGCCCCGGTGTCGGGCGGTGAGGTCGGGGCCAAGCAGGCAACGCTCACCATCATGGTCGGCGGTCCGGAAGCCGCCTTCGCCCGCGCCAAGCCGCTGTTCGAGGCGATGGGCAAGAACATCACCCATGTGGGGCCCGAGAACGGCGACGGTCAGACCTGCAAAGTTGCGAACCAGATCATCGTCGCGCTGAACATCCAGGCGGTCTCTGAAGCGCTGGTGTTTGCCGCCAAGGCCGGCGCCGATCCGGCCAAGGTGCGCGCCGCTCTCATGGGCGGCTTCGCCTCCTCCCGCATCCTGGAGGTACACGGCGAGCGCATGATCAATGGCAGTTTCAACCCTGGGTTTCGGATCCGGCTGCACCAGAAGGACCTGAATCTGGCGCTGTCGGCGGCGCGAGAGCTTGACCTCGCTCTACCGAACACGGCGGTCGCACAGCAACTATTCGCCTCCTGCGCGGCCCACGGGGGCGCCGACCTCGATCATTCGGCCCTTGTCATGGCGACCGAGGGCTTGGCCGACTTTTCCATCAGGAACAAAAAATAGCCCCCGATCGTCACCAGCATCGTGGATAAATGGTTGATCCCGCCGGCGAGCCGAAATAACCTTCGAGCCTATCACCGAATCGTGAGAGATTGCGTCTTCTCGCGAGAAGGGCTGGGGCGGGGTAGTCCATATGTCCATGCGGTTCACCGAGATCGGCCAACAACTGCGGGCCTTTCGCCTGGAGTCCGGCCTTCGGGCGGAGGAGATCGCGGCGCGGCTGGGCGTCTCGCGAGCGGCTCTTTATCGCTACGAGAAGGGCGAGGTTATCAAGCTCGACACTGTCAAGCGCCTGGCCGAGCTGCTGAAAATCTCGCCCTTGTCGCTGCTTGGCATTGGCGTCGAATATTATAATAGACCGATTGCGTATTTCGAGCGTCTGCGACAGATCGAAGAAACCGCCGATCAAGTGCTGCAAGTTTTCGGACCGCTTTGTTATCTCACGACGTCGGACGCGTACGACTCAACGCTGGCCGAGGCGTTCGACGAGGCGGCGGCGCAGGCAACCACCGAACGCATGGGGCTGCGCACGCAAGGCGAGCAGGTGCTGGGCATCCTGGCCGCGCGCAAGCGGATGTACGGGCTGCGTCGGCCAGGGATCATCTGCATCGTTCCGTTGCAGGCGGTGCGCCGCCTGCTGGAGACCGGAATCGCGCCTGGCCTGCCGGTCTCCGAGCGCGTCCGGCGGATGTGCCGGCAGGTGGCCGAGGCGGAGATCGAGAATATGGCCGCCCTGATGGAAGCCGAGCCGATGGGGCTGCAATTCGGCCTGCTCGCCGGGGCCGAGCCGAGTTCACTGTTCATGGTGATGCGTGCCCGGGACCGCGTCAGCCTGGCGATCAATCCATTCCGCCCAGACGCCTCGCCGGCCGGGCAGACGGGGGTGGCGATGATCACCGGTGCCGATGAGGCGATCGCCGCCCATCAGCGGATCGCCGAGGCAAGCTGGCGGGAAGCAGTGAAGGGTGCGGCGGGCGCGAGCCGGCTGCGTCAGCTTCTTGGGGCATCCGTGATGAGCTGAGTTCACCTCTCCCGCGGTGCGGGAGAGGTCGGTTCGTGCAGCGAACGGGGTGAGGACTCCCTGTGCCGCGGCGCCCTCATGCGTCGCGACCTCTCCCGCAAAAGCGGGAGAGATGGACGAGTCCCGCATGGCGACAGAGGTGGACGGGCACGCCCAGCAACCTATGCTGGCCCTGATGCCTACCTCACCCTTACCCGCCCACCACGACCTCCAGGTCGACTCCACCGAGCGTGTCTGGAACGGCCGCTACCCGCTGGACGTCGTGCGGTTCCGCCACCGCCGCTTCGACGGCACAATGTCCGCCGTGCGGACCTGGGAGCTGTGGCGGCGGGGCCCCGCGGCCGCCCTGTTGCCGTATGATCCCGAACGCGACGCGGTGGTGCTGATCGAGCAGTTCCGACTCCCGGCACTCGCCGCCGGCCTCGATCCGGTGATGATCGAGGTCCCGGCCGGGCTGAGCGACGGCCCGGAAACCGCCGAACAGACGATCCGCCGTGAGGTGGTGGAGGAAACGGGGCTCCACCCCGACCGGCTCGAACTCATTGGCCAATTCCTGCTCACCGCGGGCGGCTCCGACGAGCTTTGTTCGCTGTTCGTCGGCCGTGTCCGGGCGCCGGCGGCGGGCCCGGACGGTCTCGTGGGACAGGCCGGACTGGCGACGGAGCACGAGGACATCCGCGTTCGCCTCTGGCCGGCGAGCGAGGCGATCAACGCAGCGCTGATCGGGCGTGTGCCCAATTCCGTGGCGGCGATCGCGCTGCTATGGCTCAACGCGCGGCGGCCGGCGCTGCGGGAACAGTGGATGACAGCATGACCGAGCGACTCTTCCTCGACCATCCGCGTCTCGCTACGGCGACCGCGACCGTGCTGGCCAGCGGTCCCGACGGGGTTGTGCTTGACCGCACTGTGTTCTACGCCCGCTCAGGCGGCCAACCCGGCGATGTCGGCGTCATCCGATGGGATGGCGGCGAGGTTTCGGTGAACGATACCATCAAGGGTGAGGGCGAGACGATCCTGCATGTTCCGGCGGCGGGACAAGCGCTGCCCCCGCCCGGCACCACGGTCGAGCTGGAGATCGATTGGCTGCGCCGACACCGCCTGATGCGTGCGCATACCTCCTTGCATCTGCTGTCGAGCCTGTTGCGGGGGGCGGCCGTCACTGGCGGCTCGGTGGGGCTTGATCGCTCCCGGCTGGATTTCGACCTGCCGAACCCGCCGCCGAAGGAGGCAATCGAGGCTGGAGTGAACGCCCTGATTGACGCGGATCATCCCGTCAGCACCGAATGGGTCGATGAGGCGGTGCTGGACGCCGATCCGGGGCTGGTGCGCACGCTCTCCGTCAAGCCGCCGCGTGGGAGCGGCCGGGTCCGGTTGGTGCGGATCGGCAGCGGCGAGCCGCCCATCGATCTGCAGCCCTGCGGCGGCACGCATGTCGCCCGTACCGGCGAGATTGGCCGCGTGCAGGTGCTGAAGATGGAAAGCAAGGGCAGGCAGAACCGGCGCATCATTCTGGCCCCGATGCAGCAGGAGTAGTCGATGCAGGCGCTAGTCGGCACCGAGTGGCTCGCCGCCGAGCTGGGCAAGCCGGACCTGGTCGTTCTCGATGCGACCAAATATCTTCCGAATGAAAATAAGGATGGCCGGAGCGAATTTCTGGCAGCGCATATCCCCGGCGCGCGCTACTTCGACATCGACGAAGTGGCGGACCCCGATACCGACCTGCCGCACATGGTCCCCAGCCCCGGACGGTTCGCCAGGC
>Ga0335074_10011596_pt1 | contig 12321 bp, 16 predicted proteins | sample Lox_Sample_23_FD_206715 | JGI IMG/M metagenome (GOLD analysis project Ga0335074, IMG submission 206715) | Soil microbial communities from Loxahatchee National Wildlife Refuge, Florida, United States - Lox_Sample_2.3 | ecosystem: Environmental > Terrestrial > Soil > Wetlands | place: USA...
ATGCGCGCCGACGTCCGCCTCAGCCAGCTCTCACGCCGCGTGCGCGTCACCCGCCGCGCCGCCTGAGCGACTCGAAAAAGCGTTGCCGCCATTTCACGCTAGGCGGCAACGCTATGAACGCAAAGTTCTTGCCAGAAACTCATGCGCGACCAGCGGAAGCGCCCACGCGAAGCAGTCGCCAGTGCGGCCAGCACTCACTCGTCGTAGTGCAGCAGGCTGAATACGTCGTAGTGTGGGAACCGCTCCCGCCCCTTTAAAAAGTCCAACTCCACCGCAAACGCCAGCCCGGAGATGTGCCCGCCCAGCTGCTGCACCAGTTTCACCGTGGCCTCCATCGTGCCGCCCGTCGCGAGTAGATCGTCCACCAGCACCACATTCTGCCCCGGCTCAATCGCGTCCACATGGATCTCCAGCGTGTCCGTCCCGTATTCCAGGTCGTACGTCACCTTCGCCGTCTCTGCCGGAAGCTTCCTCGGCTTCCGCACCGGGACAAACCCCGCATTCAGCCGGTACGCCAGCGCCGGTCCAAAAATAAATCCTCGCGCCTCAATCCCCAGCACCAGGTCAATGTCTTTACCAATGTAGTGCGCGGCCAGCGCGTCAATCAGCTCGGCAAACCCCTTCTTGTCCTTCAGCAGAGTCGTAATGTCATAGAACAAAATCCCCGGCTTCGGAAAATCCGGAACCGTCCGCACCAGCGCCTTCAACGGCTCGCAATTGATCTGCTCTTGTCTTGCCAAAATTCCCAACTCCTTTACCTTTGCTAACTCAAATCACAATCTCTGCTTTACCAAAAATCTCAGGGCAACAGTGAATTGTCATCCCGAGCGAAGCGCAGTCGAGAGACGGCTTTTCTTCATCGTCTACCACGCGCCTTCTATCTTGAACGGCCCCAGCCCTTCGCCCTCACTGTCCTCGAGATCATGCTCCACAATCGCATCCACCCGGCTGCCCCGCGATCCCTTCTTCAGGGCCTCGCGCAGCAATCCCAGTTCGTCCTCATCGCCCGCAGCCACCACCTCAACAAACCCGTCTTCGGTGTTGCGGACCCATCCACGCAAATCCAGATCGCCCGCCTCCCGATGCACATACCACCGGAAGCCGACTCCCTGCACGCGCCCCTTCACCAGATAATGCCGAACCATGATTTCTAAAATGACGCCGCCTCAGTCTTTCAGATGCCCGCGCCGCAGCGCAACCCAACCGTAACCCTTCACGCCCACAAAACCTCTTACTCCGCACCCCAAATTGCCGTAAACTTCTCACTCTGGCCCGCTGTGCTCCGCGGCCGTAGTCAAACCCCGCGCTCCGGGCCATCGAGGTGCGCATGCCAACCTATCGAATCCTCTCACTCGACGGTGGCGGTAGCTGGGCCATCATCCACGTCAAGGCCCTCATCCGCATCTACTCCGCATCCACCACCGGCCACGAAGTCCTCTCCACCTTCGACCTCGCTGCTGCCAACTCCGGCGGAAGCATCGTTCTCGGCTGCCTCCTCGCCGACTTCACCCTCGGCGAGATCTACGACTTCTTCAACAGCCAGGTCGAGCGCCAGACCATCTTCTCCAAAACGCATTCCGTTGAAGACGCCCTCCTGCGCACCCTCCTCGGCAGCGGCCCCAAATACAGCGCCGCCGCCAAGCTTCCCGCCATCCGCCAGGTGCTCAAGCAAACCGGAGATATGACCCTCGCCGACGCCGTCCGCGGAATCCGCCGCACCGGCTCATCCAATGATCTCCACGCCCTCATCGTCGGCTTCAACTACGACCGCAACCGCGCCACCTTCTTCCGCTCCGAACCCGTCTCCAGCCCGTCCTGGGGCACCGGCGACACGACCAACGTCACTCTCGCTGAAGCCATCCACGCCTCATCCAACGCGCCCGTCAACTACTTCGACGCCCCCACCGAATTCCCCGGCCACTCCGGCCGCTACTGGGACGGAGCCATCTCTGGCTGCAACAATCCCGTCCACGCCGCTGTCACCGAAGCCATCGGCATCGGCCAGGACCCACTCAACCTCGCCGCGCTCAGCCTCGGCACCGCATCCGTCGCCCTGCCCTATACTGATCCCGCACAGCCGCCCTTCACTCAACCGCTCTCACCCACTGGATTTCCCCACGACCTCGCCAAGCTCGCCGGAGCCATCGTGGACGATCCACCCGACTTTGCCACCTTCCTCGCCCACGTCCTCACCGCTTCCGGAGCCGGCCTCACGCCTCCGCAGCCCAACAGCCGCATCGTGCGCATGAACCCGCTCATCAGCCCCGTCCCCGGCCCCGATGGCAACTTCATCGCGCCCGGCTCTATATCCGCCGACGACTTCCAGGCCCTCGCCAACCTCGACATGGACGCCATCCTCCAGCCGCAGGTCGACTCCATCACCGCCTACGCCGATCTCTGGCTCAACGATCAGGCCCCCAACCAGCCCATCCGCATGGACAGCACCACGCTCACCCCTGAGCTCGGCCAAAGCACCTTCTCCGCCGCGCTCGCAGCCTGGGAATCCATTCGCTGACCCGGACTCCGCACAAAACAAAACGGCGCAGCCATCGCCGCGCCGTCCTGCACCAAATCAACTAACTCGATCCACTCTACGCCCGGCCCCTATGCCCGGCTCAAGTACGCTCCCTCTGCCGTGTCCACGCGAATCCGCTCGCCCTCATTAATAAATGGAGGAACCTGCACCACCAGCCCTGTCTCCAGCTTCGCAGGCTTCGTCACCGACGACGCCGTTGCCGACTTCAGCCCCGGCTCCGTCTCCACCACCTCCAGCTCCACCGTCTGCGGAAGCTCGATGCCCACCGCCACGCCGTCAAAAAACGACACCGTGATCTGCAGATTCGCCGTCAGATACTCCACCGCATCGCCCAGCGTGTCCCGCTTCAGGTGCGTCTGCTCGAAGTTCTCCGTGTTCATAAAGTAGTAGTCATCGCCGTCGTTGTACAAAAACTCCATCGGAATCTCGTCCACCACCACCCGGTCAATCGGGTCCGGCGAGCGGAAACGGTGCTCGAACATCGCGCCCGTCCGCAAATTCCGCAGCTTCGCCTGGATAAAGGCCCGCAGGTTCCCCGGCGTGCGGTGCTCCACGGAAAACACGGCATGCAGCTCGCCGTTGTGCTTGATAATCATGCCCGGACGCATCTGTGTGGCGGGAATCGCCATAACGTAAAACTCCTTGCTGTATTTCTAGGGATATTTCTGAGGTCAGCGCACGCGCCGATTCGGAAGACTCTCCAAACTCCCATTGTATCCCAGCAACTTTTGGATTAGAGCCATGGGCTCGGACGGGGCAGCGTCAAAATAGTGGGTCGCTAGGCAATTCCCGCCTTCTTTGCTCGGCCTCGATTTCTCCCACAAAGACGCTCCACGTCGAATAATCAGGCGAAAATGTTCCTTTGGCCTGCGACAGGGCATGCATAGTTGCTAGGGCGTGCTGGCGGACCTTTTCTAGGTCTTCACTCCCTGCCTTTGAGATGATCTCCGCACGCCTTTCTCGGTCAGGCGGAATTTGATTGAGAGGGGCAATCAGCATACAGGCGTCTTCCCATGCGCTAGCTGGCCGTAAGGGGGCTAATCGTCGCCCTTTAGCGGCATTCTGCCGTTAAGCAGCGTGACAAACGCGCCGACGAGCAATCCAGTTCCGAGTGTCTCTTGTCCTCGTCCGATTAAGAGATACAACCCAGCAAGTATTCCGACAATGCAAACAGCAATGATTATGAACTGCTTCGCGGTATTGTGATTGAGCTGCTTCTTCCTGAATTCATGATCTCGATCATTCTGCTTATCCCGGTTCTTAAGGTTCTCTTTGTATCCTTCGAGACGGCATGTCTCTTCGTGCATTTCCGTTTGCGCCATTATCTTTGCGGTTTCGGGATCAGGGCCGCTAGTGCTCCTAAAGAATCCGCCCATCATAACGGAGACAACAGCCTTCATCTCTGGAGGTAGTTTCTCCAATTCTGGGGGCAGCGCAGACGACGGATCAGACGCAGCGGGACTATTTCCCTCTTTTTTGACTATTTCGGCGTTCTCATGATCGCTCATCGGGATAATGTGCGACCCCAATATTTGCCCAAGGATTTAGCAATGCGAGAAAAGAAATCTGCGTATACGACTGTCGCGGGCACTTTGTGCACCCGAAACTTCGTTTCAGAAGCGTCCGCATATTCCACGCGATAGAAGTTCTCTTTGTCTAATTTCCGCATCTCACGCGCTTTTTTAATGGCCTCGTCTAGGGACAGCGGGGGACGCTCTTCCTCGTCAAGGCTAAAGTGCTCATATTCCAATGTATCGAGGGCAGGCATGTAATCCTCTTGGGAAATTCATCATAACAGATTGAGGTATGACTCTAACTCCCAAAGAATTGGACGCAGATGGAGGCGTATCCGTTGCGGCACTTTCATAGCTAAGCAACCCAGAAATGGCCCTCGGCGCGTGCCAAGCGCCAAATCTTTCGCCTTTTTTGGACATGAGTCATGGAAATAAAACCTCTCGCCTCGCGCCAGCGAGGCCCGGTAGAAGCACCGGGCTTTAGCCCGGTGAATAAGGTCGAATTAGGAACGGGGCTTCAGCCCCGGCCACCACCCCTAAAGCTTCATCCTCATAAACACATCCGCCCGCGCATAGTGCATGTCCGGAAGACTCTCCGCCGGCACATGCTCAAACCCCACCACCTCATACAAATGCACCGCATTCTTCAGCGTCGAGTTGCTTCCCAAAAACAGAGACGCCGCCCCCAGCGCCCGCGCCTCCGCAACCGCATGCAGCAGCAGCCGTCGCCCAATGCCCTTCCCGCGCAGCGCCGGAGACACCGCCATCTTCGACACCTCATAATCACCATCGCCCATCGGAATCAGCGCCAGGCACCCAACCACCTCGCCGCCCCGCCACGCCTGATACACGCGCCCGCCCTTGCGCAAAATCGTCCCCTCAGGATCGCCCAGCGTCTCGCGGTCCTTCGCCTCCAGCCGGAAGTAGCGCGAGATCCACTCCTCGTTCAGCAACCGGAACGCCGTCCCATCCTCGCCCATCTCCAGCGGACGAATCACAATCTCATCCCGCTCAACTCTGTCCGCTTCACTCACAGCCTCTCCCTCATCGATTGGAAATTGGTTCTAAACATGTTGTAATACTTTCGCCGGAATGCGACTCCATAGCACCTTCGAAGATTCATCGATTCATGATCAATGGACTCACGTTTACAGGAGAAGTCCAGAACAGAACCAACTGGATGATGCGGTGTATGACTGGCTTTTCGCAAAGTTCATTCCGGAAGGCAGATGGATGGACGCCGGTTGTGGAACGGGTTTGCGGACAGCTCAGCTGGCTAAGCGCGGCGCCGAAGTCGTTGCAGTGGACGTATCTCCAAAAGTTCTCGAGCTCGCACGCTCGTCTGTAAAAGCAACCGAATACGGCTCTCGGATAACATTTCAAGTTGCGGCCCTGGAGGAGCCACTCGACCACATAAGAGTTGATAATGTGCACTGCCGCGGCGTACTGCAGCATATACCGGAATGGGAAGCGGCCCTGGCGAATATTTGTGCTTGTGTCCATCCTGACAAATTTATCGTTTTATTCGAGTCGAACCACCGATCCCTGGAAGCGATGATAGTAAGAATTATTAGAATATTCGCGGCTCGCGAATCTCAGCTCAGATCGGGGACATCCGGAATGGAGTTCTGGTCGGACGTTGATGGGAAGCCGTTTCTGGTCAGGATGGCAAACCTAAAGAAATTAGAACAAGCTCTTCGCGACAACAACGTCAAACCGCTGATTAAACGCCCCGTCGAACTATTCGACCCAAATCGATTTCCTGAACGAATGAGAGGTCTGGTTTGTCGTTTGAATATGCTCTGGTTCCGATACAATCTGCCATTCGGCGCTGGTTTTATTTTGGTTGGACTGAAGAATCGCACTGACACCATGAAACCGGACCTGGATCACCAGTCTGCCGGGCGCCAACACCTCGAAGGGATGTAGGCTCTGTCACTTGTCCGTCGTTTCCTCATCCTACCCCACCACCACCTCTGCACTCCCGCTCTTCGCCGGATGCACCGCTACCCGAAACACCCCCGTCGCGCCGTCATACTCCAGCGCATCCACGCTGCCCCGAACCGCGCGCACCGCTGGCTTCTTTGCCGCATACCCCGTCACCGTCACGGCGTCCTCACCCGCAGCAAACGCGAGCGTCATACGCACCGTCCTGCCCTGCGTGATTGAAGAGAACCGCTTCGCCGCCAGCGGAACATACTTGCTCGTGTCCCCCAGCACCGCAATCCCGTCGCTCCCCACCGGAGCCACCACGTCATACGCCCATCCATCCGCAAATTTCATCGCAAAAGTCCCGCCCTTCGGAACCACCTCGCCCGTCTTCCGCACCCAGTCCCACACATACGCCGGACCCGCAACGCCCAGCTCGCCCAGCCGCACCGTCACCTGCTCATCGGTCTTTGTTCCCTGGGTTTTCAATCGTGGATACGCAAACACCTCCACCTCATCGCCGCTGTGCGTCGCCGCAACCATCGCGCCGTCCGGCCAGGCCGCGTCCGCCGCATCCGCCGCATCCGCCGCATACATAGCGTCCACGGGACGCACCGGCACATCCGGCTTCAGCAGCACCGAGTCCGCCCGCATCGTCGCCTTCAGATTCGCCGCGTCAATGTCGTCCAGCGCGTCGCCCACGCCCACCGGCCCTGCCGACAGCGTATCCAGAATCAGCTCCGGCTCCTGCCCGCTCATGAACACATCGCTCCACGGCCACAGCCCCACGGCGTGCGCCAGCGCCGAGTCATACAAAAAGTAGTCCCACCGCTTGCGCGTAAACCCGTCGTCGCTCACGCGAATCGTCTCCACGTTCTGGTAGCGCGTGCTCGCCATGTAATACCCCGGCAGCGGCATACAGTACTGGATCGCGATCCCCTCGCGCGCCATCGCCTTCGCCATGTTGCCCAAAAACTCCTGCGGATCGGTCAGGTTGATCGCAGGCCGCGCATTCACATCCAGCCAGTCCTGCTCATACACCGTCACCCCGCCGTCCTTCAGATACTTCGCCGTGTCATTCCAGAACTTCGGCGACAGCACCACATTCCGCGACATCTTGAACTCATTCCGGTACGGGCTCACCGGAGCCACCCACCGCGCATGCACCACAAACGGCAGCCCCATCTCCTTCTGGAACCCCTTCAGCCCATCGGGAAGAATCGTCGGGTCCGCGCGGTACACCGTCTCGCCATTCACCGGAGTCCCGTCCGGACTGAACCCGCTCCCCTTCGGATACCACCAGCTGTCCAGCTGCATGTACTGGATCGGAACGCCCAGCGCCTGGTACTTGTCGCGCACCGCCAGCAGCGTGCCCAGATACCCGAGCTTCTTGTCGTACTTGTAGTAGTAGGTGGCGAAGTGATCGGTCCAGTAGCCGAACTTGTTCAGCACCACATCCGCATCATTCGCAATCGCCGCCTTCCCGTTCATCGCCTGCAACGCGCCGCCCCATGCGTCCAGAGTCTGGTTCACACCATCACCCAGCACCAGCAGCGTGCCATGCTCAAACCCCTTCGGCAGCGTCGCAATCTTCGCATCCAGCCCGCCCGCCTGCACGCCCTCCGGCCCATCCGTCATATCCGCCACCAAAAAATGGTCCGCCGGAGACAGCACCATCGTCTGCCCCTTCTCGTCATACAGCACCCACGGACCCTCGCCGCCCAGCTTGCCAAACTCGAACTTCGCAAAGGTATTCACCGCATAGCTGAACCGCATCAGCCCCGCAGGCAGCGCCGCAAACACCGGAAACACATCCGCATTCTTCCCATCCGCCAGCCGCTTTTCGCGAAACAGCACCACCGGCTGCCCGTCATACACACGAATCCCCGCCAACTCCGTTTGCGTCCGCGCATCCACCTCCTGCCACGCGCCCAGCGCATCCGTGCCTGATGTCCGAGTCACCCGCTCCGGATTTTCGCCCAGCTTTCCCTCGAGAACCCATCCCGTCCCCTTGCACCGGACCTGATATGCGCCCTCCGAGCTAAACGTAACCGTTACAGTTTCATTTTTGACTGACACCGTCCGGGCAAACACCGGCGCCGCGCTTGCCATCACAACAGCCGCACATGCAACCGTTTTCTTCACCCGCGCAAGATCAATCCGCATGCCACCATCTCCTCTGATTCACGAAACGACGCCAATCTACACATCTCGCAGAAATGCGGGATCGATTACTTCCCAAACATCTTCGCGAAGAAATGCCCAATCGAATGGAAGAACCCGCCCTGCTTCTTCCTTTTTGCCTGACTCGCACTCGTAGCAGCCGTCGGCGCCGGAGACGCAGCCTTCGCGGTCTCCTCTTCCGGCGCCTTCCCCGCCGCGCCCTTCGCCTCCGGATTCGGCGTCTTCCCCGCGTCATACGTAATCGGGGCCTGCACCTCCGCCTGCACCTGCCCCACCGGAACCACGGGCTCCGTCGGCCTCGGCTCCGGCTTTGTCAGCCCCTCACTCTGCGCCAGCGGAAACGGATTCGTAGCCTCTGTCTTCGCCGCAGCCTTGTTGCTCGTCTTGCCTGCGGCCGCGCTCGCCACCATCACCGGCGGCGCAGCCTCCGCCGGACATCCGCACGGCTCCGGCTCGTTGTCCACCACCTTTGTCAGGCTCCCGCCCTCGAACATCACCCGCTGGTCTGCCTGCACCCTGTACAGGCCGCCCGCAAACTGGCTCGTCACAGTTACATAGGGAGCGTTCGCGCCATGATTATCAATGCACGTGTCGCCCTTCTCATTCACGCGAATCTTCAGGTCCGCCACGCCCGGCCCCGAAATCAGAATCCGCAAATCCGGCGTCAGCAGCACATCAGAATATTTCCCCGGCGTATAGCTCGCCTCCAGCGCGCCCCTGTCCAGCGCAATCATCAGCCCCGCGTCCGCTGCCTGAACACTCGTGTCCCGCGAGAGCTGGACCTTCGTCGTGCCGCACACCTTCAGGTCGCCGCCCCGCGCCAGCGTTACATCCACCGCGTGGTCGCCCGCCGTAATCGTTCCGTTGTTCGCAATGCTCGCCCGCCCGTTCTGGACCTCGAGCGACCCCGACACCGTCACGCCGGTCGTCGGCACATACGCAATCGGAGCCTCCTGCGCAGGCGCGCCCGCAGCACACACAAACCCCGCCGCCGCGACAACCAAGCCCAGTCGCCACATCCGCACAGTCGCCGCAACTCCAGATCTATAAATCAAGGAAATTTCTGATCAGCTGCTTCCCGTCCCCCGTCAGCACGCTCTCCGGATGGAACTGCACGCCCTCCACCTTATACTTCCGGTGCCGCAGCCCCATAATCGTCCCGTCTGCCGTCCGCGCCGACACCTCCAGTTCCTCCGGCAATCCCTTCTCCGCCACAATCAGCGAGTGGTACCGGGTGCACGTCATCGGGCTCCGAATCCCCGCAAACACCGTCTTCCCGTCATGCTCCACTTCGCTCGTCTTGCCGTGCATCAGCTGCTTCGCCCGCACCACATCGCCGCCAAACGCCGCGCCAATCGCCTGGTGCCCCAGGCACACGCCCAGTATCGGAACCTGCCCCGCCATCCGCCGGATCAGCTCAATCGAAATCCCCGCCTCCTGCGGCGTACACGGCCCCGGAGAGAGCACCATCCGCTCCGGCCCCAGCGCCTCCACCTCATCCACTGTCAGCTCATCGTTGCGCCGGACCACCATCTCCGCGCCCAGCTCGCCCATGTACTGCACCAGGTTGTAGGTAAACGAGTCGTAATTATCCAGAACAAAAACCATACGCTGCCTTCAGTGTAAATCGGGCTGCCGCAACCGGGTTCTCACCGATACAGACAAGTGACCCACACAAGCCTTCATTTGGCTTGTGTGTGGAGGACAAGGATCTCAACCCCTCACGATTCCGGACATGCAACTGATACAAAACACCGCGAGAAGGAAATGAATCCTGAATCACATGATCCAACCACCCAATAAGGGCGCCGGCGATTTGGCATCAAGCCAGATGCATCGCTAACGAGAAGTCCGTATTATCGATATCGAACCATCGAGTGTCTACTTCTTCTATATATGACGAGTGGGCGACGATACAGCCTGAACTCGTGGATGCTCGCTTAGACTGAATTGCATACATCTATATCGACGCCTCTTGGCTACTCTCGTGATTCAATTGGACGGCATGTACGAGTTCTGGCGGACTGGCCGCGTGACGGGTGAGAACCCCTCTTAGTAAGGTCAGGCATCGCTGCGACGCTCTCCAGCCATAAGCCATGGCCATCTTTGGTTGCTGCTTGGGACCGGATTCGGGAGGGATCTAATTAAGCGGAAGATATCGGTGTGCACGGCGCCAGTCGCGCACACGACAACTCGTGCGATCAGCTATTGATGAGAATGGAGACCTTGAACATGAAGCCCAACGAACCCAGCCGCACAGCTCTGATGGTCGCCCGACAACGAGCTGCTCACCAGCTGCTCGATCATGGCTCAATCCTCTATGACCCATTTGCCATGAAGATTCTGCGTGAAGACGAAAAGAACCTGCTTCAATTCGCGAACGAACACCCCTTGGCCAGCATCGGACGTCTGCTTACCGCCGCGCGAAGCCGGATTGCGGAAGATGCTTTGTCAAGAGCTGTCAAGAAAGGGATTCGGCAGATCGTCATCCTTGGCGCCGGACTCGACACTTTCGCTCTCCGGAACCCCCACGGCAGACGACAGATTAGTATCTATGAGGTGGACCACCCCGCGACGCAGACATGGAAAGGCCAACGCTTGGCTGAAGCTCAAATCGCACCCCCGCCATGTCTTATTTTCGTGCCAGTCGATTTCGAGCGGGACGACGTGGGAGAGAAGCTCGTCGCCAAAGGCTTTGAGCAGAACTTGCCCGCATTTTTCACTTGGCTCGGGGTTGTGCCATATCTGACACAGGACGCTATCGGCCGCACTCTGGGCTACATGTCGTCAATCCCGGACTCGGAGGTGGTGTTCGACTACATGGAACCTCCCGAGACATTCTCAGAAGAGCTAAGGCAATTAGAAAAGGAGCGGACGGAACGGCTTAAGAAAATTGATGAACGTTCAGTCAGCCGTTTCGAGCCGGCTGGCATTGCAGCGATTCTTCGCTCGCACGGATTTTGCGTCATCGAAGACATCAATTTCGAGGAGATCGCGTCCAGGTTCGGCCGCGCCGTTCATGAACTCGCGCCCGGACGCGCTGGCGTTCATGTTGTCCACGCTAAGCACTAATGGAACGCGGTGACTGTATTGCATTCAACTTGCGCATCGACGCCCGAATACACCAGTCGGACGGTATTTCCTCGCAGCCCGGTCGTGTCACCACCGGACTCCCCACATCTCACAGCGATACAACATCGACAACCCCCTGCCACCTCTCGCCTCGCTTGAGCGAGGCCCGGCAGAAGCACAGGGCAATCGGGGTCCCCAAACAAGCGGTCTTTACTTGTTGGGGTGGGGATAGGTCTTCGTCCGTGGGGCGATCTTTCGCCCTGTCAAAAAACTTGATCCGAAGAGCCAGCCCTGGGCGCATATCCCGGCAGCACACGCTCATGCTGCCGGTTCCGGAAGGGCCTACTTCATGTTTTCGAGCAGAATGTAAAGCGGGCTGAGCGGGCCCAGGGGCATCAGCTCAAAAGTCATCAGCTTGGCCTGCCCAAGTGGAAGCGCCTCAAGCATCTCGCGCGCCTCCTCAACAGTGGCGAGATTCAGAAGAAAAACGACCCCCTTATTGTCTTTACGCACATACCACTGGTCGATCTTCCCCGCGAGATACAACTGCGCCGTAGCCGGCACTTCACGGGTCATGATCGTCTTCCGCTGCTCGGGGGTGATGGGCGCAACGACGGTCCCAATCGCCAGGATCTTCGTAGTGGGAACTGCCGGAAAAGGACCAGGCGCTGTCTGCGGTACTGTTGATTGCATATAGGCTCCATTCGAGTAGAGTCGAATATGGCTACGATGCCGTGCGAGAAAAATCGTCGCAACTTTCGCGCATCGCCAGCCGGAAACCCGGCCTATCGCCTCCGCAGCATCAATCGGATGCCCCTCGATAAGGAAGCGGGCGTTGTCAGGTTCGGGCTGTGACGCATTTCTGCTGGGCCGGGTGCTCACATCTCGAAGAGATGCGGGAACGGCGAACCTCTCTCACCCTCTTCAATTTTCTTTCAGAAAGACTTCAAATCGGCCAGCATCCAAGCAGCCCCTGCGACCAGGAAAGTCTCGGCGCATTCAGACCAGTTGAAGTGTGCCTCCGGGTGCGCGATCAGCAATGGAACCCATACCAGCAGGCCAAAGAGGCCCACCATGAGCACCATC
>Ga0335074_10011597_pt1 | contig 12321 bp, 8 predicted proteins | sample Lox_Sample_23_FD_206715 | JGI IMG/M metagenome (GOLD analysis project Ga0335074, IMG submission 206715) | Soil microbial communities from Loxahatchee National Wildlife Refuge, Florida, United States - Lox_Sample_2.3 | ecosystem: Environmental > Terrestrial > Soil > Wetlands | place: USA: Florida...
GCCGCACCCGTCACTGTCCGAGACGTTCGGGGAGACGATGTTGGCGTTGACCGGAAGGGGACTCCACCTTGCCTGACGTGATGATGCCGCAGCTCGGCGAGACCGTGACCGAGGGCACGATCACCCGCTGGATGAAGGCGGTCGGCGACGAGGTGGCGCGAGACGAGCCGCTCTTCGAAGTATCCACGGACAAGGTCGACTCCGAGGTGCCCTCGCCGGTGAGCGGCACCGTGACCGAGATCCTCGTAGCAGAAGGCGAGACCGTTTCTGTTGGTTCCAAATTGGCCGTCATCGCCACCAATGGCGATGCCGCCGGCGCGAGCCGGGCCGTGGGAGCGGCCGAGATTGCCGACGGCGACGTCTCCGCGCCCGCCCCGCCCGAACAGGGCCACGCTGTCGCCCCCGAGCAGATCGGATCCGCGGCTGCGGCCGAGATCGAGGCCGAGGGAGAGCCGCTTGGCGTGGCCGGCGAGACCGGTGCCGCCTTCGACGTGGTCGCTAGCGGGCGCCGTGCCGGTGCCGGCGCTGCACCGACGCCGGCGCCGCCCAAGCCTCCGACGGGTGGCCCGGCGAGGCCTGGAGCGCGGCCCGCAGACCAGCGGCCACCCAGCGCGCCCGCCCAGGGTGGCCCCGGCAAGTTGCTGTCACCCGTGGTACGGCGCCTTATCGCCGAGCACGGGCTCGACCCGGCCGCCATACCCGGCTCGGGTGCCGGGGGCCGCATCACCCGCGACGACGTGCTCGCTGCCATAGACCGCCAAGGCCCGAACGGGGACGGCCCGGTGCCGGTCGTGTACGGCGCCTCTCTGTCTGGCCCAGCAGCATCAGCGGGTACGGTGGAGCAACGGCTGCCCGTAGCGGCGCCGTCGGTGCCCGCTCCACGAGCGGGCGAGCGGGACACGGTCGTACCTTTCACCAATATCCGCCGCCGGACCGCGGAGCACATGGTGCGCTCCAAGCAGACGTCCGCCCACACGATGGTGGCCGTCGATGTTGACTATTCCGGCGTCGACAAAGCCCGTCTGGCGGCCCGCGAACACTTCAAGGCCACTGAGGGGTTCAGCCTCACCTACCTGCCCTTCATCGCTCGTGCGGTGGTTGACGCTCTCGGGGAATGGCCCTACCTCAACTCTTCGGTGGGTGACGACGAGCTGATCGTGCACGGCGAGGTCAACTTGGGCATAGCCGTTGACCTCGATTTCGAAGGGCTGCTCGTGCCGGTAGTGCACCGGGCCGAGGACAAGCGCCTAGTTGCCTTGGCGCGTGAGATCGCTGGCCTGGCGAGCCGCGCCCGTTCCAAGCGCCTGACCATGGACGACATCTCGGGAGGAACGTTCACGCTTACCAATGCGGGGGGCTTTGGCACCTTCTTGACAGTGCCCGTCATCAATCAGCCTCAGGTCGCCATCCTGTCGACGGACGGGGTGCGCAAGCGGCCGGTGGTCGTGGAGCTGCCCGACGGGACCGACGCCGTTGCGGTGCACCCGGTGGGCAACCTCGTCATGTCGTGGGACCATCGGGCCGTGGACGGCGCTTATGCGGCCGCATTCCTGGCTCGAGTTCGCGACACCCTGCAGGCTCGTGACTGGTCCGCCGAACTTTAACTTCTCGCTGGTGCCCGGGCGCACATTGCGCCTGCGCTGGCTCGGGAACCGGGTCGCCTACGGCGACGCGCACGCCTTGCAACGGTCCTTGTGGGCGGCCGGGCGGGACGCTGATGACTGGCTCCTGCTCTTGGAACACCCTCGAGTGTTCACCGCCGGCGTGCGTGCCCGCCCTGAGCATATGCTCGTGGACCCGGCGAGCGTCGGTGCTGAGCTGCTTTGGGTCGACCGGGGTGGTGACATCACCTACCACGGGCCCGGCCAGCTGGTCGGTTACCCGGTCCTTTCCGTGGCCCGCGGGCCGGGTGCGACACCTGGCTATGTCCATGAGGTCGAGCAATTTGTCCTCCAGGTGCTCGCGCGGCTCGGCCTGCCCGGCGCCGGCCGGCTGCCCGGTTACCCGGGCGTATGGGCGGGCGTCGACGGTCCGAGCCCACGCAAGATCTGCGCCATTGGGGCACGCCACAGCCGCCAGCGCACGATGCATGGCTTCGCGCTCAACGTGGCTCCCGACATGTCCATGTTCGACTGCATAGTGCCCTGCGGGATCTCCGGCAAGGGCGTTACGTCGTTGCTGGCCGAGGGCGTGGATGTGCCGATGGCGGACGTCGTCAATGCCGTGTTCGAAGTCGCCTCCGAACGTTGGGCCGGGCACGGTCGCCCGGTGGAGCGCCAAGACGTGGCGTGGGCGAGGCCGGGCCAGGGACAGACCGCCCGGGCCGCTCCGGCCAGTGCCGGCGCGGGTGCGGGTGCCGGCGCCGGTGCGGGTGCCGGCGCCGGCGGCGGTGGCGACTGTGGCGACGGCACGGTGCGCAAGCCGGTTTGGCTAAGGGCGCGGGCGCACATGGGCCCCGAGTTCCGCTCCCTGCGCCAGACGGTCCGCGGGCTCAGCCTGGTCACGGTGTGCGAGGAGGCGGGCTGCCCCAACATCTTCGAGTGTTGGGCCGACGGGACGGCCACCTTCATGATCAATGGGGACCGTTGCACCCGGGCATGCGGTTTTTGCCAGGTTGACACCGCCAAACCGTTGCCGCCTGACCCGCACGAGCCGCAGCGCGTGGCCGAGGCCGTGGCACGGCTCGGCTTGGCCCATGCCGTCGTCACGTGCGTGGCCCGAGATGACCTCGCCGATGGGGGCGCGGCCGGTTTTGCCGCCACGATCGACGCCATCAGGCGGCGCTGCCCCGGTACCGCGGTCGAAGTGCTCATATCCGACCTAAAGGGTGACGTGGCCGCGCTCAGTGCGGTGTTCGAGCGGCGGCCGGATGTGCTCAACCACAACGTCGAAACTGTCCCACGCCTCCAGCGGCAGGTCCGGCCGTCCGCCTCCTACACCCGGAGCCTTGCTGTCCTCGCCCGGGCGGTTGATGCCGGCCTGACCGCCAAGTCTGGGCTCATGCTCGGTTTGGGCGAAACCGAGGCGGAGGTGCTCGGCGTGTTGGCTGACCTGGCCGCGATCGGTGTCAGCATCGTGACACTGGGCCAGTACCTACGCCCAAGCTCAGCGCACCTGCCGGTAGCGAGGTGGTGGGCGCCAGAGGAGTTCAGCCGGCTGGCCGACGCCGGGCGAGCCCTCGGCATCGGCGAGGTGGTGGCATCGCCGCTCACGCGTTCGAGCTACCACGCGCGCCAAGCTGCCGCGGCGGCGGGGGCGGCGCCCGCCTTGGCCGGCACGCACAGGCGGGGCGCTTGAGACCCGACACCTTCGTTGCCCGGCTGGCCCGGGTGCGCCAGGCCATGGTTGGCGCAGGAGTTGACGCCCTGCTGCTCTCCCTGGGGGCCGACCTGCCTTGGCTGACGGGCTACACGGCCATGCCGCTCGAGCGCCTCACGATGCTCGTTGTTCCCGCGGCCGAGGGAGCCCGAAGTGAGCAGGTACCCGTCCTGTTCGTGCCCGAACTGGAGGCACCCCGTGTGGCCCAAGTGCCTGGCGCCTTCGCGTTGGCACCCTGGGGCGAGACGGATAACCCGGTGGCCATGGTGGCAGACCTCGTGCGGGTCATCACGGGCGATGCACCGAGGTTGGCCATCAGCGACCGAGCGTGGGCGACGTTCCTCCTACAGTTGAAAGCCTCCTTGCCCGGGGCGCGATGGACCGTGGCATCGGCGGTCACGGCACCTCTGCGGGCCGTCAAAGACGAGAGCGAAGTGGCGGCACTGGCCGCGGCCTCGGCTGCCGCGGACCGTGTCGCAGCCAGGCTCCTCGGCGGCGAGATCGCCCTGGTCGGCAGGACCGAGCGGCAGGTGTCGGCCGAACTGTCGCGCCTCTTGCTGGCGGAAGGCAACGAGCGGGTCAACTTCGCCATCGTCGCTTCCGGTCCCAACGCCGCCAGTCCCCACCATGAGGCCAGCGACCGTGTGATCGCTGCCGGCGAGGCGGTGGTGTGCGACTTCGGGGGAGCCCTGGACGGGTACTGCTCGGACATCACACGGACAGTTTTCACCGGGGACCCGCCAGCCGAGCTTCGCCACATCTATGAGGTCGTAGCGCAGGCTCAGGCAGCCGGGGTGGATGCGGCCGAGGTGGGCGTCCCCTGCCACCGGGTGGACGAAGCGGCTCGGAAGGTGATCACCGATGCCGGCTATGGCCAGTACTTCATCCACCGCACCGGGCACGGGATAGGACTGGAAGAACATGAAGATCCCTACATGGTGAGTGGCAATGGCGCTCCTATCGCCGTCGGGCATGCGTTCTCGGTCGAGCCGGGGATCTACATGGCGGGCCGCTGGGGCGTGCGCATAGAGGACATCGTGGTGGTCACTTCTTCCGGTCCCTTGAACCTCAACCAGGCCGACCGCGGTCTCACGGTGCTTAGCGTCTAGCTGGCGGGGCGGGGGCGCCGGTGAGGGGCGGGGCGGGGCGGTCAGGTTCTGGCCGGCGGGCCCGCTGGGACGGCTTCAGCTGCCGGTGAAAGCTCCAAGAGTGCGGTGAAAGCTCCAAGAGTGGTGGCGAAAAGCTCCAAGAGTGCGGTGAAAGCTCCAAGAGTGCGCCGAACGCGACCAGAATGCGGAGGCTTTACCTGCGTAAACGTGAAACTGGGCCCTCGGGCAGCCTCACTCTTGGATGTTTCACGCCACTCTTGGATGTTTCGAACGCCACTCTTGGATGTTTCACGCCACTCTTGGATGTTTCGACCGCCACTCTTGGAGCATTCACGCCCGTTCACGCCCGTTCGCGCCCTCTCACGCTCTTCGCGGCACCGCGACTCCTGGAGCTGCGCTCAGATCCACCCCAGAACCTTCGGGCCCTGTCTTGGCGCCTAAGGCCTCGCACATAACATGGGCACGTGGACTCGGCGGCCGTTACGGTGAGGCCCGCGGCGCCCCGAGACCTTAGTTCGCTGGCCGGAGTCATGGCCCGGGCATTTGTGGACGACCCGGTCTTCTCTTGGATGCTGCCCAGCCGGGCGGTGCGGGAGCGGCGCTTAGCGCACTACTTCTCAACGGCTCTGCGCCACGAGGCGCCCGGCCACGAAAACTTGGAGCTCGCCTGGACGGACAACCGCATTGTCGGCGGGACTATCTGGTTCCCGCCTCCGGGGCGCTACATCCCGAGTGCGAGCCACCAACTGCGGGCGCTGCTTGGCTACCTGGCGGTTTTCCGCGGGCGGCTAGGCGTGGGCCAGGCTTACATGCGCTCGGCCCTCAGCGCCCATCCTCGAGAACCCCACTGGTACCTAGGCTTTGTCGGGGTGGAGCCCGAGTTGCAAGGTCAGGGTATCGGGGCCGAGCTCATCCGGTCCCGGCTCAGCCGTTGCGACTCCGGCGACGAGGCCGCCTACCTCGAGTCAAGCAATGTCAGGAACAACCGGCTCTACATGCACCTCGGGTTCCGGCCTACAGGCGTGCTGCCTTTGCCTGCCGGAGCGCCGGAAGTGACAACCATGTGGCGTCCGCCGCCGGGCGCTCCAGCCCCTCCAGCCCCTTCGGGCGCTGCCGTGGTCAGGCCGGAGGGACCTTAGGCCGGCGCCCTAGGCCGGCGCCCCCGGCGGGGGAGGTGCCAACGGCGGTAGCTGGTGAGCACCTGGGCGCGGCACCGCGGGCATGGCCCCGGCGGCGGCTCGCCGCACCGCTGACAGCGGTTTGGCTATGTCCTCCAATGAACGCTGTTCGGCCGGCACGCCGAACATGGCGGCCACCACGCCACCCACCATCATGACGCCCGCCCCGATCATGTAGCCGATGAAAAGCTTGAAGTGGTCGGTGCCATTGCCGATCAGCTGGCCGTACAGCCACGGGCCCAGCGCCCCGAAGCACTGCGCTACGCAGAAGAACACGCCGATGGCCTTTGCCCGCACCTCGAGGGGGAACACTTCCGAACAGGTGAGGTATGCCGCGCTTGCCCCAGCGGAGGCGAAGAAGAAGATGGCGCACCACCATATGGTCTGGGTGGCCGCCGTCAGGTCCCCGGCCCGGAACATATAGGCGCTCGCGGCCAACAGGCCTCCGGCGAGAAGGTACGTGCTCGAGATCATCTTGCGCCGCCCAACGGTGTCGAAGAGCCGCCCGATGATGAGCGGCCCGGCGAAATTACCGGCGCAGAAGAACAAGAAGTAGTACTCGGTACGGTTGGACGGGACCTGGTAGATCTTGGTCAGCACCAGTGCGTACGTGAAGAAGATGGCGTTGTACAAAAACGACTGGGTGATCATAAGCCCGGCAGAGAGGACCGAACGGCTGGGGTACTCAGCGAAGAGCTGGCGCGCCAGCGCAAAGTAGCCGATCCGCTCGGACGGGCGCACGACGATGGCCTTGCTCGTGTCGACCTCGGGCAGGTCGCCGGCATTGCCGTGGGTCGCGAGCTGTTCCATTTCACCGACCGCTTGTTCGGCTTCTTCCGCCCGGCCGTGCATCAGGAGCCAGCGCGGGCTTTCCGGCAAGTGGCGCCGCACGAACAGGATCACCAGCCCGAGCACGGGCCCGAGCAGGAAGACCGCTCGCCACGAGTAGCTGGCGGGGACGTTGTTGACCACGCCCAGGGTGAGCACGGTCGCGAGCAGCGCTCCGGCCCAGTAGCTCCCGTTGATGCCCAGGTCGACCCGGCCGCGGAAGCGGGCGGGGATGAGCTCGTCGATGGCCGAGTTGATCGCGGCGTACTCGCCGCCGATGCCCATACCGGCCAGGAAGCGCGTGCAGTTGAGGAAAACCACCCAACCCTCGCCCCGCCCCGCTGTCGCTGCCGATAGGCCCCCGCCGATCAGGTATACACCGAGGGTCACCATGAACAGCCGCTTGCGCCCCAACTTGTCGGCCAGGTTCCCGAACAACAGGGCACCCGCGACCTCGCCGAGCAGGTAGATGGTGCCGACCGAGAAGGCCACCGAGGCGGAGCTCATGGCCAGGGCGGACTTCTGGGAGATGACGTCGGTGATGTTGGCCGCGATCGTGATCTCGAGGCCATCGAGGATCCACGCCACCCCCAGGGCGATCACCATCCGGGCGTGGAACTTGGACCAGTTCAGGCGGTCGATGCGAGCCGGCACGAGGCTCTCGATCGCCTGGCCGTTGCCGTTGCCGTTGCCGTTGCCGTTGCCGGTGCCGGTGCCGGTGCTCCGAGGACCACCGGCTTCGTTGTTCCCCAGGCCCCCGCCGCCCGTTACGGGACGGGCTTGTGGTTCGCTGCGTGCCGTCGTCGTGGACATGGCCAGGATTTTTCCCCTGAAGCTGCTCCGTCACACGTGAGGCCTCGACGGCTATGGCGCTCCGCTGACCGCCGCCGCAAGGGCAGCCGGTGGCCGTCCCCAGGGGGCCCATGGGCAGACTTCGCAGGAACGTCGAACCGCAAGCTCAGCCAGCGTTCAGCCGGAGCCCCAACAATGTGCCCATGAACCGTGCCCCGGTCTGGCCTTTGCGCCTCAGCCAGTTCGGGCGCGAGATGGTGGTAGCACTTGGGGTCGCCGCTGGTGCTGTCGGGGTCATCGCCATGTGGTGGCACGACACGGCGCCAGCCACTGTGGACGGTACGGGCCCTTTCCTCACGGCCGCGGGGCGGGTGACGGGTTTGCTCGGCACGTACCTGGTGGTCGTCGAAGTGCTGCTGATGGCCCGGGTGACATGGCTCGACGGGATGATCGGGATGGACCGCCTGGCGGTATGGCACCGGCGCAATGGTGAGTACGCCATCTGGCTCCTGGTGGCCCACGCGGTTCTCACCATCTGGGGCTATGGTTTGACGGCCGGCGCCGGAGTGCTCTCGGAAGCCAAGACGGTAGTGCTCGACTATCCCGACATGCTGGCTGCCACCGTTGGCCTCGGCCTGCTGGTAGCGGTGGGAGTGCTCTCGGCGCGCGCGGTGCGCCGGCGGGTCAGCTACCACACCTGGTACTTCATTCACCTGTACACCTACATTGCCCTCGCACTTTCCTTTGCTCACCAGTTCAATTCGGGCGCCGACTTCGCCACTCACCCGCTCAACCGCTTGATCTGGGCGTTGATGTACTGCGTGGTCGCTGCCCTCCTGGTCGCCTACCGCGTGGTCAAGCCCCTCATAACCAGCGCCCGGCACCGTTTCCGGGTTGTGGGCACTACCAATGAGGCGCCGGGCGTTGTCTCGGTGTACGTCACGGGGCGCAGGCTCGACCGCTTGAGGGCGGAAGCCGGGCAGTTCTTCATGTGGCGCTTCCTGACCAAACAGGGCTGGTGGCAAGCCCATCCGTTCAGCCTTTCGGCCGCTCCGAACGGGAAGTGGTTGCGGCTCACCGCCAAGGCTACGGGCGACCACAGCTCCTCCCTGAGGCACCTCCAGCCGGGCACGAGCGTGATCTTGGAAGGCCCCTACGGAGCCTTCACACAAGCCCGGCGCCGCCGCCGCAAGGCCCTCATGATCGGGGCTGGCATCGGCGTGGCCCCGTTACGAGCGCTGATGGAAGTCCTCCCGGTGAGGCGCGGCGAGATGACCCTCCTGTACCGTGCCTCGGACGCCGCTCACCTGGCGCTGCGGGGCGAGATCGACCACCTGGCCGCCGAGCAGGGGAGCAGCGTCCATTACCTGGTCGGCCGGCGAGCGGAGCACCCTGAGTACCTGACACCCGGCCACATCCTGCAGCTGGCGCCCGATGTGGCCCAACGCGACATTTTCGTGTGCGGGCCACCCCACTTCACCGATATGGTCCGCGACTCGCTGCGAGAGCTGGGCGTGGCGAACACCCAGATCCACGCCGAGTCCTTCGAGCTGTAGGAGCTGGCTGTGCGTCGCGCTGTCGTTGCCACCGTCGCCACCGCTGCCGGGCTGGCGCTACTGCTCGGCTACAAGTCGGGCGGTGGGACCAAAGCGGTCAACAGCGCCACCGGCAGCTCGCCCACGACCACGTCCCCGAGCGCGACCCCGGGCGCGACGAGCCCGCCGCCTACCACCAATGGTGCGGGCACCACGGCTTATACCAGCCAGCTGGTCTCGTATGCCTTTGGCGACATCCAGCTCACCGTGGACATCAAGGAGAACGGCTCGCGGAGCAGCGACCGTATAACGGCGGTGACGGTGCCGCGTAACGACGCTTTCGGCCCCCGCTCCCAGATGATCGACGAAGAGTCGGTGCCGGTGCTCGTCCAAGAGGCGTTGGCCGCTCAGGGTGTGAACATCGAGGTGGTGTCGGGCGCAACCTTTACCAGTGATGCCTTTATCCAGGCACTTGGCCAGGTGTTACAGGAGGCAGGCAAGTGAACCCCGAGCTTTGCGGCAGCTACACGCGCTCGGTCGCGATGATGGGCACCGTCTTCAGCTTCGACCTGAGAGCGCCTGCCAGCGCGCGGGCCGCCGCCGCCCAGGCGGTCGACGCGGCCGTGGGCTGGCTGCGCTGGGTGGACAACAATTTCAGTACGTACAAAGAAAACAGCGCCGTCAACCGTTTTGACCGCGGGGAGCTGGCAGCTGGGGACGTGGCTAGCGAGCTCGCGCGGGTGCTCGCGCTGTGCCATCAGTTCAACAAGGAAAGCGAGGGCTACTTTGACGCCTGGGCGGGCGGGCGGTTCGACCCGAGCGGCGTGGTCAAAGGTTGGTCCATAGAGGCGGCATCGGAGCTGCTGAACAAGTGCGGTTTCGCCGACCACTGCGTGGACGGGGGCGGGGACCTGCGCTTGCGGGGCCTTGCCAGGCCGGGCACCCGGTGGACGGTCGGCCTGCGCCACCCCCTCCAGCGAGCGGGCTTGGCGGCCGCCCTTGCCCTCGGCGCCGGGGCAGTGGCGACTTCGGGCACTTACGAACGCGGCACCCATGTGGTCGACCCGATGACGGGGCGCGCGGCGACCGACCTGGCAGCGGTGACGGTCGTCGGGCCCGACCTCGTGGCCGCCGATGCTTACGCGACCGCCGCACTGGCCATGGGTGCGCGGGCGCCGGATTGGCTGTGCGGCCTCTGCGGCTACGAATCCCAGGTAATAACGCCGGCCGGCCGGGGCTGGTCGACCCCTGGCTTCAAGCGCCTCCGTGTCGCCTGACCCGAGCGCCCGGCCGGCGGCCGCGCCGCGGCGCAAGGCCGTCCCTGTAGCGCTCCGCGACAGTCATCCGCCCGCCTCCGCCGCCTCCGCCTCGCTGGCGCCCGCTCCGTCGGGGAGCGCAGTCGTGCGGCGGACCACGAAGTACTTGGCTTGGGGGTGATGGCAGATGATCGCGGCTGTGGTCTGTTCTGGGTGGAACTGCCACGAGGTGTCCTCGCTGCAATCGACCCCGATGCGCTCGGCGCCGAGCAGCCAGGCACAGCGGGCGTTGTCCTCCAGTTCCGGGCACGCCGGGTAGCCCCATGAGTAGCGTCCTCCCCGGTACTGCTGGCGGAACAGCCCAGCCAAACTGGGGCCGTCTTCGTCCGCGAACCCCCACTCTTCGCGGATGCGCCTGTGCCAGTACTCGGCCAGAGCCTCAGTCATCTCCACCGACAGGCCGTGCAGGTGCAGGTACTCGTTGTAGCGGTCGCTACGGAACAATTCGGCCGCCCGGTCCGACGCCGCTGGGCCCATGGTGACGACGTGGAAGCTGGCGTAGTCGACCTCGCCGGATGCCGCGGGCTTGAAAAAGTCCGCGATGCACAGCCACGGGTCGGCACCCTGGCGCGGGAACCTGAACCGTGCCAGCTCGGTCCGGCGGGCCTCGTCCTCCCAGATGACCAAGTCGTCGCCCTCGGAATTGGCCGGGAAGTACCCGTAAGCCACTGCCGGGCGCAGGACGTCAGCCTCACGTGCGGCCGCGAGTTGCTCGCGCAGTACCGCCCGGACCCGCTGCTTGAACATGGCGTCTTTTTCACCGGCCAGCGGCCGGTAGCCCCACTGGTTGCGGAAGAGCGAAGTCTCATTGAGATAAGCGGCTATTTGGTCTAGGGCAATGCCGCGCTCGACTCGGGCCCCGACGAACGGGGGCCGGAAGACCGGGTTGTCCGAGCTCACCGAGGGGGCCCGGCGCGGTCGCTCCGGCACCGGTTCGGGAACGGCAGTGCTGTAGCGGCCTCCGCGCGGCGCGACACCGGCCCGGCCGCCCGGGGCGCGCCCAAAGTCGGGGTCGGGTGCGCCCGTGCGGCGCAGCTCAACCAGGCGGTCGATCGTGCGCAAACCTTCGAAAGCATCCTTGCCGTAGAACAGCCGGCCTTTGTACTCCGAGCGCAAGTCTCGCTCTACGTATGTCCGGGTCAGGGCCGCCCCCCCGAGTATCACGGGGTAATGGTGGAGACCACGGTCGTTGAGCTCGATGAGGTTGTCGCGCATTATCAGCGTTGATTTGACGAGCAGCCCGGACATCCCGATCACGTCCGCGCCCACTTCGTCCGCCTTGGCGATCATGTCTGCGATCGGCACCTTTATGCCGAGGTTGTGGACCTGGTAGCCGTTGTTGGTCAAGATGATGTCGACGAGGTTTTTGCCGATGTCGTGCACGTCGCCGCGCACCGTCGCCAGCACGACCTTTCCCTTCCCCCTTTCACCGCTCCTGGCCATATGCGGCTCGAGGTAGGAGACCGCGTTCTTCATCACCTCGGCCGACTGGAGCACGAAAGGAAGCTGCATCCGTCCTGAGCCGAAAAGGTCGCCGACCGTTTTCATACCGGCCATCAGCGGGCCATTTACGACCTCGAGGGCAGCAACGCCGGCCGACAGGATCTCGTCGAGCTCGGCTTCGAGGCCGTCGCGGGCCCCGTCGACGACGCGCTGCTCGAGCCGGCGGTCCACCGGCCAGTCACTGCGGTCCTCGGCTGCCGGCCCCTCGGAGCGCACGCCCTCGAACAGGCGCAAAAGCTCCGACAGCGGGTCGTACCCGCGCCCCGGGTCGCGGCGGTCATAAACCAGGTCCAAGCAGACCTGCACCGCCTCGGGGGCGATGCGGTCGAGCGGCACGACTCGGGCCGAGTTGACGATGGCCGCGTCGAGCCCAGCTCGCTGGCACTCGTGCAGGAAAACCGAGTTGAGGGCTTGGCGCGCAGCCGGGTTGAGGCCGAACGAAACGTTGGAGATACCGAGCAGAGTGCGCACTCCAGGCAGCTCGCGCTTGATCAGCCGGATGCCCTCGATGGTCTCGATGCCGTCGCGCCGGCTCTCCTCCATACCGGTGCTCACCGGTAAGGCCAGAGCGTCAAAGAAAAGGTCTTCGGCCCGGATCCCGTAGCGGTCCGTGGCCAGGTCGTAAATGGCCCGCGCGGCCCGGAGTTTCCACTCCGCCGTGCGGGCCTGGCCTTCGGTGTCGATGCAGGTGCACACGACGGCTGCTCCGTAGTCCCGGGCCAGGGACAGGAACAGGTCGAGC
>Ga0335074_10011598_pt1 | contig 12320 bp, 10 predicted proteins | sample Lox_Sample_23_FD_206715 | JGI IMG/M metagenome (GOLD analysis project Ga0335074, IMG submission 206715) | Soil microbial communities from Loxahatchee National Wildlife Refuge, Florida, United States - Lox_Sample_2.3 | ecosystem: Environmental > Terrestrial > Soil > Wetlands | place: USA...
TCCTCACTACCGCCGTCTACGGCGGCACCTTCGTGACCGTGGACGGCACCTACGACGACGTGAACCGGCTCGCGTCCGAGCTGGCCGGCGAGCACGAGGACTGGGCGTTCGTCAACGTGAACGTGCGACCGTACTACGCGGAAGGGTCCAAGACGCTGGGCTTCGAGATCGCCGAGCAGCTCGGCTGGCGGCTCCCCGACCAGATCGTGGTCCCGGTCGCGTCCGGCGCGCAGCTGGTCAAGATCGACAAGGGCTTCGGTGAGCTTGCCGAGCTCGGTCTCGTCGAGGAGAAGCCGTGGCGAGTGTTCGGCGCCCAGGCGACCGGCTGCGCGCCGGTGTCCGAGGCATTCGCCAAGGGCTGGGACGTCGTGCGCCCGGTCAAGCCGGACACGATCGCCAAGTCGCTGGCGATCGGCAATCCGGCCGACGGACCGTACGTGCTCGACGTCGTGCGCAGGACCGGCGGGGCGGTCGCCGACGTCTCCGACGACGAGGTGGTGGACTCGATGCGGCTGCTCGCCCGCGCTCAGGGCGTCTTCGGTGAGACTGCGGGCGGCGTGACCGTCGGCGTGCTCCGCAAGCTGCTCGCCTCCGGGCAGCTGGACCGGGACGCGGAGACGGTGATCATCAACTCCGGCGACGGGCTCAAGACGCTGGACGCGGTGGCCTCGTCCGTCACTGTCCCCACGGCAATCAAGCCGACCCTCGCCGCATTCCAGGCGGCGTATTAGCACAGAGGCGATACCAGCGATGATCAATGCGGTGCGCGTTGACGCGATTGGTGGCTATCTGGCGTCATGAACGCCGCGCACACGGTAAGGTCAATTCCGGTCGCTGCCCGCAAGGCAGATGCGCGCGCAGCGTGCGTTGGCACGTCTCGCGGGTCGCGATCGACGGGTTCCGCGGTTGCAAGGGCGGGGCTCGAAGCCCGAGCAGCAGTTAGGGAGTTGTTTGGAATGGCTCAGGGCACCGTCAAGTGGTTCAACCCGGACAAGGGCTACGGCTTTATCGCCGTCGACGGTGGCAAGGACGTCTTCGTCCACTTCTCAGCGATCCAGTCGGACGGCTATCGCACCCTCGAAGAGGGCCAGCGGGTCGAGTTCGAGATCACGCAGAGCGACCGGGGACAGCAGGCCGAGAAGGTCATCGTCGTCTCCTAAGTCCTCTGGCTTCGTCCGCGAAGTCCTGGATTCCGCCGGGTTAATGCCGGTGCGGTTGGCCCGGCTCCCTCGGGAGCCGGGCCAACCGCCTTTTTCCTGACTGCTAGGCTTTCGCCGTGCAATCGCTTGGTATCGACGGTGCCTGGGTCTACACACCGCAGGTGCATGCGGACGACCGGGGGAGCTTCGCCGAGATTTTCCGCGGCGCGGAGTTCGCCGCCGACCTGGGATACCGGCTTGAGGTCGCGCAGTCCAACTGCTCGGTCTCGCGGCGTGGCGTGATCAGGGGCATCCACTACGCCGATGTGCCGCCCGGGCAGGCGAAGTACGTAACCTGCGTCGCCGGTGCGGGCCTCGACGTGATCGTGGACATCCGGGTCGGCTCACCGACCTTCGGTAAGTGGGAGGCGGTCCAGCTGGACGGCGCCACCCGCCGCGCTGTGTTCCTCTCCGAGGGTCTCGGCCACGCCTTCATGTCGCTGACCGACCAAGCCACCCTGTTGTACCTCTGCTCGACGCCCTATGCCCCGGGCCGTGAGCACGGCGTCCATCCCCTCGACCCCGCGCTCGGCATCGCCTGGCCGCTCGACGAGACAGGCGGCACCCCGCTGCTCTCCCCCAAGGACGCGGCCGCACCGACGCTCGAGGACGCGCTCCAGGCCGGTCATCTGCCCAGCTACGACGACTGCGTCCGGTACCAAGAGGAACTCCGCGCCCGGTTATCAGTTCACCGTCAGCAGGGCGACCGTGATCCCGGTGGCCTGCCAGAGGAACTTCGTCTGGTAGCCGAGGATCGTCAGATAGGACGCCTGCGCCCCCGGTAGCGCGGAGAACGGGTTCGACGGGTTCGGCGCCAGGTGGTCGACGTATACCACCCAGATCCGCGGCGTACCGGTGATGCAGAGCGACGGGTCCTCGCACTGCTCCGCCTGCAAGTTGTCCGCCGCAACCGGCGTCTCGGCCTGGAAGACGGGGGTCGGTGGCGGCTTGCCGCGCAGGTAGTAGGCGATTGCGGCGTTGACCTCATAGTGGTTCGCGTCACTCGACTGATAGATGATGGCGTCGCCCGGTCGCGCGTTCTCCGCGATCACCGCGGCGGCCGCCGGGTAATTCACCGGCTCGCCGTTGGCCATCTGGACCGGGAAGGCCCAGGCGTTGTGCGCCTCGTACTGGCGGATCTCCCACTGGTCGTGGGCCCCGGCGACGACGGTGAGCGCGACAATCGCGGTCGCGACGACGGCGGAGAACAGCCGCCTGGAGATGGCGGCCGGCCGCGCCTCCGACAGCCGCTCGGCTATCGTCGCGATGCCGAACCCGGCCGCCAGCGCCCACACCGGAACCGTGAACAGCATGTACCGGTAGGTCCAGTAGGAGTTCGGCCCCTGTGAGATGACCCAGACGGCCAGGATCGGCAGGACCGCGCAGGCCAGGATGTACAGCGCCGTGACCCGGCGACGCGCTCCCGCCGTCCACACCACCGCGGTGAGCGCGAGCAGCACGACCAGCAGGGAAACCGGCGTCGAGGAGAACAGTTCGGCCCACAGGCCGCCGGTCGGCCGGAACAGGTCGGCGACGTGCGGCACGGGCTGCTGGCCGAGTTGATACGCGGTCTGCGAGTGCCCTTCAATCACAATCGGCGCGTCGAGGACGATCCCGATGGCAGCGGATATGCAGAACCAGCCCACCAGCGCCATCGGCTGACCTTCGATGGGCTCCGGCCGCCCGCCAGGCAGGGTGCGTCCCGCGTCGCCTTCGCCGCCGATCCGCACCGTGCGCTGGCTGAAGTCGACTCCGACGATGACGATGTGCCCGGCGAGGATGCAGAGCGCGACCAGGTTCGCGGCGCCCGCGGCGCCGATGGCGACCGCGTACAGGGCCCAGCGCAGCCAGTTCGGCCGCTCCATGGCGCGCAGCAGCAGCAGGGTGGCGAGCGCCGCGAAGAGCGTCGCGAACGCGTACGGACGCGCTTCCTGCGCGTACCGCGAGACGCTGGGGATGACCGCGAAGACCAGGCCGCCGAGGAGCCCGACGGCGGTGCCACCGAGCCGCTTTCCGGTGAGCGCCACCGCCACCGCTGCCGCGGTCATCGCGAACACCGAGGGCAGCCGCATGGCGACGGCCGACTGCCCGAAGACCCCCATCCACAGGTGCATGCCGAAGTAGTACGGGCCAAGGACCGCGTCGGTGTTGTGCAGCATCCCCCACAGCTGGGACGGGGTCCGGGTGGCCGCCGACCAGGTGGCCAGCTCGTCGCGCCACAGCATCGGCACGCCGAGGTCAAGCAGGCCAAGCGCGAGGGTCAGCACCCCGGGGACGGCCCAGGTGAGGTACCTCAGCGGGGTCCGCGCGGACTGGGCCGGGCGCCCGCGGGCCAGGCCCGGCGCGGAGCGCGCCGTCAGCCGGTTCACGGCGGGCGGACCCGATTACACGGGATCTCCAGCTGCCACCACACACGGCTGTAGAGGTACTCAGTCACGCCGGGCTTCTGACACTGCTGGGTGGCCGCTGCGACGACCGCGGTCCATGGCGGGCTCCCCGAACGGTTGTTGACGACGCGATAGTTGAAGCCGCAGACAACGACCAGGAGCAGAGCGAAGACGGTCACCGGAATCCAGGCCAGCACGGCGCGGCGCGCAGTGGGCGCCTTCCGCGGTGTGCCCGCTGCCGGGACGTCATCGGCGGACCGGCCGTCTCGGCCGATCCTACCGTCCGGCGGCTGGTCAGCGCCGTGCGGGCGGCCCGGGGGCCGGGCGCCCGCGGCGCCGGCCGGCGCCAGCGCGGACCGCGGTCGCAGCATGGCAACGATGGCCACGTACACGAGCAGCGCGGGCGCGATCACGTACCGGGGCTGGACGATCGGGAGGTTATCAACGATCTCGCCGAGAAACAGCAGGACGCTGAAGAGCAGCGCGGTGACCGCCAGCGGCCAGTGCGGCGCGGTGAGCCTGGCGAGCGCGGTGAGAGCCGCCGCCAGCAGCAGCGCCCAGGCGCCGACGATCAGGGCGTCGTGCACGGCCATGTTCGGGATGGTCAGCGGGACCGGGTAACCCCGGCCGTTGACCCCGGAGCCGCCGAGCGCGTCCTCGCCGAAAATCGCGCGCGGCACCGCCCGCGTCACGTAGTTCCCGAGCGCCCACAGCGGACTAGTGAATCCCGAGACGCGGTTGCTCATCCCCCGCAGCTGCACGCTCCACTGCGCCGCCAGGCCCACTCCCCAGCACCCGGCGAGCGCGCTGGCCTGCTTCGACCGGTCGGCGATCAGCCTGGCCGCGACCAGCGGCGCGAACAGCAGCGGCAGGATGCTCGACAGCGTCACGCCCAGCATGACGATGGGCGCGACGACCCGGCCGGCCCGCGTCGCCGGCCGCCAGAGCAGCAGCCAGAAGGTTCCGTAGAGGGCGATGAACTGAACCGTGGCCAGGTCGTTGTTCACCTGTGTGTAGGCGAGGGGGATGACGCACGTCGGTGCCGCCACGAGCAGACGGAGCCAGCGGTTGCGCAGCTGCGGCCCGCTGGCGATGTAAACGATCAGGCCGAACGTCGCGTACTGGAGCGCGGCGAAGATCGCCATGATCCCCGGCGCCCAGCTCAGCGGGAACGTCACCGCGATGGCCGTAAGCGAACGGGGCACGACGTCGTAGTAGCCGTTCATCTGTGTCGTTAGGGTGGTCAGCACGCCCTGATGGAGCGCGTCCTGAAGGAAATTGTTCGCATCCTCGATCCAGATGGTGTTGAGCGCCCCGGGCCCGGAGGTTCGCGCCAGGCTGACGGCGGCGCCAGCGATGACGAAGGCGATCGCAGCCAGCACCTGATGCCATCCCAGCGGCCGCGCACTGGTCTCACGGAAGAGGGCGGACCGCAGCCACGCCGCTATCCCGGGCACAAGCCGGGAACGCTTGCGGGTGCAGGTGTCGGTCACGACCTCTCACGATAGTCCGTGGCAGCGGCCCGGTACTCACGACGAGTAGGCTCTTAGTCGCTCCACGTGTTCGGGGAACTCAATGACTGAGAGTTCGCGCGAGTGACATGAGTCAGGAAACAGGCGCCGAGGTCGCTCCGGGGGGATCGGGGCTAGCCGGCGTCCAGCGGCGCGCAGGCGGTCGCGGAGGCGCGAACCGTCTGATCGACTGGCTGCGCGCGAACGTGTTCCGCCGCACTCCCGGCGGTCCAGTCGGCTGGCGGAAGCTCGTGCTTGCCACCGGCTGCGTGGCGGGCGGCGTCGCGATCAGCCTGAGCCGCACCGTGGGCCCGGGGTCACTGAACACCATCTGGATCGAGGACGCGAAGTACCTGCTCAACCAGGCGCTGAATCAGCCGTTTCTGACCACGCTCAGGGACCCGATCAGCGGGTACTACCAGGTGCCGGCGCGCGTGTTCACGGAGATCGCGACGGAGTTCCCGCTCGGCTGGGCACCGGGGATCATGGCGATCTTCGCCGCCCTCCAGTACGCCATCTACGGCCTCGTCGCTTACCTCGCGAGCGGGCCGCATTTGCGCAGCCCCTGGCTGCGACTGCTGGTCGCCGCGCCGGTCTGCGCGCTGCCGCTCGCGTACACGCAGTCGAACAACGACCTCGTGACCGTTCAGTTCCTTGGTCTTTACGGCGCCTTCTGGACCCTGCTGTGGGTTCCTGGTACGCGCGCCGGCCGGGTCCTGGCACCGGTCGTCATGCTCACCGTCTCGTTCACGGCCGCGCTGGTCATCGCCTTCGCACCGCTCGTGATCCTCCGGCTCATCGCCGACCGGTCCAAGAGCGCGATCGCCGTGGCAGCCGTCTGGCTGCTCGGTCTGCTTCTCCAGTTCAGCCAGACCTTCGAGGGCAAGGACCACCACTACGGCTACGGTCACAACAGCCCCTGGTTCCTGCTGCGGAGCTACGGCGCCCGGGTTATCCCGCGGGCGCTGTTCGGGGAAAGCGCACTCGGCGGCCCCGGCGTCAACTACCGCGGTGATTACGCCCCGCTGCACATCATCAACATGGCCGCTCACGACGCCCTGATCGGGGGCGCGGTCGCGGTGGTCGCACTCGCGATCGTCCTCGCGGCCTGCCGGTTCACCGACCCGAACTGGCCGCTCGCCGTCTTGGCCGGTCTGTTCAGCTTCGGCATCTTCGCCGTCGAGTTGCTCGTCAACACGCCCGTCGTGCAGACGCGTTACACGATCGCCCCCGCGATGCTGCTCTACACGGTGCTCGCCGCCCTGTTGCGGCCGCGACAGCGAGCAGGCGCGGGACGCGCCGTGACGGTGCTGCCCTGGCTGCCAGCCGCCGGAGTTGCGGTGCTGATCGTCGTGGCCATCACGCTGAACTTCCGGGTGACGAACGGCCGCAGTTCAAGCCCGCCGTGGACACGTGTCGTCGGCGCCGCTACCAGCGCCTGCGCCCAGCCCAATGTAATGTCCTATCTGTACGTTCACGAGTGGTGGCAGATCTCTATCCCCTGCGGGAGGGTACGATAGCGCCGGCCGGAGTGGCCCGGACGGGTGCCGGACCTCGGCTATGCAACAATCGTCACTTCATTCTCTGTGGTACCAAGCAGAACCGGCTGGGTACGCTGCCGTAAACACGGTGCTCCCGCCAGCAGCGGAACCACTCCGAAACGAAGAAACAGAGGGCTCTACATGGGGCGCGGCGGACCACTGCGTATCAGCGTCATCGGGACGGGTTACCTGGGCCTTACCCACGCGGTCTGTATGGCGGATCTGGGGCACGAGGTGCTCGCGATCGACGTTGACTCCGAGAAGATCGCCAAGGCCGGGCGCGGTGAGACACCGTTTTTCGAGCCCGGTCTCGAGCCTTTGCTGCGGAAGAACCTCGAATCGGGCCGGCTCCGGTTCACCGGGTCCTTCGCCGAGATCGGTGACTTCGCCGACGTGCACTTCACCTGTGTCGGCACGCCGCAGGCAAAGGACGGAAGCGGCGACGCCGACCTGGGCTATGTCTACGGTGCCATCGACGCGCTCGCGCCGCACCTGACGCGGCGGGCACTGGTGATCGGAAAGTCGACCGTGCCGGTCGGCACCACCCGGCAGTTGCTGGCCAGGGCACATGCCGCGGCGCCCGCGGGCGACCTCGTCGAGCTCGCCTTCAACCCCGAGTTCCTGCGTGAGGGCCACGCGGTGGCCGACAGCCTGACGCCGGACCGGATCGTGTTCGGCGTTACCTCCCAATGGGCGGAACAGCTCATGCGCGAGGTCTACGCCACGCCGCTGGCCTCGGGGATCCCTTGGCTGACGATGGACCTGGAGACCGCGGAGCTGGTCAAGGTCGCCGCTAACTCCTTCCTGGCGACCAAGATCTCCTTCATCAACGTGCTCGCCGAGATGTGCGAGGCGACAGGCGCGGATGTGATCAGGCTCGCCGACGCCATCGGCCTGGATGAGCGAATCGGCCGCAAGTTTCTCTCCCCGGGCCTCGGCTTCGGCGGCGGCTGCCTGCCCAAGGACATCCGCGCTTTCCGGTCTACTGCCGCCCAGAAGAACGTGACCTCGCTTGCTGACTGGCTGACTGTCGTCGATGAGATCAACCTCGGGCGGCGGACGCGGATCATCGAGCTCGCGCGCGAGGCGCTCGGCGGCGACCTTTCGGGCAAGCGCGTCGCCGTCCTGGGTGTCGCATTCAAACCGAACAGTGACGACGTCCGCGACTCTCCCAGCCTCGCCATCTGCGGCCACCTCGCCGACGAGGGCGCGATCGTGGCCGTCCACGACCCGGTCGCCATGGCCAACGCCGCGCGCAGCAGGCCAGACCTGCGCTACGCGGACTCCGTGCACGAAGCCGCCGAAGCCGCCGACCTAGTCCTCCACCTCACCGAATGGGCCGACTTCAGGGACATCAACCCCGCCGCGCTCGCCACCGTCGTGGCGGGCACCGTCCTCATCGACGGCCGGTGCACGTTCGACGTCGACAGCTGGCGAGCAGCGGGCTGGACCGTCATCGTTCCCGGCCGGCCCCAGCCGTAGGCTCTCAGCCAGCACAGCCGCAGGCGCCGTCGGGTGTCGCGCCTGCGGACGGCCCACCGCTAGGTGCTACCCGGTCGCGGCGAGCGCATGCGCTGGCGCCTCGCCCGCTGGGCGCGGAGCCGCTTGACCAGCACCGGATCGAACTTGAGGGCCTCCGGGGTGTCGATCAGCTCGTCAAGCAGCTGGTAGTACCTCGTCGCGGTGAGCCCGAGAACCTCGGCGATGGCCTGCTCCTTGGCGCCCGGGGTGCGCCAAGTGCCCCGCTCGAAGGTCAGTACGCGCATGTCGCGCTCGGACAACGCGGGCATCCACGGCCTCCCTTCAACCGCCCTAAGGTGACAGCGTGGCTGCGTTTCAATGTCTCACGTTCTTGACCGACTACGGGCTGGAAGACGCATTCGTGGCCGTTTGCCACGGAGTGGCCTCCCAGATCGCGCCAGACGTACGCATTATTGACATATCACACCTAATCCCGCCAGGCGACATCCGGCGGGGGGCCGCGGTCCTGGCCCAAGCCGTCCCCTATCTTCCTGTCGCGGTGCACGTCGCGGTCGTCGATCCCGGGGTCGGCACCGAGCGGCGCGCGGTCGCGGTAGAGGCCGCCGGGTCGGTCTTCGTCGGCCCTGACAACGGGCTGCTGACCTGGGCGATCGAGGCGGCGGGGGGCGCGCGTCGGGCAGTCGAGCTCAGCAACCGTGCGCTGTGGCGTAACACGGTGACCCCGACGTTCCACGGCCGGGACATCTTCATGCCCGTCGCCGCGTGGCTGGCGACCGGGACACCCCTCGACCGAGCGGGCGACCCGATCGCGGTGGCTGACCTCGTGCGACTGCCCGCGCCGACGTTCCAGGTGACCGGCAGCGTGGCGCGGGCCGAAGTGGTCACCGTGGACCGGTTCGGGAACGCGCAGCTCTCGCTGCCCGGCGACGACGCCGCCCCGGCCGGCCTCGTCCCGGGGGCCACCGTCACGCTGGCCTGGGACCGGGGGAAGATCACGATCCCTTTCGCCACCACCTTCGGCGACGTCAACCCCGGCGAACTCGTCTGCTACCGGGACAGCAGCGAATTCGTCGCTATCGCGGTCGCCGGGGGAAACGCGGCCGCCCACCTCGGCCTGCGGCCGGGCTCGGCAGTGACGCTCGCTGCCAGCCAGTGACCATCAGTACACTGCCGCCCGCGTTGTGGCATAATCGCCTAATCCACCTTAACGTCACAAAATAGTTAGCTACCCGCGCGTTCCGCTGCTCCCAGGGACGTGGCAACATTAATCACGATTTTTCGGACATTGCCACGAGCCACATCCGAAGCCTCCCCCCTTGGCCTGATCTGGAGATCTGGCGTGACCTACGCGGCCCGCCTGGTGCGCGGCGTCCTCCCGGTGTTGGCGGCCTTCACCGTCGCCTCGGCTTGCGCGCTGCCCGCATACGCCGCCGCCGGGACCGGAACGCCGGCTACAGCATCCGTAACGCGAGGCGATCTGTGGTGGCTCGACGCGCTGAACATCCCCGCCGCCTGGCGCGCGGTACCGGACGCGGGCAGTGGCGCCACGGTCGCGGTGCTGTCCACCGGCGTCGACGGGACGCACCCGGACCTGACGGGGACCGTGACGACCGGGCCGGACTTCGCGGATACTGGCAGGAACAAAGGCGATCCGTACTGGGGCGACGAGGGCACGGCGGTGGCCGGCCTGATCGCCGGGCACGGGCACGGTACGGGCGGCACGGACGGCGTCACCGGGGTCGCGCCCGGTGCGCGAATCCTGTCTGTCCAGGTGACCCTGGAGTACGACGACCCGTTGAACTCCGACGCCACCATCACCCGCCGCTTGCCGGACGCGATCGCCGAGGGAATCCGGTACGCCGTGGAACACGGCGCGACCGTGATCGCCCTCCCACTGGACCCGGGGACGCTCGGGTCCGCCACGGGCGGAGATCCCGCCGCGGCGGGCGGCAGCCCCGAGGAACGTGCCGCGGTCAGCTACGCGCTCGCTCATAATGTCGTGCTGGTCGCCCCGGCCGGCGACAACGGCGCGAGCACCCGCACCGCCAACTACCCGGCCGCCTACCCGGGCGTGATCGCGGTCGGCGCGACCGCCCGCAACGGTGAGCTTGCCCCGTTCAGCAGCACGCAGCCGTACGTGGCCCTGACGGCGCCCGGATCGGACGAGACCCCCTTGGTACCGGAGCCGTTCGGTGAGTCGACCGACCCGACCGCCGGCCTGACGGTGGCCGCCCCCGACGGGAGCTACCAGTCACTGGCTTCCACCGACATGGCAGCGGCGCTGACGGCCGGGGTCGCGGTGCTCATCCGGGCTCGCTATCCGCGGCTCACTGTCGCCGAGGTCACCCAGGCGCTTGAGACCTCGGCCAGCGCCCGGGCGGGGAAAGCGGGCTGGGGCCACGGTGCCCTCAACGCCGCCGCCGCGCTCACGGCGGCCGCCGCCATCGCGGCCGCGCACCCGGCGCCGGCACCGCGCGCCACGCCGACGGCCCCGGCAACGGCCCTGGCAACGCAGCCGAGCGCAGCCAGGCACAGCGCCGCCGCCCCGGCCGGCTCCGGCTCGATGGTCCAATCGTTCCTCGTTGACCTTGTGGTCGGTGCCTGCGCGCTCATCGCGATCCTGATCGCAGCCATGACGCTCACTCGCATCCGGCGCCGCATGCGTGACCCACGCCGGGGCCACCCGACTCACGCGCGACACTCCCGCAACCGGCCACCGCCGCCCCCGGCTCTCCTCCCAGCGCTCCCTGCCATCTGGCCGGACGGCCCGGCCCGGCGGAGCACGCCCGCCGGTGGCTCAGCCTGGCTCAGCCCGGCTCCCGGCAGCGGATTCGTGGCACGCTCCGGTACTTCCTACCGGTCCCTGCAGGCCGCCCGGTCGGCGGACGCGCCGCTTGCCCCCTGGGAACAGTCACCGGCGGACTTCGCCGTGGCGCCGCTCCCGCAGGACGCGCCGTGGCCTGCCTCGACCACCGGTCCCATGTACGTCTGGAATCCGTCGGCGACCGGGCCGCAGCAGGCCCTCGATCGGGACGACCAAGCGTAACGGGGCGAGCACTCCAGTTGACGGTCGCGGGCGCCGCGCACGTCAGGCAGCCGTATGTGAAGAAGTTCTTCGACACCGCCCCCGACCTGGTGGCCGCCCAGCCGCAGATTATCTACATCGACACCCCGCATGACAGTTTCGGCCCGATGGGCGAGATCCAGCCTCGCTAACGACGGCGCTCGGTGGGTAAGAAGGGGTCAGTTCGAGGGTGGTCCTAGTCCCTGATGTCGACGGAGGCAACTATGCATCGCACTGCCTACCGCACCGTCGAGATCGACGGCCTGTCCGTCTTCTATCGCGAGGCAGGCCCGCGGGACGCGCCCACGATCCTGCTGCTGCACGGATTTCCCTCATCCTCCCGCATGTGGCAGCCGCTGCTTGACCGGCTGGCGGGCCTGTTCCACCTCGTCGCACCCGACTATCCCGGGTTCGGGCACAGCGACGCACCCAGCCACACGGAGTTCGCGTACACCTTCGACCACCTGGCTGCGGTCGTCGGCGATTTCACCCAGGCTCTGGGGTTGACCAGGTACACCCTCGTCGTGCAGGACTACGGCGGCCCGGTGGGATTCCGGCTCGCGATCGCCCATTCCGAGCGGCTCGACGCGCTCATTGTCCAGAACGCGGTCGCCCACGAGGACGGGCTCGGCCCGCTGTGGAAGACCCGGCGAGAGTTCTGGGCCGACCGCCAGACCCACGAGGCGGCGCTGCGCGAGAACTTCTTCTCCTTCGCCGCGACCCGGCAGCGCCACGTCGGAACCAGCCCGAACGTCGAGAACTACGACCCGGACCTATGGACCGACGAGTTCGCCTTCCTCAGCCAGCCCGGCCAGCAGGACATCCAGACAGACTTGTTCTACGACTACCGCACCAACGTCGACAGCTACCCCGGCTGGCAGGACTGGCTCCGCGAACACCAGCCTCCGCTCCAGGTCATATGGGGCCGCTACGACCTGTCATTCCAGGTGGCGGAGGCCGAGGCGTACCACCGGGACGTGCCGCACGCCGAGGTGCACATCCTCGACGCCGGCCACTTCGCGCTCGACGAGCAGCCTGACATGATCGCGGACCTGGCCCGGAAATTCCTGCAGCGCCGCCAGGCGTCGTCCGGTGGGGCGCCCGGTGGCAAACCATTTGGGCGCCGAGTACTGGTT
>Ga0335074_10011599_pt1 | contig 12319 bp, 10 predicted proteins | sample Lox_Sample_23_FD_206715 | JGI IMG/M metagenome (GOLD analysis project Ga0335074, IMG submission 206715) | Soil microbial communities from Loxahatchee National Wildlife Refuge, Florida, United States - Lox_Sample_2.3 | ecosystem: Environmental > Terrestrial > Soil > Wetlands | place: USA...
CGCCATAGTTACCTAAGAAAAGCGGCTACTTAAACAGCAACGGAGCGAAGCTACTCAGGTTGTCCCGCCACACCATCCACACATGCATCATCCCTGGAACGGTAACCGCCCTGGGCTGCATGCCCTGTTCCTTCAGCCACGCGATCAGCTTCTGGTTCGCCGGATAAAGTCCGTCCTGCTCGCCGCACGAGATCCACAACAGCTTCAGCTTCGACTGAACCTGCGCCCCGGTCTGTGGCGTAATCGCCGGAAACTTGGCGCCGAAGTTTTCTTCGCCAATTCCGCCCGCGCTGAACGCGCCGATATACGCGAAGTCGTCGGTGTGATTCAGCCCCACCAGCAGCGTCTCCGCGCCGCCCATCGAGAGCCCCGCAATGGCGTGCTCTTCTCTCTTCTCCGAAAGCGGATACTCCGCCTTCACCCGCGGCATCACTTCCTCATATAGCACCCGGCCGAAGTCCCTGAAGTTTCGAGCCGTCGTCTCCGGATCGCGCCACACCGCCCATCCGCGCGTGATCATGTCCATCGTGCCGTAACCCAGCGGCATCACCACGATCATCGGCTTCGCCTTGCCTTGCGCGATCAGGTTGTCGAGAATCACATTGGCCTTGCCCATCCACGTCCACGCGCTCGGCTCGTCGCTGTAGCCGTGCAGCAGATACAGTACCGGATACTTGTTTCCGCTTTTGGCGTCGAACCCCGGCGGCGTATACACGTAGTACTCGCTGTTAATGCCTACGATATTCGAGTGGTAGAAGTGATGGTGCACCTCACCGTGCGGAACATCCTCCGCCTCCCACGGCATCGGCGGCTGCCCCGGAACCAGGAACACGCTCTGCTTGTTGAAGAAGCTGGTCTTCACCAGCGTGTTATGCGGATCGGTGATGTTCGTCCCGTCCACGTCATAGGAATAGCTGTAATACTCAGGAGCCAGCTTCGGAACCGTCACCGTCCACGCGCCATCCACGCCTTTCGTCATCGCGAACGGAGCCTTCACATTTTCCAGATGCAGCTCGACCTTTTCCGCGTTCGGCATCGCCAGCGTGAACGTCGCGTTGCCCTCCGCATCCACCTGCGGACTCTTGGCCGGCGCGGGCACGAGCGCCGTTGGCGCAGATGACGGCTGCGCAGCCCGGGCGGGAGCAGCAGCCTGCTGCGCAAGCGCCGCAAAGGTGAATGCGCTCAGCAGCAACGTTATCAAGACAAAACGGGAGACCGTGGACCTGGCGTCCGTCCCAAACAATTTCGGCTCAACCAATCGTGACATTCTTCTCCTCATCACAGTGAAATCACCGCGCACAAAGTGTACATGCGTCAGAGCCCGAATCCCGCCCCGAGTGGTTATGGCCCTCCCTGAAACTCGCAAGTAAAATCGGACGATTCCGGTCGTGCGAGCCGCGCGGACGTGTGTCTCCGCGGGAAAGAGGTTGACCTTGTTCTCACACTACATTTTCTGGCCCTGGTTCGCCGGAGTCGTTTTCCTCATCATGGGTTTTATCTCCGTCCGGAAAGAATTCGCCATCGCCACGCACCTCAACAAGGTCATCGTCCTCGGCCGCGTCTTCGCCGCGTCGGCACTTGCCTGCTTTGGAGCCGAGCACATGGTGAACATTCGGCCATTCTCCCCGATGGTTCCTCGCTGGATTCCGTTTCACCCCTTCTGGGTCGTGTTCGTCGGACTCGCCCTGCTTGCCGCGGGCCTCAGCCTGGCCTGGAACCGCTATATCAGGCTTTCCTCCACGCTGACAGCCATCATGCTCTTTCTCTTCGCGATCATGCTGCACATCCCGCGCGCTGTCGCCAACCCGCACGACCGCATCGCCTGGGCGGTAGCCCTGCGCGAGCCTGCCTTTGCCGGAGGCTTCCTGGCCTTCGCCGGATCGCTCGCCCCCCGCTCGAAGCCCTTCATGCTCATCGGACGCTTCACCAATGTCATCGCCTTCTTCTTCTTCGCCGTCATGCACATCCTGCACCCGCAGAATGCCCCCGGCGTCCCGCTTGAAAAGCTCACCCCCGCGTGGATGCCGTGGCCGCACGTCCTCGCCACCATCACGGCTCTGTTCCTGCTTGCCGCCGGAGTCACCATCCTCATAGACAGGTACGCGCGCACCGCCGCCGCATGGCTCGGCCTGTGGATGGTCTACCTGACGCTTGTTCTCTACTTGCCGATCTTGCTCACCGACTCGGGCGGTATGCAGCTCATCGAGGGCGTCAACTATGTCTTCGACACCCTGCTCTTCGCGGGAACCATCCTGCTGCTGGCCTCTGCCCTTCCGGAAACCAGCGCTGTCAATCTCCCGCTTCAACATCGTGCGCAAGACCACGTTGCGACATAGCATTGGTGTAAGGGCGGAAGAGAATATGCTCACTGAATCTGCGGTCAGGCAATTTGCCGCCGACTGGTTACACGCTTGGAATTCGCACGACCTCGACGCTATCCTCTCCCACTATGCGCCGGAGATCATCCTTACGTCGCCCGTTGCCGCGCGACTGCTGAGTGATCCCGCGGGAGCAGTTGCCGGCCAGGCGGCGTTGCGCAGCTATTTCTCGCGAGGACTCGAAGCCTACCCGAACCTCGCCTTCGAGCTCCTCGACGTGATGTGGGGCCTTTCGAGCATCGTCCTCTGCTACAGGAATCAAAACGGCACCAAGACCGCCGAGTTCATGGAGCTCGATTCGACCCTTAAGGTAACCAGGGTCGTAGCCAACTACAGTGCATGAAAGCCGCAGCCATTCTTGATGGCGCGTTCCGCTCAGGCTTCCGTTGGGTGATGCTGACCAACGTGACTGCCGCGTGGTCCGGAGCGCTCGCTGTGCTTGTGTTGTTGCGCAAGCGCCCCGGCTCAACTATCTCTATTCCGTCCGCAGCGCCTTCGCCGGGTCCGTTGATGCCGCCCGTCGCGCCGGGATCAGCCCCGCGAGAATCGCCGCCACAGCCAGCGTGATGATCGACACTGCCAGCACCTTGGCGTCCACGCCCTTGATCTCGTAGAGCTGAGCCTTGACAAAGCGCACGCACACGAGCGCCGTCGGAATGCCGATCGCCAGTCCGAGCGCCACCTGAATCAGCGCCCCCCGCATCACCATCGCGATAACCCTGCCGCGCTCCGCCCCCAGCGCCATGCGAATCCCGATCTCACCCGTCCGCCGCGCGACCGTATAAGCCGTCACGCCGTACAGCCCGATCGTCGCCAGCAGCAGTGCCAGCGCGCCGAAGAGCATCGTCAGGCGGGCGATCATCCGCTCCTCGACGAAGTTGCCGGCAATCTGCTCGTCGAATGTCTGGAATCTCACGACGGTGAGATTCGGGTTGATGGCCGCCAGGGTCTGCCGCACGAGAAATTCCATGTTGTTCATAGGACGGTCTGTCTCGAGCACGATTGCACCCGCGTAGAGCGATTCGTCTTTCTCGATCGGGCTCTTCTCGCTCGGCGGCCGCTGCATCAGCGGCAGAAAGTACATCGTGTGGTCCTTCCAATACACGCTTTGATAGACCGTGTCTTCGACCACGCCGACAATCTCCCAATCTCCCGGAGACGTATTGCCCGGCGCACCAAAGTGCTGCCCGATCGGGTTCTCGCCCGGATTGAAGAGTTTCTTCACGAACGCCTGGTTTACCACTGCTACCGACGGGGCCGTCGACGTATCTTTCTCGCTGATCGCGCGGCCCATTACCACACGCGTTCCCACGGCGGCGAAGTACTCGCCGTTCACCCTCACCACCGTGGCGACCTCATTCTTATTCGACTGTCCCTGTATCTGGACCCCGTTGCCCCAGTTGTCGTCCTCCATTGGCGTGTAGGAGCTGATGCCCACCTTCACGACTCCGGGCAGCGCATGGAACCTGTCTTCCATCAGCCGATACAGCGCCTCCAGCTGCGTCTGTGAATATCCCGCTGCCTGCGGACCGATGTGCGCGATATAGCGATTCTTCGATTCGAGGTGCAAATTCACACGCTCCAGCTTGGTCAGGCTTTGCGTAAACAGCCCCGCGCCCACCAGCAGCACCAGCGACAGGGCCGCCTGCAGCACCACCAGCCCGCGCTGCAGCAGCGACGCGCCCGACGACGTCGTCCGCGCCCCGCTCCGCAGAGCATCCACCGGATCGGCCTGCGCCGCAATCCATGCCGGAGCCACGCCGAACAATACTCCGGTCACCAGCGACAGCCCGCACGCAAACGCCAGCACCGCAGGCGAGGGACTGGCCTGAATGGGAACGCTGTGAGAAGAGGGAAAGGCCAGCGCGAGAAGCATGCGCGTGCCTGCATAGGCAACGATGAGTCCGGCGATACCGCTCACGACCGCCAGCACCAGGCTCTCGGTGAGAAGCTGGCGAACGATCCTTGCCCGGCCCGCGCCCAGCGCTGTCCGCACCGACATCTCCGCCTTGCGGCTCATGCCGCGCGCCAGCAGCAGGTTCGCAATATTGGCACATGCAATCAGCAGCACCAGCCCCGACACGATCATCAGGATCTTCAGGTTCGACGAGTATTGCTCCTGCATCTGCTGAATTCCGCCGCCGCCCGGCGTCAGCACCACGTGCACCTTCGGAAGCTGCTCCTTCCCACTTCCTCCGGAAAAGGTCGGCGTCTCTCCGAATGACTGCCTTACCAGTGCGCTCAGCTTCTGCTGCAGCGCCGGCAGATTGGTGCCCGGCTTCACCCGTCCCACCATGTACAGCCAGCGCACTCTGGGATCATGCACATAAGGAGTATTCGCAAGGACCGGCATCGACTCGATCGGCAGATATAAGTCCGGAGGCGTGCTGCTCATTCTGTCGCCGTAAAATCCCGCCGGAGCAATCCCCGCAATCGTCACCGGCTTGGTGTTTATCCAGAAAGTGCTGCCCACCACCGCCGCGTCGCCCGCATAGTCGCGCTGCCACGTCTCATAGCTCATCACCGCGACGGTCGGCGCGCCCTGCACATCGTCGCGATTCGTCAGCAGCCGCCCTGCCTGCGCACGGAGCCCGAAGGTCGCGAAATAATTTCCTGAGACAAACTCGCCCATCACCGACCGTGCGCCCGTCCGGTCGCCATCGCGCCGCACCGTCACCGGCCTGTATCCGAAGCCCGCCTGCATCGCCGCCAGTTCCTCGAATTCCGGAACATTCTTCTTCAGCAGCTGCCACGTCGCCGTGGGGAAATAGCTGTAATCTCCCTCATCGTCGCGATCGTGCTGCACTCCTCCGCCCACGCAGCAATCGTTGTGGTTGCCGATACGCACCAGCGTCGCCGGATCGGCCACCGGCAGGTTCCTCATCAGCACCGCGTTCACCAGCGTAAAGATCGCGGCATTCGCTCCGATGCCCAGCGCCAGCGTCAGTACCGCCGTCGCCGTGAAACCCGGAGTCTTCCTCAACTGCCGCAGCGCATAGCGCACATCCTGAATCAGAGTCGTCACCATTTCTGTATTGACCTCTCGAAGCGGGCTGCTCCGCATGATTCTCTCGCACGTCACCACCCAAACGGCGGCGCCGCTAAGCCTCTATTTATCTGTTCATTAAGTGAAACGCCCCGCCTGCCTACCGTTCACCCACGGGCGTGGGCGTCCAAAACAGGACACTCCCGAACACATTTTGTTCCAGAGCAACTGGCATGGATTCACCCCTCCGCGCATCACCAAGTGGCTATGTCGCCCCGTGCGTCTGCGGCGATATAGTCCAGCCATGGTGGCATTCCCTCGCAGGACAGGTTTACCCGCGGCCCGTTTCTATTTCACCCTCATCCTGATTCTCACCTTCCTGGCCTTCCTCCTCACCGCCTCTCCAGGCCACGCGCAACAGGACAAGATGAGCAATATGCCCGGAATGGATCAGAACAACAGCGATCCCAACCGTAAATGCGACGACATGGGCAGCAGCGTAAACAGCATGAGCGTTATGGGACAGAGCATGGCCGCCATGACCAACCACATGTGCATCACCCCGCTGCGGCCCATGCAGCCCGGCGACAAGGAAAAAGTAGAAGCCATGCTCGCCCAGATCAGAGCCGCCATCGACAAGTACAAGGACTATAAGAAGGCCCTTGCCGACGGATACGTCATTGCCAACCCCAAGGTAGTCCAGCCCCAATATCACTTCACCAATGACGCCTACGTCCACCTGGCCGACACCCAGTTCGACCCTACCAAACCCTCATCTCTGCTCTACTATCACACTCCCACGGAGCGCTACCGGCTGGAAGGCGTCATGTTCACCGACAGCACCAGCGCTTCACTGGACGAGCTCAACCAGCGCATCCCTCTAAGCATCGCGCGCTGGCACGAGCACACCAATTTTTGTGCCGCCCCGGCCAACAAGGTCGATGAATATCATGGCGAAAATCCCAAATTCGGCATGTTCGGTTCTATCCACACGGCCGAGGCCTGCAAGGCCGAGGGCGGCACCTTTTTCCCCATCATCTTCAGCTGGATGATCCACGTCTTCCCTTACGAAACCAACCTCAAAGACGTCTTCTCGATGGACGACGACATCCCGCACGTTCACTGAACGCATACCGACGCCCGTTCATTTGTAGCCCGCCACAACCCTTCCAGATTTCCATTGGCAACCGGCACTGGATCGTCTATAAGTGTCGCTGACTTGTGAATGGCGCCGGATGCGGCTTCCAACTTCCGTCCGACGCAGCGACCTGTTTAGCCTCAAAAGGTTCTGTTAACGCAGTCATTCAGATCTCCCCACGCTCCGGAGATCTCTTTAATCGCTCCACAGCTCCCGTTGCGCTGACGCGTTAGATAGGAGAAAGCTATGCCGAGTACTCCCACCAGGCCCGCAGCCTGGCGTCTCACCTTCAGCTATCAGGGTGACGAGGTCCACCTCGAGCAAAAAGAAAAGTTGACCATGGTTGCGCCCGGCTCCGACCCGACCGAGGGTTACCAGGGACAAACCGGCTACTGGGTTGAGCTCCGAGACACCGCCGGCAATGTGCTCTACCGCGTAATCCTCCACGATCCTATGCCCCAGTATGTCGAGGGCCACGACAAGAGCGGCGTTCACACTCACGCGGCGATCAGGGAGCGTCGCGGGACCTTCAGCGTCATCGTCCCCGCGTTACCCCAGGCCACCGCAATCTCCTTCTACGGAACCGACGAGCCGCCGGTTGAGCCAGTCGGCAGCCGCGTGATGGAGCAGACCCGCCCCGCCACCCCCCGCATCGGCACCAACGCCGCGCGCGAAATGGCAACTTCGACGCTACAGGCCACACGCCCATGAGCACGTCAGACGGAACAGTCAAAGGCATTCAGAAGATCGTCGATCATGGCGACGACGCCCTGCGCTGGAACGTCGTCATCCTCGCCGAGGGCTACCAGGACTCCGAACTCCCCACATTCCTCACCGACGCACAATCCTTCGCCACCACCTTCTCCACCACCGCCCCCTTCAACACCCTCTGGAGCGGCATCAACGTGCACGCCGTCAGCGTCGCCTCCACCGACAGCGGCGCCGACGATCCCACCTCCTGCGGAGACGGCACCCACGGCGCCGGGACTACGGTTCACACGTACTTCGACGCCACCTACTGTGGCGGCGGCGCCATCCGCCGCCTCCTCACCGTGAACTCCGCCACCGCACTCTCGGTTGCCCGCGCCCAGCTTGGCCGCGAGCCGGGAATGACCTTCGTCATCGTCAACGCCACGCAGTACGGAGGCTCAGGCGGCCAGGTCGCCGTCTTCTCCAAGGCCCCGGGCGCTGCCACTCAGGTCGGCATGCACGAGATGGGGCACACCGCCTTCGGCCTTGCCGACGAGTACTCCACCTACGCCGGCTGCAACAGCGGCGAGACCGGTCACAACACCTACTCCGGCTCCGAACCTACCGAGCAGAACGTCACCGCCAACATCACCACTCTCAAATGGCAGTCGCTGGTCACGTCCGGCGCACATATCCCCACAACCATCAATCCCGACTGCACCAAGTGCGATACCCAGGCCTCACCCGTCTCCGCCGGCACCGTGGGAGCCTTCGCCGGAGCACGCTACTTCCACTGCGGCATCTACCGCCCCGAATACGACTGCCGCATGCGCAGCACCGACGGCAACCAGAGCTTCTGCGCCGTGTGCCGCAGCGTCATCACGAATAAGATCAAGCCCTACGTTCCCACGACTCCTACCCCCACGCCGACTCCTACCCCCACGCCGACACCGACTCCAACGCCTACTCCAACCCCAACACCAACACCCACTCCAACACCCACGCCAACGCCAACCCCTACGCCAACGCCAACACCCACCCCAACGCCAACCCCAACACCCAGTACCGGCAGCGTTGCCTTCTTCCCCTCCTTGCCGCCCTATCCGACACCCACTTCCGCAGCTCAGCCGTCTTCCGCTCCGGCAGCAGGGCCGCCGGCGAGCAACACGGTTGCCATCGTGGGAGTCGTGGGACTCGCCGCACTCATGGGCATGGTCGCGACTGCCGGAGTCGTCGCCGTCGTCGCCATCTCCAAAGATAGGGTCAAAGACAAGGATGGATGAGCAGCAACCGGTTTCACGCTAACTGGCGGACCCGGTATCCGGCCCGCCAAAAACATATCAGCCGTCCCTGGAATCCCGGAGCACGATCATGGCAGCCAGGGTTGTTCACTTCGGATGTGACGTCTGCAGGCGCCTGCTGGTTCTGCACATGGCGGGCTATGCGGTTGATGACTGCCCATCCATCCTGACGCTTCGCTCCGCCCTGCAGGACACTTCCCAGACGGCCGCCGTTCTTTTCGCCGGGCAGGACGAAACGGAGCGCCGGGAAGCCGTTATGCTGGCGCGTTCCCAGTCCTCCGCTCCCCTCGTGCTCTTCGAGATGTCGAACGCCCCCAGCGACGAAGCCGACTTCGACCTTGTAATTCCCCCGCTGACTCCGCCGCACGAATGGCTGGCGAAGCTCGCCGCCACCATTGAGCAACGCGGCATTGTGCACTGAGCGTCCGATAAACTGCCGGGTCCGCACCGCACCCTCACGACTCGAAAGAAAACACCTGCCACCACCGGCCATCTCTTTCGACACGCACAGCACTCACTGCCTCATCGCAAAACGTCGTTACCGCATCCGTCCAGAAGCACAGCGCCGGAGAATTCACCTCCATCACCCGAACCTCCCACTGCCCCGGAGACCGCCTCCACACCTCATGCGCGACGCGAATCCCCACGCCCCGCCGGCGATAGGCACGCAACACGAAGAACTCCGCCACGTCCCAGACCGTCCCACCACCATCAATTCCCTGCCCACGCTTCACGAGAACAAAGCCAGCCAGCTTGCCGTCCACCCGCACCAGAAACGGATACCGCTCAGGCTCGCTCCAGTAGAGCGAAAGCTGCGGATAGCCGAACCTGCCGTCCTCACCTGCATCTATGCCGAGCAGTTCACTGAATTCGTAGACATACAGCTCCAGCAGGTTCGCCAGCACCGATTCGTCTTCCCTCTTTGCGGCCAGAATCTCAATCTGCGCGACCGGCGTATGAGCGGATTCACTCAAATGAGCATGGTCCTTATCAGACTCGACATTAACCACCAACGAGGGTGCCGCGCGAGCAATCAGCCGGCAAGCTCCGACAGAAACTCCTCGTGCTTGAGGATTCGAGCAAACATCGGCAGGTTCTTCTCAAAGGTAAAGCGCTGTTCCTCCTCAGAGAGCGTCGCCGCGCAATCGGACAGTGCAACAACGCTGAAGCCCTTCTCATAACCTGTGCGGGCAGTTGACTCGACACAGCAGTTTGTCAGGAACCCCGCAACCGCCAGCGTCTTTATCCCTCTTGAGCGCAGGATGAAATCCAGATTGGTGCTCGCGAAGGTGTCGAGCCCGCGCTTTCCCTCGATCACAATATCTTCCGGACCCGGCGTGAGCGCGTCGACAATCTCCGCTCCCCAGGTCCCGCGAACAAACGCATTCGAATCCACGACACCTTTGAGGATGCCGTAAGGCTCCGACGTGATCTCGCGATAGCCATTCGCAAATGAGATAGGAGCATACATCACCGTCACGCCGGCAGCGCGCGCCTTGTCCGCCACCTGCTTGGTGTTGGAGAGCATGTCCGTGCTCTCCATCACCGATCTCACACCCTTGTGCAGCGCTCCGCCTTCGCTGGTGAAATCGTTCTGATACTCAATCAGCAAAAGCGCAGTAGTCTTCGGGTCGATGGGCATTTGTTCCTCCGCGCGGGAATAAAAAGTTCAGAATTGTCGACTACGCGACCGAGTTCGCCTTGAGCAGGTCTTCGATGCGGACCGGAAGCTCGCGTACCCGCACCCCCGTAGCATGATAAACAGCAGCGGTAATTGCCGGAGCAACGCCCGCCAGTCCAATCTCTCCAATGCCCCGAGCGCCATACTCATTCAGCACCGGATCGGGAATGTCGAGAAAGTGAACATCGATCTGCGGCGCATCGGCGATCGTAGGGACAATGTAGTCGGCGAAGTTGTCGTTGATCGGATGCCCATTGCGCGGATCATAGATCGTCTCTTCGAACAGCCCCATGCCCACGCCCATAACAATCGCGCCGGCCATCTGGTTCGTTGCCGTTCGCATGTTGATGATCCGGCCTCCATCCACCACACTCACCACCCGGCTCACCCGCAGCCGCGCGATGCCCGGATCCCACTCGATCTCCACGAACTGCGCGCCAAAAGAGTGAGTCGAGAACTTCTGAGCCTTTGGATCCGCTCTCAGGCCCCCGCTCTTTCCGTCTCCTCTTGCGCTGGCCAGGTTCGCCATGTGAAGTACGTCGCCGAAGGGCACGCCGCTCTCCGGGGATTCTCCCTTCACATGCACACGGCCGGCTGTCATCGTCAGCGGGGGAGGGTCGCCCCCTTTTTGAAAGGGCAAGCCTTTGATATTTGATGCCACCGTCAGAACCACCTTTATCGCCGCATTCGTACCATCGATCACTGCGGGCAAAAACGTCGCAGTCGCCGTGGAGCCGCCCGAAGTGGGCCCCGGCGGCAGCGAAGTGTCTCCGAGGACGACATCAATCTTGTCTACCGGAATGCCCGTCTTGTCGCTGACGACCTGTGCGATCACGGTGTAGCTGCCTGTGCCGATGTCCTGTGTTCCGCAACCCACCCGCGCTGTGCCGTCGGCGCGCAGGCTGACTTCGGTCTCGCAGGTGCCGCGATTCGCGCCCCACGACGCCGCCGCCACGCCCCAGCCCAGAATAAGGTCGCCCTTGCGCATCGACCCGACCTCGGGCGTACGCCGCGACCATCCGAACTTCTCCGCGCCCAGTTGCAGACATTCTTTGAGATGCCGCGACGAAAATGGTTTGTTACTCTCCTCATCGATCAGCGTATCGAGCGAGATGCGAAGCTCTACCGGATCCTTCTTCAGCTTGATCGCCAGCTCGTCCATCGCCGATTCCAGCGCGAACAGTCCGGGAACCGCACCCGGACCGCGCATCGGAGACGGTGTCCCCACATTGCGGCGGATCAGCGCTGAGGTCACCTTCAGATTCGCCGTGCTGTAGAGGAAAGGTGTCGCCTCACCGCAGTTCTCGCGAATGTCGTCGCCCAAGCTCGTATGATTTCGATAATCCTGTTGCAGCGATAGCAGCTTGCCATCTGCCGTCGCGCCCAGGCGCATTCGCTGCTGCGTGTTTGGACGATGGCCCGAATTCGTGAACATCATCCTGCGGCTGAGCGTGAACTTCACCGGCCGGTTGAGCTTCCGCGCAGCAGCCGCCGCAATTGCCGACTGCGGCCACGGAAACAGCTTGCCGCCAAATCCCGAGCCGATGAACCGCGAGATTACTTCGACATTTTCCTGCGGCACGCCCAGCACCTGCGACAGCACCGTCTGATGATTCATCACACCTTGCGAGCTCTCATACAGCGTGTATTTCTTCCCGTCCCAAACCGCGACCGTGGCATGCATCTCCATCGGGTTATGCGTCTCGACCGGCGTGATGTAGGTCTCATCCACCTTCACCGGCGCTGAGGCGAATGCTGATTCCGTATCGCCGCGATTGCTCATGACGCGTGGCCCGCCCGGTTGGCCTTCGGGAGGCAGGCTGTCCGAGAGCGAGGCCTCCACGTCGAACTTCGCCGGTTCGTATTCCACCTTCACCGCAGCCGCTGCCGCCTGCGCCTGCTGGAGTGTTTCTGCAACCACGGCTGCTACGTATTGTCCCCAGTAGTAGACAGTCTCGTCTTCAAACGCAGGCCGGCCCTCGCTGTTGCGTCCGCCCGAGGCATTCCGGTAGAGCGGCATGATGTTGCCGTGATGCATCACCAGCAGCACGCCCGGCATCGCCTCCGCGGCGCTGCTATCGATGCGCTGGATTTTCCCGCTGGCGATGGTCGCGCGCACGGGCACGCAATACACCAGCCCGGGAA
>Ga0335074_10011600_pt1 | contig 12319 bp, 15 predicted proteins | sample Lox_Sample_23_FD_206715 | JGI IMG/M metagenome (GOLD analysis project Ga0335074, IMG submission 206715) | Soil microbial communities from Loxahatchee National Wildlife Refuge, Florida, United States - Lox_Sample_2.3 | ecosystem: Environmental > Terrestrial > Soil > Wetlands | place: USA...
CCCGCGGATTCTGGGTCCGAGTGTTATTCTTCTTCATGGCCGGTCTCCTTTTGCACTTCGAGTGCGCATCATTGGGAGCTTACCGCATCCCGCTGGGGCCGGCCCTCTCATTCAATCTGATCCGGCGCGTCGTCCTGACCGGCGCTGCGGCACGAGCGGCACCGTAGCCGAGATGGTCGCTGGTGGCTGCTGCGGCACCGCGGCTGCGGGCATTGATCGCGCCGATCAGGCGATGGCGATACTGCGGCTCCCAGCCGCCGCCCCCGCGCTGGCCGCATCTCTCATCGCCTTTCGCGCAGCCGCCTTGATCCGGCGATGAGCCTTTTTCGGCGCCATCCTTCGCTGCGCGGATCCCAGCTGATCTTCGGTTCGCCGCTTCCACGACTTTGCGGCCCGCGCCGCTGATCTTAGCTGACCGGTGTTCACTGGGCGCTGAGCAGAGAGTGAACCGGCACCGCGCCAGTTTAGGGATGGAGCACTACTTTCCGTAGGCATAAAAGAAGGTGTCCAATGCAGACGCGGGTTGTAACCCGAGGTCCACCGACGCCTCGATGAATGGTGCCAATTCTTTCAGAAATTGGCGATAACCCTTTCCCGAGATGTCAGGACCGGGCTCGATTGGGCAGTGGAAGATTTGCAGCGCGTGCTCGACCGGGCCATTCAGTACAATGAAATCCCCGGGCGCTATCATCGCCAGGAACTTGGTGGCCAGGTTGCGCCCGATGCCGGTGATCTCCTGCATTTCCTTCAGCGCAGTTTCGACCTGTGATTGATCTGCGGTAAACTTCCTGAGCGCCGATTGCAGTGCGGGCAGTTCCGCGATCGTCTTCTCTCGATGAGCAGGATTGATCTTCCCGAACTCCTCGATTTCCAGGAACTTGCTCCAACTTGCTGCAGTTAGCTCAAGGGCGGGGTATTTAAGAACAGTCCGCATTCGTGTAATCGCTTGATCGTGTGTTGCAATTTCGTGCTGCCCGGTCGGGCTGGCCCAGAATTCGTGGGCTTTCGACAGCGCATCTTTCCGGCGCCACGCCACCTCCGCATCAACCTGCTCGTGGAGAGCGTGATCGAACTTTGCGCGAATCGTTTTCCGCATTGGTTCGAACTCGGCGAATCTTGCGCTGTATGCCTCGAAGGTTTGATCCCGTCCCGATGCGTCCCGCCAATGCTCCTCGAACCATGTTCGTAGGGCCTTGATGGACTCGGAGTCTTCCGTGTAGAGGCCGCACTCGACGTTGCCAGCGAGCCCTCCCTTTGAGAGGTTCCCTGAGCCGACGATCGCCACCGACGATGGCACCCTATCGAGGATCCAGACCTTGGGGTGGAAAATCGAATCGGCGGACGCGAGCTTCACCTCGAACTTCGGGCTTGTCGAGAGCTTGCTGAGCGCTCGAAGCTCGTTCAACAGGATAGGCTCCGTCTCGAAGAAATGCTGGCCGAGAAGGACGCGAACCGATGTTGCCGCTGATTTCTGCAGACAGGCTTTAACGAGGTTCCAGCCGGTCAGGTGGCCGAAAGCTATTGCTAGGCTGATTGCGCCGGATTGCTCAAGTGCGTTCAGAAAATGGAAGCTCTTTGGAGCGCCAATGAGTATCGATGATGCGTCCGCGCTTCCGAGAAGTGACGCGATCATGGTTTCTGGCATAGGACCTCACTGGTCAGACAAGTTAACACGAATCGTGCCGTGAGAAGGTCGCCGCCCACCGCCTCCGCGATCGCTTTTCGCGCCGCCACGCTGATCCTGCGCTTTTTCGGGGCGGGTTTCGGAGCATTCGCGGCGGTGCCCGCGGACGCCGCTGGTTTTTATTTTGGGCAGCCGCCGATTACGCCGCCTTCTTTTTCGCCGCCGCCTTCTTCCGCTTGGCCCAGGAAGCCTTCATTACTTCCGACATTCGCTTTTTGAACTGCTCGTCCTCTGACGGCGGTGCAGCTTCAGCTTTATTCGCCTTCACCGCCGCCCAGCGTCTCCTCGTCGCCTCCGCAATCGCGATTCAGCCTGATTGTGCGCTCCTTCCTTAACTGGCTTTGCGTTGGGAGCAGTCGAAAATCGAATTCGTTGCCATTTTTTACTTGCCCTACTCCGTTCCTTGTTCAGGAGGCGCCGTCAATAGGAGTTGTGCTGGCACTGCGATTTCGAGATACTCCCTGTTGATATCGTCATAGAGTTGTTTAAGGTCCTCGACGCGCGGATGACATTTCATACCGTCGCGAACAACGGACTTGAGGGACTCAAGATATTGAGCTTTAGCCGGCGGGCTCTTGATGCCACGTCGTACCCACGCCAGCCCTTGACTGCCAAGGATGTGAAACGGGTATGGGTCTGCATTACCGTATCGTTCGATCAGATGTTGCAGCAGGATCCGAGCTTCTTCAGCCGTGGCTTGCGCTGTCTCGCTTAATGGGTCCGCACAAGCCTCCGAGAAGAGTAAGTACCCGCGTTCGGCGTCGACATAGGGGTCGTCGGGTGCCAGTGATTTCGCTTGATCTAAGAAATTCCTGGCGAGAGCGAGATCTCCGATCTCTACCTCGAGGCTTCCGCGTTGGAGCCAATAATGATGGTCCCAATTGAGGATTTCCTCAAGACCTGCATACATGTTCCGAGCGACTTCCAAGCCAACAGCGCGATGTAGGAACTCGTGATTCAAGACGACGCGCAAGATTCTCCAGGGTCTTGCGGAGCGGTGCATGGCGGGGTTCACTTTCGATGCTCCAACTTGGGCGAGCCCCCAGATGAGTTCCCGGGCTTTTCCTGTTCGTTGGATTTCGTCACGCACGAGCTCTGCGATCATGCGATGACGTGTGTAGATTTGCCCATCGTGGCCAGTGCGCAGGAGGTTACGCCGAAGGAGGACGTCGAGAGCATTAAGATTCGCGTTCGACGTGTCACCCACCCCAAACACAATCTCGTCCTGATACAGGCCGAGGCGATTTGCGGAAGCAAGCGCCACAAGCCCATAGATGCTCGCGCTCGGGCCATCGAGATCTGAGAATTCCTCGGCGGCCTTGTCTTGCAGATCTTTCCCAGAGGTAGCCTTGATCATCGCGACAAGCAGTTGCCGACCGCACAGCTCACGAAAGATATGTCGCTGCTCTGGCCGACCTTTTCCCCGCAAGAGGCCCTGCCGATTATCCCGTTCGAGGGAATCCAGGAGCGAGTCAATGTCGGCGTCAGCCAGCGGCGGCATACCAAACTCCACGATCGGAATGTCTCGGAGTTGGGTGGCATTGATTACGCGGTCGATTCTTCCGGAGCGGATGCCAAGGACGAGCAGGGGGTATGGTTCATGCGAGCAGAGTTCTCGGATGAGTGGCGACACTTCGCTTCCGTAGATGTCCATATCATCGATGGCGACGATATCAGGAGGATGATCTTCTCTCATACTTAAGCGGATCTCGCGTGGCGACAGGGATGACTCGTTGTCCGCCCACCCGACCCGCACTCCGTCAGCTACTAGATGGAGACAAACGCGTCGCAGCGCCGTCGATTTTCCCGAACCAGCTGTCCCGGTTACAACGAACGCTCCAGGAACGTTCTGCTTTCTCCTTTCCTGTAGCTTCTTCAGTAACTCATTATCAGCCGCTCGAAGAATGGCGCGACCAGACTGAATATCGTTCCAGTTCGGCTCAGCACCGAGTAAATACTCAGTCCGACCCCGAGACGGTTCTATGCTAAGCACCGCGACATCGCCCAGGGTTCGGCGCTTCAGCGGGTTTCCGATTTCCGCGAGCATCTGCCGTCCTGCAACGGATGGCTGCTCCATATGGGCAAGAATGCGCTCGAAGAAGTCGAACGCTGTCATGTGAAGCCAATGGATGTTGAATTCCGCCAGCAGCGCTTCTCGGGCGGGATTAAGGTATGGGGTCACCAGATATGACCGTGGACGGAGCTCTCGGGTATGTCTGCCTCTATCCCGCCTTAGTTCGATGTGCTGCCACAATGGCGATTCATCAAGCTGCGTCCCGATGAAGACGAAGCTGTGCATGAGCAATTCTGATGCAAGCCGAACGTACCAGGGCTCCTGACGCGCAAGGCGCTCAGCGTACTGCGTCGTCGAAAACGTGATTTTGAGAGGACCATCCGAAACCTTTCCATTGAGGTGCACGACGTCCAGCGCGTTCCCTTGCACAGGTGAGTCGACGGTTTGATTCAGGTGTTCGGTCGTCGCCGAGACCGTCTCCAGCGGACGAGGCAGCGCAAATCGTCGTCGGGTCGCATCGGCTAGGTCGTCAATGTTTAACGTGTAAACACGAAACCAGGCTAGGCTAAACAAGCGCTGGTACCAGTCCGGAATACTGTCCCCGTCGACGGTGAACGAACTGACGAGAATATCAGTGAGCTCTACCCGATGCCGTATGAGCGCATATTCGTACAACTCCTGAAGGCTTGTGGTGGGATCATATGGGAGCTTCGGAAAGCAATGGCCCCACAAACGCTCTTTGACTTCACTGACCAATGGCACGGGTTTCCCCAGAACGTTCAGTGCGTCCCGAGAGAACCCAGCTCCGGTAAACAAAATTGGCAGACCACGATTGAATTGACCGGTGATGTGCGGGATAGCAGTCGCCCGGATTTCCTCCTCCGTCATGGGCATGATGCGAGCATACCAATCTTGGATCCGCTGACGCTTGCAAGCGTCGTGGCTCTCATGCTCGCCGTGTCAATTCTCGCGTCGATGCTGCCGGCGCTCCGCGCCGCGCGACTGGAACCGGTACAGGTGCCTCGGGACGAGTAGGAGTCGCCGCGCCAGATCACCATTTCGACCGCCTGGATCGGCGCACATGGATTTGCACAGCCTGCGCGAATTGCTGCCGCCACTCCGTAAGGGCCAGTCAGCGCGGATAAAGTTGACATGATCGCAGAGGTAGCTCGATACAGCCGACCGGCTCTCCATTCCTCACGAAAAGTCAGACGTCGGTACCCGCGCTACTGTTGCCTCACGCCGCGGCCTTTCGCTGCGTTTTGTTTGCCGCTCCGTCGCCGCCCATCGCCGCATTGCTCCCTCCGCCATCGCTTTTCGCGCCGCCGCGCTGATTCGGCGCGGGCCTCGCGGCCGGGGCAGTGGTCGGCGTGGGGGAGGTGCTTACGCCGCCTTCTTTTTCACAACCGCCTTTTTCCGCTTTGCCCAGGACGCCTTCATCACCGCCGACATTCGCTTCTTGAATTGCTCGTCCTCTGACGGCGCTGCGGCTTCAGCTTTATTCGCCTTCACCGCCGCCCAGCGGCGCCTCGCCGCCTCTGCAATGGCCCTGCGGCCCGCAGCGCTGATCCGCCGTTTCTTCGGGGCGCCATTGACGGGAGCACTCGGGACCGGTTTGCTGAGAGCACTGGGAGTTTGTGTCTGGCTGCGGCGCACAACGTCGCCTTGCAAGGCGTCAATCGCTTGGGAAAGACGATCGCGTTCGGCGATCAGTAGAGAGACTATCTGGTCGGTTTGCATCTAACTTGAATGTATCACTGTGTGGAGAGAATTTAGGCAGGACCTTCGCATTCACCGTTATGTCGCTCCACTGAGAAAGTACCGCATCTGCCGCGTCGGAACTCTGCTCAATCCGGGGTAGCCAGGATTCGACGGGCATATTCAACAATTCGCTTCGACCGCTCTGGGTTTCTTTTCATGAATCGGAAAACCTCGCCACATCCGACGTGGTCCTCAGAAAAACTGACCGCTCGTAGATCGTCCAGGCACACCCCGAAATACTTCTGTCCGCCGCGATGGGTATCCAAAATTGCGCCGTCTTCCATGACGCCCCAGGAATGTTGCCGCCAAACCCGATCCGGACCGAGGTAGTAGCCGACAGCAATCGCGTGGCACTTGCCCTTGAGCCACAACAAAGCCGCGTTCCGGTGACACTCGTTCGGGCGGCCGCGCGCGATCCGGATTTCGACGTTCGCGAATGGCTCACCTGCTTCGGAGATCAACTGAATATAGGGGTCATCCCGTCATTCCCCGAGTCTACCGTACACGCGCGCGCCGCGGTTTGTTTCAGCGAACATCCCGCGATAACCGCGTCGATCCGGTGTGGCCGGAACAACGGCTCGCGATTTACGCGATTAAAGCGGTCCTCGTGAGATAATTGCCGGCAATATTTCTCATTTCACGGGAAACAGCGCGGCTTTTCGGCCTGACGCGAACGTAGCCCGTGCTGCGCCACGGGCGCGCGACGTCGCGCGCGAGTAGGAGCCGCCGACCGAAACGTCCACCCCGGAACCGGAACGCACCACGGCGCGCCAAAACCGGCAAGGTCCGAAGTCGGAAGCGCTATTCGAGCGCACTTACAAGGGCAAGAAATACGCGCTCGCCGGGGCCGAGATGGATGGCAAGATCGTATTCAAGCTCGACCATGGGACGTTTAGCTCGTTGACCGGGCATCTTCCGGCGTTGTGCATGGAGGAAGCAACGCAGCCGTAAGGCCCTCTGATTTGCCTTGAGCGCGCGAAAAAGGCGCAGGCTTTTTAAGTGTCTGCAACGCGCGGTACTCTCCATTAAGAGCGGACTAAGTGACCCACTTAATTGTGCGATTCCTGTTTTTATGCGAAAGTTCTAGCCAGAATGTAACGCACTAAACATAAAAGCGGGTGGGTATAATAAGAAAAAGGGCAGCGATTTTTCCAGTTGGCAAGTCTTGGTGGACCCAACCGGTCCGATCGCCCGAAGGGCTCTTGTCCTCCGTTTGCCCGCAGTCATATTAGCACGTTCATGGCAGCGCGCACCCTACCACCCGCCTTCCATTCACCTTAGTCCCGCCAAGAGAAAGGCCCCAACAAGGGTTGGGTGAAACAAAATGCAGCGCATCTTAACCAGCCCGGTCCCGGCGCAGATCGGGTTCACGGGCGCATGGGCCGTCCTTCGCGACGCCACCGGCGCTAATAATGGCACTTATCATCATTCACGCATCCCGGCCGTTAATGATCGAGCCGTAGCGCCAGGGAAGTCGGGGGCGCGGCCGGCAGGCGGCGAAATCCGCTTCTAAGCCCGGCGAGGTAATCACGTGGAAACGAATACCACGCCCGAAGTGTGTCTACACGACCAGGCTATCGCAATCGCAATCGCAAACGCCATCTCCGGCAAATTCTGTAAGCGCCGGATGTCGGCCTACCATGACCCGGACGATTTCAAGCAGGAGGCCGTCGTGTCGGCACTCTGTGCGTTATCGTCGTATCTTCCGAACCAGCGCGAATCCTTGCGCGACTACATCGTGCGATCCGTACGGCGCGACATGATACAGCTATACCGATTAAACACCCGTCACGCAGGACGGGACCCGGATGCCGAGGCAAAGGCGCGCAAGGAGGCCGTGCGGATGGAGGGCGGTCTCGTCTGTCGAGACGATCCCACTCAGGCGCTGTTTGCGTTTGCTGATGACCTTTATGGAAAGGGTATAGACGAGGCACGGTTCAACGCTCTTGCGAAGCACCTTACATTTCTCCAGGCCGTCGCGCTGGATATGTACTACTTGGGCGGCGCCACACAGGAGGAAATAGCCTACGCGCTCGGCGGAATCAAACGCCAGGTGGTAGCCAAACATATCTGCGCTGGCTTAAGAAAATTGAAAAAACTTTTGCGTCGGTAGGGTGCGAAATGCGTTCGCCATGTAATTACGTTTTATGAGGGCAGAAAGATGAAAGTCGCACTTCTTGACGCTGAGGAACATTTGATCGAGTTAATCGATGACTGTGCGGCACGCGCGATGATAAAGCGCCGGGTGGCGCGCTTCCATGGCAGGGTCGAAGGCATAGCTGAAATCGTTATGCTGGCTGGCCCTATAGCCGAACAGGACGGCCGCGGTGCCGATACGGGCGTAGAGCATCGGTACAGCCTATGGGATTACACAGCAGCGCACCGGTATTATGGTCGGCGGAAGCTTTCATCGGGCGCGCTTTGTTACGAGCTTGCTGATGCGGCGATCGATGAGTACGAGAGCAATGCTCACGTGAGACCGTTTCGCATCCCGCCATTCGATCCCACTCTGCCGGGATACTTTGATTCGGCGACGATTGATGCGCGCAAGATGCACCCACTCCGGTCTGATGTACGTATTGGATCTGCCGGCTGCTGCTTCCCCGCGCACACACTCCACTGCATTGAGCCATTCAATGACCGAGATAAAGCATTCCTCGGCGAATGCGGAATTTGTGTGTAATGGCAAATGAAAACAAAGACCAGGACGAACACGAGACGGGTGAGACGGACGGATATCAGCGGTGCGGCCTGGATTTCGTAGCAACGCCACGGATATCGTTCGAACAGTACGAAGGGTGGCGCCGGCAATACGTCGCCTACGTCACGGAATGCGTAAATGACGCCCGCGAATATAACTCTCGGTTTACCTTCTAGGTCATGAACGCGACGCCGATATTCCGCGGCCGCGTCGAAGCCGGGAAGCTGAAGCTCGATCATCGGGACGAATTCGCGGCGCTTCTGCAGCGGCTGGAGGGCAAGGAGATCGAGCTAACGCTGCGCCGTTATCGCCGGCAACGGACGCCAAACCAGAACCGTTACTTGCACGCGGTCGTGATTCCGGTGCTCGCCGAGTATTGCGGCTACGACGCCGAGGAGATGAAGACGGCGCTGAAGTTGCGGTTCCTTCGCGACGGTGACGGCGAGCTGAAGGGGCTGCCTCGGGTACGGTCCACGGCGGACCTGACTACAGCCGAGATGACCGAGTTCATCGATAACATCCGGCGTCTGGCCACGGAAATGGGATGCTCGATTCCGAGTCCGAACGAAGTGGCGATCTGATCCATCAGGTGCGCCCATGCTTCTCGACAGCCTAGATCCACATGCGCAGGACTTCAAGGTGTGGATCAAGCAATTCGAGGCAAAACGGCGCACGGGGCGAGGACCGGGATTATCGCAAGTGGCTGACGCACCAGCCTTGCGTTGTATGCGGCCGGACGCCTTGTGATCCGGCGCACGTAGGACTTCGCGGTCTCGGCATTAAGTGCCCTGACCGGGAAGCCATACCGCTTTGTCCCAGGCATCATCGCCGGGACGGTTGGCCGGACTCGCACCACAATCTCGGCCGGCGCTTCTGGAAGTATCACGGCCTGAACCGGGCCAAACTGATCGCCGAGTTAAATCGGCGCTACGAGAAGGAGATAGTCCCCATGAAGGACCCGATAACCGGAAAAACGGTAACTGAAAAATGCCTGGATTTGCTGCGGAGGCCGGAGGGCGCGACGCTCGACGAGCTGGTCGCTGTGACCGGATGGAAGAAGACCAGCGTCGGTGGGTTTATTCAGAACGCCAAGAAGAAGTACGCCATCCAGCTCATCAAGCCGAAGACCTACGCCATCGTCGCGGTCGCGGCGCCGGTGGACGAACCCGTGGAGGGCGAGGCCGCCTAGAGTTTTCAAGTTTACCGGGGAGCCGGGACCGTACATCCCGCCAAGCTGCCGGGTTTATCCCTTTCCAGCGGCAGCGGAGCTCCCCGGTAATGTGCTGGCAAAGGGTAAATCTCTGAGAAAGGAAAAAGGGTTATATGGAAAGTCGCGATCGCGGTGGGTATCAGATTCAGGAGGCCTGGCCTCTACAGCAATTGCTTCAGCACGGGCGCGAGGTGGAAATTATGCCGACCCTCGCACGGCGCATTCTAAACGAGTGCGAGTCGATGTTTCCGCCCATAGAAGAATGGCGCGCCAGGTTTCTCGCCGGAAAGGTCCGGGATGGATCGCTGTGGCCTGACCCGTTGTTGTTTGGCCTCCTGGACGGCAAGCTGATCATAGGCGACGGAGCAGATCGTCTTGCGGGTGTCGATTACAGCGGAATTCCGTGGCGTTTCCGTATCGAGGTGGCTCCGGTAGAGCACCGGGAACAACTACGGAAGCTGGTCGTCGCGGTCAACGCAGCGCGCCACGAACGCCAGGCGGCGTACTACGGAAACAAACCCGTTCCGGCCGCGAAAGCGTGCATGGCGGTGGCTCCAGCCGGGGCGCCTCCGATGCTGCCGGTCGCCATGCCGCAGAGCCTGCCGTTCGACGCGCCACTGACGGAGATTTTGCGGCACGGCTGCGACGTCCTTATTACTCCCGAGCTGGCGGAGCGCATCGAACGGGAATGCATTTACGCGCGAGAGCGCGACATCGATCCCGATCGCCTCAAGATGCATGTGTCGGACATCAATGCTGGCCGATTCAGACAGGGCACCGTACTGTCCTTCGGTCTCTTGAAAGGCAAATTGATCCGCGTGGATGGCCGGACCCGCGGCAAGGCCGTCATCGACACCGGCAAGCCGCAGATCTTCCATATCACGATTCATCCTGTGGCTAACGAGGCTGAGCTTGCAGACCTGCATTCGATTTTCGACCCGCCGGGTTCCGCACGAAGCCCCATCGACGCTGCGGGGCATCTGGTAGCCGCCGGAAAGTTAACCAAAGGTGAAGTGAAGGTACTGCTGCGAGCGGCTCCCTATATCGACGCCGAGTTTCGCCTGTCGGAGATGCCGGCCAGCGCGAAAATGGCACAATCACCCACGGCCCGCAACCAGACGGCGCAGGCCTGTTATCCTCCCGCCGTGCAGTATTTTTCTCGTGCGCGACGTGCGCCGCGCGCCATCAAGGAAATGCTGTATCGGCAGGCAATCGCCGCCTTTGCGATTTACACGTTCCGGCACCTGCCACAAAAAGCAGCGGAATTCTGGGGGGCGATCGCGACGCTGGCGGACGAGGATAAGGGGTTACCCAGCACCGATCCGCGGCGCGCGCTCTATAAACGATTGCAGAGTCGCGACGAGTCCACTCCCATACAGTTACTGATCGTGGCGAAGGCGTGGAATGCGTTCTTCGAGGGCCGCAAGCTGAGAGAAATCCGGGTCAAGAGCGGCGAGCCATTCCGTATCGCCGGCACGGTTATTGTCGACGTCACGTTAGAGGGCGCGGAAGATGCAGCCTAACGCGCTGCGGCCGCCCGAGATGATCCCGATTCGGGCGATCTTTCCTCGTGTGGGAGGCTTACTGCGGAAGATTAAGCCGGAGTACGTGAACCTTCTCGCGGAGAGCATTAAGGAGATCGGGCTTCAAACGCCGATCTCCCTACACGTGATTCCCAACGTTGACGAGTACACGCCATTTAGCCACAACGGCAATACCTACGAATTGGCGGCTGGCAACCACCGCCTGGAAGCCTGTAAGCAGCTCGGATGGACCGAGATCCCAGCCTTTCTTTTGGATCTTCCCGAGGTCGAGCGCGCATTGTGGGAAATCGACGAGAATCTCGCGCGCGGGGAGTTGACGCCGGTGGAGCGCGCGGAACTGCTCAAAAAGCGCAAGGCCCTCTACCTTGCACAGCACCCCGAGACCAAGCACGGCGGCGACCGGAAGTCGGAGGAGCGGCGGAAGAAAAATCAAGATACCAACTTGGTATCTTGTTCCAGCCCTTCAGCGTTCATCGACGATACTGCAGCCAAAACCGGCATATCCAGAACGGATATCGCTCGTTCAATCCACCGCGCCGAAGCCATCGTTCCTGAAGTGATGGAAGTCATCCGCGACATACCCGAGATTGCGGAGAAAGGTGTGGAACTGGATGCGCTAGCTGCCGTGGAGCCTGAGGATCAAAAAGCCGCAGTTGAGGCGGTGAAGTTGGGCAAAGCGCGCAACGTGCGCGAGGCAACCAAAGGAGCCAAGAAGCGCAAGAAACGTAAACCCAAGCGCTCGCCGACCGATAATGAAATCGTCCGGCGAGCGATGGTCGCGGCGGTGAAGAAGTGCTGGGAAAAGATCACTCAACGCATCGCGGCGATTCAAATCAACTGCGACGGAGATGTAATTAATGTCGCCGTGACCTTTAATGCCGTTGCGGCTCCGGCGATCCAGGATGGCGCAGAGTCCTAAGCAATTCTGCTCGCATCCTGGCTGTGGCCACTTTCAGCCGTGCCCGATTCACCAGCGCGATACCGATTCCCGAGGCGGCGCGACCGCCCGTGGCTACGGCTCGCGCTGGCAACGGGTGCGGAAGCGATATCTTCGCGAGCATTCGTTATGCGTGGATTGTCTGGCTGCTGGATTTTACGTTTCGGCGACGGAAGTACACCATACGGTGAAAGCGGAGGACCGGCCGGACCTGTTCTGGGATGAAAGCCTGTGGCGGGCGCTTTGCGAATCGTGCCACAGCCGACGAACGGCGCGGGGTGAATAAGAACCCGAATCGACGCAAGCGGCAGGTTAACCCGCCAGCTTTTGAGATCTCTCTTGGTGAGCCGGAACTTCCTCGCCATCGCGGAACCACGCGACGACGCACTCCTCGTCGCAATCCACGACGCGCGTCTGGCGACCGGTCTCGGGCCGTCGGCTTTGGTCACGAGCAATTCGCGTTGCCTC